>Ga0302314_10016251_pt1 | contig 12595 bp, 14 predicted proteins | sample III_Palsa_N2_3_FD_200533 | JGI IMG/M metagenome (GOLD analysis project Ga0302314, IMG submission 200533) | Peat permafrost microbial communities from Stordalen Mire near Abisko, Sweden - III_Palsa_N2_3 | ecosystem: Environmental > Terrestrial > Soil > Palsa > Peat permafrost | place: Sweden...
TTGGTGATCGTGATCGCCTGGCCCATCAATACCTCCGCCGTACAAATCAGCGCAGGCATTGAACCATACGTCCCGCCCGGCGGGAATCCCCCTTGCGAGTCAAAGGCTACGGCCCCTGGTATCACTCCGTTTCCGTGTCTTCGATTTCGACTCGGCCATCGTCCGCGCTCCTGCCGCCACCGTGATCGACGGGTTGCGGGCCCAGGATCATGGCAACCCCAGCTATGACGGCGTGCTGGCCGAGCATCACGCCTATGTGGCGGCGCTGGCAGCGGCCGGCGTCGCGGTGACGCGGCTCGACCCGCTGCCGGGCTTTCCCGATTCGCTGTTCGTCGAGGATCCGGCCCTGGTCTTCACCGAAGGGGCGATCCTGCTGAAGCCGGGTGCTGAGAGCCGGGCCGGCGAGGCCCAGGCGATCGCCCCGATCCTGCGGCAGCGCTTCGCCCAGTTGCTGGAAGTCGGCGACGGCCATGTCGATGGCGGCGATGTGCTGACGCTGCCCGATCGCGTGCTGATCGGCCTGTCGGCCCGCACCGACCGCGCCGGCGCCCAGGCGCTGATCGCCTGCCTGAACCAATTGGGCCGACGCGGCGAGATCGTCGAAACTCCTGCTGATGTGCTGCATTTCAAAAGCGATTGTTCGCTCCTCGACGAGGCGACCGTGCTGTGCACGGCGCGGCTGGCCGCCTCCGGCGTCTTCCAGAACCTCCGTCAGATCCTGGTTCCCGCCGGCGAGGAAGGAGCCGCCAATGCGCTCCGCGTCAACGAAACCGTTCTGGCCGGTGCCGGCTATCCCGGAACCATTGCCCGCCTGCAGGAGCATGGCTTCGCCGTGACGCCGCTGCAGACGGCGGAAATCGCCAAGATCGATGCCGGCCTGTCCTGCATGTCGCTGCGCTGGCACAGCGGCGGCGCCTGAACCCTTCGGCTTCGAAAGCGCAGGCCGCGCCACGTTGCCGTCTCTCATTCGAGCCGCTTTTCGAACCAATGGTGGGCGTAAGGCTCGTCATTGAACTTCGCGACCTCCCGATACCCGCTCGACCGGTACAGAGCCTGAGCTTCGTGCAGCGTCTCGTTGGTTTCCAGCCGCGACGTCGCGATCCCGACCTCGGCAGCCTTCGCCTCGAGTGTCGCCAGGATCCGGCGCGCGACACCGAGGCCACGGGCGGCAGGTGCCGTCCACATACGCTTGATCTCGCCGATCCTCCCGTCCCGCAGCTTGAGCGCGCCGCACCCGACGGGCTCGTCATCGAGACGGGCGACGACGAAATAACCGGCTGGCGGCGTCAGTTCCGCGTCCTCGGCCGAGTTGCTTTTCGCCGGGTCGAACCCAGTTTCGAAGCGCACGGCGAGTTCATCGAAATAGGCCTGCAGGCACCAGCGCGCATCGCGGCTGTCCGGCGCCTCGAAGCCGATTTCTATGCTGGCTCGCCGCCCTCGACGCCGCGTCACCGCTGTAAAGCCTTGCGCAGGAGGGACAGGCCGCGCTGCATCTCGGGCAGGTCGACGGCGCCGTAGCCGAAGATCACGCCCGCCCGCGTCCGGGGCCCGAGATAGTAGCGGCTGAACGAATGTAGTTTCACATTGTCCTGCAGCAAATCCTCCGCCACGCGATCGAGGTCCAGCGGGGTGCGGGCGGCGGCGGCGACATGCATGCCGTAGCACGAGGGAATCAGGTCGAGCCACTCCCCCAACTCCTCCTGGAGCGAGGTCAGCAGGAGCTGACGGCGCTGTTTGTAGAGGTCGCGCATCTTGCGCACATGGTGGGCCAGGTGGCCTTCGGCGATGAAACCGGCGACCGCCATCTGGACCGGCGTCGAGCAATGCCAGTCCAGGCAGTTCTTGGCCGCGACCAGTGTCCGCAACGCCCAGTCCGGTGCCACGATGAAGCCCAGCCGCAGCGCCGACAGCATGCATTTCGAGAAGGTGCCGATATAGAACACGACGTCGGCGGCGTCGGCCGTCCGGAGCGCCTCCAAGGGGCTGCCGTCATAGCGAAATTCGCCATCGTAATCATCCTCGATGATGACGGCGCCGCGGCGGCGCGCAAACGCGACGAGCTCCTTGCGGCGGCGCATCGACATGGCTACGCCGAGCGGAAAATGATGGGACGGGCAGACGCAGATCACGCCGGCATCGGGCGGCAGCTGCTCGACGATCAGCCCTTCGTCATCGACGCCGACCGGCACGAGCTTGGCACCGGCCGCGGCGAAGGCGACCCGCATCGGCGGATAGCCCGGATCCTCGAGCACCACGATGGTTTCGCCCGGGGTGACCAGCACTCGTGCCAGCAGATCGAAAGCCTGCTGCGCCCCGGCTGTGACGAGCACGTCGTCCGGCTGGCAGGCAACGGCACGCGTGAGCGCAATGTGCCTGGTGATCGCGTCCCGCAACGCATAATTGCCCTGGTTCCCTTGCGGGCTGCGGAAACTTGCCGGTTTCCGTTCCAGGCCGCGGAGCTGCTTGGCGCTGACCCGGCGGAAAATATCGAAGGGAAACAGCCGCGAATCGACCAGCCCCGGCCGGAAGTCGACCTGCGGGGCCTTGGACGGTGCCAAGGGGCGTTCCGACCGGTTCCGCCAGAAGCCGATCGCCGCGGTCACTTCCGGGCGGAGCCAGAACGCATTCAGGCGGTGATCGGGCTGGCCCTCGCTGCCGGATCCGGCGCGCGGCGACGGTGCCGGAACCCGGTCGGCGACATAGGTGCCGGAGCCGTGGCGGGCAACGACATGGCCTTCGCTCAGCAGCCGGTCATAGATTTCGGTCGCGGTGTTGCGCGAAACGCCGAAGAAGGCTTGGGATTTTCGCGTCGGCGGCAATTTGGCGCCGGGCGCCAGGCGACCATCGAGAATCGCCGCCTCCAATTGCCGGTAGAGCGTCCGGGCCGCGTCGCGCGACCCCCTTGCCGCCAGATCGAGCTCGATTTCGAACAATGGATCCATGTCACCCGCTCGCCCCGATGAGAGTGGCCCAGCTATTTTTCTCCCAGGTGGACCTTCAGGGAAAGGGCGACGTCGTCACACCATCCGATCGACCGGCCGCAATCGGTTTTGCGTCATGAAGTCGGGGGTATGAGATGCGACGAAGTATTCTAGCCTTGTTCGCTGCCACCGTCACCCTGACTGCGGCTGGTGCTCCGCCGGCGTTTGCGCAAACAAGCGGCGGATACAGCCCCGGCTCTTCACCACTCCTCGATGATTCGAGCTTCGATCCGGTCGGTCCCTATGTCGGCGTGTCCGGCGGCGGCAGTTTCTTTAGCGATGTCAGGCCCAGTGGCGCCGGCCTCGATGTGAAGAGCCAGTTCCAGAACGGTTATGTCGGGCTGGGCACAATCGGCTGGAATCTCGGCGACGGCTTTCGCGCCGAGCTCGAAGGCGGCTATCGCCGCAGCGACATCGCCGGTGTCCGCGGTGCCATTCCCGGCGAAGCCACCGGCGCGCTCGGCATGACCACCGTCATGGTCAACGGCCTCTATGATTTCGACATCAACCGGTTCGGCGTGCCGCTGGGCGCGCTGATCCCCCATCTCGGCATCGGCGTCGGCTGGGCCGATCCGCGCTTCGACCACGCCGGGCCCTATAATGGCTACCTGCTCAGTGGCCATGACAGCCTGCTCGCCTATCAAGGCATCGCCGGCTTCGATTACGCGCTGGCGCCACATGTCAAGCTGAGCCTGGATTATAAATACCTCGGTACCGAGCGGGCCAATTTCGACGCCTCGCCGATCCCGGGGAGCGTCGCTTTTCCTCAGGGCGCCGCGTTTTGCCGGCCGGGTCAGCTGCAATGCGGCCGGGGCTTTGGCGTCGCTACTATGACCTCGATCCAGGATCAGTCCGTGCTGCTCGGCGTGCGCTATGAATTCGGCTCGCCGCCTCCGCCGCCGCAACCGGCGACCGCCGCGCCGGCCGCGTACCAGCCGCCCCCGCCCGCGGTCGCCCGAGCGCCGGAAGCGCAGCGCGCCTTTCAGGTGTTCTTCGACTTCAACAAGTCGGATCTCACCGGCGCGGCCCGCCAGGTCATCAAGGCGGCCGCCACGACGGCGCAGACCGGGAACTTCGTCCACCTGGTCGTGACCGGCCATACCGACACCGTCGGTTCGGCCCCGTACAACCAGGCTCTTTCGGAGCGACGGGCCGCCGCGGTCAAGGGCGAGCTAGTGGCCGATGGCCTGCCGGGTTCCGAGATCACGACGCTCGGTGTCGGCAAGACCGGCCTGCTGGTCCCGACCGCCGATGGCGTGCGCGAGGCCCAGAACCGGCGTGCCACGATCGAGCTCGGCTCGAACGCCGGCGCGTAAGCGAGCTGGACCGCAACCCCGTCGCCTTCGCGGCGCTCGATGGTCGGGCGGTAGAACCTCAGGGAGGCGATAGTGAAACGCGCAAAGCATATCGGTATCTGCGTCCTGGCCGGCGCGATCCTCTGCCTGTCTCCGGCGCTGCCGGCCCGCGCCGCCGGCGAGACGGGTCCGGCCGCCGCGGCGGCACCGCGCGACGGCCAGCATGATTTCGACTTCAATCTCGGCGTCTGGAAGACCCATATCAAGCGCATCCAGGACCCGTTTTCGGGGGGCACGCACACGATCGAGCTCAATGGCACGGTCACGGTGCGCAAAGTATGGGACGGTCGCGCCCAGCTCGAGGAGATCGAGGCCGATGGCCCGAACGGCCATTGGGAAGGCCTGACCCTGTTTCTCTACAGTCCGCAAGCGCATCAGTGGAGCCAGAGTTTCGTCAACAGCAAGAGCGGCGTGCTGAATGCGCCCGACATCGGCGCCTTCAAGGACGGCCGCGGCGAGTTCTTCGCCCAGGACAGCTTCGAGGGCAGGTCGGTCCTGGTTCGCGGCGTGTGGTCCGACATCACGCCGGATGCCCATCATTTCGAGATATCCTTCTCCAATGATGGCGCCAAGAGCTGGGCGCCGGTCTTCATCGCCAATCTGACGCGCGCACCACAATGACAAGGCGCCGGGGATGCGGCCGGTGCGCGGATCGAGAGACCACCTGACGCGCGAACGCCCCTCGCCCACGAAATGCGGGAGGGTCGGAGCGGCGCAAGGGATGGGGTTGGGGTTGACAAGACGGGACGGAGCAGACTTGCCGGATCACGGCGGACCTTGACCCTTCGGCACCGGTCCGGTGCTTGGCGTGCCGACGCAGCTTCTGGCATGATCAAGGCCCGCTCTGGCCTCGCCGATCATGCATGGGGCACCGATCGCCGACGGAGGGAGATGCCGAATGGCCGACCTGATCCTCACCACCTTCGACTGGGTTCCCCAGATGCCGCGGGGCTATGTGCGTGACCTGCGGGTGCGGTGGGCGCTGGAAGAAGCCGGGTTGCCCTATCGCGTCGAAAGCGTGCCGTTCGGCACCCGGAATGCCGAGCATTTCGCGCACCAACCCTTCGGCCAGGTGCCGTGGCTGACCGATGGCGACATCTCGATCTTCGAGAGTGGTGCCATCCTGCTGCATCTGGACGAGCGCAGCGACGCGCTGATGCCGGCCGATCCGCGCGGTCGCTGCGCCGCTTTGGAATGGCTGTTCGCGGCGCTCAATTCGGTCGAGATGGCGAGCCTGCCCTGGTCCATCCTGGCGTTCTCCGGCATCACCGGCGATACGCCGGCCTGGCAGCGTCTGGACGCGTTCCTCAAGGCCCGGCTCCAGCACCTGGAGCCGGTATTGGCAGGACGCGAATGGCTGGCCGGGAGTTTCTCCGTCGCCGACATACTCATGGCGGATGTGCTGCGCCTGGTCGATCGCTTCGACGGGCTGGCAGGGCATCCCGCCTGTCGCGACTATGTCGTGCGTGCCACCTCCCGCCCGGCCTTCGTGAAGGCTCACGCAGACCAGATGGCACATTTTGCTGCGGCAGACTGAGTGCACTGTCACCGCAATAAAGGACGGCACCGGCGGACTCCACGGCTCGACCAGTGTTGCTGTCGAAACCGCGTAACCGCCTTCTCCTCCCGCCCCTGCTCACCGCGCCGCGATGACCGCGATCTCGACCTTATAGGCCGGCGTCACCAGCTTCGCCTCGACGCAGGCGCGGGCCGGCGTGTGCCCGGGCGCAACCCAGGCGTCCCAGACCGAGTTCAGCTCAGCGAAAGTCCCGATATCGGCCAGCCAGACAGTGGCCGACAGGATCTTGGTCTTGTCGGTACCGGCAGCCGCCAGCAACGCGTCGATCTGGCCGAGGATCTGCCTGGTCTGGCCGGCGACGTCGGCGCTGGTGTCGCTGGCGACCTGGCCGGCCAGGTAGAGCGTGTCGCCATGGGCGACGGCCTGGCTCATGCGCGGGCCGATCTTGAAGCGTTCGATGCTCATCTCATCCTCGTCATGTCGGGGCCATTCGGCGGCCAGGATGGCCCGTCCGTCGATCTGCTTCAAGCTGGAGCTGCGGTGTTACGGTGACACTGTCACCGTATTCCGATGATCTTGCGCTTCTGCTCGGGGTCGGCGACTCCGGCAAACCGCTCCGGGAAGATCGTCCCGGCCGCCTTCCCTCTTGCGACGCCGCGCGGTACCGTTGGCGGAGGGCACGCAGACCGGCTGGGGAGAGCGGGACATCATGAGTAACCTGGCCGCCCGCGAGCATCAGATGTTTCCGGTGCTCAGCGCCGCGCAGATCGAGAGCGCCCGGCGCTTCGCCAGTGGCCCTGCCCGCCGCTTTGCCGCCGGCGAGACCGTCTATGCCATCGGGGAGTTGGGAACGCCGGCCTGGCTGGTGCTGGACGGCTCGATCGACGTCACCCGCCGCGACGGGCTCAGCCACGAGGCCGCCCTCACCATCCATGGTGCCGGGCAATTCAGCGGCGAGGTCAATCAGCTGTCCGGGCGCCCGGCCTTCGCCGCCGGCCGTGCTGGACCTGCCGGCTGCTGCGCGCTGCCCTTCGACGCCGCCCATTTGCGCGCGCTGATGATCGGATCGGCCGATCTCGGCGAGATCGTGATGCGCGCCCTGATCCTGCGCCGGGTCGGCCTGATCGAGGCGGGCGGGGCCGGCACGATCCTGATCGGCAACCCGGGCAGCCCGGACCTCGTCCAGCTGCAGGGATTTCTCAGCCGCAGCGGCTATCCCAATCTGGTGCTCGATGTCGCGACCGACGCCGAGGGCCAGGCGATGGTCGACAGGCTGGGCGTGCTCGCCGAGGAATTGCCGCTCGTCGTCTGCCCGTCCGGCGCCCTGCTCAAGCGGCCGAGCCTGGCGGAAATCGCCCGGTGCCTGGGCATGACCCCGGAACTCGATCCCGAAAAGCGCTATGATGTGGCGATCGTCGGCGCCGGCCCGGCCGGGCTGGCGGCCGCGGTCTATGCGGCGTCCGAGGGGCTGTCGGTCATCGTGCTCGACGAGCGCGCTATGGGCGGCCAAGCCGGGGCATCGTCGCGGATCGAGAATTACCTGGGCTTTCCGACCGGCATTTCGGGGCAGGCGCTGGCCGGCCGCGCCTTCAACCAGGCGCTCAAGTTCGGGGCGGAGATCGCCATCCCGCTCAAGGTCGAGCACCTCCATTGCACGGACGACAATCTCGCTCTCGATTTGTGCGGCAATCGCCGGGTTCAGGCGCGGGCGATCGTCATCGCCTCGGGGGCCCGCTACCGCCGGCCCGAGATTGCCGATCTGGCGGTCTTCGAAGGCGCCGGCATCTCGTATTGGGCCTCGCCGATCGAAGCGCGGCTGTGCGCCGGCGACGAGGTGGCGCTGGTCGGCGGCGGCAATTCGGCGGGCCAGGCGATCGTGTTCCTGGCCCCGCAGGTCCGGTGTCTGCATCTCGTGGTTCGCCGGAAGCTGGCGGAAACCATGTCGCGTTATCTCATCGACCGGATCGCGGCCCTGCCCAATATCGAGATCCATGTCGGCGCCGAGATCGCCGGTCTGGAGGGCGACCGGGCAACCGGCCTCAGCGGCATCACGTTCCGCAGGAGCACCGACGGCACGCTCTATCGCTGCCCCCTCAGGCACCTGTTCCTGTTCATCGGCGCCGACCCCAATACGGAATGGCTGGGCGGTTGCGCCGAAACCGACGACAAGGGCTTCGTCGTCACCGGCAAGGGGGCGGCACCGCTCGAGACCAGCCGGCCCGGCGTGTTCGCCATCGGCGATGTCCGCGCCGGCTCGACCAAGCGGGTCGCGGCCGCCGTCGGCGAAGGTGCCGCGGTCGTCGCCCAGATCCATGCCATGCTCGCGGCACGCTCGGCTCAGGAGGGAACATGACGAGTTGCAGACACGGATCGGCGGTCAACACGGTCACGCCCAGCGCCCGGGGCTGCGAGGAATGCCTGAAGCGCGGCAGCAAATGGGTGCATCTGCGGCTCTGCCGCAGCTGCGGCCATGTCGGCTGCTGCGACGATTCCCCCCATCGCCACGCCACAGCACATTTCCACGCGACCGCCCATCCGATCATCGAAGGCTATGACCCACCCGAAGGCTGGGGCTGGTGCTATGTCGACGAGATGGAAGTCGATCTGCCCGACCAGACACCGCAATGGGGGCCGATTCCGCGCTATGTCTGAGGGGCGGGATCCGATGACGCGCGCAAAACGATGTTCGGCAACGGTTTTCGGATTTAGTGCAGCGTAACCCCAAGTTATTTCCGTCTGGCCATGCCGCGTTGTTGACATGGCCTGAAGCTTGCGCAGAAATAAAAGGCGGCATCGTTTCTATGACAGACGCAGCGGCTGCGGGCGGAGAACGGGTTTGTCTTAAGCATCGCAGTCTCCCCATGTTCTTGGAAGCTAAGCCGCGCCACGAGCCATAACGAGCAGATCGGGGGTGTTCGGTGAACAGGAATTTCCTCTATGTATTAGCGGGTCTGGTGCTCGGCGTGGCACTCGGCATTGCAAGCTATTATTCCTTTCCCGACAAAGCGACGGCCGTCGACATCGCCAAATACATGTCGCTGGTCAGCGCTATCTTCCTGAAGCTGATCAAGATGATCATCGGGCCGCTGGTGCTCTCGACGCTGGTCGTCGGCATCGGCCATATGGGCGATGCGGCCACGGTCGGCCGGGTCGGCGCCAAGACGATGGGATGGTTCGTCTGCGCGTCGATCGTCTCCCTGCTCCTGGGCCTGTTCATGGTCAATCTCCTGCAGCCCGGCCTGGGCATCACCATCGCCGACGAGGGCGGCAACGCGACCAATTTGTCGACGGCCGCCTTCAGCGTCGAGAATTTCATCGACCATGTCGTGCCGACCTCGATCTTCAAGTCGCTGGCCGATGGCGAGATCCTGCAGATCGTCGTCTTCTCGATCTTCGCCGGTGTCGCCATCATGGCGCTGGGCGAGCGTGGCAAGCCCCTGATCGAGCTGGCCGACAACGTCTCGCACATGATGCTGGTCATCACCGGCTATGTGATGAAGCTGGCCCCGATCGCGGTCTGTGCCTCGGTCGCCGCGGTGATCACCAAATCCGGGCCGGGTGTCCTGCTCAACTTCGCCCAGTTCCTCGGCGGCTTCTATCTCACCCTCTTCATTCTCTGGGCGATCCTGGTCGTCGTGGGATATCTGGCGCTGGGTGCGCGCATGTTCGACCTGGTGCGGCGGATGTATGAGCCCTTCCTGCTCGCCTTCTCGACCGCCAGCTCCGAAGCCTCCTACCCCAAGATCCTCGACCAGCTCGAGCGGTTCGGCGTGTCGAAGAAGATCGCGAGCTTCGTCCTGCCGCTGGGCTATTCCTTCAATCTCGACGGGACCATGGCCTATTGCACCTTCGCGACCATGTTCATCGCCCAGGCCTATGGCGTCGACATGCCGATCGGCAAGCAGCTGGCGATGGCGGCCGTGCTGATGCTGACCTCGAAGGGTGTCGCTGGCGTGCCGCGCGCCTCGCTCGTGGTCATTCTGGCGACCCTGAAGCAGTTCGGCATTCCGGAGGCCGGGCTGTTGCTGATCCTGGGCATCGACCAGTTCCTCGACATGGGCCGCAGCGCCACCAACGTGATCGGCAATTCGCTCGCCGCCGCCGTGGTCGCCAAGTTCGAGAATGATCTGGGCCCGGCCAAGGATGACGGTGTCGCCCCCGTCGCCGTGCCGGCGCACGCCTGAACCATGAAGGCGACCCTCGCCTTCGCCGCCTGGCTCCTGGCGCTGACCGTGTTTCCGGCCCTGGCCGAGGACACGGCAGGTGCCGATTTGACGAAGCCACCCGCTGCGAGCGAGGACACGATACCGGCCGAACTCACCGGCACCTTGAAGCAGGTGCATGAGAGCGGAATCGTCACCTTGGGATATCGCACGGCGTCGTTCCCGTTCTCCTTCATCCAGCCTGGTACCGGGGAGCCCCTGGGCTATTCGATCGAGCTCTGCCGGGGCGTCGTCGCCGAAATCATCCGCTAGCTGAACGGCACCCCGATCCGGATCGTCTATCAGCCCGTCAACGCCGAAACCCGGATCGATGCCGTCGTCTCCGGCAAAATCGATCTCGAATGCGGCTCGACGACCAGCAATATCGAGCGGCAGAAGCGCGTTGCCTTCTCGCCGATCATCTATGTCGCCGGCACCAAGCTGCTGGTGAAGCGTTCGTCCGGCATCGGCTCCTACCATGATTTGACCGGCAAGACCCTGGTCGTGACCGCGGGGACGACCAACGAAACCGCGATGAAGCGGCTCAACGAAAAATACAAGCTCGGGATCACCATCGTCTCGGCGAAGGACCATGACGCTTCCTACGGCCTGCTCGACGAGGGCAAGGCCGATGCCTTCGCGACCGACGACGTGCTGCTCTCTGGCTTCGTCTCGTCCAGAAAGGCCGAGGCCACGATGGCGGTCGTGGGTGACTTCATCACCTATGAACCCTATGGCCTCATGTATCGGAAGGACGACCCGCTGATGGCCGCAGCGGTGGCTCGCGCCTTCTCGACCATGGCGCGGACCCGCACGCTCTTCGGCGCCTACCAGACCTGGTTCCTCCAGACCACGCCGACCGGCGAGCTGCTCAATCTGCCGATCTCGCCGCAGCTGGCGGAAACCTTCCGAGTCCTCGGCGCCGACGATTTCTGAAGCGACGCCGGCCGGGGTTATGGTGCCCTGAATAGCCCAGATTCGAACTCCTCTACTCGATCGACTTCGCCCCGCGTTCCAATTTAGGGCACCGGCACCGGAATCCCCGGTGCCGCGCCTCAACTTTCAAAAAAATTTGCAGGGCGATGTCGATTTCCGAAAACGCCGTTCGTCGTTCCGATGTCAGGCCGACGAGGCCGGCTAAAGCAAGGAGACAGACGATGCGTGTGATGGTGATGGTGAAGGCGACCGAGGAAAGCGAAAACGGCGTTATCGCTCCGCCCGAAACCTTCGAGGCGATGGGCAGATTTAATGAAGAGCTGGTCAACGCCGGCGTTCTGCTCGCCGCCGACGGCCTGACACCCTCCTCAAAGGGCAAGCGTGTCGCGTTCGATGGCGCCAGCCGCACCGTCATCGAGGGGCCGTTCGCCGAGGCCCGCGCGCTAGTCGCCGGTTTCTGGCTCTGGCAGGTCAAGGACATGGACGAGGCGGTCGCGTGGGTGAAGCGCTGCCCCAATCCCATGTCGGGACCGAGCGAGATCGAAATCCGGCCGCTGTTCGACATGGCCGACTTCGCGGAGAGCCTGACGCCGGAGTTCAAGGAAATCCGCGGCCGCGTGGGCGAGAAGCTCAGCGGCACTCTTGGCCCGGCCGGCGCTTTCGGCGGCCTCGGAACCTGAGCCTGTCGGCCGAGTCACGGTGACAGTGCCCTTAACTCCAATCACGGCACGATTTCCCACAACGATGCATAATTTAGGATCGGGCGCTCGAACGCAGCACCCTTGGCCGTGAACACCTTGCCGAGATCAAGCATCGGCTGAAATGTGTCCAGCTGCTTGGCATCCTCCAAATTGCGCCACACACTGACATTTATGAGCGAGTTCGCAGCTTCATCTTCTCCCGCGTAGAAGTGGATGAGGCCGCGCATCTGGCGGATGCCAGGTTCGAGCACAGCAATCGACTCCGCCATCATTTTCTTGAGTTCGGCGAAATGCTGCGGATGGCAGCGCAACACTGACACACGGATTGTCGGCATGTTTGACTCCGTTCTCAACTCACGATCAACCGGCACGGCAACCAATTGGCGTTTCGAAATCGCGCGAAGTCCGTTGCCGGCGCTTGCCGCGCCGTTTCACACCAGGCGACGTGAAGTACCGTTACCGCGAATGTATCCGCCCGTGGGTGCCGCGAAATGGGTGCCGATGAAGAGCACGGGCACATCGGTCACGCGCTCCAGCGTCGAATGTCGCGTCACCGCCGCCTGATCGGGATCGGTATCCGAGCTGGACCGCCATTCCGGGTGCGCGATCTGACAAGGATGGTGGAGGAAATCGCCACTGATCATGCAGCGCTCTCCGTCGGACTCGATCATCACGCTGACATGGCCGGGCGTGTGGCCGGGTGTCGGCTCCAGCCAGATCTCGGGCGAGAGCCGATGGTCGGTCTCCACCAGCAGCACCTGCCCCGCATCGAAGACCGGCAGGACGGAGTCGCCCAGGATCACTTGCTGGGCCGCACTGCCTTTGGTGCGCCAATGGTCGAGTTCCGCGCGGCCGAACAGATACCGGGCCCTGGGGAAGGTCGGGACCCATTTTCCGTTCT
>Ga0302314_10016252_pt1 | contig 12594 bp, 11 predicted proteins | sample III_Palsa_N2_3_FD_200533 | JGI IMG/M metagenome (GOLD analysis project Ga0302314, IMG submission 200533) | Peat permafrost microbial communities from Stordalen Mire near Abisko, Sweden - III_Palsa_N2_3 | ecosystem: Environmental > Terrestrial > Soil > Palsa > Peat permafrost | place: Sweden...
AGTGCATGAGCGGACAGCACTCGGAAAGCAGTGTCTTAGAGTTAGTGCTATCGCTCTCACCTCGATGAACGCGAATCGTTGACAATACATTTCGACGCAGCATCGGTAGGCTTCGCCTAATATTCGAAGCGGCTTACCTACAACCTATCGCTCACGATCGGCGCTAGCTGTATCCGCGCAATCTTGAGCGAGGCTCTGCCGATTATCGTCCATGATTCCAGAACATGCTGCATGGCTGCTCCTCACCTGCCTGGCAATTCCCGGTGTTGCCTGGGCGCAGACCGACGAAATCCAGGTCTACGATGCCGCCATTGTGGATCCCGGCAAGTTCGAATTGACCGTGCACAGCAATTACACGCCAGACGGCCAGAAGCAGGCTGCGTTCCCCGGCGGCGTGGTGCCGAACCACTCGCTTAACGGTGCCTTCGAGTGGGCCTACGGCGTGGCGGATTTTCTGGAATTGGGACTGTATCTGCCGGTCTATACCGTTACCAATCGCGGCGACCCCCAGTTCGATGGCGGCAAGGTGCGCACGCTGTGGGTAGTGCCCCACGCGCGCCAGCGGGAATTCTTTTACGGTATGAATTTCGAATTCAGTTACAACGTGCACCACTGGGAAAGCACCCGCACCGCCCTGGAAATCCGCCCGATCGCCGGACTGCACGAGGGCCGCTGGGACCTGATCATCAATCCGATCCTGGATTCCGACTTCAAGGGCATTGGCGCGATGCACTTTGCGCCGGCCGAGCGGGTGGCCTACAACGCTTCGAACAAGTGGGCCTTCGGCCTCGAGCACTACGGCGACCTAGGCCCTCTGCGCGACTTCGAACCGCTGTCGCAGCAGTCGCAAACGCTGTTCGCCGTCACCGACTACACCGTGGACGAGGCCAACTCCATCGAATTCGGCGCCGGTCACGGCTTGACCTCGCAGTCCGACGATGTCGTCTTAAAGTTGATCCTAAACCATGACCTGTAGCCATCGACCTCGTAGACCGGGTGCGCCTAGGGGTTTGGCGGAATGCAATTGCTACGCCACGAGCACCATCTCGAGCTTACATCAGGTGTGTCATTCCTCAAGAAAGCTGTGGTTTGGAGCAAGTTTTCCGGCCATTTGCTGCGTGCAGTAAACGTCTACTTTTTTTGCAGAGATTCTCCTTTATTTCATACGCGACGATACAGGATCGAGTTTGTCACTCCCGCTTGGATTCTAACTTTCGTTAAGCATTGCAGATAGTTATCTACGATTCTCTGACTCGGTCCCGGCACGGCATAAGCGTTGCTCTAATCGAATGAAGTACGCCGGCGTTTTTGCGGTTGCGGCCCGCAAGTTCCTCGGTATTGCCAGGTACCTCAATTCGAGCGTCTGAGAATCGGTTAGGCATTCCGCGGGGTTGTGCCTCATACCTCACTATTGCCATTCGGTTCCGCGCTCGCGTTCGTCAGTATTGTTCGAGCAACCATGGAGCGACATCAGAGTCCTGTCTAGAGCCGAGCCACTTGCGTCACAGGCCCCGTGAGCTTGCGAACACCAAGAGCGTTATCCATATTTTTCGCGCATGCAAATTCTCTTTACCAAGATGAAGCCCCACATCCGTCTTACCCCTTCCACCAGCGCTCCGGCTATCCATACCGTTCTGCAATTCCGGCGAACTCGATCCATTAACTTTGCGCTTTCCCTTGCACTGATGCTGGTGGCGGCATCCGCACCGGCAGACAATGCTGCACTGCCAGCGCCGTTGAAAACCTATGCGGGCAAGATCCTTTACATCGACTTTTGGGCCTCCTGGTGCGGGCCTTGCGCGCAGTCGTTCCCCTGGCTGAACCAGATGCAGGCGAAATTCGGAGACCGGCTGACCATCGTTGCCGTCAATGTCGATACCGATACTGCTTCGGCAAAAGCCTTTCTAAGCAGGCACCCGGCAGCCTTTGATGTCGTTTACGACCCCACGGGCAAGCTCGCCGAGCGTTACCACATTGATGGCATGCCCAGTACGGTGATACTCGCCGCAGACGGTCATCTCCTTCATCAGCATAGCGGCTTCTACGACGCCAAAACCGGCGACTACGAAGCCGCGATTCGCAATGCCCTCCAAAATTTCACACCATTCACCGGGAACGTCCCATGAAGCTTGGCCTGATACCGATCCTGTTCCTGACAGCAGCCCTATCCGCCTGCTCCAGTGTGGCCGTCAAGCCCTGGCAGCGCGGAATTCTGGCGCGAGCCGACATGCAGCTCGACGCCCATCCGATTCAGTCGCAATTCGACGACCACATTTATTTCAGTAAGGAAGCGGCCAGTGGAGGTCGCGGCTTCGGCGGTGGAGGTTGCGGATGCAACTGATCGAGCAGAGGCCGGAGAACCGGCGCCGACTGCACCTCGCGATGGCAACCTTGGGACTGCTCGGACTCGCAGCCGAGCGACCTGCGGCAGCCGACGACGGAACCAAGAACTGGACCTTCGATAGCGGCCTTCTGTATTACAAGGAAGGCGGCGGCAGAGTCCAGGCCATCGAGCCGGTGGTCAACGCCGCCATCGACCTCGGCAACGACCGCACTCTGACCGCAGGTTTCGTCATCGACAGCCTTAGTGGCGCTACTCCAAATGGAGCCGCGCCGGCTGCCGCGCCGCAGACCTTTGCCCAGCCCTCGGGGAAAGGCAAGACCTATACCATCGCACCCGGCGCCACACCGCTGGATCACACCTTCGAGGACACACGTTTCGCGGTCGACCTCGGCTACCTGTTCCCCCTTTCCAGCAACGGCCATCTCGGCGTCGGGCTCAGCGGCTCGAAGGAATACGATTTCACCTCGGTCGGAGCAAATACGCACTACACGCTCGACCTTAATCAGAAAAACACGACGCTCAGCGCCGGCGCCGCTTTCGAGTACGATAGCAGCGATCCTGTCGGCGGCATCCCGCTCCCGCTGACGATGATGGTCAATGCCGTCAAGGCTGGCGGATCGAGCAAAAGCAAGAACGTCAAGGACATCCTGCTCGGCGTTACCCAAGTCCTCGGCCCGAGGGGTCTGCTTCAGTTCAACTACTCGCTTAGCCTGTCGAACGGTTACGAAACAGATCCCTACAAGATCCTGTCGGTGGTGGACAGCAATGCCGTGCCGCAATACTACGTGTACGAGAAACGTCCCGACACGCGTGTCAAGAACGCGCTGTTCGCGGAATACAAACGCTTCGTGTTCGACCGGGACGTCGTCGACTTTTCCTATCGCTATTTCACCGATAGCTGGGGCGTCCGGGCACATACTGCGGACCTGAGCTATCGCTGGAACTTCGCGCAGCGCAAATCGCTCGAACCAAGCGTGCGCTTCTATACGCAGACAGCCGCGGACTTCTATCATGCGGCCCTGTTTACGGGCCAGGATGCGACGGTCGACAATGCCAGTGCCGACCCCCGCCTGGGTGCCTTCAACGCCTGGACCGGCGGACTCCGGTACGGACAGGTGCTGGCCAATGGCCACGAATTAAGCGTGCGCGTGGAGTATTACAAACAGTTCGGCAAGGTTGCCGGTGTACCCCAACAGGCCGCCACCGCGTTGTCCCAATTCAACCTGGCGCCGGATCTTTCCGCCATCAACGTCAGTTTCGGCTATCGTTTCAACTGGTGACCAAGCAGCGTAAAATCCGCGTCGAAACAGCCCACGGTGGCGACCTTGCCGGCCGATTCGAGGCCATGGCATCGCCATGCGAGGTGCTGGCGGACGGCGCCGGCGAAAGCGAAATCGCCGAACTCACCGCCCTGGTGGCGGAGGAAGTCTGGCGCATCGAGCGGCATTGGAGCCGTTACTTGCAGGGCAATGTCGTCGACCGAATCAACACGGCGCAGGGCAAGGCCGTCAAAGTCGATGACGAGACTTCGCGCTTCCTGAACTACGCCCAGCATCTTTATGAAATGAGCGACGGTCTGTTCGACGTAACATCCGGTGTATTGCGCGGCGTCTGGCGATTCGATGGCTCGGACAACATTCCAAAGCCGGAAGAAGTGGAGGCCGTACTGCCCTTGGTGGGCTGGAGCATAGTGAGCTGGAAGCCGCCGCTACTGCAAATGAAGCCCGGCATGCAGATCGACTTCGGCGGCATCGGCAAGGAGTATGCGGTCGACCGCGCCTTGGGCCTGGCAGCGCTGAAAACCGAGCGCCCAATCCTGGTGAATTGCGGCGGCGACCTCGCCGCCAACGGTCCGCACCTAGATGGGCAGCCCTGGGTGGTCGGCATAGACAGTCACATTCCCGGTACGGCCACTCCGGTGATCCACCTTCTGCGCGGAGGTGTCGCAAGCAGCGGCGACGCCCACCGCTTTCTACTCAAGGATGGCGTGCGCTACCCGCATATTCTCAATCCCAAGACCGGCTGGCCGGTGGTGGGAGGACCTCGCGTAGTGACGGTCGCTGGCTCCATCTGTACGGAGGCCGGTGTTCTTTCAACCCTGGCGTTGCTTCATGGCCCTCAAGCAGATGAGTTCCTGAAGGAACTTGAAGCCGATTCCCAGGTAATCTGGTAAATCGATGCGATCCATCCTTGGAGTAAGCCAATCAATCGCAGTAGACGCCCTATCGCCTGACATTTGAGCAGATCAAGATGCGGTCTAAAACAGACTGCCTGAAAGCAGACACTTACGCCCTTCCGCTTCGCGCCGAACCAAGACACTCCAGTGTCTTTTCAAAAAAATAGCGGACGTTCGAAATGCCCGGACAGCGCGGCCATGCCTGCGCATGGCGGCCAACTGCGGAAGCCAGCGAGGCAACAAAGCCGCTAACCCATGAATCAGGAAGCGCGCAGCCGCCGTGTGCGGAAAGTGCCCCAGCCATTGTGCACCACGGTGCCGAGCAAGGCCTTGAGCCCGCTCTCGCCGGGCTTGGGCTCGCCGCCGCCGGCGATGCGCTTGAGCTGGCGCGCATACCAGGCCACTTCCATCAAGGCCATGCGGTCGACCATCTTGATGCCGGTGGTGATCGGGCGCACGGTCCAGGGGCTGTCGGCGCCGCGCAGCAGGGCGGCGGGCGCGTCCGGGTCCATCGCCAGCAGGCGGCCGAGGCCGACCAGGTCGAGCGCGCCGGAGCGCAGTGCGGCATTCATGCCGGCCTGGCTGCGAAAGCCGCCGGTGACCATCAGCGGCGTCGCCACGGCGGCGCGCACCTTCTCGGCGAAATCGAGGAAGTAGGCTTCGCGGGCGACGGTGGTGGCGGCCTTGCCGTCCTGGCTGATGCCGGTCATCGCCGGCGACTCGTAGGTGCCGCCGGAAATCTCCACCAAGTCGATGCCGGTCTGCGCCAGCGCCCGGATGGTTTCCATCGACTCTTCTTCGGTGAAGCCGCCGCGCTGGAAGTCGGCGGAGTTGAGCTTGATGCCCACCGGGAAGTCGGCGCCGGCTTGGCGGCGGATCTCGGCGTAGACGGCGAGCACGAAGCGGCGGCGCTTCTCGTCGCTGCCGCCCCACTCGTCGCTGCGCTGGTTGTGGTGTGCCGACAGGAACTGGCTGACCAGGTAGCCGTGGGCGCCGTGAATCTGCACGCCGCTGAAGCCGGCCTTTTTGGCGATGGCGGCGGCGCGGCCGAAGCGGGCGATGATGTCCTCGATCTGCGCCACCGACGCTTCGCGCGGCGTGTCGAAGAAGCCGGCCATGTCCTTGCGGAACGGGATCGCCGACGGCGCCAGGTTGTAGCGGTTCAGGCCCTTGGGCGACTGCTTGCCCGGGTGGTTGAGCTGCATCCAGATCTGCGTGCCCTGATCGGTGGCGGCGCTGGCCCATTGCCGTAGCAGCGGCAGGTCGGACTCGTCCTCCAGGGCAACGTTGCCGGGCTCGCCCAGGGCGCAGCGGTCGATCATGACGTTGCCGGTGATGAGCAGGCCGATGCCCGAAGCGGCCCAGCGGCCGTAGAGGCGGGGCAGACGCGCGGTGACATGGTTATCGTAGGAGGCCAGCGCCTCGCTCATCGCCGACTTGGCGATGCGGTTGCGCAGCGTGCTGCCGTTGGGCAGGCGCAGCGGCTGCGCCAGAAGGTTGTCGCTCACAGAGGCGGCGTCGGCCATGGGGTCACCGGGTGTGGTCAAGGATGCAGCACACCATAATTTGTTAGTTCGATAGTTGTCAAACTGATGAATTGTGGCAAACTCTCAGCATGAGCAAGAGCTGCGCATGAAATCCTCCGCTTCCGATCCGGACCTGTCCGACCTGGCCCTGGCGTTCAAGGCCCTGTCCAATCCCAACCGGCTGGCCATGTACCTGGAGCTGCTGCGCCACCGTGAGCGCAGCGTGAAAACCTGCGCCCTGCAGGACCTGATGTCACTGCTCGACATCGGCGCGCCCACCCTGTCGCACCACACCAAGGAGCTGGTCGGCGCCGGCCTGATCGAGGTCGAGCGCCAGGGCAAGTTCATGCTGTGCCGCCTGAACGAGCCGATGCGCCAGCGCCTGGCGCGCTTCTTCGCCGCCAAGGGCGAACGCTGACCGGCAAAAACCGTCTGAGAGCGCGGCCGCCGCCGGGGCTTCAGTTCCCGGAGGAACGGCGGCGCACCACCGCAGCCTTTACCAGATGACCACGCGACGATCCGGCGGCAGATACATCTTGTCTCCCTCCTTCAGGTCGAACGCCTTGTAAAAGCCTTCCTGGTTCACCACCGTGCCGTTGACACGAAATTCCGGTAGCGAGTGCGGATCGGACTTGGTCTGCATGATGGCGGCGTTCTCGCGCACCTTGGCGCGCCAGGCCTGGGCCCAGCCCAGGTAGAAACGCTGATCGCCCGTCAGGCCGTTGATGACAGGCGCCTCGCCGCCATGCAGCGACAGCCGGTACGCCTTGTAGGCGATCGACAGCCCGGAGTTGTCCGCGATGTTCTCGCCCAGCGTCAGCTTGCCATTGATGGGATAGCCCGGCACCGGCTCGTAGGCGCTGTACTGGGCCACCAGCGCGGCCGTCTTCGCCGCGAATTTCTGGTGATCCTCCTTGCTCAGCCAGTCGTGCAGATTGCCGTCGCCGTCGAACTGGCTGCCCTCGTCGTCAAAGCCGTGGCTGATCTCGTGGCCGATGATGGCGCCGATGCTGCCGTAATTCACCGCGTCGTCGGCCTTCGGATCGAAGAACGGCGGTTGCAGGATTGCGGCCGGAAACACGATCTCGTTCTTCTGCGGCTCGTAGTAGGCATTGATGGTCTGCGGGGTCATCTCCCACTCTTCACGGTCGATCGGCTTGCCCAGCTTGCCCAGATCGTAGTCGTATTCGAACTCGGTGGAGCGGATCGCATTGCCGAGCAGATCGCCGCGCTCGATCTGCAGCGGCGTGTAGTCGCGCCACTTGTTCGGATAGCCGATCTTGGTCACCAGCTTGGTGAGCTTGGCCTGCGCCGCCTGCTTGGCGTCCGGCCCCATCCAGTCCAGCGTGTCGATGCTCTGCCGGTAGGCCGCGAGCAGGTTGGAGACCAGGGCCTGCATGCGCGCCTTGCTCTCCGGCGGAAAATACTGCTGCACATAGAGCCGGCCCACGGCCTCACCCAGCGAGCCGTCGACCAGGGCGACACCGCGCTTCCAGCGCGGCCGGTTCTCGGGAACGCCGCTGAGTGCGGTGCCGTAGAAGGCGAAGCTTTCGTCGACGAAAGGCTTGCTCAGGAAGCGCGCGTAGGCATGCAGCACATGCCAGCGGAAATAGGCTTTCCAGGCCGGCAGCGGCGTGCGCTCGAGGATCTTGCCGAAGCCGTCGAGATAGCTCGGCTGGCCGACGATGACGTAGCCGATGCGGCCTTCCAGGTCGGCGGCCTTGAGGTAGGCCTTCCAGTCGTAGCGCGGCACCAGGGTGCCGAGCTTCGCGATTTCCACCTTGTTGTAGGTCTTGATCGGATCGCGGTTCTCGACCTTGCTCCACTGCGCCTTGGCCATGCCGGTTTCCAGCGCAAGCACCGCCTTGGCGTCCGCTGCCGCGGAGGCGTCGCCCGCCAGCCCCAGCATCTTCTCCACGTGCTGCAGATACTGCTCGCGGATCTTGCTAAGCTTGGCGTCGTTCTGCAGGTAGTAGTCGCGATCCGGCAGACTCAGGCCGCTCTGGTCGACTCCCACCACATACTTGGTGGAGTCCCGGGCATCCTGCCCGACGCCGATGTCATAGGGCGCGGACACGCCGATCTTGTTGTAATGGGCGATCAGCGCCGGCAGTTCCGCTTTGTCCTTCAGCGCATCGATCCGGGCGAATTCCGCATCGAGCGGATGGATGCCCTGCTGCTCCAGACCGGCTTCATCCATGAAGCTGGCGTACAGATCGCCGATCTTTTTCTGATACGGATCGCTCGACGTGGCCGCGGCCTTGCCGGCGTCCTCGATCAGTCCGCGCAGCTGCGCCTGCTCCGTGTCGTCCAGAATGGTAAAGGTGCCGATCTGGGATTTGTCCGGCGGGATTTGCGTGGCTTGCAGCCACTTGCCGTTGACGTGCTTGTAGAAATCGTCCTGCGGCCGGATGGCCGGGTCGAAGTTTTCGGTGTCGATGCCGGCAACCAGCACGGCCGGCGCCTCGGCCGACATTGCCGCGACGGGCGCCTGCGGAGCCGAAGCCTGCCTGGAACAGGCGCACAGGGTAACGGCCCAAGCCAGGTGAATGGATATTTTCTTCATTGGAATCTCGCGAGAATCAGATGGTTTTCAGGAAGCAGGGTCATGGAATGGTCACCGCAACGGGACCGGCTGCGGGCAACGCCGCCGGTCCCGTTGCTCATTCCGCCTTGAGGTTGTCGCTGCCGCGGATGAAGGCGGCGACGTTGTCGTGCAGCTGCTTCAGTGCAGCCTCGTGGGCATAAACCATGTGCCCGGATTCGTAGAAGCGGAACTCGATGTTGTCCTGCAGCTTCTGCGGAATCGGCAGATGCTGCATCTCGTAGATGCCTTCATAAAACGGCGTGGCCAGGTCGTAATAGCCTGCGTTGAGCAGGACCTTCAGCTTCGGGTTGTACTTCATCGCCATGGCCAGGTCCGGCATGACGTTGGCGCTTTGCGGCAGCGGGACCGGCGCACCCGGCGGCTGGTGCTGGAAATTCCAGCTTTTCCAGATATCGATCTCCGGCTTGAACTCCTTGCCTTCACCGTATTTCAGATCCTTGCGCACATAGTCGTTGAACACCGACACATAGGCCGAACTGATGGCGGCGGATTGCGGGTCGTAGTCCGCCTCCTCGCTCAACGGATCAATCGCCGGGCCGGAGAAACGCGAGTCAAGGCGGCCGGTGACCGTGTCGCTGTCGCCCTGCAGGTTCTGCTCGAACTTGCCACCGTTGATGCGCAGATCGGCCTTCTCGATGTAGTCGACGGGCAGGCCGGTGTACTGATGCAGCTTCTCCGCGATGGCCTTTTTCCGCTCCGGCTCCAGCGCGGAACCTGCCAGCAGCGCGGCCGAGTAGTCGCTCATGGCGAAGCGCTCCACTTCCGCCAGCAAGGGTGCCAACTCGCCCGGATTGCCCGGCAGCTTGTGGTGATACCAGGCCGTCGCCGCGTAGGTCGGCAAGGCCAGCTGATAGGGCAGGTCCACGCCGGGGTTGAACTGCGGGCCGTCGGCGCTGGCATCGAACGCCAGGATCTGCGACAGCAGGATCACGCCGTTGATGTCGACGCTGCGGTCCGTCTCCAGCAGATTCACCACGTTAGCGGAACGGGTGGTGCCGTAGCTCTCGCCGAACAGGTACTTGGGCGAATTCCAGCGGCCGTACTTGCCCAGGAACTGGGTGATGAACTCGGCGAAGGCATGGGCATCCGGGTCGACGCCGTAGAAAGCCTTTTCATGATCTTTGCCGGCGATGCGGCTGAAGCCGGTGCCCGGCGCGTCGACGAACACCAGGTCGCTGACGTCGAGCAGGCTGTAGTCGTTGTTCACGAACGGATACGGCGCCGCCGCCGAATGCGAGTCGTCGGCGGTGATCACGCGCCGCGGACCGAAGGCGCCCATATGCAGCCACACCGAGGACGAGCCCGGACCGCCGTTGAACAGGAAAGTGACCGGCCGCTCCGCCGCCTTGCTGCCCTTCTTGAAATAGGCGACGTAGAACATCGAAGCCTCGGCCGGCCCCTCCTTGGCCTCCTTGTCGGCGTTCTGCGGCACATCGTCCCAGCCCTTGGCATGCACCACCAGGGTGCCGGCCGTGGCCTGGTAATCGACACGGCGCCCGCCGACATCGACCGAGCCTTCGCTGGTCTTCTCTTCGGGCTTGAACGACTCGATCTTGGCCGTCTCCGCCTTGTCTTTATCCTTATCCTTGTCCTTGGATGGGGCGTCGTCGGCGTATGCCGACAGGGCAAGCGCCGACAGCAGCGCGGCGGTTAAAAATTTCACGCGTTTCATTGGAATTCTCTGTGTAATAGAAGTGACCGCCCCGCCGATGACGCTTCATTCTCAGTCAGTGGCGCAGGCTGGAAAAACACATTCCCCAATCGGGAAAGACATATGAGGAGCATATCGCGCCGCGCGGAACGTCGCGGCCCCTGCCCCGCTGGTGCGACAGGCCGCCTAGCGCCTCTTGCCGGACAGGATCTCGCCGCTGACGGGATCGATGGCAAGGCCCACGGCGCTGTCGTCCGGGCCTTCCTCGGACAGCACCATGGCGCGATCGCCCGACCTGGCCGCATTGACCCGGCTGCGGTCCGTATAACCCTCGTTGGTGAACTTCTCCTGCGACCAGGACAGCGACGGCCCGTCGCTGACCCCCGGCAGGGAATCCAGCGGAGGATTCGCCGCCGCGACCAGGGGAATGGCGGCGAACAGCAGCGCTGCGCCGGCCGTGATGAATTTCAGGATATGCATATCGAATCTCCGTTTGCTGTGATTGATGCTGCTGCCATTTCATCCGCCCTTCTGGATCAGACGGGCACTTCGAAGCTTGTAAAGAATGCCGCCCTCGCTGCGCTCCACCAGCTCGAACTGGCCTTCGAGCACCATCGGGTCATAGCCCATTTCGATGCCCTTGTCGGCGAACACCTCCACCGCGGAAGACGGCCCCCCGGGCGGATGGAAGAAGCAGCTGGGAGGAACCGACGAAAACAGGAAATGGGTCTGCTTCTCGTTGATGCCCAGCGGCATCATGAAACCGGCCAGGCGGATGGTCTTGTCCTTGAGCGCCTGCACCATGAAGGGAAAATGCGCTTCCACCTGATCGCGCTCCATGCGCACGTCCGCGCTCATCAGCAGATCCCAGGACGTCACCCCTTTCAGGTTCAGGCCGCCCAGCCATTCATTGGTGGCCGGCGGCGTCACGTCGAGAATGAAATCCCGCTCCACGCCGTCGGCCGACACCGTGACATCGTCCTTCCCCAGCTGGCTGGCCAGCATGTGGAACTCCAGGTAGCCGTCCTGATCGGTGCGATCCGTCATCAGCAGATAGCGGTTGCCCTTCTGCGAGCGAATCGCCACCGCGACGTTGCGGATTGGCGTTTGCCCTTCGGTCTGCACCTGCAGGCTCATGTAGACCAGGTCGCCCGGATACGCCGGCACCATCAGCTTGTCGCGGCTCGGCTCCTGGAACTCGGAGATGATCTCGATCACGGGCGGCGAGTTATCCTCGACCAGCTTGCCGTTGTGGTAATGCACCCCGGCCTTTTTCTTCCCCAGGGCCGGCGAGCTTTTCGGAAACTGCCCGCCGAACGATGCGCCACCGGACGCTGCCGCCGTGGTGTCCGCGGCGCTCGGCGGATCGGCCGCCGCCGTCTGCACCGCGGCGGCCGCAACGGCCGGCGGCGCCGGTGCGCCGGTACCCGCCTGCTCATGGCAGGCCGCCAGCGCTGCCGCCAATACCGCTGACACCATCCGGGATCCGATCATTGCCCTAGGCTCCCGACAGGGTTGCCGCGATATCGGATCGATACGCGCGCCAGGCCGGGATCAGGGCGGCGACCGAACCGACCAGCAGCGGCAGCAGCAGGATCGGCAGCTCCGCGGGCAACACCACCAGCCCGCTCAGGTCGACGCCGCGGGCGGTATTGGCCAGACGCCCGATGGCCTCCACCGCCGCATGCGCCAACAACAGGCCGAGCAGGGTGCCCGCGGTGCTCAGGGCGATCGCCTGGATCCACAGGATCGCCACCACCCGCCCGCGCGAAGCGCCGAGACAGCGCAATACCGCCAGGTCGTACTGGCGGGTCTCCATGGCGTTGTACAGGGCGATGAAGGCGGACAAGGCCGCGGTCACGATCAGCACTCCGGCCAGCGCCCGTAGGGTATCGAAGCCCAGGCCAAGCAGTTGCAGCAGGCGCGCCGTCTCGAACGCCGGCACCGCCGCCTGCAGCTTCGACTGAGAATTGACCATGCGCGGCAGCGAGATCGCCGCCAGCGGCGAGCGGTACTGGATCAGCAGGGCGGTGATCTCCCGCGACGGATCATAGGCCGCACCCGCATCGCCCGGCATTGCCGGCTCCCCTTCCGCGCCGTGATCCGCGGCGTGATCCTCCGCCGCATCCTCGTCGTGGTCGTCCGCATCGTGATGATGCTGCGCATGGATTTCCCAGACGCTGTCCAGGCTGGTCAGGATCAGCCGGTCGAGCACGGTGCCGGTGGGTTCCAGCACACCCACTACCTGGTAGGGATGGTCGGCGTGGGCATGGCCGCCCGCACTCAGGC
>Ga0302314_10016253_pt1 | contig 12594 bp, 12 predicted proteins | sample III_Palsa_N2_3_FD_200533 | JGI IMG/M metagenome (GOLD analysis project Ga0302314, IMG submission 200533) | Peat permafrost microbial communities from Stordalen Mire near Abisko, Sweden - III_Palsa_N2_3 | ecosystem: Environmental > Terrestrial > Soil > Palsa > Peat permafrost | place: Sweden...
GTGGCCGCGCGGCAGTTCCTGGCCCAACTGGCGGATGGCCTCGAAGAAGGGCAGGCCCTCGATGTCGCCGACGGTGCCGCCGATCTCCACCAGCACGAAGTCCACCGGCTGGCCGTCTTCCGACCGGGCCTCGGTGAGGACGAATTTCTTGATCTCGTCGGTGACGTGCGGGATCACCTGGACGGTGGCGCCCAGATAGTCCCCGCGCCGCTCCTTCTCCAGGATGGTCTGGTAGATGCGGCCGGTGGTGATGTTGTCGCCCTTGTCGGCCGAGACGCCGGTGAAGCGCTCATAGTGGCCGAGATCCAGGTCGGTCTCCGCCCCGTCGTCGGTGACGAACACCTCGCCGTGCTGATAAGGGCTCATCGTCCCCGGGTCGACGTTGAGGTAGGGATCGAGCTTGCGCAGGCGGACCTTGTAGCCGCGAGCCTGCAAAAGCGCGCCGAGAGCGGCGGACGCGAGACCCTTACCCAAGGAGGATACCACGCCGCCGGTGATGAAAATATACCGGGCCATGGGAGTCCAGATTACACGTGATTCGCGTTCGCGGGCGCGTTTTTACACGCGCCCGCGACGATAGGGTTCAATCGGCCGCCGTCAGTGCTTGGGAGGCTGGACCTGATTCGGGCCGAACAGGTCCTGCGGGTTGGCCGGCGCGGGCTGGGCCGGGATTGGCGACGGCAGAGCGCCAGTCGGCGCGGGGGGCGGCGCGGTCTGCGCTGGCGCGCTCTGAGCCGGTGCCGTCTGCTGCACCGGCAGCGAGCCAGGATTGATCCGGCCCACGTCATTCGGATTGACGATCGAGCTCTTGCCGTGATGGCCGCCCAACAGGGTCATGGCAAGGCAGAGGGCGAAGAAGATTCCCGCCAGGATCTGGGTCGCCCGCGACAACAGGTCGCCGGTCCCTCGGGCCGACATGAAGTTGCCGGGACCGCCGCCGCTCATGCCCAGCGCGCCGCCTTCGGAGCGCTGCAGCAAAATAAAGACGACCATGGTGACGGCGACCAGGATGATCGCGACCAGGAGGATGTAGTTCAGCATGCCGAAGGTTCACTCATGGAGCCGAGGGCTCATTAGGCCCCTGGTCTGAAAAAGACCGTGGGCGGACGTGGCGCGGCGTCTATCACCAAGCCGGCGCCGACGCTAGAGATGGCGGGCCAACAGCCCTGACACAACCATGATCCTGCAAACCTCCCGGCTGACCTTGCGGCCGATGACCATTACCGACGCGCAGAGCCTGCACGCCATCATGAGCGATGCGGAAGTGATGGCGTTCTGGGACATGTCGGAGATCGAGGACATCGAGCTGACGATCGAGATCCTCAAGAGCCAACTGGCGGATATGAAGGCCAAGAAATCGTCCTACTGGGCGATGACGCGCACCGAGGATGGACTGTTCGTCGGCTGCTGCGACCTGTCGGAGATCGACCGCTGGCATCATCGGGCCGAGGTCGGCTTCATTGTCTCCAAGGCCTTCTGGGGCGACGGCTATGCGCAGGAGGCCATGGAGGCGGTGGTCGACCACGCCGCCCAGGCCATGAAGCTGCGCCGGCTCACCGCCCGCACCCACCTGGGCAACTTCCGCTCGGTCAAGCTGCTGGAAAAGCTGGGCTTCCGGCAGGAGGGGCTGCTGCGCGGCTATGTCGACCGCGATGGCGAACGGCGGGATTGTCTGATGTTCGGGCTGCTGCTCTGAAAGCGCGAAACGCCCCCGCGCATTGCGGCGCGAGGGCGATCGGTCAGCTGAGAGGCGGCAAGCCTAATAGCAGCTGCTCACACGAACGTATTGGCCGAAGCGCGGGCTCCAGCGCCAGTGGGACCGGCAGCCGTTATAGTCGCCGTAGTAGCCCGGGCCGGCATAATAGGCAGGCGCCGGACCGTAGTAGGGGTGAGCCAGGCTGGCGCCGATGGCCACGCCCAGGATGCCCGCGCCGATCGCCGGGCCAGCACCCCAGCCACGGGCGTCGGCGCTGGACGCCGCGCCGCTGACGGCCGCGGCCAAGCCGGCGGCGACCAGGATTGCTTTGACTGCATTACGCATCGAAATTCTCCCTCTCATGTTCGCCGCCGGTCATCGACGGTGACGACAGATTGCCGCACCCAAGCTGAACCGCCCGGGAGCGACGCATTCAGATTGGGTTCATGGGGGAGAGGCATGGATGGGTGCCTCAAACGGCGCGGATGATGCCCAGGAAGTCGGCCGCTTTCAGGGAGGCGCCGCCGACGAGGGCGCCGCCGACGCCGGGGGTTTTCAGGATTTCCGCGGCGTTGGAGGGTTTGACCGAGCCGCCGTAAAGGATGGGCGTGCGGGCGGCCGCATCACCGACGACAGCCTTCAAGGCGACAGCGACGGCGTGATGGATTTCCTCGATCTGCTCGAGGGTCGGCGTCAGGCCCGTGCCAATCGCCCAGATCGGCTCATAGGCCACGGCGAACGGTTTGTCGGCCATCCGGGGGGCGACGGAGCCGGTGATCTGGGCGCGCACCACCTTGACCGCGTCGCCAGCCTGGCGCTGGTCGAGGGTCTCGCCGATACAGACGATGGGCTCCAGTCCGGCGGCGAGGGCGGCGAGGGCCTTAGCCTGGACCTGGGCGTCGGTCTCGCCGTGCCCGGTCCGTCGCTCGGAATGGCCAAGGATAACCAGACTTGCTCCGGCGTCCGCCAGCATGACGGCGCTGATGTCGCCTGTGAAGGCGCCCGCGGGTTTGGCGCTGCATGACTGGCCACCCACCTCGACCGCCGATCCCTTCAGTACCTGGGCCATCCGCCAGATCAAGGGCGCTGGTGGGCATAGCGCGACACGGGCCGATGCAGGCCGCGCCGCGAGATCCTTCGCCAGCGCTTCGGCCTCACCCAAGTCGGCGCCGAGGCCGTGCATTTTCCAGTTGCCGACGATGAAAGGCGCAGCCATTGTCGATCTCCCGGCGGCTGAATTCCGCTCTTAGCCGGTGGCGCCTGAGTTCGCACGGCAAGTCAAGAGCGTGGCAATCGCCGCTGCGACCCTTGCCCCCGCTTGGCCCGCTCCACTATACCCGCCGTTTCAAGCCGTGGACGCGGCCGACAGGACTATCGCTTATGCTCCACATGTTCCGCCGCCTCGCCAACACCTGGGTGGCGCGCGTCCTTCTGGGCATCCTGGCCATCGCCTTCGTTGGCTGGGGCATCAACGGCACGCGGCAATCGGGAAGCTTCAGCAATGAAGTGGTCCATGCCGGCTCTCACACCTTGGGGCCGGACAGCTTCAAACGCTATTTCCAGATTTCCCTGCAGGACGCCGAGAAGCAGGCGGGCCAGCAGGTGACCAACCTGGATGCGGTGCAGCACGGTTTTGACCTGCAACTGCTACAGGGCCTGTCGGCGGACGAAGCCTTCGCCGAAATGACCACTCGCATGGGCGTTCGCCCCGCGCCCAGCCTCATCATCGACGAACTGCGCAAACAGCCAGATTTCTTCGATCCCATCACGGGGAAGTTCGACGAGCGGGCCTACCAGCAAAAAGTGTCGCAACTGGATATGACGACGACCCAGTTCGAATCGCAGATCCGCGACGAGATCGCCCGCGACCAACTGGCGACGGGGCTCGCCGCCGGCCTGAAGGCGCCGCGGACCCTGGGCGCCATCATCGCCGACTTTGAGCTGGAATCCCGCTCGCTGAGCTTCTTCACCCTCGATCAGCACAACGTCGACCCGCCCTCGCCGCCGACCGACGCCCAGCTGTTGGACTTCATGAAGCAGAATTCGACCGCCCTGATGCGGCCGGAAATGCGCACCCTGACAGTCGTGCGCTTTAGCCCCAAACTGCTGGCGACCAACATGCCGGTGGATCCCGCCGAGCTGAAGAAGGCCTATGACGCCTTCAAAAGCGACCCGGCGAAGAACGCGGCCTTCATCCCGGAAAAACGCAGCCTGGTTGAGCTGCCGGTGCGGGACGCCGCGACGGCCGCGACGGTCGCCAAGCGGCTGGGCGCCGGTGAAGCGCCCGAGGCCGTCGCCAAGGCCATGGACATTCAGCCGATCGCCTATACCGACTCCGCCAAATCCGCCGTCGCCGATCCCAAGGTCGCCGACGCGGCGTTCAACCTGACACAAGGCCAGACCAGCGGGCCGGTGCAGAGCGACCTTTCCGGCTATGCCGTGGTCAAGGTGATCAGCATTACGCCCGCCAAGACACCGACACTGGACGATCTGCGCCCGCAACTGGAGCCGCAGGTGAAGCTGAGCGCGGCCAAGAAGGCCGCCTACGCAGAGGTGCAGAAGTTCGACGACGCTCGTGGCGGCGGGGCCAGCATCACCGACTCCGCCAGCAAGGCGGGCGTCGCAGCCGAGACCATCGGCCCGATCTCGGCCCAGGGCGCGGACACCAACAACAAACCTGTCGAAGGCCTGTCGCCGAAACTCCTGCGCGACGCCTTCTCTCAGAACGGCGGCGGCGAGATGGACGACGAGGACGACGGCAATGGCGAGTATTTCGCCGTTCGCGTCGACAAGATCGCCCCGCCTGCCCTGCCCGCGCTGGCGGACGTGCGTGCGCAGATGACCCAGGACTATATGATCCAGGAGATGCTGAAGCGGCTGCACGCCAAGGGCGACGAGCTGGTCGCCGCGGTCAAGAAGGGCGAGAGCATGGACGCCGCCGCCGCCTCGGTGAAGACCCAGGTCGGCCATGCGGTGGATATCACCCGTCAGGGCATGGCGCAGAACCGCGCCCTGGGCGGCGAGCTGCTGCAGAAGATCTTCGAGGCCAAGCAAGGCGAGGTGTTCGACGGCCAGACCGCGCAGGTGCAGGTCATGGTCGCCCATGTGGACAGCGTCGCCCCCGCCGCGCCGGGCGTAGCCGCCAGCATGGTGCTCGCCCAGCGCAATCAGCTGTCGGAACAGTTGTTCCAAGACCTGGGCGACCTGGCCCGGACGGCGGCCAAGAACCGGATCAAGCCGACCTTCGACGTCAACCTGGCGCGTCAGGCCCTGGGCGTCACCCCGGATCAGTTGACCTCGAGCGCCCCGCCGACCGGCAAGAAGAAGGCCCCGGCGTCTTGACCCTGACGCCGGATTTCGACGCCTTCCGGCAGGGCTATGAGGCGGGCCGGCCACAGGTGGTGGCGATCCGGATCGTCGACGATCTGGAGACGCCGGTTTCGGCCTACCTGAAGATCGCCGACGGTCAGCCCTACGCCTTCCTGTTCGAATCCGTCGAAGGGGGCGCCTGGCGCGGGCGCTATTCCATCGTGACCCTGGAGCCGGACCTGGTCTGGCGCTGCCGCGGCGACGTCGCGGAAATCGCCGAGGGCGACGACATCGCCGCCGGCCGCTTCCGGCGCGAGACCGGCGGGGCGCTGGAGTCGCTGCGCGACCTTATCGCCCGCTCGCGTATGGAAGTGCCCAAGGGCCTGCCGCCGATGACCGCCGGCGTGTTCGGCGCGATCGGATACGACATGGTGCGGCTGGTCGAGCGCCTGCCGCACGTCAATCCCGACCCCTTGGGGCTACCCGACGGGATCATGACCCGGCCATCCGTCGTGGCCATCTTTGACGCCATCGGCCAGGAGATCATCCTGACGACCGCCGTTCGCCCATCAACCCTGACCGCAGAACAGGCCTACACGGCGGCGACAGCGCGGCTGGACGCGGTGATCGCGCGATTGGCGGATCCCTTGCCCCGCCAACCGATGCACAAGCCGGATGGCGCGCCGGGCCTGGCCTCGCCGGTGACCCGGGAGGGCTATGGCGAGATGGTCGAGGCGGCCAAGCGCTATATCGAGGCCGGCGACGTCTTCCAGGTGGTGCCCAGCCACCGGTTCAGCGCCGATTTCCACAAGGCGCCGCTGGCGCTTTACCGATCGCTACGTCGAACCAACCCCTCGCCCTTCCTCTATTTCCTGAACTTCGGCGATTTCCAGTTGGTCGGGTCCAGTCCCGAAATCCTGGTGCGGCTGCGTGACGGCAAGATCACCATCCGCCCCATCGCCGGCACCCGCCCGCGCGGCAAGACGCCGGAAGAAGACGCGGCGCTGGAGGCCGAGCTGCGCGCCGATCCCAAGGAACACGCCGAGCATCTGATGCTGCTGGATTTGGGCCGCAACGACGTCGGCCGCGTGGCGATGCTGGGCTCGGCCGGCCACAATGCGCCGCCGGAGGAACGCCGCCGGGCCCATGTGCGGGTCACCGACAGCTTCTTCGTCGAACGCTACAGCCATGTGATGCACTTGGTCTCCAACGTCGAGGGCGATGCGCCCGACGGGCTGGACCCGGTGGATGTGCTGATGGCCGCCCTGCCCGCCGGCACCCTATCCGGCGCGCCCAAGGTGCGGGCGATGGAGATCATCGACGAGCTGGAGAGCGTTAAGCGCGGCATGACCTATGCCGGCGCGGTGGGCTATTTCGGCGCCGACGGCTCGGTGGATACCTGTATCGTCCTGCGCACCGCCCTGGTGAAGGACGGCGTCATGTACGTCCAGGCCGGCGGCGGGGTGGTGGCTGACAGCGACCCTGACGCCGAATACGAAGAGACCTTGCACAAGTCCGGCGCTCTGAGGCGAGCCGCCGAAGAGGCTTGGCGGTTTGGCTGAACCAGCCACACTGCACCTGGTGTGCGGCAAGATCGGCGCCGGCAAATCGACCCTCTGCGCGCGACTGGCGATGTCGCCGGCAACCGTGCTGGTCAGTGAAGACCACTGGATGGCCCATCTCTATCCGGGCGAGCTGAACGAACTGGCGGACTATGTGCGGCTGTCGGCGCGTCTGCGAGCGGCGATGGCCAGCCATACCGTGCACCTGCTGAAGACCGGCGTCTCGGTGGTGCTCGACTTCCCAGCCAACACCCCGCGGCAACGGGCCTGGATGCGGGACATCATCCATGCGTCCGGCGCGGGCCATGTCCTGCACCTGCTGGATGTCTCCGACGATATCTGCAAAGCACGGCTGCACGCTCGCAACGCCAGCGGCGAACACCCCTTCAACACCAGTGACGAACAGTTCGACCTGTTCACCTCCCATTTCGCCCCGCCGACGCCGGAGGAAGGCTTCAACATCGTGCGTGAAGGCTGACAGGCGAGCGCGGTTGGCCGACCGTCGCTTCGGTGGACAAGCTTGGGCATGAAACCGATCGCCCTGTTCCACGAGAACGCCCGCCTGACGCCCAAGGGCGACGAAGGGGCGATCGACAGCGACCCAATCTGCGACTGCCAGGACGACGGGGGCCTCCGCTCAAAGATCGGCGCGGTGCGGCCGGTGGCTGACGACACCGCGACGGCCGATATTGACCTGACCTTCACGGCCGCCTCGCCGCCCGAAACCCAACGGTTGAAAATCACCCTGGTCACCGTGCACGGCCAATGGCGCACCTACGACATCCGCTCCAAGGACACGCCCAGCTTCAGGGCCTCTCTGGTGAAGGTGAATACTGAGGCGAAACACGGACGGTAAGCAGCGCTTCCAACGCGGTGTCCACCTGCGCACCAATCGGCTGGTCCGCTAACACAACAATTGCGCCCTCCTCCAACCCTGGTGGTTCCAGGTCGGCGAACTGGCTGGCCACTAGGCTGGCGGGCATGAAGTGGCCTTTGCGGGCCGCGACGCGCTGTTCGATCACCGCCTCATCGGCGTCGAGATAGACCAGCCGCACCGACGGCCGGCCCTGCGTCAGCGTCCCGCGATAGGCCGCCTTCAGCGCCGAGCAGGTGATCACCCCGCCGCCGCCGGCCGCGATGCGGCCGTCGATCCAGGCGCCGACGGCCGCCAGCCACGGCGCGCGGTCGGCGTCGGTCAGCGGGACGCCGGCGCTCATCTTGGCGATGTTGGCGGGCGGGTGCAGGTCGTCGCCCTCCTGGAACGGCCAGCCAAGCCGCTTTGACAAGGCCTCGCCAAGCGTCGACTTGCCCGAGCCTGAAACGCCCATGACGACCAGGACGGGCTTGGTCACCCCTGCAGCGGCCGCCACGCCCGGCCGTCGCGCGCCAGCAGGGTCTCGGCGGCCTTGGGGCCATCCTCGCCGGCGGCGTAGCGGTGCAGTTCGCCGTCGCTCTTCCAGGCGTTCAGGAACGGCATGACGGCGCGCCAGCCGGCCTCGATATCCTCCCCGCGCTTGAACAACGACTGGTCGCCGATGAAACAGTCGTAGAGCAGGGTCTCATAGCCCGTCGCCGGTTCGGTCTGGAACCAGTCGGCGTAGCGGAAATCCATCCGCACGTCTTCCAGCGTCACCTCGGGACCCGGCTTCTTGGCGTCGAACAGCAGTGAGACACCCTGGTTCGGCTGCACCCGCAGCACCAGCACATTGGGCTTGGAGGCGCCTTGCGGCAGCGCCTGGAACAGGGTCCTGGGCGCGGCCTTGAACTGGATCGCCACCTCGGTGACTTGGGCCGACATCGCCTTGCCGGTGCGCAGATAAAACGGCACGCCGGACCAGCGCCAGTTGTCGATCATCAGCTTCAGGGCGACGAAGGTCTCGGTGCGACTGCCCCGCGCCACATTGGGCGACTGGCGATAGGCGGTGACCGGTTTGCCGGCCACCGTCCCGCCGGTGTACTGGCCGCGGGCGGAGTCGTGCAGCGCCTCGGTGGGCGTCAGCTGGCGGATCGCCTCCAACACCCGGCCCTTCTCGGCCCGCAAGGCGTCGGCGTCAAAGGAGTTGGGTGGCTCCATCGCCACCATGCCCAGCACCTCGAACAGATGGTTGGGCACCATGTCCCGCAGAGCGCCGGTAGCGTCGTAGAAGGCGCCGCGATCCTCCACGCCCACGGTCTCGGCGGCGGTGATCTGCACGGAGTCGATATGCAGCCGGCTCCATAGGGGCTCAAAAATCCCGTTGCCGAACCGGGTGACCATGATGTTGCGGATGGTCTCCTTACCCAGGAAATGGTCGATCCGATAAAGCTGGGTCTCGTCGGCGCATTTGAGAATGCGGGTGTTCAGGGCCTTGGCGCTGGCCAGATCGTCACCGAACGGCTTTTCGATCACCACCCGCCGAAACCCGCCGGCCGGCTCCTTCAGCAAGCCGGCCTTGCCCAGGTTCTCGACGATGTCGCCGAAGAAGCGTGGCGAGGTGGCCAGATAGAACAGCACATTGCCCTTGAGGCTATTGACGAGGGCCTCATAGGTGGAGGGGTCGACGAAGTCGCCCTGCTGGTAGTCGATCCGTCCCTCGAGCCAGCGCCAGGCCTTGGCGTCCAGCTTGGCCTTGCCGAACTCGCTGTGCTTGTCGCTGGCCATCTCGTGCAGGAAGTCGCCCAGCAGCGCCTGCAGCCCCTTGGCGTCGCAGTCGCCGTGGTCGACGCCGAGGATGCGGAAGCCGTCCGCCAGCAGGCCGTCATGGGTAAGGTTATAAAGCGCCGGCGTGAGCAGCCGCTTGTTCAGGTCGCCCCGCGCGCCGAAGATCACCATCGTGCAGGCGGGCGCCTTCGCGGGCTTGTCGGGGGCTGGCTTGTCTTGAGCCGGGGCCGGCGGGTCGCTCTTCTGTCGCGCGGCCATGCGTAATCACTCCTGCTTTTGCCTGTCAGGCCGCAACGGCGCAGTGCGGCCAAGGTTCCTGTACCGCTTTTTAAGAAACCAGACCCTCGCCGAAGCGTTGCGGTGACCTGAGGTGCGCGCGTGGCGTGGCCCAAGTGTTCAGTGAAAGTCCCATGGCCCTGGAAATCAGCGTTGGACCGCCACGGCTGGCGATCAATCACGGCTATGGCGTGCTGATCACCGACCCGGATGGCCAGATCCAGTGGCCGACGGACAAGGGCTTCTACCACTCCGACACCCGCGTCATATCGTTGTGGCGAGTGTTCGCCGATGGCGTGGACTGGGATCTGCTGAACGGCGGCAACGTCTCGCACCACGCCACGCGGGTCTATCTGACCAACAAACAACTGCATACCGAGACCGGCATCGTCCCGTCCGGCTCGCTCAGCCTGTGCGTCAGCCGCTCGATCTCCGGCGGCATCCATGAGGACCTCGACCTTTCCAATCACAGTCAGGAAAAGGTTCAGTTCAACCTGGAAATCGCCGTCCGCAGCGACTTTGCCGATCTGTTCGAGGTCAAGTCCGGCGACATCGTCCGGCGCGGCAGCATCACCTCCGGCTGGTCGCAAAGCCGGCTGCAGCTGAAGATCAACTACGACAACAAAGACTTCCACCGCCACCTGACGGCGACCGTCCACAAGGCCGGTTCAGACCCGGTCTACGCCAACGGGCGGATGAGTTTTCACATCTCGCTGGAGCCGGGCGAGACCTGGCATGCCTGCATCCTCTATGCGATCGGCGACGGCAAGACGATCGACGCCGCGCCGAAGAGCTGCATCGACGACCACCACTCTTCGCGCGGCATGGCCCGTCGAAGCGGCTGGCGGGACGCGGCCCTGAAGATCGAGACCAGTAACGAGGAATTCTACCGCTTCTATCACCAGTCGTTGGACGACATGTCGGGGTTGCGGCTGCCGATCGAGGGCACCGATCACCTGCAGTTCGTGCCCGCCGGCGGCGTGCCGTGGTTCGTGGCCCTGTTCGGCCGCGACAGCCTGATCGTCTCGCTGCAGAACGCGATGGTCTACCCGGAGTTCGCCGTGGGCGCGCTGCGTGTGTTGGCGGAGCATCAGGCCAAAATACGGGACGATTATCGGGACGCCGAGCCCGGCAAGATCATGCATGAGCTGCGCCGGGGCGAACTGGCCCACTTCAAGCTCATTCCACACACGCCCTATTACGGCACCGCGGACGCCACCATCCTCTACCTGATCGTGCTGCATAACGCCTGGCGCTGCACCGGCGACCTCGACCTGGTGAAGCGGTTCCTGCCGGCGGCCGAGAAATGCCTGACCTGGATCGACAAATATGGCGACCGCGACGGCGACGGCTTTCAGGAATACCAGACCCGTTCACCGGACGGGTACGAGAACCAGGGCTGGAAGGATTCCGGCGAGGCGCTGGTCAACACTGACGGGTCGCTGGTCAAGGGGCCTAAGGCGCTGGTGGAGCTGCAGGCCTATGTCTACGACGCCTGGCTGCGGATGGCGCAGGTGTACGAAGCGCTCGGAAAGCACGCCCGCGCCAAGACGCTGCGAGCCAAGGCCAAGACCCTCTACGATCGATTCAACGAAGCCTTCTGGAATGAGGAGGCCGGCTTCTACGCCTTCTGCCTGGATGGCGAGAAGAAGCAGGTCATGAGCATCGCTTCCAACCCAGGCCACTGCCTGTGGTCGGGGATCGTGCCGCCGGATCGGGCGGAGCGGGTGGTGCGGCGGCTGATGAAGCCGGACATGTGGAGCGGTTGGGGCATTCGCACGCTCTCCAGCGACCACCCGGCCTTCAACCCGCATTCCTATCAGAACGGCTCGGTCTGGCCGCACGACAACGCCATGATCGCCCTGGGCTTCCGGCGCTACGGCTTCCACGAAGAGGCGGCGGCGATCGCGCGGGATATCAGTGGCGCGGCCTCCTATTTCATCCTGCACCAGATGCCCGAACTCTATTCGGGGCTCGGGCACACGCCCACCAACTTCCCCGTCCAGTATCTGGGCGCCAATGTTCCCCAGGCCTGGGCGGCTGGCTCCTGTTTTGCGCTGTTGCAGATGATTACCGGCTTCCAGCCGGATGCGCCGACGGGTCGGGTCTGCTTCGACCCCGCCCTGCCCGACTGGATGGACGAGTTGACCCTGCGCGACCTGAGGGTGGGCGCCCAACAGTTCGACATCCGCTTCTGGCGCGATGGGACCGCCAGCCGGTTCGAGGTGCTGAAGGGCGACCCGCAGGCGGTCTGCCAACACAGCATCGTCTACCGGGAAAACCGCTGGCTCTAGGGCGCCGGCGCGGAGATCAATTCCTTCCCCGTTGGGGAAGGGGGACCGCGAAGCGGTGGAGGGGGCTTGCCGGTACGCCGGTGCTTGACGATTGCACTCGCCCCCTCAGTCGGCTACGCCGACTGGCTCCCCCAGCGGGGGAGCAATTGCGATAGTCTCGGTGGCGATTCTGGCGAACCCCAACAGCGCCAAGACTACGGCGCTGCGGATGAGATCGGAATGGCCAGCTTGATCGGCGGCGCCAGGATCGTCGTCACGGCGAAGGTCAAGGCGGAGACGGCGAAGAAGCCCGCCGCCGCCAGCGCCGGCCAGGGGGTCTCGCGACGCACCGGCGGCTGCAACTGCGCCCGCGCATAGGCGATCGCCTCATGAAAACGCGCATCGGCAACTGACGACTCAATCGGCTCCATGGCTCATCCTAGCAGAGGCTTGGCGATCCTGGGGCGGCGGCCTAGAAAGCCCATCGCGTGGCGAGGACCTACCCATGATCCTGGTGATCGATAACTACGACAGCTTCACCTACAACCTCGTCCACTACCTGAACGAGCTGGGGGCCGAGACCCGTGTCGTGCGCAACGATGCGGTAACGGTCGAGGAGGCGCTGGACCTGCGCGCCGACGCCATCCTGATGTCGCCAGGCCCTTGCACCCCCGACGACGCCGGCATCTGCCTGGGCCTGCTCGCCGCCGCGCCGGACAGCCTTCCCATCTTCGGCGTCTGCCTCGGCCACCAGGCCATCGGCCAGGCGTTCGGCGGCGAGGTGATCCGCGCCAAATCGATCATGCACGGCAAGACCAGCCCGATCCGCCATACCGG
>Ga0302314_10016254_pt1 | contig 12593 bp, 10 predicted proteins | sample III_Palsa_N2_3_FD_200533 | JGI IMG/M metagenome (GOLD analysis project Ga0302314, IMG submission 200533) | Peat permafrost microbial communities from Stordalen Mire near Abisko, Sweden - III_Palsa_N2_3 | ecosystem: Environmental > Terrestrial > Soil > Palsa > Peat permafrost | place: Sweden...
CGGGCATCGTCGTTACCGAGCGCCGTGTCGGCGGTGACGGCCACGCTCGCCCCCCCGCTCGCGTGGGCGCGCCGCACCGAGCCTTCGGCCGGCAGCCGTCTTTCTGGGTGGGGTTTCACCGTCGCACATGACCGATCGAGATCCGGCGACTCTGAGACTAGACCGGATTGAGGCGTGATGGGCCCAGCGCTACCCGCGCAACCGCGAGCGCCGGCTGATGCGGTCCGGTTTGCGTCGGCGCGTCACCAGAAAGCGGCCCAGGATGTAGGCGGCGATCGCGATCAGGGCAGCGAACAGCGCCAAAGCGGCCCACCAGACGAAGCCATCGACCGACGTGTTGCTGTGATCGTTGAATCCGGAGGCGACCAGAAACAGGACCACATCTGCGGCGACGATCCCCAGGCAGAGCTGTCGGGCGGTGAGCATCGGGGCACCTTACCCGAATTGGACCGATCTCTGTACGGCGTTTGACAATGTCGTACAGCGGTTGGTAGTCTCGCCGCGGCTTAGGGCCGCCGGAGGGTGAAAACCATTCGTCGCGGAGGAGAGGATGAGGTGGTGAGAGTCAGCCCGATGCAACGTTTCGCGAGTCCTCTACGTCGTTGGGCGTACTGGTGCGGACCGCAAGCGCGCGCCGTCCTGGGTGGCCGCACCGGTCTCTGCCGATCCCGCATGGCGAGCTTCGGCGCCTGACGGACCGTCCCCCGAATTTCACAACTTCAGAGGAGGCTGCGTGGCAACCGTAGACGAGAGACCTGTTCGCAACCACTTGCCGCTGGCCTGGCGTCAAGGGCTTATCGGAGAACTGTGGGCCGAGTTTCTCGGCGTCTTCATCATCATCTCGTTCGGCGACGGGGTCGTCGCGATGCTGTGGGCGTTGGTCGGATCGGGCCGCAGTAGCTCCGGCCCGCTGCAGTCGTCGGGTGACTGGCTGCTGATCGCGTGGGGATGGGGGTTTGCGGTCTGTTTCGCGGTGTACGTCACCGGCGGCATCTCCGGCGCCCATCTCAACCCGGCGATCTCACTGGGCGTCGCGATCCGCAAGCAAATGCCCTGGAACAAGGTCGCGCCCTACTGGGGCGCGCAGGTGCTCGGCGCCTTCATGGGCGCCGCCCTCGTGTTCCTGGTCTACAACAACGCGATCAACCACTTCGATCAGGTCGGCCACTGCGGCACGGTGATCGGCACGGTGGCGAAGAACTGCACGCCGATCAAGAAGGGCACCGCCGCCTCGTTAGGCACTTACAGCACGTTCGCCACCTTCCCAGCGCCGTACTTCCATAGCTTCCTGGGGCCGCTGATCGACCAGATCGTCGGCACCTTCTTCCTTGCCCTGTTCGTCTGGGCGATCACCGACGAGTACAACTCGCCGGTCGGCTCGAACCTGGCTCCGTTCATGGTCGGCATGATCGTGGTGGCGATTGGGATCTCGTTCGGCGCGAACGCCGGCTACGCGATCAACCCGGCCCGTGACCTCGGTCCGCGCATATTCGCCTGGATCGCCGGCTGGGGCAAGGAGGCGATCCCCGGCAACTACGGCAACGTCAACGACTACATGTGGGTACCGATCGTCGGGCCGCTGATTGGGGCTGCAATCGCGTCGTTCTTCTATGACTTCGCGATCAAGGACATCCTGCGAGCCCGCAGACCACCGGAGCCCGGCATTGAGGGAGAGGGAGAGACGGTGCAGGAGATCGGCCGGGACTCCACTGACGACCGCTACCGGGGCACGACCGAGCGCTAGACACAGCATCGATGGACGGCGGCGCACCGCACGGCGGTCGCGCCGCCGCCGAGGCTCTTGAGCGATGAGGAAAGCAAAATGAAAAAGCTGATCAATGCTGCCGACGATGTCGTCGCGGACGCGCTGCATGGCGTCGAGGCCGCGCACGGCGACCGGTTCCGGGTGACCTACGACCCGTTCGTCGTGATCCGCGCCGACGCGCCGGTCAAAGGGAAGGTCGGATTGATCTCCGGTGGCGGCTCCGGCCACGAGCCGATGCACGGGGGCTTCGTCGGACCCGGAATGCTGGACGCAGCCTGCCCCGGCGAGGTGTTCACCTCACCCACACCCGATCAGATGGCCGCCGCCACCAAGGCGGTCGACGGCGGCGCCGGCGTGATTCACATCGTCAAGAACTACACGGGCGACGTGATGAACTTCGACATGGCGGCCGAGCTGGGCAAGTCCGACGAGATCGAGGTCGAGACGATCCTGACCAACGACGATGTCGCGGTCGAGGACTCGCTGTACACGGCCGGGCGCCGCGGCGTCGGCGTCACCGTGCTGGTCGAGAAGATCTGCGGCGGCGCAGCCGACGACGGCCGTGACCTGCACCAGGTCGCCGAGCTCGGGCGGCGGGTCAACGCCCAGGGGCGGTCGATGGGTATGGCGCTGACGCCCTGCATCACGCCCGCCTCCGGTGAGCCCAGCTTCGAGCTGGCCGACGACGAGGTCGAGATCGGAATCGGGATCCATGGCGAGCCGGGCCGCTTCCGGGAGAAGCTCGGGCCGGCGTCGCAGGTCGCGGAGCGGCTGATGGGCCCGATCCTCGAGGACCTGCCGTTCGCGTCGGGCGATCGAGTGCTCGCGTTCGTCAACGGGATGGGCGGCACGCCCCTGCTGGAGCTGTACATCATGTACGCGGAGGTGGCCAAGATCGCCGCTGAACACGGGCTGACGATCGAACGCAACCTGATCGGCAACTACATCACGTCGCTGGAGATGCAGGGTTGCTCGATCACGCTGCTCCGGCTCGACGACGAGTTCATCCGCTACTGGGATGCGCCGGTCAACACCCCTGGGTTGCGCTGGGGCGCCTGAACACCGATGCCGATCGATCGCGACCACGCACTGGCGTGGATGCAGCGGTTCGCCGACGAGATGGCCGAGCACCGTCAGGAGCTCGTGCGGCTCGACACCGCGATCGGCGACGGTGACCACGGAACGAACATGAACCGCGGCATGCAGAAGGCGCTGGAGAAGCTCGCGGCGTCGGAGCAGGCCGATCCGGGAGCCGTGCTCAAGACGGTGGCGATGGCGCTCATCTCGAGCGTCGGCGGCGCCGCCGGTCCGCTGTACGGGACGCTGCTGCTGCAGATGGGCACGGCGCTCTCCGGCCAGGCGGAGATCGATCAGGCCGTTTTCGTCGTTGCCTGGCGCAAGGGCCTGGAGGGGGTCAAGGCCCGCGGCAAGGCGGAACTCGGCGACAAGACGATGATCGATGCGCTGACCCCCGCGATCGATGCGCTCGAGCGGGCGGCGGACCTCCCGGCCGGGTTGCAGGCGGCCGTGGGGGCCGCCGAGCAGGGCATGAACGCGACGACGCCGCTCGTCGCGCGCAAGGGCCGGGCCAGCTACCTGGGCGACCGCTCCGCCGGTCACCAGGACCCCGGTGCAACCTCGACCTACTACCTCTTCAAGAGCGCCGCCGAGACCCTGGCGGCCTGAAAGGACGGACATGGCGAAATACGCAGCAGCGCTGGATCAGGGCACCACCAGCTCGCGGGCGATGGTGTTTAACCACGAGGGCCGGGTCGTCTCGGTCGCCCAGAAGGAGCACGAGCAGATCTACCCCAAGCCGGGCTGGGTGGAGCACGATGCCAAGGAGATCTGGGCCCGCTCCCAGGAAGTCCTCGACGAGGCGCTGGCGGCGGCAGACGCGTCGGCCGACGACATCGCCGGCCTGGGGATCACCAACCAGCGTGAGACCGCGTTGGTGTGGGACCGGACGACCGGCGAGCCGATCCACAATGCGCTCGTCTGGCAGGACACGCGCACCGACGCGCTCGTCGACGAGCTGTCGAAGGACGGCGGTCAGGATCGCTTCCGCGCCAAGGCCGGCCTCCCGCTCGCGACCTATTTCTCGGGGCCGAAGGTCCGCTGGCTGCTGGACAACGTCGACGGCGCCCGCGAGAAGGCGGAGGCGGGCGATCTGGTCTTCGGGAACATGGACACCTGGCTGATCTGGAATCTCACCGGGGGCGTCGACGGCGGCCTGCACATCACCGACGTGACCAACGCCAGCCGCACGATGCTGATGGATCTCAGCACGCTGGCCTGGGATGAGGAGACCGCGTCGATCATCGGCGTGCCGCTCTCGATGCTGCCGGAGATCCATGCGTCGAGCGAGGTCTACGGCGACGTCAGGACCGGCGCCTTCAGCGGGGTGGCGCTTGCGGGCGACCTCGGCGACCAGCAGGCGGCGACATTCGGCCAGACCTGCTTCGACGTCGGACAGGCCAAGAACACCTATGGCACCGGCAACTTCATGCTGATCAACACCGGCACCGAGTTGGTGCAGTCCAAGTCGGGCCTGCTGACGACCGTCGGCTACAAGATCGGCGACGACGATGTGATCTACTGCCTCGAGGGCTCGATCGCGATCACCGGGGCGCTCGTGCAATGGCTGCGTGACAACCTCAAGTTGATCAAGGCGGCGCCCGAGGTCGAGGAACTCGCCCAAACGGTCGACGACAACGGCGGGCTGTACATCGTGCCGGCGTTCTCGGGACTGTTCGCGCCGTACTGGAAGTCCAACGCTCGCGGCGTGTTCGCCGGCCTGACGCGGTACGTCAACGCTGGGCACATCGCGCGCGCGACGCTCGAGGCGACCGCCTTCCAGAGCCGCGAGATCGTCGAGGCGATGGCCACCGACTCAGGCGTCACGCTGGACTCGCTCAAGGTCGACGGCGGCATGGTCCAAAACGATCTCCTGATGCAGTTCCAGGCCGACCTGCTCGGGGTCCCGGTGATCCGTCCCGAGGTCGCGGAGACGACGGCGCTCGGCGCTGCCTACGCCGCGGGCCTGGCCACCGGATTCTGGAACAGCCAGGAGGATCTGCGTGAGAACTGGGCCGAGGACAAGCGGTGGGAGCCGAAGATGGATGCCGACAAGCGCGACGAGTACTACGCGTACTGGAAGAAGGCCGTCACGCGGACCTTCGACTGGTTCTAGACCGATGCCCGCGGCGGGGCGGCGTCGGCCGCCGTCCCGCCCGCTTCCGCGATGGCGCGGCGGTAGGCTCGATTCATGACAACGCTGAGCACCGAGGTCCTGGTCATCGGGGGCGGCGCGACCGGCGTCGGCGTCGCCTGGGACGCGACGTTGCGCGGCATCGACGCCGTCCTCGTCGACCGGGCCGACCTGGCCGAGGGGACGAGCGGACGGTTCCACGGATTGCTGCACTCCGGTGGGCGCTACGCGGTCAAGGACCCCCGGGCCGCGAAGGAGTGCATCGCCGAGAACCGGATCCTGCGCCGGGTCGCGGCCGATTGCATCGAGGACACCGGCGGTCTGTTCGTGACGACCCCGTTCGACGACCCGGCGTACGCCGACACGTTCGTCGCCGCCTGCCAGGCGACCGGGGTCGACTGCGAGGAGATCGCGGCGTCCGAGGCGCTGGCGTCAGAGCCCCGCCTGCACCCGCAGATCTCCCGCGCGTTTCGCGTCCCCGACGCGAACATCGACGTCTGGAAGACGGTGTGGGCCATGGGCCACGGCGCCCAGCAGCGTGGCGCACGGATCCTCACCTATCACGAGGTGATCGCCGTCCATCGCTCCTCGGACCGGGTCACGGGCGCGCGCGTGCGCGACGTCCGCACGGGCAGCGAGATCGACATCGAGGCCCGCGTGACGGTCAACGCCGCCGGCGCCTGGGCCGGGCGGATCGCCGACATGGCCGGGGTCGAGGGCGTCCGGGTGCTGCCCGGTCGCGGGATCATGATCGCGATGAACCACCGGCTGGTGAACACCGTCATCAACCGCTGCCAGATGCCGACCGACGGCGACATCCTCGTCCCGATCCGGACCGTCTCGGTGATCGGCACCACCGATCAGCACACCGACGACCCCGACGACCACACGGTCGAGCAGGCCGAGGTCGATCGGATGTTCGACGACGGCGAGAAGCTCGTCCCGGGTTTTCGCCAGGCGCGGGCGCTGCGCGTCTGGACCGGAGTGCGGCCGCTGTTCGAGGACGCCAAGGAGTCAGACACCGACACCCGTGACGTCACCCGCGCGCACGCGCTGCTCGACCACGAGCAGCGCGACGGCGTCGGCGGCTTCGTCACGATCACCGGCGGCAAGCTGACGACCTACCGGATGATGGCCGAGGAGACCGTCGACGCGGTCTGCCGCCATCTCGGCGTCAGCCGCGAATGCACGACCGCCACCGAGTCGCTGCCGGGCTCGGAGTCAGGCGCCACCTACCGGCTCGGCGAGCGCCTTCAGCGCAAGGAGGCCGCGCTGCAGGACGAGCAGGTGATCTGCGAGTGCGAGCTGGTCACGCGCTCGAGCCTGGAGGAGGCGATGCGGCGCACCGGTTCGACCAAGCTCGACGACATCCGCCGCCAGCTCCGGCTCGGGATGGGACCGTGCCAGGGCGGCTTCTGCAACTACCGCGCGACCGGGTTGCTGCACGGGATCGACGAGCTCTCCGCCGAGGATGCCAATCAGGCGCTGCTGGACTTCCTGCAGGAGCGCTGGAAGGGCATGTGGCCGATTCTCTACGGCGATCAGCTGCGCCAGGTCCGGTTCGACGACTGGGTCTTCCAGGGCGTGCTCGACGTCGCCCATGCGCCCGGAGCCGCCGGGGCCGAGGCCGTCGCCGCTGAGCAGCCTTCATGAGATCGCAGCTGCACTTCGACGCGGTCGTGATCGGCGGCGGCATGGCCGGGCTGACCGCCGGCACGCGGCTGGCGCAGGCGGGCGCCAAGGTCGCGGTGCTGGCCAAGGGATACGGGTCCACGCACCTCTCGCCCAGCACGATCGACGTGCTCGGCTACACGCCCGAGCGCGTCCGGTCGCCCTCGGAGTCGCTGGGCAAGCTGATCGCCGAGCGCCCAGACCACCCGTACGCGCTCGTCGGCGTCGACGCGGTGTCGGACTCGCTGAGCTGGTTCGCCGACTGCGCCGCGCACGGGCCGCTGCCGTCCTACGAGTACGTCGGGGGGATCGACCGCAATCTGGCGATCCCGACCGCGATGGGCGTGCTGCGCCCCTCGGCGATGGTCCCATCGACGATGGCCGGCGGCGAGGCATCCGCGCTCGGCACCGTCGCGATCGTCAGCGTCCCGTCGCTGCGCGAGTTCCACCCGGCGCTGTGCGCCGCGAACCTGACAGCCGCGGGCATCGAGTCCCGCGCGCTCACCTTGCCCATGGCGGTCGAGCGGGCGGACATGAACCCGGTCGGGATGGCCCGGCGCTTTGAGGACCCGGCATGGCGCGGTCACTTCTGCGCACAGCTGCTGGCGCAGCTGCGGACCGAGGAGCACGTCGGGCTGCCCGCAATGCTCGGACTGAACGATCCCGCCGCGGTCGTCGCCGACCTCGAGCGCCGGCTCGGCCGCACGGTGTTCGAGATCCCGACGCTGCCGCCGTCGGTCCCGGGCATGCGCCGCTACGAGATCCTGCGCAGCGCCCTGCGCGCCGCCGGCGGGAGGCTCGCGCTCGGCGCCGACGTGATCTCGCACGAGCGCTCGAACGGACGCGTGACCTCGGTCTCGACGCACGCCGCCGGCCGCGATCTGATCTACGTCGCGGACTGGTTCGTGCTCGCCAGCGGCGGGTTCGCCTCCGGCGCGATCGAGCTCGACTCCCACTGGGTCACGCACGAGCGAGTGCTGGGGCTGCCGCTTCGCGGGGTGCCGGAGGCGGGATCGCCGCGCTTTGAGCGCGAGTACCTCACCGAGCAGCCGCTCGCCGCGGCCGGCGTCGCGGTCGACGCCGAGCTGCGCGCCGAGGGGACCGAGAACGTATTCGTCGCCGGCGCCTCGCTGCCCGGCGCGACCCCGTGGCGCGAGGGCTCGGGCGAGGGCATCGCGCTCGCGTCCGGCTACCGCGCGGCGGCGGTGATCGCCGGCGGCCTGAGAACCGAGGAGGGTGTCGCGTCATGACCGATCTGCTCGAACTCGCGCAGCTGCGCGGCACGCTGGACCACTGCGTCAAATGCACGATCTGCGAGACGGCTTGTCCGGTCTCCAACGTCTCGCCGCTGTTCCCGGGACCGAAGTACGCGGGCCCGCAGTCCGAGCGCTACCGGGTCGCGGATGAGCCGTCGGTCGACCTGTCGGTCGACTACTGCTCGGGCTGCGGGATCTGCTCCCAGGTCTGCCCGCAGGGCGTCAAGATCGCCGAGATCAACGCGCAGGCGCGGGACAAGCTCAAGCGCCAGAAGGGCTGGCCGCTGCGCGACCGGATCATCACCCGCCCCACCTGGCTGGGCCGGGCCGGAACGCCGGTGGCGCCGCTGGCCAACCTCTCGCTGAAGCTCAAGCCCGCCCGGATCCTGATCGAGAAGACGCTGGGGATCCACCGCGACGCGGCGATGCCGGCGTTCGCCGGGCGGCGCTTCTCCGCGTGGGCGCGCCAGCGCTCGGACGGGTTGAAGTCCGTGCGCAAGATCGTCTACTTCCACGGCTGCGGGACTGAGTACTACGAGCCGTGGGAGGGCGAGAAGCTGGTCGCGATCCTCGAGCACAACGGCTTTGAGGTGGTCGTCCCCAAACAGGACTGCTGCGGTCTACCACTGCAGTCGTCGGGCCTGTTCGACGACGCCCGCAAGGTGCTGGGCACGCTCGCGCGGGCACTGGACCCGTACCTGACCGACGACGACGACACGATCATCGTCGGCAACGCCACCAGCTGCACGCTGATGCTCAAGCGCGAGGGCCGCGAGGTGCTCGGCCTTCAGGACGACCCCGTGCTCAAGCGCGTCTCCTCGCACGTGTACGACATCTGCGAGCTGCTGCTGGAGCTGCATGACCGTGGCGAGCTGAAGACCGACTTTCAGCCGATCGACGAGGTGGTCGCCTATCACGCTCCCTGCCAGCAGCAGGGCCACTGGGTCGGCAAGCCGGCGCTCGACCTGTTGGCGCTGATCCCCGGTCTGCAGGTGCGGGAGATGAACGCGCGCTGCTGCGGCATCGCCGGCACGTATGGGCTGAAGGTCGAGAAGTACGAGATCGCCCAGGCGGTCGGCCGTGACCTGTTCGACCAGGTCGCCGCCTCCGGCGCCTCGACCGTGCTGTGTGACTCGGAGACGTGCCGTTGGCAGCTTGCCGACGCGACCCAGCGGCCGGCGGCGCACCCGATCGAGTACCTGTACCAGGCCTACGGACTGGGTTCGTAGCGCGCGGGGGCCGCTGCGGGTTCGATGGTCGGGATCGTCGTCGTCTCACACAGCGCCGGGCTGGCCGACGGGGTCGTGGCGCTGGCGCGGGAGATGGCCGGGCCCCAGCTGGCGCTCGAGGCTGCCGGCGGATTCGAAGAGGAAGGCGCCCTGGGCACCGACGCGGGGCGAGTGCTGGAGGCGATGCAGCGGGCGATGTCCGCCGACGGGGTGCTGGTGCTGATGGACCTCGGCTCGGCGCTGATGAGCGCCGAGCTTGCGGTCGAGATGCTGGGGGACAGCGCCGGCGGGCCGGTGCGGCTCAGCGGCGCGCCGCTGGTGGAGGGCGCGGTCGCGGCGGCGGTGGCGGCCGCCGGCGGGGCGTCGCTGGACGAGGTCGCGGCCGAGGCTGGCGGGGCGCTGGCGATGAAGGCATCCCAGGTGGGCGAGTCGGGGTCCGCGCCCGGGGAGGCGCCGCCCCCGGCCCCGCCGTCCGGGTCTGCGCCCTCGCCGCCCTCCGCGCGCGCCTCGCTGGCGGTCCGCAACGAAATCGGGCTGCACGCGCGGCCGGCGGCGCGGTTCGTGGCCACGGCGCGCGGGTTCGACGCGGACGTGCGGGTGGCGAAGGGCGCCGGCGACTCGGTCAGCGCGCGCAGCCTGACCGGGCTGGTGTCGCTCGGGGCGCGGCTCGGGGACACGTTGGTGGTGACGGCCTCCGGGCCGGGCGCCGCTGACGCGGTCGCCGCCCTGGAGGACCTGGCGGCGGACGGCTTCGGCGACGGCGTCGCGGCCGCCGACGACCAAACCCAGCCCACCCCCGCGGTGATCGCGATTCCGCCCACCCCTCGATACAAATCTCACGCACCGGTGGAGAGTGGTGACGTGCTGGCTGGCGTGGCGGCGTCGGCCGGGATCGCGGTGGGCCCTTCACGCTCACTCGCCACCGCGGACGACGACAGCCGCCCGCCCGCCCGCGCAGCCGGCGACCCTGCGCACGAGCGGGCGCTGCTCGAAGACGCGCTCGCCGCCGCCCGCACCGCGATCGGGCACGACCGGGATGCGATCGCCGCCCGCGCGGGCGCCGCCGAGGCCGAGATCTTCGACGCGCACCTGGCGCTGCTCGACGACGACGCGCTGCTCGAGCCCGCGCGCGCCGCGATCGACGGCGGCCAGGCGGCCGAGACCGCCTGGTACCACGCGAGCGAGCACGTCGCGGCCGTCTACCGAGCGCTCCCCGAACCGCTGCTGGCCGAGCGGGCGGCCGACGTCCTCGACGTCGGCCGCCGCGTGCTCGCCGCCCTGGTCACAGCGACGGGTGCCGCGGACGACGCAGCCGCAGCAGCCGGCGGCGCGCACGCGGGCGCGGGCGGCGACAGGCCCTCCCCACCCCCGGCGATCGTGATCGCCGACGAGCTCACGCCCGCCGACGCGGCCGGCCTGGACCCCGACCGGGTGCTCGGCATCGCCACCGCCCGCGGCTCGGCCACCGCCCACGCCGCGATCCTCGCCCGTGCGCTCGGGCTGCCCGCCGTGGTCGGGCTCGGCGACGCTGTCCTGGCGATCGCCGGCGGCACGCCGTTGCTGCTCGACGGCGAGGCCGGGACCGTCATCGTCGACCCCGACCCGGCGCTGATCGCTCTCGCCACCGAACGCCGCGAGCGTGACCAGGCCAACGCGCGCGCTGCGGCCGCCCGCGCCCACGCGCCCGCGGTCACGACCGACGGAATCCGGATCGAGGTGTTCGCCAACCTCGGATCGACCGCGGAGGCCCAGCGGGCCGTCGACGCCGGCGCCGAAGGCGTCGGGCTGCTGCGCACCGAGTTCCTGTTCCTGGATCGCCCGACGCTCCCCTCAGAGGACGAGCAGACCGCGCAGCTGACCGAGATCGCGACCGCGCTGGATGGGCGACCGCTGATCGTGCGCACGCTCGACGCCGGCGCCGACAAACCGCTGCCGGCGCTGCCGATGGCCCCTGAACAGAACCCGTTCCTCGGAGTGCGGGGAATCCGTTTGTCGCTCGCCCGGCCCGAACTCCTCACCACTCAGCTCCGAGCCACGCTCCGGGTCGCCGCCGCGGGCCACCCGCTCAAGCTGATGCTGCCGATGGTCGCGACGCTCGACGAGATCGCCGCCACCAACGACTTGCTCCGCCAGGCGCGAACCGAGACCCGCATCGACGCGCCGCTGCCGCTCGGGATCATGGTCGAGATCCCCGCCGCGGCGCTGACCGCGGCTCGGCTGGCGCCCCACGTCGACTTCTTCTCGATCGGCACCAACGACCTGACGCAGTACGCGATGGCGGCCGAGCGCGGCGACGGGCGGCTGGCCGCGCTGTTGGACGGACCCCAGCCGGCGGTCCTGCGCCTGATCGACGAGACCGTCCGGGCCGCCGCCGCCCACCACCGCTGGGTCGGGGTCTGCGGCGAGCTGGCGGGCGAACCGACCGCGGCGGTGCTGCTCGCCGGGCTCGGCGTGACCGAGCTGAGCATGGCCCCGGGCCTGATCGCGGGCGTCAAGCAGGCGCTGCGTTCGGTCTCGCTCGCACAGGCCCGGGCGGCCGCACAGAGCGCGCTCGATGCCGACTCGGCACACGCTGCGCGAGCGCTCGCACAGGCGTTGTTGTAGAACCCCCGTCAGCTAACGTCCGCGGCATGGAGGCGGGCTCGTTGAACGCGCTGCGATCATCGCGAACGCTCGCCGTCGGCACCAGCCTGCGGATCGTCACCTGCCCAGTGATCATGGCACTGCTGCTCAGCCGTGATTACACGCCCGCGGCGATCGTGTTCCTGATCGCCGCCGTGACCGATTGGATCGATGGGCGGCTCGCGCGTCGCTGGGGCGTGACCACCAAGCTCGGATCGTTTTTGGACACGACGGCCGACAAGCTGCTCGTGACCACGACGCTGATCGCGCTCGTGGCCGTGCACCGCGCGTCGCCGTGGGTGACGCTCGTGATCGTCGCCAGGGAGTTCACGATCCTCGGGCTGCGCGCTGCGGTAGCCGCCGGCGGCCTGCAGTTCGAGACCTCGATGCTGGGCAAATGGAAGGCGACGGTCCAGTTCGTCGCAATCGCGCTGGCGATCCTGCGTCCCGACGTGGTGATCGGCGACGCCTATCTGGATCAGTGGGCGATGGTGATCGCGGCCGCCGTCACCGGCTGGTCAGGCGCCGATTACCTGGCACGCTCGACCGCCGCCCTGCGCAGCTGATGGCGCGCGCATTCGTCACGGGCGGGACCGGCGTGCTCGGCACTCCGCTGGTCACCGCGCTGCTGGGCCGCGGCGACGAGGTCGTCGGTCTGGCGCGCAGCGAGCAGTCGGCGCGCACGCTGCACGACCGCGGCGTGCGGGCCGTCCGGGGCGACACCTGGGACCAGGACGCGATGACGGCCGGCATGCAAGGTTGCGATGTCGCCTTCCACCTCGCCGGCATCAACTCGCTGTGCGTCGCCGACCCCGCGCCGATGGAGCGCGCGAACGTCG
>Ga0302314_10016256_pt1 | contig 12592 bp, 11 predicted proteins | sample III_Palsa_N2_3_FD_200533 | JGI IMG/M metagenome (GOLD analysis project Ga0302314, IMG submission 200533) | Peat permafrost microbial communities from Stordalen Mire near Abisko, Sweden - III_Palsa_N2_3 | ecosystem: Environmental > Terrestrial > Soil > Palsa > Peat permafrost | place: Sweden...
AACCGCTTCGGGTCGCGGGCGGCGCCGACGCCCGACGGCGTGCCGGTGAAGATGATGTCGCCGGGCAGCAGGGTGCAGATGGCCGAGAGCCGGGCGATCAGCTCGGGGACGCTGAAGATCAGGTCGTGGGTCCGGCCGAGCTGGAGGACCTCGTCGCCGAGCCGGCAGCCGAGCTCGAGGTCGTCCGGGTGATCGAATTCGTCCACGGTGACCAGGGCGGGACCGAGCGGGGCGAAGCCCGGGTAGGACTTTCCGAGCGAGAACTGGGGAACCGGCCCGGCCAGCTGGACGACCCGCTCGGACAGGTCCTGGCCGACCGTGAGCCCGGCGACGTGATCCCAGGCGTTCGCCTCGGGGACGTCGCGCCCGAGGCGGCCGATCGCGACGACCAGCTCGACCTCCCAGTCCACGTTGCCGCTGGGCAGCTCGACCGGGGAGTTCGGCCCGGTGATGGAGCTGGGGAACTTGGTGAACACCGTCGGCGCGTCGGGGCGGCCCATCTTCGACTCGCTGATGTGCTCGTCGTAGTTCAGCCCGATCGCGAAGACCTGCCGCGGGGCGGGCGTCGGGGCGCCGAGCTCGGCCGGGGCGACCGCGAAGTCGGCCCGCCCGGCCGCTCCGTCGGCCCACTCCCGGAACTCGTCCCACTGGGCGAAGATCGCCTGCGGGTCGCTGGGGAACCGGCCGTCGCTTGCCTTCTCGACATCGAGGCCGGCGCCGGAAGCGTCGGCCAGGACCAGCCGCCCGCTGACATTGACGATGCGCACGTTCACTCCATCCGCCGGGGGTGTCCCGCCTCGACGGGGTCCGCGAGGGTGCTCCCATGGTGCGGGGCAAAAAAGTCGATTGTCAATGAAGAATCGATTTTACTGCCAGTGTTATTCTCTCCGCATGGTTCCGTTGACGCCCCGTGCCATCGACCTCCACGCCCACTTCCTGCCCGATCGCTACCGGGCCAGCGCCCTCGCCCACGGCCAGGCCCATCCCGACGGCATGCCCGCCCTGCCCGAGTGGAGCGCCGCGGCCGCGGTGTCGATGATGGACGAGGTCGGCATCGCCGCCGCGGCGCTGTCCCTGTCATCGCCCGGCGTCGCCTTCCTCGAGTCAGCGGCGGAGCGGGCGGCCCTCGCCCGGGCCGTGAACGAGGACGGGGCGGCGGCCGTCGCCGCCTATCAGGACCGGTTCGGCCTGCTCGCGACCCTGCCGCTGCCCGACGTGGACGCGGCCCTAGCGGAGATCGACTACGCGCTCGGGCCGCTGCACGCGGACGGCGTCGGCCTGCACACGCACTATCGCGGCGTGTACCTCGGCGACGCGCGCCTCGATCCGGTCATGGCGGCCCTGGACGCCAGGAGCGCGCTGGTCACCATCCACCCGGTGTCGCCCTGCGGGTGGGAATCCGTCTCCTTCGGGCGCCCCCGTCCCATGGTGGAGTTCCTGTTCGACACCACCCGCGCGGTCATCAACCTGACGCTGTCCGGGGTACTCGACCGCTATCCCGCCATCCGCTGGGTCGTCCCGCACGCCGGCGCCGCGCTGCCGTCGCTGGCCGATCGCGTCGACCGGATCTACCCGTGGATCAGCCCGCCGGACGCGCCCCGCGTCGATCTCATCTCCGCCCTCGGCAGGCTGTACTACGACCTGGCCGGCACTCCCCTGCCGCGGGCGCTTCCGGCACTGCTCGCGGTAGCCGGCCCCAGCCAGCTGGTCTACGGCAGCGACTACCCGTTCACTCCGGCGAACCGGGTGCGCCAGCTGGCCGAGGACATCGCCGCCACCGACGTCTTCGATGATGCCGCGAAGGCCGCGGCGCTGGGCGGCAACGCCCGGCGGCTACTGCCCCGGCTCGCTCACCAGGTCGCAGTCTAGCCCGCCGCCGGCTGGCTCCGGTCAGCCGCGACGTAGCGCTCAAGCAGGGCCGCGGTGTTGTTGATGTGGATGGCGAGCAGCCGGGCGGCGAGGTCGGCGTCGCGGTCCAGGGCGGCGTCCATCAGCCCGCGGTGCTCGGCCGACACGTCGCGCGGCGCCGCCTGCTGGGTGGGGAACGAGCCCGACCAGCGCCGGTACAGCTCGGCGGTCTCCCGCATGCTCTCCGCGAGATCGCGCAGCCGCGGACTGGGGCACGCGCTGATCAGCGCCCGGTGGAACTCCGCGTGCGCGCGAGCCCACTCATCGGTGACCCGCTCGGTCCCGTCCTCGGCCGTGGGGGCGTGGCGGACCATCCGGTGGTGGCTGGCCACGATGCCCGCCTCGTATTCCACGTCGGCGTTGAGGACCGCTTCCCGCAGGGCCTCGCCCTCGATCAGGATCCTGACCCGCGAGAGGTCGCGCACGTCGTCGATGTCCAGGCCGACCACCGAGAACCCGAGCTGCGGCTCGGAGACGACCAGGCCCTGCTCGGTGAGCCGGGTGAGCGCCTCGCGCACGACGGACAGGCTCACCTTGGACTGGGTGGCGATCACCCGGGGGCTGAGCTTGGAGCCGGGTGTGTACAGGCCGGCCAGGATGTCCGAGCGGATCTCCGCGTACACGGCCCCGCTCAGGGTCCGGGCGGGTGCAACGGGGTCACGCATCAGATCTCCTCGGCTAGGAAGCCCCACGCCCAGACCCTAGTCCAGCGCGGCACTCGCCTGGACCGAAAGGTTGGCGATCATGATACGTAGCGCCGAGCATCGGGGTTGAAATCGATTTTAGATCAAATAATCCTTGACAGGCCAGATGATCCTTTACACACTCATCTGAACAACACAGGCACGTCAAAGCGATCGCTTGCCCCGATTTCCTCTCGTGCCAGATTTCCTGGAGGGCCTCGACAATGACGTACACGCCCCATCGACACCGATCCGGCCTGAAAGCCCTGAGCGTCGCCTGCCTCGGGGCGCTCACCCTCGCCCTAGCGGCCTGCAGCAGCGGCGGCGCGTCCTCCTCGGCCAGCGCTCCGGCGAGCAGCGGCGCGTCAAGCAGCGCCACGTCAAGCAGCGCCGCGGCCGCCGCGTCGGGGAGCACCACGCCGACCGCCGCGGCCGCCGGGGTCGCCCAGTACTCCAGCATGGTCACCAGCTACGCGGCCCAGCAGGCCGTGCCCGGGGTCAGCGCGCTGAAGGGCAAGACGGTCTGGTACATCCCCATCGGCGAGTCGGTCCCGATCCTGGCCGCCTTCGGCACCGCGATGCAGTCCGCTCTCAGCCAGGTCGGCATCACGATGAAAACCTGCGACGGGAAGTTCCTCCCGACCAACGCCGCCGCCTGCATCGCGCAGGCCATCAGCCAGGGCGCCGACGGCATCGTGACCGGCTACATCGACTACGCCTCGATGCCGACCTCCTTCAACAGCCTGATCGCGCACCACATTCCGGTGCTGGTGGCCGGCGAGGCCCCGGACGGCGGCAAGACATCCTCGCCCCAGCTCGCGTTCTTCAACACGCAGACCACGCTCAACCTGATGCAGAAGCTGGACATGGACGCCGTCATCGCCGACAGCGGCGGCAAGGCGAACATCCTCTACCTCGGCGTCACCGACTCGCCGCAGACCCTCGCGGCGGCGGCCTACGGCTCTTCCTACCTGAAGGCGAACTGCCCGGGCTGCACGCTGACCGAGGTCAACTACAACACCGCGAGCATCGCCAAGGTGCCCTCTCAGGTCAGCGCCGGCCTGATCGCGCATCCGACCACGACCTACGTCGTGGACGAGCTCGACGCGGCCGCGCAGCCCTCCGTGGCCGGCATCGAAGCCGCCGGCTACACGCACAAGGTCAAGCTCGCCTCGACCGACGGTGACCTCGACTCGCTGCAGCGGATCAGCTCAAGCACCGTGCAGTTCGTCGACATCGGGACCAGCCCGGTCTACGAAGGCTGGCAGTTCGCGGACGGGATCCTCCAGATGCTCGTCGGCCGCACGCCGACCTTCACCCTCGGCGTCGTCCGGGTCTTCGACTCGGGCAACGTCAAGGGCCTGGCCCTGACGCCCGCCGCGTACGCGACGAACGCCTGGTACGGCAGCGAGGCGTACCAGCAGACCTTCCTGACCGCCTGGGGAGTCAAGTAAATGCCGGTCCCCGCTCGCCTCACGGTGAACTCGCTCAGCAAGACCTTCGGGTCCGCGCGGGTGCTGACCGATGTCGAGCTGACCGTTCTGCCCGGTGAGGTCCACGGCCTCGCCGGGCAGAACGGATCGGGCAAGTCCACCCTCATCAAGATCCTCACCGGGCTCTACACCCCCGACCCGGGAGCGAGCTACGAGGTCGACGGCCGGGCGATGCGGCTGCCGGTGCGCTGGCCGGACGTGCACGCCGCCGGGATCTCCGTGGTGCACCAGGACCTGGGCCTGCTCGACCAGCTCACCGTCGCGGAGAACATCTGCGTCGGCGGGTACCCCACCTCACGGCTGGGCCGGATCGACGGGCGCCGCCGCGACGCGCTGGCCGCCCGCACCCTGGACCGCCTCGGGGTCACGCTCGCGGCCGACGCGATCGTGGCCACGCTGACGGCCGCGGAGCGGGCCGAGGTCGCCATCGCCCGGGCGATGCGCGATCAGAACGGTGATCAGGACAAGGGGGCGGGCCTCATCATCCTGGACGAGTCGACCCGGGCGCTCAGCGGCGCCGACCTCGACCGCGTTCACCAGCTGCTGCGCCGCATCGCCGCCGACGGCGGCGCGGCCCTCATGATCAGTCACAGCCTGCCCGAGCTGATCGCGGTGACCGACCGGATCACCATCTTGCGCGACGGCCGCCTGGCCGCCGCCGGCGAGCCCACCGCGGAGCTGACCGAGCAGGAGATAGCCCGCCTGATGGTCGGCACCTCGGTGGCGGCGGTCACGCGGCGTCCGGAGGCGCCCGCGTCCGTTCACCGGGATGAAGTGACCGTGACCGGCCTGCACGGCGCTCACCTCCGCGAGGTGAGCTTCTCGGTGGCCAAGGGGGAGGTCCTTGGCCTCACCGGGCTGCCGGGCAGCGGCTACGAGGACCTGCCCTACCTGCTCACCGGTGCCCGCAAGGCGGCCGGCGGGGAGCTGCGCACCAGCGCCGGAACCGTTCGGCTCGCCCGGGCCAGCGTGGCCGCCTGCCTGCGGGCCGGCGTGGTCCTGGTGCCCGAGCGCCGCGATCGCGACGGCCTCGCCTTCGACCTCAGCGTGGCCGACAACATCAGCCTCCCGGTGCTGCGCGGTCGCGGGCGCCCCTGGTTCGTGTCCCGCCGCTGGCAGCGCGAGGACGCCGAGACGTCGGCCCGGGACCTGGACATCCGGCCGCGGACGCCGTCGATCCTCATCAAGGAGCTCAGCGGGGGCAACCAGCAGAAGGTGCTGCTGGCCAAGTGGATGAACACCGGGCCCGCGCTGCTCGTGCTGCACGAACCCACGCAGGCCGTCGACATCGGCGCGCGCACCGACATCCTCCGCCAGATCCAGCGCGCCGCCGACTCCGGGGTGTCGGTCCTGCTCGTCAGCAGTGAGCCGGAGGACCTGGTCGCCACCTGCGACCGCGTCCTCGTCTACGGCCGGGAAGTCGGGCTCCGCGACGCGCGGGCGACGACGACGGACGAGCTCATCGACATGATCTACGCGACCAACGCAGCCACCGCAGGGAGCCCGGCATGACGATGTCCGATCAGACCGGCCCGGCCGCCGACGAGCGCGACAACGGGAGCGGAGCGCAGCCGCGACCGGAGGGCCCGCGCCCGGTCAGCGCGATCCGCGGCCGGCTGCACTGGCTGGGCTCCCGGTACGCCCTGATCGGCGTCTGGATCTTGCTCGCGGCCGTCTACGAGGGGCTCATGCCCCACCTGTTCCTGCAGGCCAGCACCGCGCAGGCGATCTTCGGCTCGCAGTCGCCGCTGCTGTTCCTGGCGATCGCCGCGCTCTGCACGTTCGTCGTGGGGGAGTTCGACCTGTCCTTCGCGGGCGTCATGGGGATGTCCGCGACGATCATCCCGGTCCTGTCCGGCCTGCACCACGTGAACATCGCCCTGGCCTGCCTGATCGCGCTGGCGGCCTGCATCGCCTGCGGCGTGATCAACGCCTTCTTCATCGTGGTCCTCGGCGTGTCGTCGCTGATCGTCACGCTCGGCACGGCGAGCCTCTACCTGGGGATCGCCGAACTGCTCTCCAACCAGAACACGGTATCGGTCACCGACAACGCGTTCGCCCAGGTCGCGCTGCACAACTTCCTCGGGCTGCCGCTGTCGTTCTGGTACGGGGTCATCCTGTGCCTCGGCTTCGCCTACCTGCTGAAATGGACGCCGATCGGCCGGCACATCATCTTCGTCGGCGCCAACCGCGAGGTCGCCCGGCTGGCCGGGATCAACGTCAACCGGATCCGCGCGGGCAGCTACATCGCCGCTAGCATCGTCGCCGCCCTCGCGGGCATCATGATCATCGCCACCGTGGGCGGGTTCGACCCGACCGCGTCCCCGAGCTACCTGCTGCCCGCGCTGGCCGCGGTCTTCCTCGGCACCGCGATCGTGATGCCCGGCCAGTTCAACCCGATCGGGACGCTGTTCGGCATCTACTTCCTGGAGACCGGCATCATCGGGCTCCAGCTCCTCGGGTACAGCGGATGGGTGCAGGACGCGTTCTACGGAGGCGGGCTCGTCGCCGCCGTCTCGGTCGCGCACCTGGTCCGCAACCGCACCAGGACCGCGTAGCCGGTCACGTCTACTGATTGGGGCATCGTGCGATTCGTCAAGGCACTCACAGGGAACGGTCCGCGGCTAGGAGTGATCCGTCCCGATGGACTGGTGGACCTGGCCCGGGACGCCTCCCGGCTGGAACCCTACTTCGGAGACGACGGCGAGTCCCTCCGCCGGCTGGCCGGCGAGATCCAGGCCGCGCCCGCCGACTCGCTCGCGTTCGAGGAGCTGAGCCTGCTCAAGCCGGTGGACCCGGTGTCCATGCGCGACTTCATGGTCTTCGAGGAGCACGTCCTGCCCGCCTGGAACGCGTCCGGGATGAGCAAGGGACCGGACGTCTGGTACGAGCAGCCCGTCGGCTACTTCAGCAACCCGGCGACGATCCGCGGGCCGCGCGATCCGATCGAGATCCCCGGCGGCTCGCAGAAACTCGACTTCGAGCTCGAGGTGGCCGCCGTCATCGGCCGGGACGCGTCCTCGGTCGCACCGGAACGGGCCGGCCGCCACATCGCCGGCTTCCTCATCCTGTGCGACTGGTCAGCCCGCGACCTGCAATTCCGGGAGATGGACGGCCGGCTCGGCCCGTTCAAGGGCAAGGACTTCGGCTCCTCGCTCGGCCCGGTGTTCGTCACCCCTGACGAGATCGAGGGGCGCCGCAGCGGAACCGGCTATGACCTCCTGATGACGTCCGCGGTCAACGGACGGCCGTACGGCAGCGACCGCTGGTCCTCGGCGTACTGGTCATTCGAGGAGCTGATCTCCTACGCCTCCTGGAACTCGCGGGTCGAAGCGGGCTCCATCATCGGCAGCGGCACCTGCCAGGGCGGCTGCATCCTCGAGCTGTCCATCCGGCACAACCCCGACGAGTACCCGTGGCTCGCCGCCGGCGACGACGTGACGCTGGGCATCGAGCTCCTGGGAGAGATCAGGGCCACCGTGTCGGCGCCCGCGCGCGGCCCCTGGGTCGGCCTGAAGCGCGACGGGGCTCAATCGACTACATGATCGCGTTTTCCGGTGCTACCACTATCGCACCGGAAAACGCGACCCGCCGACGGCCGGCAAAAGGCGGCCAACAAAGGGCGGCTTACACAAGACCGTGGTCGTGGGCGTAGATCGCGGCCTGGGTACGGTCGCGCAGGCCCAGGCGGGTCAGGACGCGGGAGAGGTGGTTCTTCACCGTGCCCTCGGACAGGAACAGGCGCGACGCGATCTCGCGATTCGTCGCGCCCCGGGCGACCAGGCGCAGGACGTCGGTCTCCCGGGCGGTCAGCTGGCCTGGCTGCCCCGGCTGGACGGGGACCGTCCCGTCGGGCGCGCCGGTTGCCGGCCCGGCCCGGGCTGGCTCCGCTGGAACCGACGGGGGCGAGCCTGACTGGGGCAGGGCTGACTGGGGCGGGACTGGCTGGCTCTGACGGGCGATCGCCGCCGCCAGCCGGCCGACAGCCTGCGCGCCGAACTGGGCGATGCCGGCGTGAGCCAGCCGGACGGCGGCGGCGAGCTCGGCGGCCGGCAGGTCCTTGAGGAGATAGCCGGCCGCGCCGGCCCGCAGCGCCTGCACGACGTACTCCTCGTCGTCGAACGTCGTCAGCATCACCACCTGGCACGCGGGCAGCTCCCGGCGGATAAGGGCGGTCGCCGCGGTGCCGTCGCCACCGGGCATCCGGACGTCCATCAGCACCACGTCCGCGGCCAGGGCGGCGGCCAGCTCAGCCGCCGCCGCACCGTCGCGGGCGGTGCCGACCACCGCGATTCCCGGCTGGAGGCCCAGCAAGGACGCGATGCCCTCGCGGATCAGCTCCTGATCGTCGACGACCAGGACGCGGACCGCGGGAGGAGGCGGGACCGCCGCGCCGCCGCCCTGGTCGCGGGTCACGCCCGCACCCTCCCGACGGCCGCCGGCCCGGGAGCGGGTGCGGCGGAAACAGCCGCGACGGGAGCCGCCTTGACCGGGACCGTCACGGTAACCGTGGTTCCCGCTCCGGGCCGGCTGTCGACTTCCGCGTGACCGCCGGCCAGCGCGGCCCGTTCCCGCATGCCCAGCAGCCCGAAGCCCTCGCGGGCCGCTAGCCCCCCGGTCACCGCGGGGGACGCCGGGTCGAAGCCTCGTCCGTCGTCCGCTACGACCAGCCGGGCCTCACGATCATCCAGGGTCACCGACACCCGGACGCGCCGGGCACCGCTGTGCCGCCGCACATTGGTCAGCGCTTCCTGGGCCGCGCGGAACAGCACCGTGCGCGCGGCCGCCCCAAGCCCGGCCTCGTCTCCGGTAACGGTCACAGTGACCCGCGGCTCCCCCGGTCCGGTCGGCCGTACCAGCCCGGCGAGCAGAGCCGGCAGCGGGGCCGACGGCTCGTCGTCGCGCAGCGCCGCGACCGAACCGCGCACCTCGCGCAGCGCCTGCCGGGCGGCTGACCGGGCGTCCGCGACCGCCCGGTCGGCGCTCGCGGCGTCCAGGTGCCGGAACGCCTCGGCCTTCTCCAGCTGGACCGTGACCGCCGTCAGGTGGTGGCCGAGGCTGTCGTGGATGTCCCGGGCGAGCCTGCCCCGCTCGGCCGCCGCCGACAGCACGGCGACCTGGGCCGCGTACGCGGTCAGCTGGTCATGCGAGTCCCGCAGGTCACCCAGGACGACCTCGAGCCGGACCCGGCCCGCCTGCTCGGCGACCGCGATGCTCGCCATCGCGATGGCGAGCATCAGGCCGATGGCGAACATCAAGACGTCGAACACATCGGCCGGCTGGGCGTACCAGCGCGGGACACGCAGCGCGAAGCCCGCGACGACGACGGCTAGGCACGCGCCGCCGAGCGCGAGGCTCACCGCGGGTCCGAAAGCGAAATAGGCGGCGAACGGCACCAGGACGAACAGCAGCCGCGCGTCGCCCGAGGGATCGAGCGCCGCGGCCGCCACGAACAGCCCGATCCGGACCGACAGCAGCGCCAGCACGATCCGCTGTGGCCCCGGCCGCACCAGCCAGTGACGATCCGCGGCCTCCACGCCCAGCAGGGCAGTCATCGCCGCGGCGAACCCGGCTACCCGTTCCACGGGAACAACGCCGCCGAGGCCCATTGCCGCGTAGTACAGGCCGGCGGCCAGCACGACGACGTACACCATCAAGGGAACCCAGCGCGGGGAGATCCAGCCGGCCGTCATGCGCCGTCCTCCTTCACGAGGCCGGCCTGCCAGCGCGGCACTCCCCCAGGTTAAACCGGGCCAGCCGAAACCGCCGGGCCGGTCGCGATGCGACGGCGGATTTGGCCAGAAGGCACGTGCCGGACGGCATCGCGGCCCGCGCCGGCCCGATCCCGGCCCGGTTCGGCGCGTGACCAGTTCCGGCCGGTCGGCACTTCAGCGGCCCCGGCCCGCCGCCCTAGCGTCGTCACCAGGCCATCGCCGACACCAGAGGCGGGCCAGAAAGGCTAAGGACATGAGGAAGACATGGGCGCTGAGCATCGGCGCGGCGGCGGTGATCGCGGTCGCCGCCGGCGGGGCCGGGATCGCCTCGGCCTCGACCGGCACGAGTCTCCACGGGAAGTCCCAGCTGACGTTCACCGTGTACACGCACATGATCGAAGCCCACGTGATCACCCCGTGCGGCACGTGCGCCACCCCCGCCCTTCCCGCCGGCTCCAAGGTCGGCGCCGAATACGTGAACGATCCCGTGTTCAACAAGAAGACCGGGGGCCGCCAGATCGGCCAGGAGGCCCTCGTCCTCAGCATCGTGAGCTCTGATGCGTCCACCGCGCTGCTGAGCGGAGCGGTGAATCTCACCGAGGACGGCCGGTCGGGTGAGCTAACCGTCACCGGCGAAACCGACGCGCGGTCCAGTTCCGGAATCGTGGCCGTGACCGGAGGAACCGGGAGCTTCGAGGGCGCCACGGGCGAGGTCGACTACTCCGGGGCCGGTCTCACCTCCAAGGTCACCACCCTCACAGTCCACCTGACCCTCTAACCACGGCCGACAAGTCCCGGTCCGCGTCCACGTCCAACGCCGGGGCGGCGTTCTCTTCCCTGGTCCCCGCGGTCCCGGCGGTCGTCTCGGTGACCAGCCTGGGCGCCATCACCCAGGGTCCCCGGGTCGCGGGCCGAGGCGACGGGCAGAGCACGCGGTACGGCGGCAAGTCGGGCCCGCCCCCGGCGAGCGCGAGACCGACCACGATAATCGCCGTTGGATCTCACCATGGCTTCTACCGATTCCGTCTAATCGCCGCGGATTGCCATTCTTTAATCTCCAAATAAGTGCGTATTGAGTCCCATGCCCGCGTCTATCGCCTGTCAATCACTTGTCGACATCGGGCGTTTAGATTAGCCGCGACAAGAGCTCGCACAGAGGCCTCGCAGGGAGTCAACCAGAAAGGCATAGTCCGACCTCCGCAGCGGTCGGCCTCGTGGGGACGCGTCAGATGGCTCCGATGCCATCAGGGAAGAGTCATTCGACCGATGCGCTCGGCTATCGGAACTCCGTAGCTTCGAACGGAAAGCCGACGTGCCTAGCAGGCCGACCCGCGGAAAGGGAAAGACGTGCGTGTCGCTAATTCCGAGCCAGCCGCCGGCCAGGAGACCAGATCGTGGCCCCCAATACCGCCGAACTTGATTGGCGATGTGCTAGAACAAACTGGAGACCATGCCGAAGCCGCGGAAAGAGAGGCATTCGTCGGCCAGCTCTACGCGGAGCACGGCACCGCGCTGAAGTTTTTCGTCATGCGGCTGAACGCTGGCGACCGGCAGTCGGCCGAGGACATCGTGCAGGAGGCGATGCTGCGAGCGTGGCGTAACACAGACTCGCTGCGCGGGTCCGACCGCCCGATCCGGCCGTGGCTGTTCACCGTGGCCCGGCGGCTGGTGATCGACGCGAAACGCGGCCGCGACCGCGCGCCGGACGAGGTCGGCTACCCGGCGGCCACCGCCGCCGACCGCTACTCGGAGCGAGACTTCGAGGCCGTGCACACCAGGGACGAAGTGACCAGGGCGCTGAGGTCGCTCACTCCCGCGCAGCGCGAGGTAGTCGTCTACACCCATTTCCTCGGCCTGCCAGTCGCCGAGGTGGCCGAGCGCGTCGGCCTGCCGCCGGGTACGGTCAAGTCACGGTCGTTCAATGCCCTGCGGGTGCTACGGACCCGGCTGCTCGCCGAATCGGCGAAGGTGTGAGTCGGGGGGGCGCGGGGGGCCCCCCCGCCCCCGACCGGGAACCCGACCCGGCTCCTCACAGCGGCGCGACGACCGTCTGGCCCAGGGCCGACAGGCGCATCCGGCCGGCCTGGTTGACGTCCCAGCGCCAGTGCGCTCCGGGCACGTCCCCGACGATCAGCGCGAGCCAGGTGCTGCCGCGCTGCGCGCAGAGCCGCGCCACCTCGAGGCTCTCCCGGGCGGCGGCGTCGCCCGGGACGGCGACGACGCCGGTGATACGGCGGCGGGCGGCGGCGGCCCGGACCGGGGAGTCGAACGCCGGGGCCGCCGGGCCGATGAGCGCGGCCAGCTCGCCGCTGTCCCGCATCAGGTGCGCCCGGGCCGATCCCGGCCGCACCGGGCCGAGGACCGAGAGGGCCAGGTCGGGGTGGTATTCGCCGAACTCGCCGAGCAGGGCAAGCAGGACCTCGGACGCGACGGCGGAGTCCCCGGTCAGCGCGATCGCGCCGTCGCACTGGCTGACGTCGACGAACATCTGCCGGTCGACATCGCCGCCGACGCGAACCGGGCGGCACATCGCGTCGCTGACCGGCGGTACGTATCCGGAGAACCGCGGCCTGATCCAGGTGCGCGAGGCCTCCGGGTCGTTCCGCCAGGGCTGCGGCGGGGCGAGATCGGGCGCCGGGAGCACGCGGATGGAATCCTTGCGCACGTCGGCGGCGATCGCGGTCGGGACCGTGACCGGGATCACCTGCCTCGCCTCGGCGAGCGCGGCCAAAGCCAGTCCCGCGCTGTAGGTATCGGCCCGCCAGGCCTGGCCGAGCGCGGCCCGGCTCGCGCG
>Ga0302314_10016257_pt1 | contig 12592 bp, 6 predicted proteins | sample III_Palsa_N2_3_FD_200533 | JGI IMG/M metagenome (GOLD analysis project Ga0302314, IMG submission 200533) | Peat permafrost microbial communities from Stordalen Mire near Abisko, Sweden - III_Palsa_N2_3 | ecosystem: Environmental > Terrestrial > Soil > Palsa > Peat permafrost | place: Sweden...
CTCGGTAGGCTCGGCCCAGCGGCGCTGCGTCGACGTCGAGAGCTGGTGCAGCGGGTCGAAGTACAAGAACAGCTTCCCCGGCTTCACCGCCGGCGCGGTGTAGACGCTGATGCCCGTCTCGCGGTCGTAGTACTCGTACGAGTGCGCGTCGCGCTTTCCGCCGCCGCCGGGCGCATCGACGACGAACGTCGGCGTGTTGAACCCGGCCGTCGAGCCGCGCACGTGCTTCTCGATGTGCAGCGCCGTGTCCACGCTCGTCCGCAGGTCCTCGACGCCCTTCACGAGGTCGTGCACGTACACGTAGTACGGGTGCACGTTCACGTGGCCGAGGCGCTTCACGAGCGCGGTCATCGTCTCGGGCGAGTCGTTGACGCCGCGCTGGAGGACGCTCTGGTTGCGCACGATGATCGCGCGCTCGAGGAGCTTGTTCATCGCGTCCTCGGTGATGCCGGTGATCTCGTTGGGGTGGTTGAAGTGCGTGTGAACCACGACTTCCTTGTGCAGCTTGCGGCCCTTCTCGACGACGCCGGTGAGCGCGTCGACCCACGCCTCGTCGGTGAGGATCTTCTGCGGCATGACCGCCGGGCCCTTCGTCGCGAAGCGCAGGCGGCGGATGTTGGGCATCGCGAGGAGCGCTTCGCCGATCTCGGTGAGCTGGTTGGCGCGCAGCTGGTACGCGTCGCCGCCGGAGATGACGATGTCCTCGAGCTCGGGGCGCGACGCGATGTACTTGAACGCGCGCTGCCACCGCTCGTCGCTCGCGCGGAGGTGGACCTTCTCCACCTCCTCGGTGTCGAGGCCGATCGCGTAGCTGCGCGTGCAAAAGCGGCAGTACACGGGGCACTGGTCGAGCGGAAGGAACAGCGCCTTGTCGGTGTACCGGTGCGTGAGCCCCGCAACCGGCGCGTCGTCCTGCTCGTGGAGCGAGTCGAGCTGGAGCTGCGGGTGGTCGGGAAGCAGGCGCGACGCGAGAGGGAAGAACTGCGTGCGCAGCGGGTCGACGTACGGGTTCGCCCAGTCGATGAGCGCGACGAGGTAGGGGCTCACCCGGACGCTCATCGGCGCCTTCTTCATCCCGAGCTCGACGTCCTTGATGAACTCGGCGGGCGCGAGATCTTGGATGGTCGAGATGAGCTTTTCGATCTTCGTGATCGAGCTCTTCGCCTGCCAGTTGTGGTCGAGAAACTGCGCCTCGCTCACCTCGCGGTAGGCGGGGATCCGTTGCCAGAACGCGCCGCGCACGAGGTCGCGGTGCTTGAGCGTGGAAGGGTCGACGGGGGGCTTCTTCGGAACGATGGGTTCCGAGACGGTGGACAGGACCTTGAGCGGGCTGGTTTCCATGGACGTTCGCTGGCCTTTTCCCATGCCGCAGCGGGGCGCGCAATGTCGCGATCTCGACGCGACACGTCAGTCATTCAGTCGTAGCGCCTGGCAGCGGCGGCCAGAGCGCGCCCGACCTGCTCGGCGAGCTCGGGCGGCTCGATCACCCGCGCGGCGTCCGCGTATCCGAGCACCCAGCGGCGAACCTCGCCGAGGAGAGCGTCGGGGAGCGTGACCGAGAGGCGCACGCGGCCGTCCGGTGCGACGGCGATCTTCTGCGCCGGGTGCAGCTTGCGCTGGCGAATTTCGTCGGCGACGCGGGCGTCGAATTCCACGAGCACCCGCACGCGGGGCGGCTGCGGCGCGACGCCGAAGATGCCGTGGGCGTAGTCCGCAACGCGCAGCTCCGGAGGGAGCGCAAACTGCTCGTCGGGGGCGAGGCTCAGATCCGCGATGCGGTCGAACGGGAACGCGCGCACCTCTCCGGCCTCGACGTCGAGCGCGACGAGGACGAGCGCCCCGGCGTGAAGGAAGAGCGCGTAGGGGTGCGCGACGATCCGCTCGACGCGCGGCCCCGCACGGTGCCGAAAGCGCAGCACGTGCAGGTCGGCAACCGCCCGAAAGAGATCGTCCATCTCTTCGGCGCGCAGCGCGTGGCTCGCGGGCGGCGCCGCCGTGACGAAGAAGCGCTGCTCGAGGCGAGCGTCGCCGCGGATCTCACCTTCGACGGGGCCGCGCGCCGGCCGGCTCGCGACCTGCAGGACCTGGCGATGCACGAGGTCGAGCGCGTCGAAGAGCGCCGAGCCCTTGAGCGGTTCGAAGACGCCACGCGCGGCGACGAGGCAGTACGCCGGAGCGCGCCTCAGCGGGACGGACCTCGCGCGCTCGCTCGGCTTGATCCGCCAGACGTTCTCCCGCCCCGGCGCCGCAGCCAGAGACTCGATCGGCGTCGAGTTCTTCAGGTAGCCGAGGTAGCGCCTCACCGAGCGCGGCGTCACGTGGAGGATGCCGGCGATCTCGGCGATCGACAGCCCCTGCGAGTTCTTCTCGAGCGCGTCGCGCAGTCGATCGAGCCGGCGGTGCTGCGTGAACTTCCCCGGCGGACGGCCGCGCTTCGGCCCTCGCGCCCGCGCGCGTGCGGGCGTGGTCGCGAAGGCCGAGCCCTTCGACGGGCGCGCGTCGCGGGTGCTCATCGTACGGGAGGCGGTGGCGGCGCAGCGTCGGGCAGCGCACGCGCGCGCTCGATGTCATGGTAATGCGCGCGGTAGAGCGAGTGGCACTCGCGGCACGCGGCCTTCGTCGCGTTGAGGTTGCCCGAGCGCACCGTCCTCGCGCCGTCCTTCGCGATGGAGACCCAGTACTGGTAGTAGGGCCCGCCGTCCGAGAGCGTATCGGGCGGCACGAACACCGCGATCTCGTCGAACACTTCACCGATGGCGGAGATGTCGCCGAACATGAACATGCTGTTCGCGTGCTCCCTCATCCACCCCTGGAGCGGACAGTCCGGGAGGAACCTGCTGCCGCACCGGCGCCCCGCGTCGGCGAGGACGGCGAGCTCGCGCTCCGCGCGTCCGTCGCTCGCATCCATGCCCGTCCCGGCGCCGGCGTCGAGGGCGTCGCTCCCGCTCGCGGGTAGAGGCTCGGCTTGGGGAGCCGCCGTGACGGCGCCGTCGGGCTCGCGGTGGTGCCGGACGAAGGCTGTCGACTGCGGGTCCTCCTCGAGCGGCGGGGCCTCCGCGGACGTGTCCGAATCGGTGCGCGAGCAGCCGAACGGTACAGCCACGACCGCGCACCCGATCGACAGAGAAAGGCTCGCTGCGGCTACGCGCGCTGTGGAACGAACGGCCATCCCCGGCGCGGGGAGCATACACGACGGCACGTCCTCGGCTTTCGCCGAAGGGACCCCACGCTCTGACGGCGAAGCCGGCAGCCAGCGTGGGCCGTGGTCCACACCAGGAGAGTCGCGGGCGCGCGGTTCAGTGGTAGCCTGCCGCGCCTGGATGCAACGCACGCTCGTCGAGATTCTCGCGGCAAAGCGCGACGGTGAACGCCTCACCACGGACGAAATCGGGCGGCTCGTCCGGGCGCTCATGGACGGGTCGCTCGCGGACTACCAGATGGCCGCGTGGCTCATGGCGGTCTTCTTCCGTGGGCTCGATGAGGCGGAGACGGTCGCGCTGACGGAGGCGATGCTGCACTCCGGGCGCGTGCTCGACCTGTCGAGCGTCCCCGGCGCGAAGGTCGACAAGCACTCGACCGGCGGCGTGGGCGACAAGGTCAGCCTGTGCCTCGCCCCGCTCGTCGCCGCGTGCGGCGTGCCCGTGCCGATGGTGAGCGGGCGGGGGCTCGGACACACGGGCGGCACGCTCGACAAGCTCGAGGCGATCCCCGGGTTCCGGACGGACCTCACCGCCGCGCGCTTCGCCGAGGTCGTCCGCGACGTCGGCACGTGCATGATCGGCCAGACGAGCGAGATCGCGCCGGCCGACAAGCGCATCTACGCCCTGCGCGACGTGACGGCGACGGTCGAGTGCATCCCGCTCATCGTCGCGTCGATCCTGTCGAAGAAGCTCGCCGAGGGCATCGACGGCCTCGTCCTCGACGTGAAGGTCGGCCGCGGCGCGTTCATGAAGGACGAAGCGCGTGCTCGCGAGCTCGCGGCCCACCTGGTTCGCGTGGGGACGCGCGCGGGGAAGAAGGTCGTCGCGCTGCTCACGAGCATGGACGCGCCGCTCGGAGTCGAGGTCGGGAACGCGAGCGAGACGCGGGAAGCCATCGACGTCCTGCGCGGCGGCGGGCCGGACGACCTCGTCGAGTGCACGATGGCGCTGGGCGCCGAGATGGTCGTGCTCGGCAGCCGCGCGGCCACGCTCACGGAGGCCCGGGCCCGGCTCGCGCAGGCCGTCGCGAGCGGCGCCGGAGCGCGCGTGTTCGAGCGGATGATCGAGGCGCAGGGGGGCGATCCACGCGTCGTGAGCGAGCCCGCCCGGCTCGTGATCGCGCCGACGACGGTGCCGGTGAAGGCGCTGCGCTCGGGCGTCGTCGAGGCGGTGGACGCGCTCGCCATCGGGCTCGCGGGCGTCGCGATGGGCGCCGGACGCGCGCGAGCCGACGCGGCGATCGATCCGGCGGTCGGCATCTCGGTGGACGCGAAGCCGGGAAGGCCAGTCCGGGCGGGCGACGTTCTGGCGCGCGTGCACGTCCAGCGCGCGTCGGACGCCGACGGCGTCGCCGAACGAGTCGCGGGCGCGTTCCGGATCGGCGAGGCCGCTCCCGCATCGGTGCCGCTCGTCCGTGGCCGACTGGGCGCCTAGGCTGAGACGCGGAAGGGGCGGCGGCAGCATGGAGGAACGGAGCGAGCACGAGGGAGGGAGCGAGGCCGCTCAGCTCGCGCCGCGCGAGCGCGAGGTGCTGGAGGAAGCGTCGCGCGCTCTCGCCGAGCACGACGGTCATCTCAGTGACGGGGTCCTGCAGCGCGTGCGGGCGGCGCTCGAGCGCGTCGTGCCGTTCGAGCGGATGGCGATCCACGTCGAGGACGAGGGTGGTCAGACCTTCTGGGTGCTCTGGCGCTACCCTCCGCCGACCACTTCTCCCCCGACGTTCGGGACGGGAGTCCACATCCGGCGAAGCGACGCCGAGCTCACGCGCTCGACCAGGCGAGCTCCGCACGAGGTCCACGTCGCCGAGGACGTTCCAGCGGACGGCACCCCGACGGAGCAAGCCCTCCATCGAGTCGGCGTGCGCAGCCTGATCGTGGTGCCCCTCACCCACAGAGGGCAGGACGTCGCGTGGCTCACGCTCGCCCACCACGTCCGAGGGGCGCCATCGCAGGCCGCCCTCCCGCTGCTTCGCGCGCTGACGACGCTCCTCGCGCCCGGGCTCGTGCTCGCGATCGAGCTCGCGCGCGGCAAGCTCTTCGCGACGCTCGTCGCGGACTCGCCGGACGGCATGCTCGTCCTCGACCGCGTCGGCACGGTGGTCGAGGCGAACCGCACCGCGCTTCGGCTGCTCGGCGCGGAGCGCGCTGCCGTCCTCGGGCGGCCGGTCGGAGACCTGCTCGGTGCCGAGGTCGCCGCCGCTCTCTCTGCGCCGTGGAGCGAGGAAGCCGGGCAGGCGGTCCACCTTGCCATAGAGGAGCGCGGCGAGCGCGTCGCGATCGACGTGGTGCTCGCGCGGGTGGACGGCTCGACGGAGGCGGCGTTCCAGGTGCACCTGCGGGACGCGCGCGAGCGCCGGGCGGCCGAGGAGACCGCTGCACGTCGCGTGGCGCACCTGGCGTTCCTTCGCGGCCTCTCGGAGGCCATGGCCGGCGACCTCCGGCTCCACACGGCGCTCGAGAGCGCCGCCACGTTCTGCATGACGCGGGCGGAGGTCGGTGGGATCCTCATGTTCCGGGCCGAGGGGGAGGACTCGCTACGCCTCGTGGCCGCGCGCGGCGTCGGCGACAGGACGAAGCGGCGCCTCGCGCTCGTCAAATCGAAGGACCTGGAGAACGTCCTCGACCAGGCGGGAGCCGACGTGCGGCGCGCACACGGCGTCGTCGAAGCGGTCGGCGTCGCGATCGATCCGGAGACCACCGGCGAGATGCCCCGGTGGAAGATCCTCGTCCCGCTCGCCCATGCGCGCCGCCCGCTCGGCGCGATGCTCATCTTGGGCCAGGCAGGCGCGGAGCTCGCGGAGTCGGAGCGCGAGCTGTGGGAGAGCGTGGCCGGGACGGTCGCCGCGACGCTTCATGCGGCCGACGACTTCGAGCGCGTCGTGGCGCTCGAGGCCGAGAAGCGCCAGCTCGTCGATAGCCTCCCCGTCATCGTCGCGCGAATCGACCCGAAGACCGGCGCGACGACGTTCGTGAACGGCGCGATCGAGCGCGTGCTCGGCTACACGGTGGAGGAAGCGCAGGGCCTGCCGGGAATCGACGGACTCCTCGCCGATCCGGTCGAGTGGGAGGCGAGCGCGCTGGTCCGGGATGCGGCCGCGCGCGGCCGTGAATCGAGCTGGCAGGACCGGAAGTACCGCCACAAGGACGGACGCATCCTGACGCTCCGCGAGAGCGTCTACCCGGTGCGCGACACGATGCTCGCGGTGCGGTCCATCGAGGTCCTCGCCTACGACGTGACCACCGAGCTCGAGTCGCGCAAGCAGCTGATGCAGGCCGACCGCCTCGCGTCGCTGGGCGCGCTCGCCGGAGGCATCGCCCACGAGATCAACAACCCCGTGGCGTTCATCGGCCTCGCGGCCGGTCAGATCACGCGTCTCCTCGAGACCAGTCGCGGCGAGGCCGACACCGAGCGAGCGAAAGAACTGCTCAAGGAGGTCGGAGAGGCTGCCGGGCGCATCGCGACGATCGTCGGCGAGCTCAAGCTGTTCACGCGCATCCCGGAGGGCGCACACGCGACGCCCGTCGACGTGAACCGCATCGTCCAGATGGCGGTGACCCTGACGACCACGGAGCTGCGGCGCCGCGCTCGCGTCGAGGTGAACCTCGGGGAGCTGCCGCTCGTCCCCGGCGACTATGCGAGCCTCGGGCAGGCGTTCGTGAACCTGCTGCTGAACGCGGCGCAGGCCATCGACGCCCGACGCGAGCCCTCGCCCCTGCCCCACATGCCCAACGTCGTAAGAGTCGCGACCTTCGTCGAAGCCGGCGCCATCGTCATCCGCGTCAGCGACACGGGCGTGGGGATCGAGCCGCGCATCCTGTCGCGCATCTTCGACCCGTTCTTCAAGACGCACGCCGCCGGCGAGGGGTCGGGGCTCGGCCTGGCCATCGCGCACAACATCGTGCGCCGGGTGGGCGGCGACATCCGCGTCTCGAGCGTCCCTGGCGAGGGGTCGACCTTCGACGTCGTGCTCCCGGTCCGTCCACCCATCGAGGAGCTGCCCTCGCGCACGTCACCGAGCAGCGTGATGCGGGCCGCGAGCATCTCGCCGGAGGGGAAGAAGGCCCACGGGCGCGTCCTGATCGTGGACGACGAGCAGGCCCTCGCCAAGGCGCTGGCGCGGCAGCTCGCCGAGCGCTGGGACGTCGACGCCGTCTCGACGGCACGCGACGCGCTCGTCGAACTGAGCCTGCGCCGCTACGACGCCATCGCGTGCGACCTGCGCATGCCCGACGAGTCCGGACCGGCGATCTACGAGGCTGTCCGCGCGCGGTCCCCGCGCCAGGCCGCGCGCTTCATCTTCACGACGGGCGGCAGCTTCGGCGCGGGCGAGGACCCGATCCACGAGCACGCGCAGGCCACGGGCCGGCCGATCCTCGAGAAGCCGTTCGACGGCGCGACCTTCGAGGCGCTGGTCGCGCGCGTTGCGGCTCAGCGCGACTAACGCGACGACGTCACTTGAGGCGAGCGCCTGCGGGCGCGTCGTCGGCGACGGTCGCGAGCACGAGGCTCTCGCTGGGCCCTGACGCGAGGAGCATGCCGTTCGAGACGAGGCCCTTGCCGAAGTCGCGCGGCGCGAGGTTCGCCACGACCACGACGCGGCGACCGACGAGCTGCTCGGGGGAGAACGTGAGCGCCAACCCCGCGACGATCTGACGCTCCTCGGGCTCGCCGCAGTCGACCATCAGGCGCAGGAGCTTGTCCTTTCCCTTCACGCGCTCGCACGTCTTCACGATGCCCACGCGCAGGTCGACCTTCGCGAAGTCGTCATACTGGATCATCACCCGCGTATCGGGCGCGCTCGGCCGCGCGCTGGCGCGGGTCGTGGGCGGAGGGACGGTGTGCGGTTTGCCATCGTCGGCCTTCGGCTCGGCCTTGGGCACGAGGCGATCGAGGAGCGCGGCGCGTGCGTCGTCGTCGATCGTCGGGAAGAGCGGCGTCCCCGTCGCGAGTGGGCGCTCAGTGGGGGCGGGGATCGAAGCGGGCCACTGGTTGGCGCCGTTCGGCGCGATGGGACCGAGCCCGAGCTGCGTGCGCATCTCTTGCGCCTTCCCCGGAAGGACGGGCCAGATCATGACGCTGAGCGCCTCGAGGATCCCCAGCAGCGTGCTCAAGATGGTGGCGACGCGCTCGGCGTCGCCCGCCTTGGCGGCCGTCCACGGCGCGGCGTGGTCGACGTACTGGTTCGCAGCGGAGGAGATGTCCCACGTGAGCTCGAGCGCGCGGGTCGGCGAGAGGTCGTTCCATGCGGCAGCTGCGGCGCGCATCGCCTCCGCGCATCGGGCCTGGAGCGCGGTCTCGAGGTGCGTGACCGGGCCGGAGGCGGGCACCCTTCCGCCGGTGAGCTTCGCGCAGAGTCCTAGCGTGCGCGACAGGAGGTTCCCGAGGTTCTTCGCGAGGTCGGCGTTGTAGCGCTCGATCAGCGCGGCGTGATCGAAGTCGCCATCCTGACCGAACGCGATCGCGCGCATCAGTTGGTAGCGCAGGACATCCGCGCCGCCATACGGCGCGAGCTCGCTCGCGAGGCGCAGCGGGCTCACGGTGTTGCGCAGCGACTTGCTCATCTTCATCCCGTCGACCGTGAGAAAGCCGTGGGCGTAGACCTTCGACGGGAGCTTCGCCTCGCCGAAGCCCGCCGCGAGAAGGAACGCCGGCCAGTACACGGTGTGGAAGCGCAGGATGTCCTTGCCGACGAGGTGGACGACCTCGCCGTTCGGCGTCCAGAACTTGGCATCGAGCCCCGAGGCTGCGAGCGCCGTCCAGTAGTTGGCGAGCGCGTCGAACCACACGAACATCACGTGCTTCGGGTCGCCGGGCACGGGGATGCCCCACTTGAAGCTGGTGCGCGACACGCTGAGGTCCTCGAGCCCGCCCCTCACGAAGGACAGGACCTCGTTCCTTCGCGTCTCGGGCTCGATGAACTCCGGGTGCCGCGCGTAGTAGTCGAGAAGAACGTTCTGGTACTTGGAGAGCCGGAAGAAGTACGTCGGCTCCTTCAGCCACTCGACCGGCTTGCCCGGGTGGAGCGGGCACTGGTTGCCGGGCTGCAGCAGGTCCTTCTCCGTCTTGAAGCCCTCGCACCCGACGCAGTACCAGCCCTCGTAGTTGCCCAGGTAGATGTCACCGTTGGCCTGGACTTTCTTCCAGATCTCCTCGACGAGGCGCGCGTGACGCGGCTCGTGCGTCCGGATGAAGTCGTCTGCCTCGATGGAGAGGTGCGGCCACGCCTCCTTGAAGCGCGCGCTCATCTGCTCGACGTACTTCTCCGGCGGCAGGTTCTTCTCGGCGGCCGCGCGCTCGGCCTTCTCGCCGTGCTCGTCGGTGCCGGTGAGCATCCGCGCCTCGCGACCGCGGAGCAGCTGGAACCGACGGAAGGCGTCGGCGATGATCGTCGTGTACGCGCTCCCGAGGTGCGGGACGTCGTTGACGTAGTAGATCGGGGTCGTGACGTAGAACGGGCGCGCCGACATGCGGCCCACTCGTAACGCGCCTCTACGCGCGTGTCACGTCGCCCTCGCGCTCGGCTCCGCGGGCGCTTGCGACGCGGGGATGCGCGAGACCCGCGGTGCACGGTCGAGGGCGCTCCTCAGGGGAGCCATGAAGAGGTGCTCGATCGCGATGCGCAGCTCGAGCGGCGGCGGGGCGTCGGGATGCGAGACGCGCGTTCCGCGGGGGTGGGACGGCTCGCGTGCCGCGTCGGCGACGAGCACGACCTCGACTCCCGCCTGACGTACCCACGTGGCCTGCACGACCGACGCGACGGTCGGGGCGCCGCCGGCCTCCACGAAGAGAAATGCGCGCCACTCGAGCGGTGACGTGAGATCGATGACGCGATCGCCTGCGCGCAGGAGGTCACCCTCCAGCACGACGTGAGCGCCGCGCGAATCGGACAGGACGATGCGGCCTTCCGCCTGCGGGTCGCGCGCTCGCAGGGCGCCGAGGAGGAGCGACGCGTCCTGGGCGGACAGAGCGCCTTCGTCGTCGCTGCGCGCGAGGTGGAGCTCGGCGTCCGTGATCGCCGAGCTGCGCGCGAAGAGCTCGCGCGCCGGTTCGGCGTCGTCCAGCCCCGCCGTGCGGACGGGCACATAGCGCGTCGCCGCGAGGGACGTGACGGCGAGCACGCCGCCGTCGCGCTTGTCGCTCATCAGGGCGACGACGCCGAGCTGCGAGCCCCACTCGGCGAGCCGCGTCACCGCGCCGTCGCGCTCTCGGGCGATGCCGCGCTCATCGACGAGGATCCACCCCGATGCGACGACCCCCTGGTCCCGCGCCCGGAGCACCCACGCGAGACACAGACCCAGCGCGACCGCAGAGGCGCAGGCGATACGCGCGTGCAGGCCCAGCGGAGCCAGGACGACAGCGGTCACGAGCGCCGCGGCGAGCCATTCGGCGCGGCCGAGCCAGACGGCCCCCGGCGACGGTCGCGGCGCTGCGAAACGCAGCGGCAACCGGAGGAGCTCGGGGCTCGCTCGAACCGACTTCATCGCGCGATCGCACTCCTTCATCAGGAAAGCTAGCACCGGCGTTTCCGCGCACTCCCTCCGACGCCCGCTGTCACGCGAACGAGACGATGACACCGCGGCGCGGCATGACGTTCGCGCGGTCGCGAGCCGCGCGAAGGCGCGCTAGCGACGCCGGCGCCGAGCGAAAGCGAGCATCGCGCCGAGCATTCCGAGGGAAAACACGCCGGGCGGCCCCGACGCCGACGGACCGATGGCGCAGCCACCTTTGACGCTGCTCGGATACTCGGCACGCCAAATGTCCACCGCGATGGGAATCGTCTTGGAAGTGACGATCGGCTGGCCGTCGAACGTGGCGCCGAACGTGACGGAAGAGCCCCCTAGGCCTCGCGGCGGGGTGAACGAATAGAACCACACACCCGGAGCGCTGCGCACGATCGTGGGTGGCGGCTGCAGCGCGCCGGCGATCCGCACGACGGGCTGGAGTCGTCGCGGATCGAACAGGTCCGCGCGGTGCGCGTCACCCGTGGTGCGCAGCTCGAGGATCGCGGTCACGGGCGTCGAGCCGTCGGCGGCCGCGTAGTCGGCGCTGAGCGTGAGCCAGCTCTGGCTGGGGTCGGGCAAGAGCAGCGACGGGTCGCTCGTCTGGTCGAGCGCGTCGAGAGCCCCCATGACGTCGAGCTCGCCGGGCCCCGACTGGTCCTCGAAGGGCGCGGCGCCGCGGAACTTGTGCTCACCGGCCTGGAGCAGACCGACGATCCGGTCCTGCGTCAGCGTGGGATCCCGTTCGAAGAGAAGCGCGATCGCGCCGGCGACCATCGGCGAGGACATCGAGGTCCCCTGGGAGACGGCGTGGGTGGGGTCGATCTGCAAACAACGGATGCCCGCGTCCTCCCCGGCGCCGGTGGCGGGGCAGGCGGTGGTGAAGATGCTGTTCGTGCTGCCAGGGAGGGCCTCGCTGCTCATCGCGGCGATGACGATGCCGCCCGGCGCGGCGATCTCGGGCTTGGGCACCCCCGTCACGGTGGGCCCGGCGCTCGAGAACCAGCAGATGTCGCCCACGTTGGGCGCCGCGAGGAGCGGTTGCCCGGGCTCGTTGGGGGCCATCTCGACATACCCGCCGGCGCGGTCCAGCACCGGAACGCCCTCCGACTCGACGCCATCGTCGATCGACGTCCATTGCGCCTTGTTGATCGTGCAGCCGACCGCGATGATCCCGGTGCTCGTGGCGGGCAGGTTGATCGTGCCCTCGCGGACGGGGTCGAGGAAGCCCGCGGTGCCGCCGATGGCGACGTCCCCCGTCCCCTCGATCCACATGTCGGCCGTGCCCTCGCCCTGCACGACGATCGAGTAGGTCCCCGCCGGCCAGTTGCCGGATACGACGACGACCGCGCCGTTCGAGCCGTTCGGCACCGGGCTGTTGGTCGCGCTGCTGCCGTTCAGGACCGCCGCCTGGTAGTTGCTCGTGTTCTTGCCCGCCTCCTGGCCGTTGGCCTGGGGCGCGATCCATTCCCCGTCAGGGCCGTTCAGGCCGATCGCGATCGAGGCGCCGGCGCGGAAGGTGACCCACGCCTGGAGCGCTCCGCTCTGAGCGCCGGTGGTCGTGATCGGCACGGAGATCGTCGAGCCACCCGTCACGGCGACGCTCTGGTGCACGGGCGTATCGGAGATGGAGCCGCTGTTGCCCGCGGCGGCGGCGAGCGCGTGCCCGGGCTGCGAGGGCCCAACGAACGTCGCGAGCGCTTCCTCCCACGCCATCGTCCCGTCGTGCGGGCCGAAGTCGCTGCCCAGCGAGAGGTTCACGGCGATGGGCAGCTTCATGAAGTCGGCGCGGTCGAAGATGAACTTCACGCCGTTCACGAGGTCCGTGTTGTTGATCGAGTCGGTCGCGTCGCGCGTGATGCGGGCGAAGACGATCTGGGCATGGGTCGCGAC
>Ga0302314_10016259_pt1 | contig 12591 bp, 11 predicted proteins | sample III_Palsa_N2_3_FD_200533 | JGI IMG/M metagenome (GOLD analysis project Ga0302314, IMG submission 200533) | Peat permafrost microbial communities from Stordalen Mire near Abisko, Sweden - III_Palsa_N2_3 | ecosystem: Environmental > Terrestrial > Soil > Palsa > Peat permafrost | place: Sweden...
TGCTCTTCTGTTACTGGTCCCCGCCCTTGCGGCCCGGGGCTCCCGCTACCGGTCCCCGCCCTTGCGGCCCGGGGCTCCCGCTACCGGTCCTCGACCTTGCGGCCCGGGGCTCCCGCTACCGGTCCTCGACCTTGCGGCCGAGACTTCCCCTCACTGGTCCTCGACCTTGCGGCCGAGGAACAACGCGAACACCGGCGGCCGCTGCGACAGCAGGTCGAGTCGGCCGCCGTCCGCCTCGGCGAGGTCGCGGGCGACGGCGAGGCCGATGCCGGTGGAGTTGTGGCCGCTGACCGCGCGCTCGAAGACCCGGGCGCCCAGCTCGCTGGGGACGCCGACGCCCTCGTCCTGGACCTCCAGGACCGCCGAGGTGCCGCGCACCCGGGTCCGGATGGTGACCGAGCCGTCGCCGTGCATCAGCGAGTTCTCGATCAGCGCGGCCAGCACCTGGGCGACCGCGCCGGGCGTGCCGATGGCCTGGATGCCGGGCGGGCCCTCCAGGTACAGGGTGCGGTCGTAGCGGCGCAGCGCCGGGCGCCACTCCTCGACCTGCTGCTTGATCACGTCGTCCAGGTCGAAGGTGACCGCCGAGGCGTTGCGGGCCTCGCGGCTGTTGGTGAGCAGCCGCTGGACGACGTCGGTCAGCCGCTCGACCTGGGTCAGCGCGATCGCGGCCTCCTCCTTGACGGTGTCCAGGTCATCGGTCTCGACGATCTCCTCCAGCCGCATGGACAGCGCGGTCAGCGGGGTCCGCAGCTGGTGCGAGGCGTCGGCGGCGAGCCGGCGCTCGGCGGTGAGCATCCGGCCGATCCGGTCCGCGCTGGCGTCCAGCACCTCGGCGACCCGGTCGAGCTCGACGATGCCGTAGCGGCGCTGCCGGGGCCGGGGGTCGCCGGAGCCGAGCCGTTCGGCGGTCTCGGCGAGGTCGACCAGCGGCTGGGCCAGCCGCCGGGACTGCCAGACGGCGAGCGACATGGCCGCGACCACGGTGAGCACCGCCACCAGGCCGAGCAGCAGCAGCATGTTGCGGATCTCGCGGTCCAGCGGCTCGCGCGACTGCTGGACCAGGACCTGCTCGCCGTGGGCGCCGGTCTCCCGCGCGGTGATCGGGTCGTCGCCGGCCGGGCGGCTGCCCAGGGTGATCGGGGCCTGTCCGGGGACGGTGACCACGGCGTAGCGCTGGGCGTTCTGGCTGGCCAGCCCGGACAGCGCCTCGGCGTCGATGGGCTCGTCGGCGACCAGCCGGTTCTCCACCACCCCGATCAGGTGCAGTGCCTCGGTGGTGACCTGGGAGTGGGCGTTGCTGTCGATGCTGCGGGTCTCGACCACCCCCAGCGGCACGCTGAACAGGGCGATCACCACCAGCACCACAGCCAGGGTGGACGTGATGAGCCGGCGCTTCACTCAGCGCTCAGCTCTTCTCGAAGCGGAAGCCGACGCCGCGCACGGTGGTGATGTAGCGGGGGCTGGTGGCGTCGTCGCCGAGCTTCTTGCGCAGCCAGGAGATGTGCATGTCGAGGGTCTTGGTCGAGGTCCACCAGGTGGTGTCCCAGACCTGCCGCATGATCTGCTCGCGGGTGACCACCCGGCCGGCGTCCCGGACCAGGACCCGGAGCAGTTCGAACTCCTTGGCGGAGAGCTGGAGCTCCTCCTCGCCGATCCAGGCGCGGTGCGACTCGATGTCGATCTTGACCCCGTGCGCGCCGGTGGTGAGGTCCACGCTGCCGCGCCGGAGCAGCGCCCGGACCCGGGCCAGCAGTTCGGCGAGCCGGAACGGCTTGGTGACGTAGTCGTCCGCACCGGCGTCGAGACCGACGACCGTGTCGACCTCGTCGGCGCGGGCGGTCAGCACCAGCACCGGGAAGCCGTGGCCCTCGGCGCGCAGCCGACGGCAGACCTCCAGGCCGTCCATGCCGGGCAGGCCGAGGTCGAGCACGAGCAGGTCGATGTTGCCGCCTTCGAGGCCGGCCTCCAGCGCGGACGGGCCGTCCTCGCGCACCACGACCTCGTAGCCCTCCCGGCGCAGCGCACGGGCCAGGGGCTCCGAGATGGCGATGTCGTCCTCGGCGAGCAGTACACGGGTCATGTACTGATCGTAGTGCGCCCGGGAACCGGCACCGGCGAAAAGTGGCTGGTCGTGATCGGCGACCTCAGACCTCGCGGACGCCCGCCCGCCAGACCCCGGCGACCAGCGGGACACCGGGGCGGTAGGCGAGGTGGACGTGCGAGGGCGCGTCCAGCAGCACCAGGTCGGCGCGGGCGCCGACGCGGAGGCTGCCGACGTCGCTGCGGCGCAGCGCGGCGGCGCCGCCCGCCGTGGCGGCCCAGAGCGCCTCGTCCGGGGTCATCCCCATCTCCCGGACCGCGACGGCGATGCAGAAGGGGACGGAGGTGGTGAAGCTGGAGCCGGGGTTGCAGTCGGTGGACAGGGCCACGGTCGCTCCGGCGTCCAGCAGCCGCCGGGCGTCGGGGTAGACGGCGCGGGTCGAGAACTCGGCGCCGGGGAGCAGCGTCGCCACGGTGTCCGAGGAGGCCAGGGCGTCGACGTCGGCCGCCGAGAGGTGGGTGCAGTGGTCGGCGGAGGCCGCGCCCAGCTCGACCGCGAGCTGGACGCCGGGGCCCTCGGTGAGCTGGTTGGCGTGGACCCGAGGGGCGAGGCCGCGCTTCATCCCGGCGGTCAGCACCGCCCGCGCCTGGTCGCCGTCGAAGGCGCCGCGCTCGCAGAAGACGTCGACCCAGCGGGCGTGCGGGGCGCAGGCGTCCAGCATCGGGCCGGTGACCAGGTCGACGTAGCCGGCCGGGTCGTCGGCGTACTCGGGGGCGACCACATGGGCGCCGAGGTAGGTGACCTCGTCGGTGTGGCGGCCGGCGATCCGCAGCGCGCGGGCCTCGTCCTCGACGGTGAGGCCGTAGCCGGACTTGCACTCCAGCACGGTGGTGCCCTGGCGCAGCGCCTCGCGGACGTAGCGGGCCACATTGGCGTCGAGCTGCTCGTCGGTGGCGGCCCGGGTCGCGGCGACGGTGGTGCGGATGCCGCCGGCGCTGTAGGCGCGGCCGGACATCCGGGCGTTGAACTCGGCGGTGCGGTCCCCGGCGAAGACCAGGTGGGCGTGCGAGTCGACGAAGCCGGGAATCACCGCCCGGCCCCCGGCCGCCACCACCTCGTCGGCGGCGGGCGCGGCGGCGGCGGGGCCGACCCAGGCCACCCGCCCGTTCTCCAGCGCGATCGCGGCGTCGGCGAGCAGCCCCAGCGGACCCTCGCCGAGGGCGGGGTCGTTGGTGGCGAGGCTGCCGATGTCGGTGATCAGGATGCTGCTCATCGGGGCTCCAGGCTGGGCGGGGTGGGCTGGGTCGGGGCGGCCGGGGTCGGGGGCGGCGGGCGGTCAGACGCGCAGCTGCGCCATGGCCTCGGTCAGCGCCCGGCCGGTGTCCGGCAGGGCCTGGTGGACGCCGTCGCGGACGACGGTGCGACCGCCGACCACGACCTCCCGGACGTCCGCGCCGCCGGCGGCGAAGACCGCCGTCTCGGCGGCGAAGCGCGGCTCGGTACCGGCCGTGCGCGGGGTGTCCAGGGCGACGGTGCAGAAGTCCGCGAGCGCGCCGACGGCGATCCGACCGGCCTCGGACCAGCCGAGCGAGGCGTGGCCGTCCTCGGTCGCGGCGCGAAGCAGCGCGGCGGCCGTCCAGTGGCCGCGCCGCTGGGTGGCCAGCCGCTCGTTCAGCTCCAGCGCACGGGCCTCCTCGAAGGGGTCGATCACCGCGTGGCTGTCGCTGCCGAGCGAGATCGGGCAGCCGGCCTGGGAGAGCCGGCGGGCCGGGCCGATGCCGTCGGCGAGGTCGCGCTCGGTGGTCGGGCACATGCAGATCACCGTGGAGCTGTCGGCGAGCAGGCCGATGTCGGTGTCGGTGAGGTGGGTGGCGTGGACGGCGGAGGTGCGCGGGCCGAGCACCCCGTGCCGGGCCAGCAGCTGGGTGGGGCTGATCCCGTGGGCGGCCAGGCAGGCCTCGTTCTCGGCGGTCTGCTCGGAGAGGTGGACGTGCAGCGGTGCCCGGCGCTCCCGGGCCCAGTCGGCGACGGTGCCCAGCTGCTCGGCGGGCACGGCGCGGACCGAGTGCACGGCCGCGCCGATCCGGGCGTGCTCACGGGGCTTCAGCGCCCCGGCGCGGGCGGCCCAGGCGTCGGCGTCGCCGTCGCTGAAGCGCAGCTGGTGCCGGTTGGGGGCCTCGCCGAAGCCGGCCGCGAGGTAGCAGGTGTCGAGCAGGGTGATCCGGATCCCGGCCCGGGCGGCAGCCTCGATCAGCGCCTCGCCCATGGCGTTGGGGTCGTTGTAGCGGGCGCCGCCGGGGGCGTGGTGGACGTAGTGGAACTCGCCGACGGCGGTGATCCCGGCCAGCGCCATCTCGGTGTAGACGGCGGTGGCCAGGGCCAGGTAGCGGTCGGGGTCGAGCGCGTCGGCCACCCGGTACATGACGTCGCGCCAGGTCCAGAAGGTGCCGCTGCCGACCTGGACGCTGCCGCGCAGCGCCCGGTGGAAGGCGTGCGAGTGGGCGTTGGCCATGCCCGGCAGGGCCAGTCCGGTGAGCACGGTGGCCCCGGCCGGGGCCGGGCCGCTGTCGGGGGTGACGGCGGTGATCCGGCCCTCGGCGGAGACGGCGATCAGCACGTCCGACTCGACCACCGGGTCGGTCCAGGCGTGCGGCGCCCAGAACAGACGCTCCGGGCCCCCCTCGCCCCGGGCCGCCGCGCTGCGCGGCTCGGGCATGCTCCGGGCCGCGGGCATGGTCCCGGGGGCCTGCCGCGGACCGGACAGCGGATCGGCCTCGCGGACTGTCTCCGCCACGGACGGGCTCACCGGCATGTCAGGTCCTCCAGGACGTCGGCCAGCGCTGCCGCACCGGCCAGGCAGTCGGTCTCGACGGCGTGCTCGCTCGGCGAGTGCGAGACGCCGGTGGGGTTGCGGACGAACAGCATGGCGGTCGGCACGACCGCGGACAGGATGCCCGCGTCGTGGCCGGCGCCGGTCGGCAGGACCGGGGTGTCCGGCCCGAGCCGGGCGGCCAGCCGGTCGCGGAGCGGGGCGTCGAAGTCGACCACCGGGGTGTAGGACTCGCGCACCACCTCGGCCCGGACGCCGTCCCGCTCGGCCCGTTCGCCCGCGGCCTGGGTGATCTCCTCGACCAGGGCGGTGAGCGTGGCCTCGTCGGCGGCGCGCGAGTCCAGCCAGCCGCGCACCAGCGAGGCGATGGCGTTGGTGCCGTTGGGCTCGACCGCGACCTTGCCGAAGGTCGCCAGCGCGCCGTGCTGCCGGGCCTTCTTCCGGGCCGCCAGCACGGTGTTGGCATAGGTCAGCATCGGGTCCCGGCGGTCCTCCAGCCGGGTCGTCCCGGCGTGGTTGGCCTCGCCGTGGAAGTCGAAGCGCCAGCGGCCGTGGGGCCAGATCGCCGAGGCGACGCCGACCGGATGGGGCGTGTCGGCCAGGAACCGCCCCTGTTCGACATGGAGTTCGACATAGGCGGCGACCCTGGACAGCCGTTCGGCGTCCTTGCCCAGGGCCGTCGGGTCCTGCCCGGCCGCCTCCATGGCGTCGGGCAGCCTGACCCCGTCGGCGTCACGCAGCGCGTACGCCTGATCCGCCGTCAGCACCCCGGCGCTGAGCCGTGATCCGACGCAGGCGACGCCGAAGCGCGCGCCCTCCTCGTCGACGAAGTTGGTCAGCGCCAGCGGGCGGACCGGCTCGACCCCGCGCTGCAGCAGCGCGTCCAGCGCGGCGAAGGACGAGACCACGCCGAGCGGGCCGTCGAAGGCGCCGCCGTCCGGGACCGAGTCCAGGTGCGAGCCGGTGACGATCGCCCCCTCGCCCTGCGGGTCGCCGTACCAGGCCCACTGGTTGCCGTTCCGGTCCACCTCGTAGACCAGTCCGCGCGCGGCGGCCTGCTCGGCGAACCAGGCCCGGCACTCGGCGTCGGCCGCGGTCCAGGCGTGCCGCCGGTACCCGCCGGACGCGTCGAAGCGTCCGACGGGCAGCAGGTCGGCCCACATTCGGCGGTAGCCGTCGGCGGCGTCGCCGAGCCGTTCCTCCCACTCGCTCACGTGACTACTCGCCCTCACGCATGGGGATGCGGACGCCGCGCTCGTCGGCGACCTCGGCGGCGATGTCGTAGCCGGCGTCGACGTGCCGGATGACGCCCATGCCGGGGTCGTTGGTGAGCACCCGGCGGATCTTCTCGCCGGCCAGCTTGGTGCCGTCGGCGACGGTGACCTGGCCGGCGTGGATCGAGCGGCCGATGCCGACGCCGCCGCCGTGGTGGATGGAGACCCAGGAGGCGCCGGAGGCGACGTTGACCATGGCGTTGAGCAGCGGCCAGTCGGCGATGGCGTCCGAGCCGTCGAGCATCGCCTCGGTCTCCCGGTAGGGGGAGGCCACCGAGCCGCAGTCGAGGTGGTCGCGGCCGATCACCAGCGGCGCTTCGAGGGTGCCGTCGGCGACCATCTCGTTGAAGCGCTCGCCGGCCTTGTCGCGCTCGCCGTAGCCGAGCCAGCAGATCCGGGCCGGCAGGCCCTGGAAGTGGACCCGCTCGCCGGCCATCTTCATCCAGCGGGCCAGCGACTCGTTCTCCGGGAAGAGTTCGAGGATGGCCTTGTCGGTGGCGGCGATGTCCTTGGGGTTGCCGGAGAGCGCGGCCCAGCGGAACGGGCCCTTGCCCTCACAGAACAGCGGCCGGATGTAGGCGGGCACGAAGCCGGGGAAGTCGAAGGCCCGGGTGTAGCCGGCCAGCTGCGCCTCGCCGCGGATCGAGTTGCCGTAGTCGAAGACCTCGGCGCCCTTGTCCTGGAAGCCGACCATCGCCTCGACGTGCCTGGCCATGGACTCGCGGGCGCGGACGGTGAACTCGGCCGGCTTCTCGGCGGCGTAGGTCGCCATGTCGTGGAAGTCGATGCCGATCGGCAGGTAGGCCAGCGGGTCGTGGGCGCTGGTCTGGTCGGTGACGATGTCGATCGGGGCGTCCATCGCCAGCAGCTGCGGGACCAGCTCGGCGGCGTTGCCGAGCAGGCCGATGCTGAGCGGCTTGCGCTGGTCGCGGGCCTCGACCGCGAGCTCCAGGGCGTGCTTGAGGTTCTTGGCCTCGACGTCCAGGTAGCGGTGCTCGATCCGGCGGGTGATCCGGGTCTGGTCGACGTCGATGCAGATGGCGACGCCGTCGTTCATGGTCACCGCGAGCGGCTGGGCGCCGCCCATCCCGCCGAGGCCGGCGGTGAGGGTGATGGTCCCGGCCAGGGTGCCGTTGAACTTCTTGGCGGCGACGGCGGCGAAGGTCTCGTAGGTGCCCTGGAGGATGCCCTGGGTGCCGATGTAGATCCAGGAGCCGGCCGTCATCTGGCCGTACATGGTGAGGCCGAGCTGCTCCAGACGGCGGAACTCCTCCCAGTTGGCCCAGTCGCCGACCAGGTTGGAGTTGGCGAGCAGGACGCGCGGCGCCCACTCGTGGGTCTGCATCACGCCGACCGGACGGCCGGACTGGACCAGCATGGTCTCGTCCTGCTTCAGCGTCTGCAGGGTGCGGACCATGGCGTCGAAGGAGCGCCAGTCGCGGGCGGCCTTGCCGGTGCCTCCGTAGACGACGAGCTTGTCGGGGTGCTCGGCGACCTCGGGGTCGAGGTTGTTCATGAGCATTCGCAGCGCGCCCTCCTGCTGCCAGCCCTGGGTGGTGAGCGCGGTGCCGCGCGAGGCGCGCACCGGGCGCGGGCCGCTCTGCTGCTGCGTCATGACTCTGTGACCTCCTCGACGGGTGGACCGGCGGTCCACCCTGATGGATACATTCATTCAGTTCTGCGTACCTTGAAGATACCCAATCATTCGCGGCTCCACCAGAGCCATTCGGCCTCCGCCTGTACCGGTGACCTCCCCCTGGAGCACGGTAGGCCGGTGTCCTCCCGCCCGCGAGCGAGAGGACACCGGCCTGAACCGTGCGGTGATCATGCAGTTGTGGGACCTGTTGCGGCCGTGGGACCTGTCGCGGCCGTGGGACCTGTCGCGGCCGTGGGACCTGTCGCGGCGGGGCTTACCGCCGGGCCGCCGCGCCGCGCACCACCGGGCGGACGCTGCCGGCCGCCGGGCCGGTGGAGGCGAAGGCGCCGATCCGGCTGCGCCGGCCCAGCAGCCGGCCGTCCTCGGTCCGCGCCCAGAGCAGGGTCTCGTGCCCGTGCTCCCAGCGCGCCTGCAGCCAGACCGCCAGTTGCAGTCCCACGCCGTAGCCGAGCACCAGCAGCCCCGCCGCCGGACCGGCCAGCAGTCCGAGCCCGCAGGTCACGATCATCCCGCCGAGCAGCCAGAGGCCGTTCATCCGGGCCATCCGCCGCCTGGTCTCCTGCGGCGGCTCCAGAGTGATCGCGAAGGCTGCCTTCTCCGCGCCGCGGGCCCGCCCGGCGTACCAGCGGAACCGGCCGAGCAGCCCGGCGAGCAGGGCCAGGACGAACAGCGCGGCGCCGAGGTAGGCACCGCGCCGGCTCCCGGTGAGGGTCGGCTCCAGCAGTCCGGCCAGCGCGCCCACCAGGCCGATCCACATCAGCGTGCGGGCGACCGTTCCCCGGACGACCACCACGCGAGCCCGCGCATATGTCCCACGCATTCCACGACTCCCAATCCTTGAAAGCTCCCCATCAGTCAAAGCCTTGGCGGGACCTTAGCCCCGATCTGTGAGAACGGGGTGAATGCCGGCCGGAGAAAATTCCGGGGCGAACGCGGCGGCAGCCATCGTCCGACGGCGCAGCCCCAACCCCCGGTACAGCCGGACGGCGGGGGCGTTGTCGTCGTTCACCAGCAGCGCCACCCGGCCGTGCGCCGCCAGGGCCTCGCGCACTGCGTGTCCGCAGACCTGGGCGGCCAGGCCCCGGCCCCGGGCGGCGGGGTGGACGGCGACCCCGGCGAGCAGCCCGACCGTGGGCGCCGACCAGGCCAGCGCGGCGACGGCGAGCAGCTCCCGCGCCGCCCCGCGGACCCCCACCCACTGCTCCACGCCCGGACGGTCCGGGTGGGCGTGGGAGTCGGCGAAGGCGAGATCGAGCAGGTCCGCGACGGCGGGCTCGTCGGCCGGCCCCAGCCGGCTCGCCCGCCCGGTCGGCAGCGGCGCCTCCGCCGCGGTCCGCTCCATCCAGCTGAACGGGGAGGTCGGCTGCAACCCCGGGAGCTGCTCGACGGCGGCGGCCACCACAGCGGGCTCGCCGAGCGCACGGTAGCCGGGACCGACCTCCGCCAGCACCTGTCGGAACAGGGCCACGGCGGCGTGGAGGCCGGCGGGGTCGGCCGCGTGGAGGGCGATCCGGTCGCGGCCGGAGAGGTCGGGGGCGGCCACGGCGACCGCGCCGTCCAGGGTCCAGGCACGGCTGGTCCCGCCGACCCGGCGGGTCAGCCCCTGGGCGGCCCAGAGCAGCAGGGAGTCGTCGTCGCAGAGGGCGGCCAGCCGGCCGGGGTCGTTGATCTCGTGCATCCGGAGATCATCGCCCACCCGGGCGCGCGGTCCCTCGTCCGGGGCGCACAACCGCTCCGCGCGCCCGGAGATCGGGTGAATCCCGGGGCGGTCGGGGCACGAACCGGCGGTTTCGGGCCTCCTGCGGATGAGAGTAGGGCCGACCCACGCTCCCCCGATCCGAACTCAGGAGAACCGAAGCCATGTCAGCACCGAAGCGTCTGCGCATCCTCGTCCCCGCCCTGGCCGTTCCGGCGCTGGCCGCGCTGGCCGCGGTCGCGTCCGCCGGCCCGGCGCAGGCCGCGCCCGCGCACCCCGCTCCGGGCGCCCGGATCGCCCACACCGCCTGGGCCCACCCCCACCGCGCCCACCTGCTGCCGGCCCACCTGCTGCCGCTGCACGCCCAGCCCGGCGACGCCTCGCCGGTCATCGGCCGCCTGGCCAAGGGCGACCGCTTCACCACCCACCAGAACCGGGGCGGCTGGACCCAGATCACCGACCGCACCACCCACGCCGAGGGCTGGGCCCACTTCACCCACCCGCACCGCACCACCTCGCGGGTCGGCCTGGAGCACGGCCGGGTCATGGGGCGCTGAGTCAGGCACCCGGTCGGGCACCTGGTCGGGCACCCGGTCGGGCGCCGGGTCCGGCGCCCGGTCAGCCGACGAACAGGCCGCGGGCGGCGGCGCCCTGCTCGAACGCCTCCAACCGGGCCACCGACTCCGGCAGTTCGTCGCACATCGCCTGGAGCAGTACCCGCCCCAGCATCATCGGGGCGCAGGCGGTGTCGAACACCAGGCTGGAGCCGACCGCCGCCGGCAGCATCACGTCGGTCAGCTCGGCGACCGGCGCGAACACGCTCTCGGCCACGGTGACCACGGTCAGTCCGGCGCGCTTCGCGGCCGAGAGCACGTCCACCACCTCGCGCGGGTGCCTCGGCAGCGAGAAGCAGATCAGCGCGGTCGCGCCGGCCTGGACGGCCTGCTCGACCTGGTCCAGCGCCATGGAGCCGCCCTGGTCGATCAGCCGGACGTCCGGATGGACCTTGGCCGCGAAGTAGGCGAAGCCGTGCGCCTGGGCCGAGGCCGCGCGCAGCCCGAGCACCGGCAGCGGCCGGGAGGCCGCGAGCAGTCGCGCGGCCTGGAGCACCGGCTCCGGGTCGGCCAGTACCGCGGCGAGGTGCTGGAGGTTGGCGATCTCGGCGAGCACCGCCTGCTGCTGCTCGTTGCGGACCGCGTCCTTGGCGGTCTCCTGGCCGACACCGGGCTCGACCTGGTCCCCCGGGCCGAGCTCCCGCAGCCGGCGGCGCAGCGCGGGATAGCCGTCGAAGCCCAGCGCCACGGCGAAGCGGGTCACCGAGGGCTGGCTGACGCCCGCCAGCTCGGCGACCTCGACACTGGAGAGGAAGGGCGCGTCGGCCGCGTTGCGCACCAGGCAGTGGGCGATCCGCCGCTGAGTGGGCGTCAGCCGGTGTCCGTCGAACAGGCCGAGCAGCCTGCCGGACGGGCCGGGCGTCACGCCCTCGCCCACGGCGGACGGTGTCTCCTCGCTCACGGACACCCTGCCTTTCGCATTGCTGGAGCCGCAGCCCGGGATGATCGGGGACCGGCCTGGTTCCCGACTCTGCATGAACCCATACAACGTCGGCAAGTGCCTTCTCGTTCACCGGACAGCCACCTGCGGTTCCGGCGGCGCCCGGTAGGTGGAACCGGACCCGGAGCCGTCCCTGAGCCGGACCCTGAACTCTCCCCGAGTCGGCCCCGGCAGGCTGTGGACGCCCCCCGCCGGTCCCTACGCTCGTAGCCATGCAGCAGTACGGGGACAGTGAACTCAAGAGCGACCTGAAGGCCACGGTGCGGACCGCCCAGGAGTTGGGACCTGACTACGAGTCGGATCTCATCGACGGCTTCCTCCAGCGCCTCGACAGCCGGCTCGACGCCCAGGTGACCACCCGCGTCCGGCGCGAGCTGGACCGGGAGACCGGCCCGGCCGAGGTCCGCGGGCGTCGGGAGCGGCGCGGATTCGGCTCCCGCTTCCACTACTTCTCCCTGGTCGCCGCGATCCCGCTGACCGCGATCGCCGCGGGCCAGGGCGGGATCGCCGGGATGGTCGTGGTCTGGCTGGGGATCGTCGGCGTCAACGTCGCCCAGTCCTTCGGCGGCGACGGACGGCGGCCCGGGGAGCGGGGCGACGCCAGGGAGGAACGCGCCCGGCGCCGGGACGGCTGGGACTGACGGGCCCTCGGCCCGCCGGTCGCACCCCCGTCCCGGCGCCGTCACGGTGCTCAGGCCAGCGGGCCGGTGACCGTCTCGACGGCCGCGACCAGGCCGCCGGAGGCGACGAACTCCGCCGCCGCGTCCAGGTCGGGGGCGAGGAAGCGGTCGGTGCCCGGTCCGGCGACCCCGGCCGCGCGGGCCGCGGCGACGGCGGCGGCGGTCGCCGGCGCGAGCGGACCGTTGCCGGCCGCGACCCGGATGTCCAGCGCCCGGGCGGAGGCGGTCAGCTCGACGGCCAGGATCCGGGCCAGGTTGTCCACGGCGGCGCGCAGCTTGCGGGCGGCGGACCAGCCCATGGAGACGTGGTCCTCCTGCATCGCCGAGGAGGGGATCGAGTCCACCGAGGCCGGGACCGCGAGCCGCTTGTTCTCGCTGACCAGCGCGGCCTGGGTGTACTGGGCGATCATCAGGCCGGAGTCCAGGCCCGGGTCGTCGGCCAGGAACGGCGGCAGGCCGTGCGAGCGGTTCTTGTCGAGCAGCCGGTCGGTGCGGCGCTCGGCGATGGAGCCGAGGTCGGCGGCGGCGATGGCGAGGAAGTCGAGCACGTAGCCGACCGGCGCGCCGTGGAAGTTGCCGTTGGACTCGACCCGGCCGTCGGGCAGCACCACCGGGTTGTCGACGGCGGCGGCCAGCTCGCGGTCGGCGACCAGCTGGGCGTGCGAGAGAGTGTCCCGGCCGGCGCCGGCCACCTGCGGGGCGCAGCGGATCGAGTAGGCGTCCTGGACCCGCGGCGCGTCGTCCTGGTGGTGGCCGGTCAGCCCGGAGCCCTGGAGCACGGCGAGCATGTTGGCGGCGCTGGCGGCCTGGCCCGGGTGCGGGCGGATGGCGTGCAGCTCGGGCTGGAGCACCTTCT
>Ga0302314_10016262_pt1 | contig 12590 bp, 11 predicted proteins | sample III_Palsa_N2_3_FD_200533 | JGI IMG/M metagenome (GOLD analysis project Ga0302314, IMG submission 200533) | Peat permafrost microbial communities from Stordalen Mire near Abisko, Sweden - III_Palsa_N2_3 | ecosystem: Environmental > Terrestrial > Soil > Palsa > Peat permafrost | place: Sweden...
GAATGGACCCAGGCCCAGTCGGCCCTGCGCGCCGACGACGTGCCCGGGGCGATGGCGGCGCTGCGCCGGAGCCTGGGCGCCCAGGACGTGCTGACCGGGTCGTTGGACCTGCTCGGCACGCTCACCCCGATCGAGTTCAGCTCGTTCCGCGGCGCGCTCGGCGAGGCCTCGGGATTCCAGTCGTACACCTACCTGCATCTGGAGTTCCTTCTCGGCAACAAGTCCAAGTCCGTGCTGAAGTTGTACTCCGCTGTTCCGCAGGTGCACGCCGCTCTCGTCGAGTCGCTGCACGCCCCCAGCTTGTACGACGACGTCCTCGCCCTGCTGCACCGGCGCGGCCTCCCGGTGGCCTGGCCGAGTGAGGCGAATGCCACGGCGGCCTATGCTGCACGGGAAGATGTGACCAAAGCCTGGCGGCTCGTCTACACCGATGAGTCCCATGGTGAGCTTGCTCAGCTCGCCGAGCTGCTGCTCGACGTGGCGGAGCGGGTCACCCGGTGGCGGCAGCGGCACTTGACCGCGGTGAAGCGCTGCATGGGCGCCAAGCCGGGCACCGGCGGCTCCAGCGGCCTGAGCTGGCTGCGCAAAGCCGCCGACCAGGACGTTTTCCCCGAACTGTGGACCGTGCGGAACGAGCTGTAGAGGCATAGACGACTTCATGGACGACTTCAGCGCCGCCCCGACCACCCGTTCGCAGTGCGCGGCTCTGGACGCCGCCGATCCGCTGGCCGGTTTCCGGGAGCGGTTCGTCCTGCCCAAGGGCGTGATCTACCTCGACGGCAATTCCCTGGGCGCCCTGCCGAGCAATGCCGCTGCGCGCATGCAGGAGGTGGTCGAGCGCGAGTGGGGCCAGGGCCTGATCCGCAGCTGGAACGAGGCCGGCTGGTACGACCTGCCGCGCGGTCTCGGCGACCGGATCGCCCCGCTGATCGGGGCGCAGCCCGGCGAGACGGTGGTGTGCGACTCCACCTCGGTGAACCTCTTCAAGGTGCTGACCGCTGCGGTCCGACTGCGGCCCGGCCGGACGGTCGTGGTCAGCGAGCTCGGCAGCTTCCCGACCGACCTGTACGTCACCGAGGGCGTCAGCGGCCTGCCCGGCGGCGGCGAGCGGCGCCTGATCGGGCGCGACGGCGCGGATCTGGAGTCTCTTCTCGACGATCAGGTCGCCGTCGTCCTGCTCTCCCATGTCGACTACCGCACCGGCCGACTGCACGACATGGCCGCTGTCACAGAGCAGGTGCACCGCCACGGCGCGCTGATGATCTGGGACCTGTGCCACTCCGTCGGCGCGCTGCCGGTCCACCTCGGCGAATGCGACGCCGATTTCGCCGTCGGCTGCACCTACAAGTACCTCAACGGCGGCCCCGGCTCACCGGCGTTCTTGTACGCCGCCGCGCGGCACCACGAGTCTGCGAGCCATCCGCTGACCGGGTGGTTCGGCCACGCGGCGCCTTTCGCCTTCGAACCGGACTACGCGCCGGCCGCGGGCGCGGGACGGTTCCTGGTCGGCACTCCCCCGCTGCTGAGCCTCGCGGCGCTGCAGGCGAGCCTCGACGTATGGGACGAGGTCGACCTTGAGGCTCTACGTGCCAAGAGTCTCGCACTCACCGGGCTCTTCATCCGCCTGGCGCAGAACCTCGGGCTGGACGTGGTCACTCCGCTCGATCCCGCGGTGCGCGGCAGCCAGGTCTCCCTTCGTCACCCTGACGGCTACGCGGTGGTGCAGGCCCTGATCGAGCGTGGTGTGATCGGCGACTTCCGTGCCCCCGACATCATGCGCTTCGGGTTCACTCCGCTCTACCTGTCCTACTGCGATGTGTGGGACGCCGCCGAGATCATCGGTGACGTCCTGGCCACCGAGTCCTGGCGCGAGGAGCGGTTCTCGGTTCGCGGCGCGGTCACCTGATCAGCGGTCAGCTCCCGACCAGCCGCACGGTGGTGTCGGAGGGCGGCGGCGTCGCCGGACGCGGCCGCCACGGCGAGCGTCGCGTCATCGGGAACCGGCTGCGTCGTCGTGGCAGAAGAGAGATGGTTTAGGCAGTCCAGATCTGACGCTTATTCCTATAGCATGACCTGCGATCGGCGCCAGAGCTCAGGACAAGGTCCACAGACCTCGTCCCGAAGCAGATCGCGCCGCCCTGGGTGGGGATTGGGGAGGGTGACAGTGGTTTCTGATTCGATCGGTTGGGACAGACAGGTCGACGCCCAGCTCGTCGAGACCGTGCGGCTGTTCCGGCGACGGCGCAAGTGGCGGCATATTCTCGCGCTCACCGTCGGCGGTGTGCTGCTGACGTCGGGCAGCGCGTTCATCGCGGCCCACGTGACCCGCCATGAACTCGCGAGCACTCCGGGTTTCGGCGTTGCCGGCGGCCTGTACGTCGCCGGGACGCTTTTGTTCGCCTGGGGCGCGGCGGCCGGGTTCACTGCCCGGCTGGCCAAGTGGCTCCCGGCGACTGTCGTGCTGGGCTTGCTGGCGGTGCTCGGCCTCGCGCTCGCGGCGATGTTCTCGGACTCGTCGGATTCTGTGTTCTCCAACGGGAGAGGGCAGGCTGGTGTCACGTCCTCCCCCGCAGCCGGAAACCGTGCCCCGGCGCGCCTCGGGGCACATCGGGTGCTGGCCGCCGACCTGCTCACCCAGGCCGAGATCGCCCAGTTCCTGGGGCCGGCTCCCACCGATCTGCACACGCCCGGCGCCGCCTTGCTCCGCACCCATTCGCTGGCGGTCTGGCAGGCGGCGGCGCCGATCAACGACTTGTCGCCGGTTCGGGACGCGACCCCGCCGTCGGCACCACGACAGCCACAACGAGCGGGCAACTCTCGCTATTCGGACACGTTGAGCCTGACCGTGCAGCGCTCTCCCAGGCGCGCGAGGACGCTGCGCGAGGGGCAGTGCCCGTCGAACTGTCAGCCCTTGTCGAATCCGGACTGGGGCGGTTATGTCCGCCGGATGCAGGTCGGTTCCTTCAACCCGGTCACCCGCGTTCGAGCCGGTCGCGGGGAGTGGGTTGTGGCCCTGCAACTGCGCACCGGTGCCGGTTATGACCCGACACAACAGCTCGCAGGTATGGTCGCGCACGTACTGGACCTGCTAGAAGCGGCCTCCAGGAAATAGCCGGCCCGCGCCGAGAAATATCCAGGGCGAAAACTGTCAGGTTTTTCGTGCCCGACTCTCCTACACAGTGACGTACACAGTGACGGCGCACCGGCGTCGCCAAAAACATGACGAGGGAGAACGCCATGAACTACAACAGAACGGCACTCATCGGAATAACACTGGGCCTGGTACTGGCCGCCAGCACCGCCTGCGCTTCTCCGAACTCGGGCTCGGCGAGCGGTGCACCGGCGACCGTCCCCGGTGCCCTGGCGCTGGGGACCCCCACGGCAACGGCGCCGCCTACTACGGCATCACCTACCGTCGTCTTGCCCCCGGCCGGCAGCTCCACCGAGAAGACCTCTGCGCCGAAGAAGACCAGCAACCCCACCCCCACCGACACGTGGAGTCCGGCTTCGGCCACGCCGCCGCCGTTGCCGTCGATCGGCTCCGTCAGCACGTCGACGCCGGGATGCACCTCGAACAGCGGGATGAGCACCGTCATCGTGACGTGGACCGGCGTTGCGGCGACCTCGGCCTGGTTGGCCGAGTCGCCGATAGCCAGTCCCTTCGACCCGAAAACCGTGTCCGGATCGGTGGGCCCGTTGCCCGGGCACGGCTCGAAGCAGATGCCGTTCAACTGCGCCAATCAGTACGACTACTACATGATCGGGGTCTACAACTCCAGCGGCCGGTCGGTCGAGTCGGACCAAGTGGTCAATCCCGCATACTAAAGCCGGGAGCGGATCAAGCCGCCGACCGGGTGAACCACCGGGTGTCCGGGCCCGGGGCGCCCACCCGGTCAGCGCGGGGCTGGTTGAATCGGCCGGGTGGCTCAGGAACCGCAGGACGCCGAGGCGCGGCGGCACTCGCGCCGGCTCACCCCGCGGGTGCTGCGGCGCGCGGCGGTGCTGGTCGCCCTGATCGCGGTGTGCGCCACTGGCCTTGGGCTGTATCTGAATGCGCGCAGCACGCAGCAGCGCACCATCGTGGTGGGCAGCCAGCATGCAGCGGACCGCATCGATGTCATCGCCACCATCCAGAACGTCGACACGACGGCCGGTGTGATGACGATGCGGCTGGAGGTGGATCCACAAGGCAAGTACAGCGATGACGACGGCACCAACTCACCGAGCACCGCCCTGACGCTTGAGACCACGTCCCAGCGGCAGGGCACGATCACCCTGCCGGCGCATCAGCGGATCCTGACCCTATCGGTCCCGATCAGCTTGGACGACGGCGACGAGGCCGACTACCCGTTCGACCGCTATTCGGCCGTGGTCGGGGTCGGGGTGGCGGCTGCGGGCACGATCGTCCCGGTGTCGCTGACCGTGCGCAACACCGACGCGCTCTTCTCCCCCAAGAACCAGGGCTCCCTGGCCTCGCCCGGGGACGCGGTGTATCTGGACCTGAGGGTGGGCCGGTCGCGCGGCACGTTCATCCTGGCCTGGTTCATGATCGCGATGAACTGGGCGCTGTCGCTCAGCGTCCTGGCCGCCGCACTGGTCATCGGCGGACTTCGGCGCGGACTGGTCTACCCGGCTCTGGGCTGGATGGCGGCCACGATGTTCGCCATGGTCAGCCTGCGCAACGCGGCACCCGGCTCACCGCCGATCGGCAGCCTGCTCGACTACGTGTCCTTCTTCTGGGCCGAGGCGATCACCGCCGTGGCCCTGGTGTACGTCGTGGTCTGCGGTGTCAGGGTCGAGAGCGCCGCCGCGCGCGAGGCGTGAGTGTCAGTAGTCTGGGTGGAAAAAGTTAAAGATCATGGAAATCCCGAAAAGGCCGCACGCAATGCCGGCCGAACGCATCTTCCAGTTCTCCGCCACCACGGCCATTCCCAGCCCCGCCAGTATGAAGATGATGCCCAAGAACAGAGTCGAAGGATCGTTGGCATTCATCACCCAACTGTGTCACGCCGGGCCATTCAATGCGGTGGAGAGCCCTGACCTGTTGTCACTGTGCGAACATGCTGCAAAGCAGGGCCGGCAAGGAGATCGTGCAGGTGGAGGAAGATCCGGCGAGCCTCGACGGCGTTCCAGTCGTCCGGGAGCAGCTCGGCAGGCAGACCGGGGTCCAGGTAGGGTAGGCGGCGCCACTGAGTCAGCATCGGGACATAGTCCTGGAACGCGGAGATCTCGTCAATCACCTGCCCCTGCAGCCGCTTCGCCAACGGCCCGTAGAAATCGGTGAACAGCGCGTACTGGGCCTCCAGCGCCGGAAAGTCCCACCATTGGCCCGCCACGGCATGCAAATCACCGAAGGCAGCGTAGTCGGCGGTGAACAGGTGGGCGTAGTCGCTCAGGCCAAGGCGCTGCAACATCCGGCGTGCGTCGTCGAGCAGCCGGGCCGGGGCGAGCCACACCCCGGGGGCGGTGTTGCCGAAGCCCAGCCAGGACAGCCGGGAGCGCAGCTGGTGGCGGTGGGCGCGCTCGGACTCGGGCACGGAGAAGACCACCAGCACCCAGCCGTCGGCCAACCGGGCCGGTTCAAGATGGCCGAAGATCCGCCGGTCGCCCTCGTCGAACACCGGCTCGACGGCCGGGCCGAGCCGGTAGCCGATGCCTCGTTGACGCTCCTGGACCAGGGTGCCGCGCTTCTTGAGCCGGGAGATGGCCGAGCGAGCGGCCGGGGCGTCCACGTCCAGCTCGGCCAGCAGCGCGATCAGGTCGGCCACCGAGATCCAGCCGCCGAGCCGGCGGACGAAAGACCCGTAAATGGTGTTGATCAGGGAACTGGGCCGGGTGATGATGTCCGCCATACTCGCCTTCCGCCCGCCTCGCCTTCCGATCAGTGCTGTGCCTGTCGCGCTGTGTGGTGATCCTACAGATCGACGGGCGACTGGGCATACGCACCGGAGAGCAGGTGCCCGGCGCCTGGGGCGTGAGCCGGCAGGTTCAGTGCCCGCAGCATCTGGTGGACGGTGCACACCGCCGCCGAGACCACGGGCTTGCCCAGCTGCTGCTCGGCCTCCTCGATGGAAAGTTCAATCGCGCACCGGTCCGAATCGGCGTCCATGGCTTTGAGCTGTTCAGGGGTGACGTGGGTCATCCGCATCCGGCTGGAGTGGAAGGTGAAGCGCTCCGGCGCGACCGCTTCCCGCGCCCGCAGGATGGCCGGGACCTCGGTCTCCATGGTGACGTTCGAGCTCGGCACGATCTGGCCGATCCGATAGACCTTGCGCGGCGCGGGGCTGGGTAAGCCGCTGGTCGAGCCGCTAGGCAAGCCACTCATCGGGCATCCACCACCGGGTTCGCCAGGGTGCCGATGCCCTCGACCGTTGCCTCGACGAGGTCGCCGGGCTGGAGGAACTGCGGCGGGATCATCCCGGCGCCGACCCCTGACGGTGAGCCGGTGGAGATCACGTCACCTGGTTCGAGCGTCATCCCGGAGGAGATGTCCGCGATCAGCCGCGGAATCGCGAAGAGCATGTACCTGGTGTTCGACTTCTGCTTGGTGTCGCCGTTGACCCGCAGCGACAGGTCCAGGTTCTGCGGATCGGGCAGATCGTCGGCGGTGACGACGGCAGGGCCGAACGGCGCGTAGGAGTCCTGCCCCTTGGAGAAGAACCACTGGCCGGAGCGGCGCTGGTCGCGGGCGCTGACGTCGTTCATGATGCTGTAGCCGAAGACGTGGTCCAAGGCGTCCTGCTCGCTCACCTTGAACGCGGTGCGGCCGATCACCACGGCAAGTTCGCATTCCCAGTCCAGTTGCTGGGTCAGGTCCCCGTTGCGCAGGATCGGCGCGCCCGGCCCGGTGACCGCGGTGGCGGGCTTGCCGAAAAGCACCGGGCGGTCGGGCAGTTCCTTGGCGGTGTCCAGGGTGCGGCTGGACTCCTCGACGTGTTCGACGTAGTTCAGGCCGATGCCGACGATCTTCCCCGGCCGCAGCGGCGCGCGCAGCGTGACGGACGCCAGTTCGTGCGCGACCCCTTCCGGCCAGCGCCCGTTTGAGTCACGGCCCGCGTCCCGGACCAGGTCCTGGGCCAAGTGCAGCGCCGGGCTCCCCGCGCGGATGAGCGAGAGCAGGTCCGTGGGCAGATAGGTGCCGAGCCCGACGGCCAGCGCCGCGAGATCCAGCACGGTCTCGTCGAGCTGGACGCCGAGGCGGTCCGGGCCGTTCGCGGCGGAGAAGGTGACGAAGCGCATCGATGGTTCCTCAAGTGTCGATCGGCGTGAGTCAGGATTTTGAGTCAGGATGTGACGACGGGCTGGTGTCCGCCGTTGTCCGGGTAGGCCTCCTCGCGGTAGAACGCGAGCGAGCGCATGACCGGGAAGTCGTTGAAGGAGAACAGGCACGCGTCCTCGGAACGGCCCAGGTTGGCGTGCTCGTGCCAGGCCCAGGACGGGACGCAGAAGATGTCGCCCTGCTTCCAGGCGAACTCCTGCCCGGCGATCACCGAGACCCCGGTACCCTTCGCGGCGGTGTAGATCACCGAGCCGGTGTGCCGGTGCGCCTTCGTGGCCTGCCCCGGCAGCAGCATCTGCATGTGGGCACCCATCGTGGGCATCACCGATCCGCCGGTGACCGGGTTGGTGTACTCCATGATCGTGGCGTCGTAAGGCGAGCCCTCGGCGGCCTCGGCGCGGTTGCGCAGCGCTTCGTACGTGCTCTCCCACGGGTACGCGAGCAGCGGGGAGTATGGCCGGGTCCACTTCTCGGCGCCGTAGGGCAGCAGGTTGCCGCCGTAGCTCAGGACGGAGGAGTTCACGACCTTGCCAGGGGTCTGGTAAAGCTCGGGGTGGACTTCGTAGAATCCGGCGTCCATGGCGTTGACCAGCGGGATGTCCAGGCCGTCCTGCCAGACGCAGGGAGCGTCCTCGGACTCGTTGCCGTGCTCGTGCCAGGTGCCGTTCGGGGTGATGGCGAAGTCGCGGGCGCCGACGCGCAGCTTCTGCCCGTCGACGATCGTCCAGGCGCCGGTTCCCTCGATCACGAAGCGCAGCGCGGAGGCCTGGTGCCGGTGCGCGGTCATGAACTCTCCGGGGCCCATGATCTGCAGGCCGGTGTAGAGCAATCCGGCCGCCGCGCTCAGGTCTTTACGCCCCGGGTTGACCAGCATGACCACCCGCCGCCCCGCGTCGTCGCCCTTGACCAGGCCCAGAGCCTTGTGGACCAGGGGGCGAAGCTCGTCGTAGCGCCACAGGACCGGGACGGAAGCCGGCTGGGGATACCAGGGCTCGATCTTGTTGGCGACCGTCCACAGGGCGCCGGCGTCGAGCTGTTCGAGTTCGCCGTAGTAGGCGAGCAGTTCCGGGGTGTCGGACACGCGGGCCCGGCCGAGCATGGTGTCGTCTTGAGTGGTCACGCTTCCTCCTCGGTGGTGGTGATGATTTCGGCAGCCGCGAACTCGACCGGGTTGCGCGGCCTGTCGTCGACGCGGAGTTGGAAGACGTCGAAGCGGTTGTAATGGCCGATGATGTCGTGCATCTGTTTGGGCTGGATGCATTTGCCCGGGTCGATTTCCGCGTAGACGATGCCCTCGTCGTCGATGAGCGGTTTGGTGACCGGCCTGCCGTCGGGCCCGAAGATTCCGGACAGCGCGCTGCGCGGACGGGCCAGCATCCGGCGCACTTCCGGATCACCCCCGGCGATCTCGTCCGCGATCTGCGGGGAGATGGTCGAGCATGCGACCACGGAGTACACCTTGCCTTCGAAGCAGTGCGCGGCGGTGCGCAGGGCGATGGCGTCGGCCATGTCGTAGTCCTCGGGCGCGACCGGCAGCGCGATGTAGCAGGCCGCGTGGATGAGTTCCCCTTGGGCGAGCAGGGCGAACCGGGCCAGGGTGTTCGTGTTCTCCCCGCAGGCGAGCGCGCCGAGGGGGCCGATCGCGGTCTGGTGGACGCGCAGCGAGCTGCCGTCGCCGCCGGTCCAGGTCAGCTTCTCGGCCCAAGTGGGGACGAGTTTGCGGTGTACGCCCTGAAGCTGTCCGTCGGCGCCGATGATCAGGATGGTGTTGTAGAGGACTCCGAGGCTGTGGCGCCCGCGTTCGTTGACGCCGATGACGAGCACGACCCCGTGCTGGCGGGCCGCGGCACACAAGGTGTCCACGTGTGGGCCGGGGATGTCGATGGACGCGCGGTAGAGCCGCTCGAACCAGGGCGACCCCTGGACCGGGTTCATGGTCCAGTTCCAGTACGGGTAGCCGGGCACGAACACTTCGGGGAACACCACGAGGGTGGCCCCGTTGCGCGCGGCCTCTTCGATCAGGCTCACTGCTTTGTCGACAGTTGCGTCCGGATCCAGGTAGACCGGGGAGGCCTGGACTGCGGCGGCGGTGAACCGGTCGGGGATCTGCATCATGGCCTCCGGTGGTGATCGGGTGGGAAGGCTTGGGCGTCACGGTCGGCACGTTCGGCCGGCAGCCAGCGCTGGTGAACTGGTGCAGCGGCTTCGCGCAATTGCCCCAGCCGGTGCCGTGGACGCTCGGCCCGAGGCCCCGGCGGCTTGCCCTGCCCGGCCGACCAGGGTTCCGGCCATGTCGCGGCCGGGCCGCGGTAGCCCTGCGCGGCGGCGGCGTGCAAGGTCCAGAGCGGATCGTGCAGGTGCGCGCGGCCGACGGCGCACAAGTCTGCCCGGCCAGCCAAGATGATCGAGTTGACGTCGTCGTAGGTCGAGATCGCGCCCACGGCGATGGTCGGGGCCCCGGTCTCCGCGCGGATCAGGTCGGCGTACGGAGTCTGGTAGCTGCGGCCGTAGAGGGGCCGTTCCTGCGCCACGACCTCACCGGTGGACACGTCGATCGCGTCGGCGCCCGCTGCGACCAGCGCGCGGACGATCTCCACCGCGTCCGCCCCGCTGGTACCGCCGTCGGCCCAGTCCGTCGCGGAGATCCGTACGACCAGGGCCTTATCCGTAGGCCAGATCGCTCGGATGGCGGTCAGGACTTCCAGGGGGAACCGGAGCCGGTTGGCGAGCGTGCCGCCATAGCCGTCGGTCCGCTGGTTGGTCAGTGGGGACAGGAACCCGGAGAGCAGGTGGCCATGGCCGTACTGCAGCTCCAGCCCGTCGAATCCGGCCCGGTCGGCGCGGGCTGCTGCGGCAGCGAAATCGCGGACGATCTCCTCGAGGTCCGCGTTTGTGGCTTCACGCGGCTCACTACTTGCCTGGTCCCAGCGCAGCGCTGACGCGGCGACGCAGGAATCGGACACCGCTCGGCGGCCTGCGTGCGTGAGTTGAATCCCTAGATGCGCATCAGACTGCTCGCGCACCGCAGAGACGATCCGAAGCCAGGCAGCTTCCTGCTCATCCGTATAGAGCCCCGGACAGTTCGCCGCCGCGTGAGCCTCCGGCCCAACAGCCGTCATCCCAGCGAACACCAGACCGGCGCCGCCGAGCGCGAGCGCGCTCAAGTGCGTCGTGTCGAAGGTCCCCGGCACGCCATCCTGCGCTGTATACGTCGCGATCGGCGGCACGACCACCCGGTTGCGCAACCGTAGCCCGCCGAGTTGGAAGGGCTGGAACATCGGCGGCGCAGTCTCCCGCTCCTGCGCCGCACCCACAAACCAACCATCCACCGCAGCAACAAACGACGGATCGCGCTGACGTAGACCGTCGTAGGTGACACGGCGACTGCGCGTGAGCAGGTTGAATGCGAACTGGTCTGGGTCCTGCTTGGTATAGCGGGCGGTGTTCTCGAACCACTCCAGGCTCGCTTGGGCCGCACGCTGGGTGGACTCAACCGCCGCCCTGCGCTCGGTCTCATACGCAGCAAGGGCGCTGGGAACATCCGGGCTCTCGCGCAGACAGGCCGCGAGGGCGACGGCGTCTTCCATCGCCAGCTTCGTGCCTGACCCGATGGAGAAGTGCGCGGTGTGTGCGGCGTCCCCAAGCAGGACGACGTTGCCGTGCCGCCAACTCTCGTTGCGCACGGTGGCGAAGCGCACCCACCGGGAGTTGTTGGGCAGCAGCCGGTGGCCATCGAGGTGAGCGGCCAGAATCTGCTCGCACCTCCGGATGCTGCGCTCGTCGCTGGCGCCTACGGGAAGGTCGTCAGCGGCGAATTCGTCGAACCCCGCCCGGAGCCAAGCGTCCTGCGCCAACTCCACGATGAAGGTGCTGCAGTGCTCGTCGAAGGGGTAGGCGTGCACCTGCATGACGCCGAAGTCGGCCTTCTCGACAATGAAGGTGAACGCCTCGAAGACCAGATCGGTGCCCAGCCACATGTAGCGTGACGAGCGAAGGTCGACCTCGGGGCGGAAGCTGTCGGCGTACTTGTCACGGGTGGCCGAGCGCACGCCGTCTGCCGCGATCACCAGGTCGTGAGTCGCAGCGAGTTGGTCGACCGGCGGCGCAGGGGTCCGGTAGCGCACGTCCACTCCTACGGCCTGGCACCGCGCCTGGAGGATCTGCAGCAGACGCTTGCGCCCGAGCGCGGCGAACCCGTGGCCACCGGAGGTCAGCACTCGGCCGCCGTAGCGGACGTCGATGTCACTCCACCGGGCGAACCCCGACGACATCGCCGCGAACACCGCGGGGTCGGCATCGGCGATTCCGTCGAGCGTCTCGTCGGAGAAGACCACCCCGAAACCGAAGGTGTCGTCCGGGGCATTGCGCTCCCAGACGGTGACCGTCGACTCCGGGGACAGCTGTTTGACAAGGGCGGCGAAGTAGAGCCCGCCCGGTCCTCCACCGATGACTGCTAGGCGCACGGTTTCCTGCCTCCTATGGCGCGGTGGACTGGGGCTCGACGGCCTGAGATGCGGCCCGAGATGCGGTCTGAGATACGGTCTGAGATACGTCGGTCCGGCCGAAGATCTCGGGATCCTGCGGCCCGCCGTGCAGCAGAACGTCCCGGACCTCCTCGGGCCACGGCGTGGAACCCTTGGAGTCCGCGGCGCAGTGGACGACCGTCATCCGGCCGATCGCAGCCACACCTTCACTCCCGCGGACCTCAAAGGCGTAGCTCAGTGAACTGCGGCCGACTTCGGCCACGCTCAGCCGGGTCTGCACGGACTCGCCGAACCAGAGTTTGGCCAGGTAATCCGCGTCGAAGTGCACTCGCGGGATGCTGCCGTAGAGGTAGCCGAGTCCGAGCCGGCGCAGGAGGACGGCCTCGGCCGCTTCGACCCAGCGCTGCACGCTGGAGAAGTGGTAGTGCCCGGCGGCGTCGGTGTCCGGCCATTCGACCCGCCGTTCCACGACGACACTCGACAGGGTGTGCGTGGCGGACGGGGTGGACGCAGCGGACAGGGTGCCGGACGCTGCATGTGGAGTGCCCGCTTGTGTCGAGTCCTCGTGGTCACGCTGCGACTGCCTGCGGAGTTCGTCCCGTCGGAGCTTGCCGGTAGAGGTGCGTGGCAGCGCTGAGACGAATTCGATTTTCCGGGGATATTTATATGGTGCGATCGTCTGCTTGACGAAGTCCTGAAGTTCTTTGGCCTTGACGTCGTCGGCCGCGGCCCCAGTGCGTAAGACCACGTACGCTTTCACGAGCATGCCACGCTGATCGTCCGGGATGCCGATCACCGCGCAGTCCTGCACGTCCTGGTGGGTGATG
>Ga0302314_10016264_pt1 | contig 12589 bp, 7 predicted proteins | sample III_Palsa_N2_3_FD_200533 | JGI IMG/M metagenome (GOLD analysis project Ga0302314, IMG submission 200533) | Peat permafrost microbial communities from Stordalen Mire near Abisko, Sweden - III_Palsa_N2_3 | ecosystem: Environmental > Terrestrial > Soil > Palsa > Peat permafrost | place: Sweden...
CTGGAGGACCTTCCGGTCGGCAGCGGCCTCACCGGCACAGTGCTGGCCATGATGGACAATCCCCGGCACGACGTGTTCAGGGACCTGCTGGCGCCGGCCGTCACCGGACGCGTGGTCGCGGCGATGGAGCCCGAACTGCGGGCGAGGGCGGAGGCACTGGCCGAGCGCGCGCTCGGCCGGGGCAAGGTCAACCTGGTCGACGACTACTCCGAACCCTTCTCCCTCCAGTCGGTCGCCCTGCTGCTGGGCATCCCGGCCGCGGACTGGCCCCGGCTCACCGGCTGGGTGCACCAGGTGCTGGGCTTCACCGACCGCAGGACCGGCCAGGCCACCGAACACTCCCGGCAGACCTACGCCGACCTGCGCGGCTATTTCTCCGGCATGCTGGCGGCCAAGCGGCTGAACCCGGCCGACGACCTCGGTTCGGTACTCGCGCTGTCCGGGCTTCCCGAGGGTTCGGGGCAGCCGCCGCTGACCGAGGTCGAGCGGGAGGCCAACACCAGCGTGATGCTGGTGAGCGGCTTCGAGCAGCCACGCAACACCATCGCCGGAGGACTCCTGGCCTTCGCCCAGCACCCGGACCAGTGGCGGGAGTTGCGGGCGAACCGGAGTCTGCTGCCGACAGCCGTCGAGGAGGTCCTACGATGGCTGCCCGCGAACCCGTACAACCGGCGCACGCTCACCCAGGACGTCGAACTGCACGGCCGGACCATGCGGGCCGGTGACAAGGTCACCCTCTGGTGGCCGTCGGCCAACAGGGACGAGACCGTCTTCACCGCCCCGGAGCGCTTCGACATCCGGCGCGATCCCAATCCCCAGCTCTCCTTCGGCGCCGGCGCCCACTACTGCCTCGGCGACGAGTTCGGGCGGCTGGAGATCCGGCTGGCCCTGGAGGCCCTGCTGGACCGGGTCGAGGAGATCCGACCGGTCGGCCGGGAGGTCTGGGCGCCCAACAACAAGCACACCGTCCTGCTGGACGTTCCGGTGGAACTCGTTCCCGCGCCGGCCAACCACCCCGGGTGAGATCCCCCGCGGAGAGAAGGCAGCACTCATGCATCCACGTCCGACCGAACCACAGGCACCGGCCCTGACCTTCCTGTCCGCCCTGGAGTCCGGCCATCTCGACTGGGAGCTCTTCCGGCACTTCCCCGAACAGCTCCCGACCGACCGGAAGGCTGGCGACGCGGTGGTGGCCGGGGTCGAGACCTTCATGCGGGACCGGCTGGACCCCGACGAGATCGACCTCACCGGGCAGCTTCCGGACGGGTTCCTCGACGACCTGCGCGCCGGCGGCTACCTGAAGCTGCGCAACAGCGCGCGGATCGGTGGTCTGGAACTGTCCGCGTACAACACCTTCCGCGTCATCGAGCAGGCATCGAGCTGGTGCATGCCGGCCGGCCAGATGCTGGCCATCCAGGCCGGCGTCGGCGCGCCCGCGCTGATCCCGGCGCTGCCGCCGGGGCCGCTGCTGGACTTCGTCAACGAGCGGATCGGCGGCGGCGCGATCTCCGGGTTCGGGCTGACCGAGCCCTCCGGCCAGAACAACAGCTGGCCGGGGATGACCGCGACGCTCTCGGCCGACGGCGCCCACTACGTGCTGCGCGGCTCGAAGGTCTTCACCGGCCACGGGCCGGTGGCCGACCTGCTTCCGGTGGCCGCCACCGAGCACCACAGCGGCGGCCGCAGGCTCTGCATCTGCTTCGTCGACACCAGCGCTCCCGGCTTCGAGGTCAGCTCCCCGATCGAGTTCACCGGCAGCCGCGGCCTGCCGAACGGCGCGCTGCGCTTCCACGAGGTCCGGGTGCCGGTGGCGCACGTGGTGCGCGGCGAGCCCGAGGACCCGCGGTTCCCCGAACTGATGCGCACCGCGGTGATGGCCGGCCAGCTGTACTTCACCGGTGCCCCCGCGATGGCGATCGCAAGGCTGTGCCGAGGCTGGTCCGGCGAGTTCGTGGCCCGCCGCCGCATCAACGGCCTTCCGCTGGGCGAGTACGACGAGATCCAGCGGATCGTGGCGGACACGCTCGCCGAGGTGTACGCCATGGAGAGCGTCGTCCGTTGGAGCCTGCTGGAATCCGGCCCGGGCGACCGCTGGTTCGAGCGGCTGGCCGCCAAGAACCTCCTGGTCAGGACCGCCTGGCGGATCGTCGACCGGACCGTGTCGCTGTACGGCGCCGAGGGCATCGAGACCGTGCCCAGCAAGCGCCGTCGAGGGGTTCCCCCGGTGCCGCTGGAACGCCGGCTGCGTGACGCGCGCGGCCTGAGGATCGCCGGCAACGTCGACTTCCAGCTCGACAACCAGGCCGGCCAGGGACTGCTCGCCCGCTTCTACCTGACCGCCGGCACGGATCCGGAACCACCGCTGCGGCCGGCCGTGGAGCCCACCGCTCTCTCCCTGGCCAACCAGGCCCACCTGCGCAGCATGGCGGACCAGTTCGGGGAGTTCCGGCGGACCTGTCTGGACCTCGTCCGCCGCTATCCGCGGCAGAGTGAACTCTTCGCGCAGGAACACAGGCTGATCCTGCTCGGCCGGATCGCGGCCGAGCTCTTCGCGGCCTGCGCCACGCTGGCGCGGGCCGGCGGAGCCCTCGACGACGACCAGCAGGCGCTGGCGGACGTCTACTGCACGGCCGCCCGGCACCGCCTCGCCGACCACTGGCGCCGTCTCCCCGACGGTTCCGGACCCGACTTCGCGACGGTCAGCCGCAACTGGCTGGCCGCCCGCAACGCATCAGCCCACCAGAACAGGATGTGAGCAATGACCACCGCACCCGACGTCGACCAGGAACTCGCAGCTTCGATACTCCCGTTCGATGCCTTCGACCCCGAGTACTACCGTGACCCGTACCCGATCTACCGCCGGATCCGTGAGAAGTCCGGGCAGGTCTACCGGACGCCCGGCGGGATGGTCATCGCCCTCAGCCACGAGGCGGCGTCCGTCGTGATGACCGACCCCCGGCTCGGCTACGGCGACAACCCGGTGGTCGCCGACCAGTTCGTGCCGAACCCGGACGGCCCGCCCGGACGGCCGCTGATCTTCATGGACCCCCCGGACCACACCCGCATCCGCGCCCTGGTGTCCAAGGCCTTCACCCCTCGTATGGTCGAGGGCCTGCGTGACCGGACCGCCCAGTTCGCCGCCGAGTTGATGCGGGACGTGGCGGACAAGGGCACCGACGGCCCGGTCGACCTGATGGCGGGCCTCGCCGGGCTGCTGCCGGCCCTGGTCCTGGACGCGCTGATCGACGTGCCCAAGCGCTACCACCAGGAGTTCCTGGGGATGGCCAACATCAGCGGCCGAGGGCTGGACCCCGGCTTCATCCTGTCGTCCGTGGAGAAGCAGCAGCGGGACGAGGCACGGGACGGCTTCGTCCGGGCCGGACTGGAGATGGCGGCTGAGCGCCGGGCCAATCCCGGTTCCGACCTCATCAGCCAGATGGCCGTCGCCCAGGCCGACGGCGAGCAGCTGACCGAGATCGAACTGGGCATGACGCTGATGAACCTGCTGGCAGCCGGGTTCAACGCGACCCGTGCGCTGATCGGCAACGCCTCGCTGGCCCTGCTGCGCCACCCCGACCAGTTCCGCTGGCTGCGTGCGCACCCGGACCAGATCGTCCCCGCCACTGAGGAACTGCTGCGCTACGACAGCCCGCTGCAGATGGTTCCACGCACCGCCCTGGCCGAGGTCGAGGTCGGCGGGATCCTGATGCAGCCCGGTGAGCACGTGGCCGCGATCCTCGGCGCCGCCAACCACGACCCCGACTTCTACCCGGACGCGGACCGCCTGGACCTCTCCCGCCCGGCCTCCCGCAACCTCGGTTTCGGCCACGGCATCCACTTCTGCGTGGCCGCGCCGATCGCCAGGCTCACCGCTCAGGCGGCACTGGCCGAACTGGTCAAGTATGACGTCGAGTTGGCCGTCGAGGAGCCGGAACGCTTCCCGGGTATCGTGCTGCGCACGCTGGGCGAGCTGCCGGCCACGGTGAAGGCGGTCTGACAGCCGGGCGCGCCGGCGGCCCCCACCCGCCGCCGCGCCCCACCCCCGGGTGTCCCGGCCGCCACCGGCCGGGACACCTTTGCCGTACCGCCCGGGCCCGTCAAGTCCCCCGGGCGGTGGTCATCGTGACGCTCGGCCTGGTCGGCTCCTCCGGCCTGGTCAGCCCGAGGGACCTGGTGAGGTCGGCCATCTCCCGGAGGTACAGCTTCTCCGGGTCCAGCACCCAAGGGTGCAGGTGCCCGTAGACCTCCAGTGCCACCAGGCCGTGGATCCGCCCCCAGACCCGCAGCGACAACGCCACTCCCTCCGCCGGGAGTTCGGGGAAGCTGGCACGGACCAGGGCGGCGAAGTCCGGAGCGAAGTCGGACCAGGCGCCGGTGCCGCTCATGTGCAGGTGCTGCGCCTTGGGCCAGGCGTTCGCCACAATGCCGGTGAGCAGCGCGCAGGCGCGGTGCTCGGCCTCGGCCGCGGCGCCGCTGGCCGGGCGCTGGTAGTCCGGTACCGGATCCCCGTACACCAGCCGGAACTCCTCCGGATGGGTGATCGCCCAACGGCGGTAGGCACGGCCGTAGGCCATGACCCGCCCGGCCGGGTCATGGGCCGGACGGCTGTCGCGGGCGGCCTCCAGGGTGTCCGCCAGGTCGTGGTACACGTCGGCGATCAGTGCGCTGATCAGGTCGTCACGGGCGTCGAAGTAGCTGTAGATGGCCCCTGTGGTCATCCCCATGTCCCGCGCGATGGCCCGCAAGGAGACACAGGCGGTTCCGTTGGCGGCCATGTGCTGGAGAGCGGTCTTCTTGATCTCCGCGGCAGTCGTCTCCCGAAGGCGTTCCCTCCGGCTCCGAGTCGGTCGTCCCATACACACAGGCTAGCAACGTTGAGTTGTTCTTCAATGCATGATTGATGAACGATTGTCAGTTGACATACCCCATGCAGACTCTGAACACTATGCAGAGAACAACACGGCGCTCGGTTGAGTCAGCGCTTCAGCAGTACCTCCCATCAGACGCTCCGACATCTGAGCACCAGTCACCTGCCTCCGCTCCGAGCCACACCCATGGCCCGTCGAGTCATCGCAAAGGAATGAGCCAGATCGTGGTTACCTCTGCCGCTCCGTCACAGCAGCGAGCCGGACTCCGGCTGTGGCTGCTGGCATTCGCGCAGTTCATCATCGCGGTGGACTACAACATCGTTTACGTAGCACTACCCGACATCGGCAAGTCGCTGGGCTTCAGCGCCGGGTCGCTCCAGTGGGTGGTCAGCGCCTACGCCGTCGGCTTCGGCGGCCTGCTGCTCTTCGGCGGGCGTGCCGTGGACCGCCTGGGCCAGCGCCGGATGTGGCTGCTGGCACTGGGCATCTACGCGGTCGCCTCCCTGGCCGGCGGCCTGGCGACCGGCGCCGGCACGCTGGTCGCGGCCCGCGCGGTACAGGGCTTCGGCGGCGCGCTGCTCTTCCCGGCCACACTCTCGCTGATCATGACCTCCTTCGAGGAGGGCCCGGTACGCACCAAGGCCATGGGCGCCTGGGGTGCGGCCGGTGGTGCCGGCCTGTCGGCCGGCGCGCTGCTCGGTGGCGTGTTCACCGAGTACACCGGCTGGAAGTGGGTCTTCTTCATCAACATCCCGCTCGCCGTGATCGCGCTGATCGCCGGTTCCAGGCTGCTCCCCAAGGACGCCCCGCGCGGCGACCGCTCGGGCAGCTTCGACATCCCGGGGGCGATCCTCGCCACCGCCGGCTGCTCACTGCTGGTCTTCGGCCTGGTGAGCGGCCCGTCGGCAGGATGGGGCTCGCTGCGGGGCGCCGGCGCACTGGGCCTCGGCCTGCTCCTTCTGATCGCCTTCGGGCTGGTCGAGAAGGCCACCAAGGACCCACTGGTCCCGATGAGCACCTTCAGCAACCGCAGCCTGGCCCCGTCCATGGCCGTCATCCTGGTCTACCAGGCCTGCCTCGGCGCCGCGTACTACCTGCTCACCACCTTCCTCCAGCCGGTTCTGGGCTTCAGCGCGATCGAGGCCGGTCTCGCCTTCCTCCCGCTCACCGTGATCAGCGTGGTGGCCCTCGGCCAGGTCGGACCCCGCATGATCGCCAGGTGGGGTGCCCGGATGACGCTCTTCGTCGGCATGATCGGCACCGGCATCGGCCTGGCGGCGATGGTGGCGGGGATGACGGTCGGCGGTTCGTTCTGGACCGTCCTGCCGGGCATCGCCTTCTTCGGCCTGGCTGGCGGTGTCACCTTCGTGACGATGTTCGTGGCCGCCGGCACCGGTGTCGCCCCGGAGCAGCAGGGTGTCGCCTCGGCGCTGGCCAGCACCTCGCAGCAGGCCGGTGGTGCCATGGGCCTCGCTGTCCTGGTCGCGGTCGCCAACTCCACCCTGCACGCCGACACGGTGGCCCACGCCACCGCGTCGCACATCGTGGACGGTCTGCGCCTGGCGGGTGTGGTCGGCGGCATCGCCACCGTCGTCGGCGCCTTCTTCGCCCTGCTCATCAAGAAGGACTCGCCGTCCGCCGTCAGTGAGACCGACGCCACCGAGGCCTCGGTCAAGGTCGGCTGACCGGCCATCAGATCTCCGGGTGCTGCGGCCGCCCTCAGCGCGGCCGCGGGACCCGGGCGAACCGGCGGAGCCGCCGAGGGCAACCCCCGGCCCGGGCGGCTCCGCCTTGTTGTGCACACGTCCCAGGACCAGCCGAAGGAAAGAACCTGATGACCACCGAATCGATCGCCCTCGCCGCGGCAGCGGCAGGGACCGTGCAGCTGGGCGGCGATCTGACCGTCAACCGCATCGGCTACGGCTCGATGCGCCTCACCGGCCCCGGCATCTGGGGCGAGCCCACCGACCCCGAGCAGGCCGTGCGGGTCCTGCGGCGGGCCGTGGAGCTCGGCGTGAACTTCATCGACACCGCAGACTCCTACGGCCCCTTCACCGCGGAGCAGACGATCCGCCGGGCCCTTCACCCCTACACGGACGACCTGGTCATCGCGACCAAGGCGGGCCTCAGCCGTCCCGGCCCGAACGACTGGCGCCCGCTCGGCCGACCGGAATACCTGCGCCAGCAGGCCGAGCTGAGCCTCCGTCACCTCGGCCTCGAGCGCATCGATCTCTTCCAGCTGCACCGGATCGACCCGGCCGTGCCGCTGGAGGACCAGGTCGGCGAGCTGAAGCTGCTCCAGGACGAGGGGAAGATCCGCCACATCGGACTGTCCGAGGTGACGGTCGAGGAGATCGAGCGGGCCCGCCAGGTCGCCGGGATAGTCTCGGTGCAGAACCTCTACAACCTGGCCGACCGGAAGTACGAGGAAGTGCTGCGCTACTGCGAGCAGCAGGGCCTGGTCTTCATTCCCTGGTTCCCGATCGCCATGGGCCAACTGGCCGAGCCCGGTGGCCGCCTGGCCTCCGTCCCGGTCGCCGGTTCCGCCAGCCCCTCCCAGCTCGCGCTGGCCTGGCTGCTCCGCCACTCGCCCGCGCTGCTGCCGATCCCGGGCACGACCTCGGTCGAGCACCTGGAGGAGAACACGGCCAGCGCCCTGATCACACTGTCGGACGAGGAGTACGAGGCGATCGGCGCCGCCGTCTGACGCCACGGCGCTGATGGCCACCCGTGTCCGGACCCCCGCCCGCCCGCCGGCCGGCGGGGGTCCGGACACGGGTGGTCGGCGCCGCTTGTCCGGCCCTGCCCGTCCGTCCCTGCCCGTACGTCCTCGGTCGGCGGCCGGGCAGGGCCGCCGCGCGGGTCGCCCGCACGGCGGCGCTCCGGATCACGCGGCGTGCAGTTCGCGCGCGATGTCCGTCCGCCGGGTGACGTTCAGCTTCCGGTAGACCTTGGTCAGATGCTGTTCCACCGTGCTCACGGTGACGAAGAGCTTGTTCGCGATCTGGCGGTTGCTGTGCCCGTTGGCAGCGAGCGTGGCCACTCTCAGCTCGGCGTCGCTGAGCCGCGCGGCCAGCCGTCCCTGCACGCCGGCGGACGCCGCCGCGGACGCGGGCAGAGCCGCGCCCGACTCCTGGGCGAGCTGCTGGGCCCTGTGCGTCAGCAGTCGGCCCTTGCCGATCTGGCCCAACTCCTGGTGCGCGATGCCCAGCTCGTTCAGTACCTGCGCCTGCTCCAGCCGGGCGTCTATGCGTTGCAGCCCCTCCAGTGCCCGCTCGAGCAACCCGGGCCGGGCACCGGGCTCGCCGCAGGCCGCCAGCACCCGCAGCGAGGCGGCACGCGCCCGGGCCTGGTCCGGGCCGCACAGGGCCAGCTGCTGCTCGGCCAGTTCCCGGGCCCTGCCGTTCTCCCCGTCCTTCAGCAGCGCCCAGGCGGCATCGCTGCGCCACGGCATGACGGCGGGACAGTCCTGTCTCCAGCGCTGCAACTGGTCCCCGACGGTGAGGAAGTCGTGAAGCGCGTCCTGCGGCCTTCCGGTGGCCAGGTGGTAACGCCCGCGTGCCTGTAGGTAGTACATGCCCAGCGGGGTCTGGAAGAGCACGGCCGGCACGGGGGTCTGCAGGTGGCGCAGCGCCTCGTCGTACCTGCCCATCTCGGTGTTCGCCCGGATCAGGATGCTCAGCGGTACACCGAGCGCCATCCCCCAGCTCTTGTGCGGGACCAGGGCCAGCGCGGCACGCGCCGCGCTCTCCGCCGCGCCGAGGGACCCCCGGCGCAGGGCGATCTCCGCCCGGACCAGGCCGAGCAGGCCGCACCAGACCGGCGCCGAGAGCGCCCGGCTGCGCTGCTCCAGGCTGTCGACCCAGCGCTCGGCAACCGCCAGCCGCTCCCCGAGGACCAGCGCGATCAGCGCACTGGTCATCGCGGACAGCGTCCGTTCGTCCAACTGGTACCGGCGCAGGATGTGTTCGGCCTCGGCAGCCGAGTCGGAGGTCGGCCCGTCCGAGAGCAGCGCGGCCAGCAGCCGGGCGGCCTCCGTCTGCGGGCAGACCCGCAGCGGCGGTCCCGGGTCCGCCGCGCCGGGCAGGCCGGTGATCCCGGCTGCGGACGGATAGAGCGAACCCAGCCACGTCCACAGGCCCTGCGCCCGTGCCACGGCCCCCACGTTCTGGGCCCCGGCCGAGTCGACCGCCTGACGCAGAATGCCCTGCGCGGAATCGGTGTTGCCGAACCACAGGAGCGAGCTGACGCAGTCCAGCGCGGCGTCGACCGGCAGCAGGTCGGCCCGGGCGGCAGCGGTGAGCAGCGGCGTGCGCCGGTGGGCGGTCTGCGGGTCGCTGCGCCACTCGGTGCGCGCGAGCATCGCCATGGTGGCGGCCTTCAGCCGCTCGTCGTCGGCGAACCGGTAGGCCAGCCGGAGGATCTCCAGCGCGTGCTCCACCTCGCCGTCGGCCGCCGCCTGCTCGGCTGCCTCGTGCAGGGTCGGGACAAAGGCGTCCGAGACGAACCGGCCGGCGGCCAGTAACTGGCGGGCGACCACCGGAGCCGGCGCGCCGGCCTCGTAGAGCAGGCCCGCCGTCCGGTTGTGCGCCTCGGCGCGCTCCTCCGCGTCCATCGACCCGAGCACGGCCAGCCTGGCCCGCCGGTGCCGGAAGCGGCCGGCCCGCAGCACGCCGGTGGCCTCCAGCGCGTCCAGCACCCCGGTGACCACTTTCGCGTCCAGGCCGACGAACCGGGCCAGTTGCTCCGGGCCGACCGGTTCGTCCAGCAGCGCGAGCTGACGGACCACCAGCAGGGCCGAGGTCCCGCAGCGGTAGAGGCAGCGCAGCACCGCCTGGTCGAAGCCGGCATCGACGACCAGGGCGTGTGGCGCCGCGTCCGTCACCGCCCCGTTGTCCTCACCGATTCCCCGCACCAGCAGCGGGTTGCCGCCGCTGACCGCGAAGCACTGGGCGGCCAGCAGTCGGGCCGCCCGGGTGCCGAGATGTCCGGCCAGGAGGGTCTCCACCCCGCGTGGGGTGAGCAGGTCGAGGGTGAGCCGGCGGCCCTGGGGCTCCGGCGGGAACTCGGCGCGGAGCAGCACGTCCGCCGACTCGACGGGCCCGGACTCGTTGCAGACCAGCAGAACCGGTGAGGTGCGCAGGCGGCGCACGACATTCGACAGGCACTGGAGGGAAGGTGTGTCCGCGTAGTGCGCGTCGTCCACACCGATCAGCACCGGTGCCGGGATCCGGTCGATGACGTCCGACAACGCCACGCAGAGCCCGTGGAAGACGTGCGCCGACTGCTCCTGGCCGACCGCACCGACGGGCGGGCCGGTACGGCCCTGGTCCAGGAGCTGCCAGACCTCGGCGTTGCGCTCCGGCGACAGCCCCGCGGTTCGGAAGAGCTGGGCCAGCACCCCGTAGGGAACGGCCTGTTCGGCTCGGGAGGCGGTGGCGCACAGGGAGACGACTCCGGCGCCGATGGCCTGGTCGGCGAAGGTGGAGAGTAACTCGGTCTTGCCGGTGCCGACCGGTCCGCTCACCACGACGACCCGGCTCCGGCCTCCGAGGACCTCGCTGAACAGTTGCTTCAGGACCAGCAGTTGGCTGTCCCGCTCGTACAGTGGCGAGGCGTTGACCGTACTCACGACTGAGTCCTCAGCAGCGACCGACTCAGGCTGTGATGCAAATGTCACTTGAACCCCCCGGCCATGACACTCGAAATGGTGTTGAGGCGAACAACATACCGGTCACCTTGCTTTGAGCCGCCGGTCTGTGGCGTACCTCACACGCATGAGTCCAATGAGGTTGCTGTGCGCACTTGACGACACCCTGACTGGCGCCCTTGACAGGAGCAGGGTGGGATGAAACAAGAGTCAGTGCTTGAACAGCCATCAGCTGGCTAAGCATAGCTAGGACGGCTGAACGCCGTAAAGTCTTTACTGCCCGAGTACTGCTCAGACCCCACGCCCGGCGCAGTACCCCCGGAGTCATGATCCGGAGAGGGCCGACCAGTCGCCGCACCAGCGGTGCGGCCCGGTCATCCACCATCTGAGCCGGGATCCGGACGGGCCCAACTGACGCACGATTACTATCGTGCGTACTCGGTCACGTCAACGGATAATTGGGGTGGCGGCATACTCTTAACACCCAGGAAACGCCATGGCTCGACGGGCCCGCCGAGCCGCCGGACGCGTCCCTACCGGTGCGCCATGTCGGCGTCCGCTTCCATGCCGACTTCCACTTCGGCCGCGAGCGTCCTGACCAGCTGAAGGTAGTACGGAGTGCGCCGCGGCGGCAGCAGTCCCGGAATGATCACGTCCCACATCTCCGCCAGCAACTGCGGGAGGGTCTTGCCCAGCAGCGACGCCTGGCAGACCAGTTGCATTCCGGCCAGGGTGGTCAGGATGAAGGCGGCACAGGCCCGGGGGTCGACCGTGGGGCGGACCTCCAGCTCGGCCACCGCCCGTTCCAGCTGCTCGCCGGCCACTTCGACCCATCCCCCATAGGTGTCGCGGGCGGTGGCTCCCGGCACCACTCGTTCGAGCGGCAGGCGGACCCCGGCCCGGGTCACCGGGTCCGAGAGCACGCGCGCCGCAAGCCCGAAAGTCATACGAACTACCGTTTCAAACCCGGGAAGGTTCATCGCCAGCAGTTCCTCGTTCGCCTTCCTGGAGAGCTCGTCCTGGCGCTCGATGACGGCGAGAGCGAGTTCCTCCTTCGAGGCGAAGTGGAAGTACAGCGCGCCCTTGGTGACCCCGCCCCGCCCCGCGATGTCGCTCAGGCTCGCGGCACCGTAGCCCTGACGGTCGAACAGGTCGGCGGCAGCTTCGATGATCGTGGCGCGCGTCTGCTCGGCCCGAAGCTGCCTTGTCATCAGTTGAACCCCGGAGAGGAAGATGAAACGGGTTGACCAGTATGTAATCCCAGATAGATGCTACCGCACGTACCAAGCGAATCAGAATGAATGAGCATAGATCCCCCGATGTGACTCCAAGGTGCCGAACTGGGCGTCGGTCAGGACCTCACGGTCGCACAGGAAGCTGATGGGGCTCAAGAACTCAACACCACCAGTGGTACCGAGGTCCCGGGCCGCCCGGCGCTACGCGGAGCGCAGGGTGAGCAGGGTGATCTCGCTGGGGGCGAAGATGCGGAAGGGCGGGCCCCAGAAGCCGGTGCCGCGGCTGGTGTAGAGGCGGGTGCGCTCGCCGTGCCGGCTCAGGCCGTGGACCACCGGCTGGTCGAGCCGGACCAGGAAGTTGAACGGCCAGATCTGCCCGCCGTGGGTGTGGCCGGAGATCTGCAGGTCGATCCCGGCGGCCGCGGCCTGTCCGACGTACTTGGGCTGGTGGGCGACCAGCAGCACCGGCAGTCGCGGGTCCGCCCCCGCCAGCGCGCCGTCCAGGTTCGCCCGGTGCCCGGCCAGCCCGGAGGAGGCCGCGGTCACGTCGTCCACCCCCGCGAGCACCAGACTGTCCCCGCCCCGCTCGACCACCACATGCCGGTTGTGCAGCGGCTCCCACCCCAGCTCCGCCATGTGGTCGAGCCAGCCCTGGGCCTCGCCGAAGTACTCGTGGTTCCCGGTGACGTACACCTTCGCCAGCCGGGAGCGCATCGTCCCGAGCGGCGCCGCCTGCTCCCGGCGCTGGTCCAGGGTGCCGTCGGCGATGTCGCCCGCGTGGCAGACCACATCGGCGTCCAGCGCGTTGACCGCCTCGGCGACCCGCGCCGACCATC
>Ga0302314_10016265_pt1 | contig 12589 bp, 12 predicted proteins | sample III_Palsa_N2_3_FD_200533 | JGI IMG/M metagenome (GOLD analysis project Ga0302314, IMG submission 200533) | Peat permafrost microbial communities from Stordalen Mire near Abisko, Sweden - III_Palsa_N2_3 | ecosystem: Environmental > Terrestrial > Soil > Palsa > Peat permafrost | place: Sweden...
GACCCTGGATGGGATTGATCCGCACCCAGAGCCGCCGGCGCTCGCGCGCGTTTGCGGTCAAGAAGGCCGCGACCATCGAGCGCGCCTTGGGCTTTTCTGCCTCGGCAACGGCATCTTCGAGGTCGAGAATCACGATATCGGCCGTGCCGGCGGCGGCCTTTTCCATCTTGCGCTCGCTGTCGCCCGGTGCGAAAAGCCACGACCGCGCGTTGCTGCCTGTCACATCATTCGCCATTTCCTTCAATCCTCGCGCTGTCTCTTGAGATCAATACGATTTGGGCAAGCCGAGCACCTTCTCGGCCAAATAGTTCAGAATCATGTGCGGACTGATGGGCGCCGTCCTCGGAATGAGGACCTCGCGCAGATAGCGCTCTACGTGATATTCCTGCGCATAACCCATGCCGCCCAAGGTCAACATGGCGGTGTGGCACGCCTCGAAGCCGAACTCGCCGGCCAGGTATTTGCCGGCATTCGCCTCGACCCCGCAGTCCTCTCCCTTATCGAATAAAGTCGCGGCCTTCATGACCATGAGATTCGCCGCCTCGAGCTGTGCCCAGCATTTGGCGAGCGGGTGCTGAATGCCCTGGTTCATGCCGATGGGCCGGTTGAACACAATGCGCTCGCGCGCGTAGCGCGCGGCCCGCGCGATGGCGGCGCGGCCGATGCCGACCGCCTCGGCGCCGATCAGGATGCGCTCCGGGTTGAGGCCGTGCAGGATGAGCTTGAACCCCTCCCCTTCCTTGCCGATTCGGTCCTCCTCAGGAATCCACAGATCCTGGATGAACAGCATGTTCGAATCCACCGCATGCCGTCCCATCTTGTGGATCAGGCGCACCTCGATCTTCAATCGATCGAGATTCGTATAGAACAAAGACAAGCCCTCGGTCTTGCGCTTGACCTCATCGAGCGGGGTCGTACGGGCGAGGAGCAGCATCTTGTTCGCGACCTGCGCGGTCGAGATCCAGATTTTCTCGCCATTCACCAGGTAGCCGCCGTCGCGGCGTTCCGCGCGCGTCTTCAGCTCCGTGGTGTTGAGCCCGACGTTGGGCTCCGTGACGGCGAAACACACCTTGTCCTCGCCGCGAATGATCGGCGGCAAGATGCGTTCTTTCTGCGCTTGCGTACCGAACAACACCACGGGCTGCAGGCCGAACACCGGCAGGTGAATGCTCGAGGCGCCGCCCATGCCCGCGCCCGACTCGGCGACCGCCTGCATCATCACCGCGGCTTCGGTGATGCCGAGGCCCGCCCCACCGAGCTCGGCCGGCGTTGCGATGCCCAGCCAGCCGGCCTCGACCATCGACTTGTAGAATTCGTGCGGAAACACCCCTTCCCGGTCGCGCTCGAGCCAGTATTCGTCGGGAAACTGAGAGCAGTGCTTCAGAATGGCTTCCCGGATGTTCTGCTGATCGGGAGTGAGTGAGAAATCCATTTTTTCGGCCGCCGGAGGTGCCGCCTGGCGGCAGCGATAGATTTTCATTATAGCAGCGCACCGTTTTGCTATTGGTTCGAAGCGAACCCGGAGCGCGACTCGTGGCAGAATCGGGCGACGAGTGCAGAGCAGTACGAGGGGAGGGCATTATGAACAATCGCGCGAAGGGCACGGGCCCGCTCGCCGGCGTGCGCGTGATCGATCTGACCGCGATGGTCATGGGTCCGTATTGCACTCAGATCTTGGCCGACATGGGCGCCGAGGTCATCAAGATCGAGCCGCCCGAAGGAGACGGCACACGCTACATCTCGGTCGGACCCGTGTCCGGCATGAGCGGTATCTTCGTCAATGTCAATCGCGGCAAGCGCAGCGTCGTGCTCGACCTGCGGTCCGACGCGGGCAAGGTCGCCCTGCGCAAGCTCGTCGAGAAAGCGGACGTCTTCATTCACTCGATGCGCGCCAAGGCGATTGCGAAGCTCGGATTCAGCTATGAGGACGTCGCCGCCATCAACCCGGCGATTATCTACACGAACTGCTATGGCTATAGCCGGCGCGGCCCGGACAAGGATCTGACCGCATACGATGACACCATCCAAGCCGAATGCGGCCTGCCCGCGGTCCAGCAGATGCTGACGGGCGAAGCGAACTACATAGGCACCATCTTGGCGGACAAGGTTTCCGGGATGACGGCGGTCTACGCCACCACGATGGCGCTGTTCCACCGCGAGCGCACCGGCGAGGGCCAGGAGGTGGAGGTATCCATGTTCGAGACCATGGCCTCGTTCATGCTGGTCGAGCATGCCAACGGCGCGATGTTCTCCCCACCGCTCGGTCCCGCATTTTATCCGCGCGCCGTGGCGCCCAATCGCAAACCCTACCGCACCCGCGACGGCTATATCTCGGCTCTCATCTATAACGATAAACAATGGGCGGCCTTTGTCGAGGCCGTACGGCCGCCGTGGGCGAGCGATCCCAGCTACGCGACCCTGGAGCTTCGGGCGCGCAAGATCGATACCGTGTACCGCTTGCTCGCCGACACGTTCAAGGAGCGCACCACGCAAGAGTGGCTCGAGTTGTTCCGATCGCTGGACATTCCGGCGGCGCCGCTACGCACGCCCGATGAGCTCATGAGCAATGCGCATCTGAACGCCGTCGGCTTTTTCGAGACGGTCGATTCGCCTCAGGGGCCCGTGCGGTTTCCCGGCGTTCCGACTTGGTTCTCGCGGACGCCGGGCCGCATAGCCAATGCCGCTCCGATGCTCGGCGCGGACACGCGGGCAGTGTTGGAAGAACTGGGACTGCCGGTCACGGCGCCGCCCGCGCGCGCCGGCAAGAAGGATGCCCCCTAATGCCAAAAAAAATGAGGTCGTCATGATCGAATTCTGGCGAGCCGGCGGCTCGGAGACCACTGCCTCGATGGACGCGGCGCGGAGCGTGGAAGCCGACGGCTGGGACGGTCAGATGTTCATGGACTCGCAGTCGCTCTGCGCCGATCCTTACGTGCGGATGGGCGTCTGGGCCGCGGCGACCGAGAGGCTCAAGCTCTCCACGGGCGTGACCAATCCCCTGACCCGGCATCCGGCAGTCACCGCCGCAGCGGCGGCGACGTTGCAGTCGGTGTCGGGCGGCCGCGCGGTGCTCGGTATCGGCCGAGGCGATTCCGCTCTTGCCTATCTGGGACACGCGCCCGCGGGACTTGCGGTGTTTCGCCGAACGCTGAGTGATCTGCAAACGCTGTTGAGCGGCGGCGAGGTCGCCTTCGGCGCGGACGATTGCGCCGCGAGCTCCCTCGACACCCTGTCGCTCGGCGGCAGACCGACTGCCTGCCGGCTCAAATGGCTTCCCCCCGGCATCCCCAAAGTGCCGCTGGACGTCGCCGCGACGGGTCCGAAAGTGATCGAGATCAGCGCACCGATCGCCGAACGGGTGACCTTCAGTGTCGGCGCAATCCCTGAACGAATCATCTGGGCGCTCGAGCTCGCGCGCGCCGCGCGCCGGCAACAGGGGCTGGCCGAGGACGGCGTTCGCTACGGCGTGCAAATCATCGTCGTGTGTCATCCGGATCGCGCGGCCGTAAGCGCCGCGGCAACGAGCCTGGTCGCGCCGCTCGCTCGCTTCCAGGTCATCCAAGGCGACGCTGCGGGACCCCGGAGCGGGAGCGACCAAGAGAATTTCGCCGCCATTCGATCGGGGTATGACATGACCCGCCATGGCAGCCTGTCCCATGACAAGCTCAAGGGAGCGACGTTGAGCTGGGATTTCGTGCAGCGTTTCGCGATCGTCGGGCCGCCCGATCACTGCATCGAGCGTTTGCTGCAACTCGCGAGTCTCGGCATCGAGCGCTTCGTCATTGTCGGCCCGGGATTCCACCCCGAATCCGGATCTGCGGGTCGCAGCTTGTTCGTGCGCGAGGTGATGCCCATCGTGCGGCGAATCAAAGAAACGCCGGCATGACCTCGCGCGCGAACAACTCTGCGTAGGGCACGAACTTAGAGGCCGCAACTCCAGGCGGGTACATCAGCATGAAGTGCTCGACGGGCGCCTTTGCGCACATGTCGTTGAGCATGTCGATAGCTTCGCCCGGAGTCAAAATTTGCAGAATGCCGCTCGCCTTGAAGGCTTCGAGTGTCATCGGCTTGAGCTGCGTGTCGTCGAATCCGGTGGAGCCCCCATCTTCGTTGAGCCAACGTGCGTACGCATTGTTCACGTAATGAAAATACGGCCCCAGCTCCTCCATGGCCTTCTCGCGATCGCGGCTGACCAGGACGAACAGCCCCTGGATACGCATGCGTGCCGCCGCGGGATCTTTGCCGCAGGCCCGCAATTTCGCGCGATACAGGTCCCATATTTCGGCGTTGCCGAAATAGCCATCGCCATACTTTGCGGTGCGCTCGAGCGCTCTGTCGGTGAACCCGCCGAGGTAGAGCGGTATGGGCCGCGTCGGCGTCGGGACGATCGAGGCATTCTTCAGCGTGAAATGCCTGCCGGCGTAAGAGAACGTCTCTCCGGCCCAGAGCCTGCGCACAATCTCGAGGAACTCATCCGTGCGGCCCCCGCGCGACGAGAAGTCGACGCCGAGAGCCTCCGCCTCGCGCCGCCGATAACCGATCGCGACGGCCATTTCGACCCGGCCGCCCGAAAGGATGTCGAGCAGCGCACAGTCCTCTGCGAAGCGCACCGGATGATACAGCGGCGCAAGCGCAACCGCCGAGCCGAGCTTGATGGTCTTGGTGCGCGCCGCGATAGCCGCGAGCGTCACCAGCGGCGACGGCGCGTAGCCATCGTCGGCGCCGTGGTGCTCGGGGACCCAGGCGCCGGCGAACCCGAGGCTCTCGGTCCAGGTGATGAAGTCGAGCGTCTCGGCATAGAGTTCGGCCCAGGGCCTGCGCCACGGTGGGGGATTCCTGAAGTCGTACAAATAGCCGAACGTCAGTTTTTGCTTCACCATCGGCCTCGCACGTGTAAGGTTGGCGGTGCTCACCTCGCCCCCCGGCTGGTTGATCCATGCTGCGACTCTATCAGGTGTCATCACTATGTCAGATCACCCCGAATGCCAGACTGACCGGTTCCGCCGCATGGTTGCTCCGGAGCTGCTGTCCGGCCTGGATACTTTTCCGAGTTTCGAATGGAACACCGAAGTGCTTGCGCGGATACGCTCGATTGACCTTCGCCAGATGCCCGTGCCGGAACTGTCCATACGGCAGGCGAGCGTGCAGCGCGAGGAGCGCTTCATACCGGCACGCGCAGGTGCGCCGGACGTTCGTGTCCTGATTTATCGGCCGTCCGATTCGCCGCAAAATGCGCAGCCTGCCTTTCTGCACATTCATGGCGGCGGCTTCTTTACAGGGGTGCCGGAAATCAACGAAGTCCATAATCGCTCGTTCTCGAGTGAGCAGGATTGCGTGGTCGTCTCAGTCGACTATCGCCTCGCTCCCGAGACCCGATATCCGGGATCACTCGAGGACTGCTACGCCGCGCTCGAATGGCTTTACGGACAGGCTGATGAGTTGAGCGTTGATCGTACTCGCATTGCGATCGGAGGCGAAAGCGCAGGCGGTGGACATGCTGCGGCACTTGCAATTCTCGCCCGCGACCGGGGCGAAGTACCCGTGTGTTTTCAGTTGCTGGACTCCCCCATGCTCGATGATCGAACCGGCAGCGTGTCCGAGCCCCATCCGTACTGCGGCAAGTTCGTATGGACGCCCGAGAGCAATCGCTTCGGCTGGGGCGCACTACTGGGCGTCGAGCCCGGCGGCCCGGATGTGCCGGTCGGGGCGGTTCCGGCTCGCACGCGCGATCTGAGTGGTCTTCCGGCGACCTGTATCACTATCGGTGGCCTCGACCTGTTCCTGGAAGAAACACTGGAGTACACGCGCCGCCTCAATCGCGCGGGCGTTGCGACTGAGCTCCATGTGATTCCGGGCGCCTACCACGGCTTTCCTATGGCTGGGACGAGCGCTCCGCAGGTGCAGCAATGGCTGCGGCTGAGATCCGACGCCCTCGCCCGGGCTTACATGTAGATGCCGCCGTTCACATTGATCTGCTGGCCCGTTATATAGCTCGCATTGTCCGAGCAGAGGAACTCGCAGGCGCCTGCGATATCGTCGGGGGTTCCGGGCCGTGAGATGGGGATGTGCTGAGCGATGACCTCGAGTGGCGGCACCTCTCCCGTGGCAACACCTCGGCGGGCCATCGGTGTATCGACCAAGGAGGGCGGGATAGTGTTCACGGTGATGCCATGACGAGCCAGCTCTCGACCCAAAGCCTTGGTCAGTCCGATGACGCCGCCCTTCGCGGCCGCATAGTGAGCTCGGTCGTTGGCGCCGATCTGGGCCGCATTCGAGGAGATGGTTACTATCCGGCCCCATTTACGCTCCACCATATCGGGGAGCGCTGCCTGGATCGTGTGAAAGACTCCGGTGAGGTTTACGTTCAGCATCTCCTGCCAGGCTTCAGTCGACATCGTCAGGAAATCGACTGCTTTAGAGTATCCGGCGTTCGCGATGACGCTGGTGATAGGGCCATACTCTTTTCGAACCGCTCCGTAAGCGGCATCAATCTGTTCCCGGCTGGCGACATCGACTTTGAGCGGAAGAACATTGAAACCGCGAGCCCGGAGCTCCGTGCTCTCACGCTCCAGTGCCTGATCCTGGATATCCAGCATCGCCACCAAATGGCCTTTTTCGGCGAACCTTTTGACTACGCCTAAGCCGATGCCCGAGGCGCCGCCGGTCACTACGACGACCTGTGGATGATTCATGAGTTTCCCCCGATGGTAATGGGCCACGTGCTGGGTCGGCTTTGAGTCGGTTGCACAGGCGTCATTATAGACATGGGGATTCCCTGATCGAATCGATCAAACCCCACCGCAGTGCCGTCTGCGCATTGATGCGCCGTCCCGACAAGATCATGAGCAGAGTGCGTTGTCGACCGATTCGCTGCGGCACCGATACACATCCCCCCGCGCCCGGAATCAGACCCATCAAGAGCTCTGGAAGCTGAAACCAGGCGTGTGAGGAGGCGGTCAATCGAGCGGCGAATGCGGCGATCTCGAGACCCGCTCCGACACATGCCCCCTGGACATGCACATCGAGAATCTCGGCGCGCGCGCCGATCGCCAGCGCCGGCAAGGAGCGGCTGCGAATGAGATGGGCGGTTGCCGGATCGCGAGTCGTCCCAAACTCATCGAGATCTCCGCCCACACTGAAGGCCGCCCCGCGTGCGCGCAGCTTGATCGAGCGCACCTCGGGATCAGCTGCTGCGACCGAGAACGCCTCGACGAGCTGGTCGCGGATGACGCGATCGATGGCGTTTCGCGCGACCTCTCGATCGAGCGTGAGGATGAGCTCGGTGCCGCGTCGATCGACGACGACCGATCCCGCAGCGGCAGATTGCCGCGGCGAGGCCGGACGCGCGGCGAGCCAGCGCGCATGCTCCTCACTGCCCTGGAGAAGCCCATAACAGGAGGACTCGAACTGCAGTGCCCTATCGGTCGGGAGACCCTCGAGCCCGCGCAGAAGTTGAGCGGCCAGCGCCGCCGCGCGCGGCGCTCGTCCGACTTGACGCGCCAGCGCGTCGAGGGAGACCGGGCTCTCGACGACGGCATCGAGCGTGCGCGCGAGCGGATGGGCCGCATCGCCCAATCCGATCAACGGAAAAGGCGGCAAAGATCTCATCTCGACGTCGGCCGGGCACGCGTTCAAATCGACGAGCCCGAGCGGCTGCCACGCGTCCGTCCATTCTGACGCTGTCGGGCCGGCGCGCAGATCGATCAGCAAGTCCTCGAGGTGAGCGGAACTCTCCGCCCTCTGCATCAACTACGCAGCTCGCGCTGGCGGAATTCGCGCGGCGTTTCGCCCACCGCGCGGCGAAATGCATAAGAGAAACTGGAGGGCGATGCGAATCCCAGCGAATACGCGATCGACTTGACGCTCTGATCGGTGGCGAGCAGCTGCTGCGCGTTCTTGAGCCGGCTTCGAGCCACGTGCTCGCCGATCGAGCAGCCCCGGCTCTTGCGGAAGCCGCGTGTCAGCTGCCGCACCGACATCTTGCACAGTGCCGCAAGCTCGGTGAGCGTAGGGGCGTGGCAAATCTCGTTGAGCCGCTCGTCGATGAGTCGCAGGCGCCACGGTGCAAGGCCGCCGGTGGCCGACGCCTCCGTGATTTCCGCACAGTAGCGGCCCAGCTCGATCGCGAGTTGCCCGGCGATCAGCTCGACGAGCACCTCGCTTGCGAACCCCGGATGCCGCACTTCTTCGGCCAACCGCCGGAGCAGACCGCGAATGTAGACGTTCTCGATGTCGAGGCCCGCTTTCAGCCGCTGGTCCGTCCATTGCAGATCGCCGCCGAACCAGGCACGCATGGCGTCGCGTCTTAGGTGGCAGAGGATGGAGGACTGGGGGCGACCGCCGTCGCTCATCGCGCGCATGCTCTCGCCCGGAGGAACCAGAAAGATCTCGCCGATCCGCTCGAAGTGATCGGGAGCCCAATGATCGCGATAGCATGCCCGCGCGTTCCGCGGCCGCGGCGTCAGACACAGGTCCAGCCAGTAACACTCATCGGCGCGCAACACATTGTCGGCGGGCTCGGTGATGATGAATTGGACGAGTTGCGCGGTCGCTGCCGGAACCCGGAGCTCCGCCTCGATCGTCATCACTTCGGCGCCGCGCTGTGCCATGGGTGCGCTACGGCGTCACGCCGCGACTCCGATCGCCTTGGTTTCCAGATATTCCTCGATCCCTTCCAATCCCCATTCGCGGCCGATGCCGCTGCTCTTGTAGCCACCGAACGGCAGGTCCGGCGCGATGCACATGCCGCCGTTGACCGACACCGAGCCGGCGCGTATGCGGCGCGCCACGCGCATCGCGCGCTCCTTATCGGCCGAGATGACCACGCCGCACAACCCGTACTCGCTGTCGTTGGCGATACGAACGGCGTCCTCGTCGTTCTCGTAGGGAATGACGACCAGCACGGGGCCGAATATCTCCTCGCGCGCGATTCTCATGTCGTTGGTCGCATCGACGAAACAGGTGGGTTCCACGAAAAATCCGCCGCCCTTGTCGGTACGGACATGGCCGCCGGCAAGGAGCCTCGCGCCCTCTTTCTGACCGAGCTCGATGTAGCCCATCACCCGATCGAGCTGACGTTTTGAGATGACCGGCCCCATCACTTGCGAGGGATCGTTGAAGTCTCCCCATTTTGCAGCGTACCCCGCGTAGCCCTTTTGGAGCGCCGCAATCGCTTCCTCATAGCGGTTGCGCGGCACCAGAAGGCGGGTCGCGATCGCGCAGCCCTGCCCGGCATGAAAGCACACCATGGAGCGCATGACGCTTGCGGCGAAATCGGGCGCATCGTCGAGCACGATGGTCGCCGATTTCCCGCCGAGCTCCAGGAAGACGCGCTTCAGAGTCGGCGCGCCCTTCTCCATGATGCGCTTGCCGACCGCGGTCGAGCCGGTGAACGTGATCAGATCCACCCGGGGATCGGTCACCAGCATCTCGCCCGCCATGGCAGGATCGCTCGAGGTGATCACGTTGAATACGCCCGCGGGAAATCCGGCTTGCTGCGCTAACTCGCCGAGGATTGCGCCGGCGAGCGGGGTCTCCGGCGCGGGCTTCAAAATCACGGTGCACCCGGCTAGCAATCCCGAGACCACCTTGGCCAGGTTGACGTAGAACGGTACATTCCACGGTGTAATGGCTGCAGCCACGCCGACGGGCTCGCGCATCACGCGTCGAGCGGTATCGAATCCATACTGGCGCCGCGTGCCGCGATCGACCTCCCATTCGATGTTGGGAAATATGTCGATGAGCACGTTGGCTCCCTCGAGCGCCCCGTCGACCTGCGCACCGAAGGCGGCGCCGAGCGCCGACCCCGCCTCGTGGCGCGCGATATCTACGAGCTGCTGCCGGTTCTCCTTCAAGAGGTCGCGGAAACGCTTCAGCAATTCGTGCCGGCGCGCGTGACTGGTCGGCCAGTCGGTCGTGTCGAACGCCCGGCGCGCGGCGACGATGGCCGCTTCCACATCTTCCCGAGAGGCCTCCGCCGCTTTGCCGACCACCTCGCCGGTCCAGGGACCGATTTTGTCGTAGGTCTTTCCTCCCGCCGCGGGGCGGATCACGCCGTCGATGTAGAGTTTCGCTTCGGGCAGCATCATGTCCTAGTCCTTCCTGTTACGGTTTACGGGCGCGCAGCACGACGCTACCCGAGTGCAGGTCGGGGGGTAGATCGATCAGCGCGCGAAAAATGTGGGTCACCGATGTGAACTGAGAGATCGGACGCTCGCGAAGGTTCAGTCCCACGGCCAGCGCCGCCGCTCCAAACCGCGCCGCGGCCTTCGGGTCGACATCCCAGGTCTTGTCCGCATCCATCATCTGACCGGCGCGCACGGTGGTAACGCGTATCCCTTGAGGCGCGAGCTCCTGCTCGAGCGCCTGCGAAAAGCGCTCCAGGCCCGCTTTGGAGCACTGGTAGAGGCTCAGGTGAGGAAACGGCAGTTCCACCGACTCGCTGCTCAGATTGATGATGTGTCCGCCGGAATGCATGAGCGGAATCGCCGCCCGGACGCACAGGATCGGTCCGGTGAGATTGGTTGCGATGATCTTGAGTATCTGGTCGTCGGTCGCCTCGGCGACGAGGAAGGGCTCGTAGACGGCGGCGTTGTTGATGAGCACGTCGATCCGCGAGTGGCGCGCCGCGATCGCTTTGAAGGCCGCGGCGACTGATTGGGGAGATGCCACATCGCAGCCGAGCGCCATCGCGCGCGGGCCGATCTCAGCCGCCACCTTCTCGACCTTCGCCGGCGTGCGCCCGAGGAGCACGACGTCGTCGCCGTCGGCGGCAAGGCGCCGCGCCAGTGCGCGGCCAAGTCCCGCGCCCGCTCCTGTGATGACGATGGTCTTCGACATGAACCGGTAGCCTCCTGTGGAGCGCTCAACCCTTGCCGGGGTACACGGACAGATCGCCCGCATAGGCGATGCCGCCGCGCCAGAACGACTGTCCGCTGATTTTGCGAAAGTAATGCACCGTGCGCGCAAACGAGCCGGATGTCGAGCGCGGCTGCATGGCAATGCCGCTCGGGCTCTTGCCTTGAGCACGCGCGCTGAAATCCTTGATGGTGAAGGCGAGGTCGTCGGTCTGCTGTGCACACAGGACCAGCTGATCTCCTGGACAGTAGCGGCGCGGCTCGATTTGAGTGGCGGCCAGCTCGCCGCGCTTCATCGCCACGTGCCCGGGAACGTTGGTGACTTCGACGCTGTGCACTTCGTCGTACCATTTCATATATTCGGCATACCGGCCCGCGACGTAGTTGGCGAGAATGATGCTCACGCCTGACAAAGGCTCGGATTTGCGCCAGTTGGAACTGCCCTTCCAGCCGGAATAAAGCCGATAGGTGTAGAGCCGCTCGGTATCATCGTTCGTCACGAGCCCGGCATCGCGCGCCGCGGCGATCAGCGGCCCGAGCGCCGGGATGTCGATCGCGGGTTCGGGCAAGTCGAAATCGTAGACGCTCATGAACCGCCAGGGCTGGGGAATGTCGGCCATGATTTGCTGCGGCGTGACCTCGTAGCGGTCCGCGGTGCTGAAGCCGCGGAGTGCGCCCAGAGACTTGGCATGCGCGCCGTCGAACCAGGCGGCGTACTCCGCTTCGCGGCCGGACGGGACGTTGTGTAAATGCAAGGTGGTGTAGAGCGCCACTGTCAGCCACCCCCCTTGTCTTTGCCTTGCCCCTTGCCGCCGATACCTTGAATGTATTTCTCGATCCCGGCGCGATATTCCGGATTCAGCATGAGGGCGGAATTCGCCATGCGCTCGACGTTGCGGCCTTGCGCCAAGCCCACATCGCGGGCCATCTCGATGGCGAGCTTGGCCGCACCCATCTGCTCGGTATTTTGTTGAGCAAGGTGGCGGCAGAAGCGCAAGACTTGGTCCTCGAATGTCTCATCGGGCCACACCTCGTGCACGAGGCCCATGAGCAACGCTTTGTCCGCCTCCACGGGCAAGTTCGCCATGATCAAGTATCGAGCCCAATGCGTCCCGACGATGCGCGTGAGACGACTGACACCGTTGGATGCGGGCAATACGCCGAACTTGCCCTCCGGAAACGCGTAGCTCGCGCTTTTCGCCGCGAGCCGGAAATCGCAGGACAGCGACAACTCGAGCCCACCGCCCATGCAGGCCGCATGGTGTGCAACCACGAGCGGTTTCTCCATCGCCTCCATCTCGTCGTAGATACGGTGCATGCCATTGAGCTTCAGGCGATGCGACTCGCGGATGCCCGATGCCGTCGTGGCGCGCCCGCTGCCGTCCTCTCCTCCCCCTCGTAAATCGGCACCCGCGCAGAAATAGCGGCCCCGCGCCCGAACGAGCATCACCTTCAGCGCCGGCGTCTCGCGAAAGCGGTGCAATACGGTTTCGAACAGCTGCATCGTCTCACCGCTCAGCGCGTTGAGCTTTTCCGGCCGATTGAGCGTTGCGATGAGGATCGCGCCGTCGTCTTCGGTGAGCAAATGCGGAGATTCGGACATGATTCTTCCCTTCAGCCGCGGCTGCGAGGCATGCCGAGCGCCCGCTCGGCGATCAAGCTGCGGTGAATTTCGCTGGTCCCTCCGTAGATCGTCGTTCCCTGGGCATGCCGATAGCACTGGTTGAGGAATC
>Ga0302314_10016266_pt1 | contig 12589 bp, 11 predicted proteins | sample III_Palsa_N2_3_FD_200533 | JGI IMG/M metagenome (GOLD analysis project Ga0302314, IMG submission 200533) | Peat permafrost microbial communities from Stordalen Mire near Abisko, Sweden - III_Palsa_N2_3 | ecosystem: Environmental > Terrestrial > Soil > Palsa > Peat permafrost | place: Sweden...
TTCCAAAAGACTCAAGGGATGTTCATCGAATTCACAGGGTGAACGCAGGTCGATCCAGAACACTGGAAGTACTGCGAAAGGGGTACCCCCGGTGATACGAGCTTGCACGCTGTCCACCCCGGAACTGGGTGACCGCTCCTATCTCCTGCACGACGGGCGAGTGGGTGCGGTCATTGACCCCCAACGCGACGTCAACCGCATCATCGGTATCGCACGGAGCGAGAATGTGCGGATCACCTGCGTGGCCGAGACTCATATTCACAATGACTATGTCTCGGGTGGGTGGGCACTGGCCCAACAGCTCGGGGTCCCGTATCTGGTGGCCGCCGCGGAGGATGCGCATTTCGAACGGCGTCCTGTGGTCGATGGCGACGTGGTGGATGTCGGGAGATCGTTTTCGCTGCGCGTCGTCGCCACCCCGGGGCACACGCCGCACCACGTCTCCTACGTGGCATTGGAGGACGGCCGGCCCGTCTCGGTCTGCACGGGTGGTTCGATGCTCTTCGGCTCGGCTGGCCGCACCGATCTCTCCGGTGACGATGCCACGGTGCCGCTGGCCCAGAGTCAGTACCGCTCATTGCTACTGCTCGGACTGTTGCCAGATGCCGTATCGGTGCTGCCGACGCACGGCTTCGGCAGTTTCTGTTCTCCTGGCGCTTCACAGGACGTTGTGGCGTCAACCATCGCCGAGCAGCGGTCGGAGAATCTAGCTTTCCAAATGGATGGGGAGGACGCGTTCGTCAATGCGCTGACGGCTGGCTTCACGGCCTATCCGAGTTACTACGCCCGCATGGGCGAACACAATCGTCGGGGCACCGCCGTTCCCGAGCTCTCACCGCCACCAGCAGTGGCACCGACCGACCTTCGTGCGGCCTCGCTCACGTCGGCCTGGGTGGTCGACCTCAGGCCACGGGCCGACTTCGCCCAGTCCCACTTACTTCGCACCATCAACATTGAGTACGCCGTGCCGTTCACCACGTATCTCGGTTGGCTACTTCCCGTGCAGGCGACCCTCATGCTGATGGGCGAGAGCGACGAGGTCGTGGCCGACGCGCAATTGAGTCTGAGCCGCATCGGCATCGATGACATCGCCGGTAGCTACGTCGGCCCGTTGCCCCCGGCGGCTCTGGAGGCGCGGGTCGGCTCCTATCCGGTGCGACGGTTTGCCGATCTCACCGAGAAGGAATTACAAAGCGGGGCCATCGCGCTCGATGTCCGGCGGCAGGATGAGTGGGCGTCGGGGCACCTCGACCAAGCGGTGCATCTCCCACTACATGAACTGCAGGACCACATCGACGAGATCCCTCCCGGGACGCTCTGGGTGCACTGCGCCGCCGGCTACCGGGCTGGCATCGCGGCCAGTCTCCTGGAGCGGGCCGGTCGCCAGGTGGTGCTCATCGATGGCCAGTTCGCCACCAGGGAAGTGGATCACCACCACCCGGCCGGCAAAGTCGCCTGACGGGAGGCGTTCGATTTACAGCATCGACAGTGCGCCGGTGATGGCTGATCCCGTGGCGGCCGAGAGCACCCACCAGATCCCGCCGAAGGACTTGATCCCCTGACCGGCCGTCTGCGCCGGCTTGCCATCGCCGACGTAGGTGTAGAGCGGATGACCGCCGTAGGTCACCTGCGTGGTGCCGTTGGGTAGTTGCAGTTTGCCGAGGAGCGACTGCTGCACGCCGGCCCCAGCGACACCGCCGCCACTGGCCAGCACTGCGGGCCAGACGGTGTTGCACAGGAGCGATGTGCAATTGGAACTGTTCGGAGTGTCGGCGGTGAGGAGGTACAGCACGTACCCGTCCTGATCGACCAACACCGTGCCCAGCGAAGTATGGACCGAATTGATCATCACCGAGTTGGCCGGCGGTGATGTCGGGACGGGCGACACCGGAGCACTGCCCGGAGTCGTGGTGGCCGGCAACGTCTTGGGCGCGACGGTGGTCGTCGGTGATGGCGCGGCTGCCGGTTTCGGGCTGGTGGACGCGGCAGGTCCGGTCGACCCGGGCGCGGTGGTCGTTGGCAATGGGGTCGAGGTGGTCGTCGTGGACTGGCTCGGAATGGAGCTTGAAGGCGCAGTACCAAGTGCGATCTTCCCCGGTTTGTGCGTCGATGCTGCGCCCTTCGTACCGGCGCTGCCGCAGGCGGCGAGCACGATGGCCGCCGCGACGAGCAGGGCGCCCCCGGTAAGTCGCCGATAGGAACGATCCTGATCCGCCATGGCTCGGCACTCCTCTGTCCGCGGCCGTCCGAAGGACAACCTCCACCCAGGGATACGCCCCGACTGCCATTGGAGATTGCCCATGTCGCGAATCACGGAATCCACCCGACCGTTCCCCTACATGCTCGGCACCACCCGCCCGCGGGTTCCGGCCCACCAGATCACCACCCGGCACCTCGGGGCGGCCTACCCCTTCATTGCCGAGGCCGGTCTGGGCCAGCGGGGCGTGGTCATCGGCGACGACCTCCTCGGAGGCTCCTTCGTGTTCGATCCCTTCGAGCTCTACGCCCAAGGTGTGGTCTCCAACCCGAACATGGTGGTCTTCGGGCAGATCGGACGGGGGAAGAGTGCCTTCGTCAAGACCTTCCTGTGGCGACAAGCCGTGTTCGGCCGGAAGGCCTGGGTGGTCGACCCCAAAGGTGAATACGGCGACCTGGCCGCCGCCTGGGGTGTGCGTCCGGTCACCCTTCGACCCAGTGGCGCTATCCGACTCAACCCGCTCGACCCCGGGCCCGAACACGAGGGCGGCGTGGTGGATGGAGCGGGCAGCACGGCTCGTCGGCAGATGGAACTGCTGACCTCGCTGGCCAGTGCCTGCCTTGGGCGCAATCTGATGCCACGGGAGCGGGCCGCACTGGGCGTGGCACTGGTGTGCGCCACGGAACGGTCTCCGGTGCCCACCGTGCCGCTGGTGGTCGAGGCACTCCTGGTACCGACCCCCTCGTCGGCGGCGTCGTTGCGAACCGACCTCCGCACGTTGCTCGAAGACGGACGTGACGTGGCGCTCGAGTTGCGGCGGCTCGTTCACGGGGACCTGGCGGGCATGTTCGACGGACCGACGACGCCGGGGCTTGATCTCTCCGCCCCACTCGTCGTGTTGGATCTCTCTGCGCTCTACAACTCGGCCGCCTTGGGCATTCTCATGGCCTGCGCAACGGCGTGGCTTCAGGCCGCGCTGGCCCGGACCTCTGCGGCCAACGGAGGGACCGAGCGGACGAGCGGGCAGATATTCCTGGTGGTGGACGAGGCGTGGGCCATCCTGTCGAACCTCGGAGTGGCCCGTTGGTTGCAGTCGTCCTGGAAGTTGTCACGAGCCTTCGGCGTGTCGAACGTGGCCGTGCTCCATCGGGTCTCGGACCTCCAGTCAGTCGGTGCCTCCGATTCCGAGCAGGTGGCCCTGGCGCATGGGCTGTTGGCTGACTCCGAGACCCGGGTGGTCTACGCCCAGTCGCCGGGAGAGTTGGCCGCGGCGTCTGAGCTGCTGTCGCTCTCATCCACCGAGTCAGAACTCCTGCCCCAATTGCGACGCGGAGTGGCGCTCTGGAAGGTCGGGCAGCGTTCCTTTCTGGTCCAGCACCGGATGAGTCGGATGGAGCACCTCCTGGTCAATACCGACCACGCCATGATGGGTCGCTGATCGTGCCGTCTCTGATTGAAACGGTGTTCCCGCTGGCTCTGGGCGGCACCATCCTTGCCGCCGCGTCGGCGCGGCACGACCTGCGCTGGCCCGGATGGTCGAGCAAAGCAACCTCCCGGGGTGCTCATTGGGGCCGTCGAAACGAACTGCGCGTGATCCTGTTGCCCATGAGGGAAACCCACGCGGGCCGACTTTCGTTAGGGACGATGCCCAGCTCCCTGAAGCCTGTCCGAGTGGTGGCTGAGCCAGCCCAGTCGGTGGTCGTAGTCGGGCCAACCCAGAGCGGCAAGACAACTTCGCTGGCCGTGCCGGCCATTCTCGACTGGGACGGACCCGTGGTGGCGGCCAGCGTGAAGAGCGATCTGCTCCATCACACGCTCGGACGCCGTTCTGCCCGAGGTTCGGTGTGGTGCATCGATCCCGCTCGCTCCACCAGTGCCCGACCCAGCCATTGGTCGCCGCTGAGCGACTGCTCGACGTGGGACGGGGCGCGGGCCACCGCCAACGATTTGGCTCAGGCCGCCCGATTCGAGGGCACCACGGCCGATGGCGAGTTCTGGAACGCCACCGCAGCCAAGTTGCTGTCGCCCTTGCTCTTCGCGGCGGCACGCGATCACCGGACCATGGCCGATGTTGTGCGCTGGGTCGATACGCAGGAAGTCAGCGAGGTGTCGTTCATTCTGGAAGCCACCAGCACCGCTGAGGCACTTGATGCGGCCCGGGCGACGTGGTGCCGCGACGATCGAACCCGGAGCTCGGCGTACACGACCGCCGAGACCATCCTGGCTCCGTTCGCGCACTCCTCGGCGCTGCCCGGTACGCGCTTCGAGCCCCGCGCACTGTTCGGCAGCGCCAACACCTTGTACTTGTGCGCGCCGTCACACGATCAACGACGTCTGCAAGGTTTCTTCACCGCGCTGACCCAACGCGTCCTGTCACACGCCTTCGCCGAGTCGACCCGCACCGGAAGGCCGCTCGACCCCCCGCTCTTGGTGGTGCTCGATGAAGCAGCGCACATCGCTCCGCTGGCCGAGCTTGATGGCTTGGCTGCCACCTGCGCATCACACGGTATCCAGCTGGTCACGGTATGGCAGGACCTGGCCCAGGTGCGGGCTCGGTACGGTGCTCGGGCACCGACCGTGTTGAACAATCACCGGGCCAAACTCTTTCTGCCGGGCATCGCCGATCCCGAAACCCTGGATTACGCCAGCCGTCTCATCGGGGACGAAGAGGTGGAACTGCCATCCATCACCCGGGACCCCAAGGGAGCCCGGTCGACCACATCGAGCCGCACTCCCAGGCGACTGCTCCCTCCCGAAGAACTGCGCTGTCTCCAGCGCGGCAATGCGGTGCTGGTCTACGGCACCTGCCCGCCGGCGAAGATTCGCTTGCGGCCGTGGTGGTCGGAACTGAATGGCCGGGACAACAGGCAGAAGAGCGGCGCCTAGCCGTCTACTTCCCGGATCCACCCCACCAGGTCGTGCACGCTCGGACCGTCGAGCCAGGGCGAGAGGTCGTGGTCGAATTGATCGGTGTGGGCCGGACCCTCGTCGAGGTGATGAGGTGGCGATGCCATCCATCGGCCGTCCAGGTGCCGCACTTCGGTGAGCACCTCGGCGTAGGGGAGCGTGCTGGCAGCCGGATACCCGAACCCGAAGACTCGTTCGGAACCGAGGACGGCATTGGCCATGGCTCGGCCGCTGAGCAGCTGTCGGTAGTTGTTGCGCTCCAACTCTCCGGCGTAGGCCTCCAGGATGTGGAGCTGACGACTCAGGCTGGACTCATCAAAGGCGAAGAAGACATTGGGTGCCGGCAGGTCTCCCCAGACCCCCCACATCCACCAACGGATAGACGGTGGCAGCGACACCATGGCCCGCTGCACGCCCCGCCCGACCACTTCATGGGCGTGATGGACGTCGTGCGGCGAGGGAGAGACCACGACGGTCGCATCATGCTCGAGAGCGATGCGCGTCACATCACGGGCCACCTGCTCGGTGGCCACCGCGAAATCGTCGCCAATGGAGACATTGAGCGGTGGATCCAGGAATACCGGCACAAACCCGGCCCGAACGGAGGCCTCCTCTGCTTCGGCCCGGCGCCTCGACCACTGGTCTGGAAAGCCCAGGCTGGCAATCACACTGACGATGGTCCACCCCCGGTCCAGAAAATGCAGCAATGAGCCCGGACACCCGACGGCCTCGTCGTCGGGATGAGGTGCCACGTGAATCAGGGTCGGCGACATGGCCGAAGATTACGCCTGCCGTGCCTGGAGGCTCCGACCAGTTCAGCCCAACCGGCATTCAGAATGCCATTTACAGAGCACTCTGAATAAAGTATTATGAACAGTATGCCCCGTCAGGCCAGGTCGAATCCGCTGGCTCTCGCCGTGTTGGTGACCCTCTACGAACGGCCAACACACCCCTACGACGTGGCCCAAACCCTGCGCAGTCGGGCCAAGCAGGAGAGTGTGCGGCTGAACTACGGATCCCTCTATGCGGTGGTGGAGTCACTCGAGAAGCGGGGACTGATCGCCGCCCGCGAGACGGTCAAGGAGGGCAAGCGCCCCGAGCGGACCATTTACGAAATCACCGACGCCGGAGCGCAGGAGATGATCGATTGGATGACCGAGCTCATCGGGGTGCCGGAGAAGGAGTACCCGAAGTTCGTGGCCGGTCTGTCGTTTATTGCCGCGCTGGCCCCCGACGATGCGGTGCGGGCGCTGCATGCGCGTGCAGAGTCGCTCACCTTCAAGTTGGCGCAATTGCGGGGGATGTTGGCCATGGCTCGTGACGTCGGTCTGCCCCGCCTGTTCGCGCTCGAGTCCGAGTTCGAAGAGGCCGAAATCAGCACCGAACTCCACTTCGTACAGAGCCTCATCAAGGACATCGAGTCAGGCGACCTTGAAGGTCTCGACATGTGGCGCGCCTTCCACGGCGATGGCGACATTCCGCTCGAGGGGGTGACGTTCAACTTCGAATTGCCACCCGAATAACGGTTCGGCGCCGCGTGTTGGACCACGCGACGCCGAATCCGCTCAACCACGAGATCGATCCGCGTGGGACCTTCGCTCGGGGCAGCACCCAAAAGCGTAGGCCACCTCCGGGGATTGGGTTCCATCACACCTTCAATCCGAAAGGGGTTCGTCCTTGCACGCGCTCATTGAGGCCGATGGCCTCACGAAATCATTCAAGAAAACCAAGGCCCTCAACGGGCTCACGCTCAACATCCCGCCTGGTCAGGTCGTGGCCATTCTCGGCCCGAACGGGGCCGGCAAGTCCACCTTCATCCGCACGGTTGCCACACTGATCCAACCGGACAGCGGCACGCTGCGGGTGGACGGGCATGACGTGGTCAACGAGCCGATGGCGGTGCGGCGCCTCATTGGACTGGCCGGCCAGTCGGCCGCCGTGGAGGAAACCATGACGGGGCGGGAGAACCTGTACATGGTGGCTCGCCTCTACGGTCAGAGTGGTCGATCGGCCCGAGCCAGCGCCGTGACCGTGCTCGACCGCGTCGGCCTGACTGACGACGGCGATCGACTGGTCAAGACGTACTCAGGCGGCATGCGTCGACGGCTCGACCTCGGTGCCAGCCTGGTCGGCACCCCCCGACTGTTGTTGCTCGACGAGCCCACAACCGGGCTCGATCCGGGAAGTCGCATCGCGCTGTGGGACGACATCCGAAAGCTTGGTCATGGCGGGACTGACATCCTCCTCAGCACCCAGTACCTCGATGAAGCCGATCAACTGGCGGCCTACATCGTCATCATCAGCGACGGCACTGTGATCGCCCAAGGCACTCCAAGCGAACTCAAGACGCGGGCAGGATCCGACCGGATTGAATTGCACACCCGCGACGACGAGAGCCTCACCCGGGCCGCCGAGATCCTGGCCCGGCTGGGGGATGATCCCGACGTCGATTCGGCCACCCGCCGATGCTCGGTGTCGGCCCCAGGAGGCTCAAGCCTGTTGGGCACCGTCGTGCGAGCGCTCGGTGAAGCCAACATCGAGGTGGAAGACATCACGTTGCGGCGTCCCACCCTCGACGAGGTGTTCCTCACCCTGACCGGTCGCCATGCCGCGTCCACCACCAACCCGTCCACACCTTCGAAGACCAAGGAGCTTGTCGCATGACCACCATTTCCATGACCGACCCCACCGCTTTGGGGCCGACTGAGAATCCGGGCGCTGGCTTCTTCCCGGCGGCGTGGGCCATCGGCCTACGCACGGTGAAGCAGTTCATTCGCTCGCCACAACTCATTGTGGCCGGGACGGCTCAAGGCGCCCTGTTCCTGCTGATCTTCCGCTACGTGTTCGGCGGCGCGGTCGGAGGCACCGGCACCCTGTCCTACGTGGACTTCCTGGTGCCGGGATTCGTCATGACCAGCGTCCTGTTTCAGGGCATGGGTGCGGCCACCGGCATCGCCGATGATCTACGGAGCGGCCTGGTTGATCGGCTGCGCAGCCTGCCCATTTCACTGGGTTCGATCATTTCCGGTCGCATCGGTGCCGACACCACCATGGTGACGTGGGGATTGGCCGTGACGACTGCCATCGGCTTCCTGGTCGGTTTCCGTGTCCACGACGGCCTGCTGCCTGCGTTGGCCGCCTTCGGACTGTGCGTGCTCTTCGGCATGGCGTTCTGTTGGCTCTTCGTGGCGCTCGGATTGCTGTCGGGTAGTCCGCAGGCTGCCCAAGGGCTGTCGTTCATGGTCTTCCCGTTGACCTTTGTCTCCAGCGCGTATGTGCCGGTGGGCACCATGCCGGGTTGGATGCAGGCCTTCGCCACCCATCAACCCATCACGGTGATGAGCAATGCCGTCCGCATTCTCTGCCAGGGTCACGCGGCAGAGGTCATCATCGGCTATTCGCTGCGCACCGAAGTGCTGACCTCGTTGGCCTGGACCGTCGGCATCATCGCCGTGTTCGCACCGCTGGCCATCAGTCGGTTACGCCGGAGCTGATCCTCAGACGGGTGAGCCAGGCGCCACCAACGGCCAGGGCCGTTCGAGCTCCACCACCCGGGCCAGCTCCAGCAGGAGCTGCTCGGCGTGGTGGCGCCCGATGATCTGCATGCTGACTGGAAGGCCGTCCACCAGGCCGATCGGGATGGCCACCGCCGGGTTACCGGTGGTGTTGGCCGGGATGGTGAGCGCACCGTTGTTGCCGACGGCCGACTCGAACCCGTACTCACTCACCAGGTCGATGCCATCAATGGACGTCGGCATGGGACCCTTGGCCGGGAAGGCCACGTCGGGATTGGTAGCGCAGATGATGAAGTCCACCTCGTCGAAGAGCCGGGCCATCCGGACGATGATGTCGCGCCGGAAGGCCTCGATGTTCTTGGCCGTCTCCAGCGAGAAGTGATTGGTGGCGATGTTGGCGGCCAGCATGATTTCCGGCGTGAGCTCGGACTCGCAGGCCGGGTACCGATCTCCCAGGCCGACCAGCAGCGAGGCCGTCCCGGCCAGGGCCCACTCGAGGCCACCCTTGGGCATCGAAACGGGCACGTCAACTCGCACCAACCCGGCGTCACTGATGAGTTCCGCCGCCGCAGCTTCAACCTTTTCCCGTACCGCCGAAGCCACGACGGCGGCGCCCAGGTCGACCGACACCGCGACCCGCATGCCGTTCAAGGTGAAGGTGCCGAGACCGGCTTCCCAACCTTCGACGCGGGGCAGGCTGAAGGGGTCGTACTCACTGGCGCCATTGCACACGTCGTACCAACGAGCGGCGTCACGCACCGAACGAGACACGCACCCAATGACGGCCGTCAGCGGCTCGATCTCGGTGTGGGGACCTTTGGGGACTCGACCGAAGGTGGCCTTGAGCCCCAACAGCCCGGTGAAGCCGGCGGGAATGCGAATGGAGCCACCGCCGTCACCCCCCGTGCAGATGGGGAGCAGACCACCGGATACTGCGGCGGCTGATCCGCCGGAAGAACCGCCCGGAGTGCGCTCGAGGTCATAGGGATTCGAGGTGGCGCCATGCAGCCTGGTGTAGGTGCAGTTGATGCCGCCGAATTCGCTGGCCGTCGTCTGGCCCACCAGGACGGCACCGGCTTCTTTCAGTCGTGCCGTCATGGTGCCGTCGTACTGGGCGATCTCGTCCTTCAACACCAACGACGCTTCGGTCTGGGGCCAACCCTTCACCGGATCGAGCTCCTTGACGCCGATGGGTACGCCGCCGAAGGGCAGCGATACGTCGGCGGCTGCCGCCGTTGCTCTGGCTTGCTCCTCGTCAATGAAGCAGACCGCATTCAGCTGCGAAGCGGCAATGGCCGCCAGCGATGCGTCGAGGGCTTCGGTGGGGGAGATGGTCTTGGCTCGAAACGCATCGACCAGCGAACTGGCGTCATCCATCCATGGTTGGTCGCTCACGGGTGAGAAAGCTACCGGGCGGGGCCTCGCCCCGCCCGGTAGCCAGGGGGGATCAGTCGACGGTCTTCACGCGAAAGATGTGCGCCGCCAATGGTGCCGCGAGGGCCAGAATGACCACGCACCAGATCAGTGCGGCCTCGACCGGGTGTTGCATGGGCCAGGCCGAGACATTGGCTGACGGATTGGGATTGCCGAACATATGGCGGGCTGCAGCCGTCACTGCACTCACCGGGTTCCAATCGGCCACGGCCTGGAGCCAGCCCGGCATGCCCTGCGTTGGGACCATGGCGTTGGAGACGAAGGCGAGCGGGAACAGCACGATGAACCCGAAGGAGGCCGCCGATTCGGGCCCCTTGCTGTTCAGGCCCACACAGGCGGCGACCCACGACATGGAGTAGCTGAAGAACAGGGCGATCAGGAATCCTCCGATGACCATGGGAATGGAGGTGGTTGGGCGCCAGCCCACGACCAGACCCGCCATGGCGACGATCGTGACGCAGAGGGAAGCGGTCAGGAGATCAGCCATTGAACGACCCACCAGGACAGCCGAGCGCCACATCGGTAAGGTCCGGAAGCGATCGATCACCCCTTCGTGGAGGTCGGTGCTGAGGCCCACCGCGGTGCCCATGACTGAAGTGGTCAGGTTCAGCAGCAGCAGTCCCGCCAGCGCGAAGTCCTTGTAGGTCCCGCCCGGGATGGGGATGCCCGATCCGAACACGTAAATGAACAGGAGAGTGAAGAGCACCGGCTGGATTGTCACGTCGGAGAGCTGCATGGGCTCGCGCGAGATGTGGATCAGGTTGCGCCGGGTCATCGACCAGACGTCGGCCACGCGATCGCGCAGGGTCAACTGGCCCCGGGGTGCGCTCACGTTTGGGAGGGCGGTGATGGTGGTCATGCGGGAACTCCTTCGAGGATGGGCGTCTCGGGTTCGGCGGCCGGGTGGCCGGTCAGGGAGAAGAAGACGTCATCCAAGGACGGCTGACGGACCTCGATGTTGTCGACGAGGATGCCCGCCCTGTCCAGGGCGCGGACGACGGTGGTGGCCAAGCCGGGCGAGTTGTCCACCGCAGCTTGAAGGAGGCGGCCCTCCTCGCTGACCTGCACCTGTCCATCCACCAATTCCTGCAAGGCCGAGACGGCATCGGGATGGGGCTCGGACAGGGTGACGTGCAGGCGGGCGCCCTTACTGGCCTCCTTGAGTTTCAGGGGGCTTCCCTGAGCGATGACTGTGCCATGGTCGATCACCACGATGTGGTCGGCCAGCGAATCGGCCTCATCCAGGTACTGGGTGGTGAGGAGCACGGTGACTCCTTCGGCCACCAGCTCGCGGATGATCTCCCACATACGCACCCGACTGCTCGGGTCGAGACCAGTGGTCGGCTCATCGAGAAAGAGCACCGGCGGGCGGGTCATGAGGCTGGCCGCCAGGTCCAGCCGTCGTCGCATTCCTCCCGAGTAGCCCTTAGCCACCCGATCGGCGGCGAAGGTCAGTTCGAAGCGTTCCAAGAGTTCGCTGGCTCGAACCCGTGAATCGGCCCGTGACATCCGGCCGAGCTCGCCCATGAGGTGGAGGTTCTGGCGTCCGGTCAGGAGCCCGTCCAGCGTGGCGTCCTGGGCGGCCACTCCGATGTGCTGGCGAACCTGCGCTGCCTGGGTGACGACATCCAGACCGGCCACGGTTCCCCGGCCGGTGTCGGGCGTGGCAAAGGTGGTGAGGATCTTGACCGCTGTGGTCTTCCCCGCCCCGTTGGGTCCGAGCACACCCAGAATGGTGCCGGCCGGTACTGAGAAATCGACTCCGGCCAGGGCCTGGGTGTCGCCGTACCGCTTGGTGAGCCCTTCGGCTTCGATCATGAATTGTGCAGACATCGCGTCCTTACCTGTCGGCTAGTAGTCTGTTACTAACCGCATGGTAAGTGAGTTACTTACTTGCCGTCAAGTAAGTTGGAGAAATCGTGGCACTGGCTGGAGTGGAGATCGAAGTCGAGGGCGAGACCAAGAGCACGCGTGAGCGCATCCTCGACGTGGCCATGGACCTCTTCATTGAAAAGGGTTACGACAAGACGTCGTTGCGCGAGATCGCCGAGCAGCTTGGCTTCACCAAGGCCGCCCTCTACTACCACTTCAGTAGCAAAGAGGACATCCTGATGGCGCTCCATCAGCGGTTCCACGACTTCGGGCGTGAAGCGCTGGAGGAGCTGGGACAGCAGGTGCCGACCAAAGCCAAGTGGGCGGACCTGTTGGACAGTGTGATTGAGCAGATGCTGGCCAACCGGAAGATCTTCCTGCTCCACGAACGGAATCAGGCTGCGTTCGAGGGTTTGCACAATGAGGAGCACGACGCCGATCACGACGATCTGCAGGCTCAACTCAAGCGAGTGCTGTCCGATGCCAGGGTGGACGTCGAAGACCGGGTGCGGATGGCGGCATCGTTCGGCGCCATCATCGCTGGCATCTTCTTGGCCGGCGATGCCTTCGACGCCATACCGTCTCCTCAACTTCGATCGATGCTGGAAGGCGTCGTCACCGACCTCCTGCGCTAGTCAGAACGGCGCCGGTCCGTTCACGGAAG
>Ga0302314_10016268_pt1 | contig 12588 bp, 13 predicted proteins | sample III_Palsa_N2_3_FD_200533 | JGI IMG/M metagenome (GOLD analysis project Ga0302314, IMG submission 200533) | Peat permafrost microbial communities from Stordalen Mire near Abisko, Sweden - III_Palsa_N2_3 | ecosystem: Environmental > Terrestrial > Soil > Palsa > Peat permafrost | place: Sweden...
TGCCGCGCAACTTCTTCAATACGCTTGCCGGCTTACCTTTGATGATCGCGATGCAGGTATCGGTGTCGAGCATCCACTTCATTGCAAGGGTTCCCGACGATCGATCTCCGCAGGCTGTCCGCGAGTTTCCATGAAGTCCGGTGGGAACTTGGCGAGACTCTCCATCAACGCCTCCCACGACCTGGCCTTCGGCAGCAAGACGACAGCAGTGCCGATGCGCTTGATGAACACCTCCTTGCCGGGAAAGCGAAATTCCTTCGGCAGTCGTACCGCCTGACTCTCGCCATTCTTGAACAGTTTCGCGGTCTTCATTAGAGTGCTCCCAGCGTATATACTAATAGTATATATATTACCTCGAAGATGACAAGCGCGGATCCTACTTGGCTAAGCCGCGTACGCCCGAATCGCTTGTAGCCGCGAAACGCGAGGAGACGTAAAGGAGACAAGCGTTTTCGGGTGCGCTTAAGTATCTGACTCAACGAGCGAAACGAAATTCGTCGCTCCAATCCATCATCGGTGCCACCGACATCGTGCGCGATATCGATTTGCCTTCGATCTGTCACTGTCTGATCACCCTAAGTCCCTAGAGCCGCCGGCGGATGACGGAAGCCAACCGACCTGCCGACCTCCCAATGCTTTCCGGGAGTGTGCTGCGGTTCTCAAAGCCCCGCAGCAGTCCCGCGTTCCGCGACGCAGTTCGCCCCGCTGTGTACTCCGCGAGCTAGAGTCATCCGCTACATCTTCCAGGGCGGCGCCAACATAGGCCCGCAGCATCTGGAGTGACCATAATATGTGGAGATTGAATCGTACGGCCTATGCGACTGTCGCTTGGATGACTCTCGCCGGCGTTGCCTGTATCGCCCCCATCGATGCACAGGGCGGAGACTCGCGGGAGGGGTATGAGCACCAGCCCTCCGAGGCTGCGCGGCAGGCCGCCCGGCGGGAAGCGGAGGCGCGACTGAGCCGCCGTACTCATCCTGCGCGTGCGCAGCAGCCGCCCCCGGCGTATCGCAGTGCCGCGAGCGGAACTCATCTCCCCAGCGGCAGCCGAGTGCACGATGTTTCCCGCGGCCTCTCCGCGGGCCAGCTCGGCGTCGTTCGTTACGGCAACAACCTCAGCGGCACGGTCGAACGCACTATCCGGCCAGGTCTCGTGAACCGCACCTTCGTCAGCGGCGGACATGTCCTGTATTCGCACCTTTACCAACGTCATGTCTGGCACCAATTCGGCAGAGCGTTCGCGTACGAGGCGTTCGTACCGGCGATGCGCTACCCCGGGGCCTACTACGCCTGGGCGCTGGCGGCCTGGCCGCATCCGGTCACCTATACCTGGGGTTGGCAGGTACAACCTTGGTACCCGATGTACGGCTCCCTATTCACCCCGTATCCGGTCTACACGAGTCCGGATCTGTGGATGACCGATTACATCATTGCCCAGAGCATGCAAACGGCCTATCAGGCGCAGACCGTCGCGACGGCGACAGCGCCGGCACTCCAGCGTGCTCCGGCGGCGCCAGCCCCGGATTCGAGCATCGGGGTCTCCGCCGCGCCACCCGGCGGCGCGGCATCTGCTTCGCGACCGAGCGATGCGCTGCCGCCGCCGCGGTCGAGCGGTACGCCATCCGCGCCGGTAGCCCTGCCACCAGCGATGACACCGCAAGTCAAGGCGCAGCTCACCACCCAGATCAAAGTCCAGTTGCAGGAGCAACAAGCCGCTACAGCGACGCCCGTGACTCTAACGACCCAGAGCACTCCGCCGGCGCTCAGGCCCAGTCATGTTTTCTTTCAGGTCGTACAGCCGCTGGACGTTGCGACAGATGCCACCAACAGCCATTGCTCGTTGAGCGCCAATGATTACATCAGACGAACCGGCGGAATGAGCCAAGACGATTGGATGATCCCGGTGGTGGTCGAGCTGAGCCGATCATCCGATTGCCCCGAGGGCCTGCGCACGCGTATCGGGCTCAACGATCTGAATGCTATGGAGAACGAGCAGGAGGCCCAGGTCATGGAGGCAATGCAAGCAGCCTCCAAGAGCATGGGGCCAAATGGACCGCCGAGCAGCTCCGGGTCGCACCCGACCTTGATTGTCGACGGCAGGGCGGCTCCGGAGCCGAGCGCGCTGGAGACAATCCCACAGGCACGGTGAGCGCTCGCTTGCTGCCGCTACGCTGCCGAGTTCTCGATATCTAACATGATCGGCGACCACATAGACCACTACCGCGTTTTGGAACTCGTCGGGCGCGGCGCAATGGGCGTCGTCTACAAGGGGCTCGACCTGAATCTCGATCGAACGGTCGCGATCAAGGTGATGAGCGCCGAGTCGCGCAACGATCCTGACTTCGTCGAGCGCTTCCGTCAGGAAGCGCGCCTGCAGGCCGCACTCAATCACCCGAACGTCGGGCTGCTGTTCGACTACTTCGTCCACGACGGCGCACCCGTCGCGGTGATGGAGTTCATCGACGGCGAAAGCCTGGAGCAGTTGATCCGGAGGCGCGGGCCGATCCCAGCGCATGAGAGCATCCCGATCTTCAAGCAGGCATTGCGCGGGGTCGCAGCTGCGCATCGCTCCGGCATTATCCATCGAGATCTGAAGGCGGCCAACCTGATGATCACCAAGGACGGTATCGTCAAGGTGATGGATTTCGGCATCGCCAAGCGCCAGGGTGCAATGGGCGCCACCAAGGCCAGCACCAGCATCGGCAGTCCGCTCTATATGGCGCCCGAGCAGATCCTGGGTCGCGCTGTCGATCGCCGCACCGACGTGTACGCCCTTGGGGTCACGCTCTACCAGCTCTTGAGCGGGCAGCCGCCGTTCAATCCCCGCAGCAAGACCGAGTACAGCGTCTTGAACGCCCATGTGAACGATCTGCCGGAGCCGCCGACGGTCCATTGTCGCGATATTCCGCAGTCGATCGTGGACGCCGTGATGCGCGCGCTCTCCAAGGAGCCCGAGGCGCGCTTCCAGAGTGCCGAGGACTTCATGCGCGCGCTGCCGGACGTACCCGCGCCCAATGCGGCGCGACCGTTAGGTCCGAACGGCTCGGTGGCGACACCGCGGGTCGGTCCCACAGGGACGGTAGCGATACCGCGGGCCGATTCAAGTGGCACGGTTACTCTCGAGTACTCGCCGCCGCCCGTGAGCGGGGAGTCGATCGCCGCTTTTGAGCCTGGCGGCACGATGGGGTTCGAGTTCGCGTCCGCGACCGTGCGCGAACCAAAGGACACGATGGCGTTCGACTACTCCGCGGGAACGCTGCGGCAAGAGGCGTACCCGCCCCAGTCCGGGTCGTCACCGGCTGAAATTACCTCGCCGGTGATTGCAGAGAATGCTGCGCTCGTCGGAACACCGGACACCACGAGACTAAGCCACAACTCCACATCATCGTCTGCAGCACCTTCTCTCGCGGCGCAAGGGTTGCGTGGCGCACCGCCGAGTTTCATCCAAAGCCTGCGAGCCGGCCGGCCGTTCATTGCGACAATGCTCGTCGCGACGCTCGTGCTAGGCGCGCTGCTCCACCACAAGGAGCGGCTGCCCGCGACGCCACGGGCGGCGTCCCCTACCTCCGGCGACCCTCGTTTTGCGAACGCACAACCCCCGACGGAGACACAGCCACCGACATCCGCGGAACCCACCGCGCCGCCACCTGCGATCTCGCCTTCGGGCGACGAACCAGCGGCGGCGCACACAGCAGATACAAGCACCGCGGCAACTGTGTCCGCGACGGGGGCAACGCCCGCCACGGAAACTGCCCCCACCCGGCAGGACCTATCGGGAACCTGGCACGGGAACTATGTCGATGCCTCGGGCAAGGAGCTACTCCGTGTCGTCAGTCTGAGCATCAGCCGCGTGCGAGACGACGGCGGAATCGAAGGCACGTTGCAGTACCAAGCGCCATCGGGAGATGGCGAGTGCCAGCTCCACCCGCGCGGCAGCACGTATTCCGCCGGCCAGCGGCACCTGCAGCTCAGTCCCGAGGGCTGCAGTCCTCGCCATCCGAGGGAGCTCGGTGTGCCGCTCGACTTCTATGGTGTAAATCCGTTGGCCAACACGCTCAAGGACGGTCGCATCGAAGCGCCCACAGGAGACGTGATCAGGGTCAGGCTGCAGCGAGTGAGCGGAGCGTAGAGGCGGCCGCCCCGCTCGTGCTCCAGCCGAGTTACCCGGCTCGGCGAACCGCTCGCAAGTCGGGCGCGCCAGACAAGTCGTGACTTCGGCCCCGGATATCGAGGAGACACAGAGAACCCGCCCAATCAATGGTCGGGTCCACGAGAAATTCCGCAATCGAAGTTGTTCACGGTGACCCGTCCCTCGGCCGCAAATAGCCACGCGTGAACTCGGGATTGCGCGATCGACGGGGTCTCACAATGGGTAGGTCCGCGGTGCTGCCGACATGAGCCTCCGAATGAGCGGCGCGCCGGCCGGGGAAGCGCTCAGCGCGCGGAGGGCGCGGTGCGAGGCCGCCGATGACTCCAGACTTCAGCCGATGACAGGCGCCTCGTGTCGTGCTGACTTTCTCAAGCCGCATGTTCGGTAGCGAACAGCGTCGCCTGTGGACAATGAGTGCAGTGAGAGCCACCCGGTTCGGGGGCCTGACTCCCTACCGTGAAAGGAGTGCCGGGACAATCGCGTCGAGACTCCACGGTCCAGGCCCCGCGAGCATCACCACGGCCAACCCGATGCAGTAGAGCGTCTCGGGCACGTAGAGCAGGTCGCCGAGCCAATCGGCGCGGTCAATTGGCTGCCATGCACGAACCCGTTTGAAAGCGTCAAGCGCAATGGCCCCAAAACAAACCACGAAGAGCCCGAAGGCCGCCAGCACCGACAGTAAACCAATGATAAGCGCAGATCCGCCGGCGAACTCGATGCTAGGCAGCAGCCATTGCATCATCGGCACGGCGTGCACTCCATCGTCTTCCAGTGTCTGAGTCAGTGTCGCATGCCTCGAAGTGTTGAATAGCTTGTGGTACCCGCTGATGACGAAGAACACTCCGAGTGCCACGCGATTGAGCGCCAGCGCCGCGTTCGGACTTTGCGCACCTTGGATGATGAAGAGTGCATTCATGATTTAGGGGCCTCGCGGAGCACGGCAACAGAGCCAATCGACGTCGAGACTTGCGCAAATCAGTCGATTCAACCAGTGGAAGCGAAAACGGCCAGCCCCGAAGCCCGACAAACGCCGGTGTCAGTAGCACCCTTCCGCGCGACGCCGCGTGAAGGACGGACTCCCACCGATAACATCCAACCACACGCCCGCTGCGCGAGCTCCCTCCGCATGGCATTAGCCCTTCAGTCGTAGCACGCGGTCCACTGAGCATCAGATCTAATGCTTTAAGACGGGTAAATTGCACGATAGTACCGGTCCGGATATCCCCGAGGGCCTTGCGTTTGGCTGCCGAGGCGTAATGACTCAAGGGCACCCGCGATGTCGCCAGGCCAAGCGCAGCAGACTCCGGCGCGCGCGGCCAAGTCGATACCATCGTTCAATATCCACCTCGCAGCGATGGCCTCACAGTAGCGACATCGTAGGCGCAATGGCTCTTAAGGAGGATTTAATGGACGCGACAACAAAGAACGCACAGATCCGGCTCAGCCAGCGCTCACCGGGTTACATGCGAGTGACATTCGACAATCCGCCGCTCAATCTCATGGGTCCTCAGTTCGTTCTGGAGATCCGCGAAATCATGAACAAGCTCGAGGCCGACGACAAGGTCAAGGTTGTGGTATTCGATAGCGCGGTCGAAGGGTTCTTTCTCAATCATAGCGATTTCCTCGCCAAGCTCGAAGACATGACGGCGATTCCTCAGGGACCCACAGGTCTCGAATCGTGGCCCGACGTACTCGTGCGCCTGACGCGAGCGCCCTTCGTGTCGATAGCCCTGATTCGAGGTCGGGCGACCGGCAACGGAAGCGAAATTACGCTGGCCTGCGATATGAGTTTCGCGAGTCTGGAGAAGGCTATCTTGTCGCAGTGGGAAGTCGGTGTCGGCATGGTTGCCGGCGGCGGCCCTATGGCGCGCCTGCCCCGCCTTATGGGACGCGGGCGGGCGTTGGAAGTGCTCCTGGGATCGGAGGACATCGGCGGCGAGCTCGCCCAGGCCTATGGCTACGTGAACCGGTCGTTACCTGATGCGGAGCTTGACCGATTCGTGGACGCGCTTGCGAGCCGCATAGCCTCGTTCGACAAGTGGGCGATCGCGAACACGAAGCGCCTGACGAATGCGACGCTTCCGCCGGATGTGGAAATCGCCGAAGGATGGGATACCTGCATCAAGTCGATCACTCGACCGACGACACAGCGGAACTTCAAAATCTTGTTCGATAAGGGCTTTCAGAAGCCAGGCGACGTGGAAAATCGCCTCGGATACCAGCTCGGGCAGCTCCGCTGAACTCTGGCGGTCCGCACCGCCCGCAGCCATGCAACCGGTGACGGATGGCGACGCATCGGGCGGACCAGTCAGAGAGCGGTCCGATAGGCGCAGGCTCGAATTCCGACGGCCTTCTCGAAGCTCGGCCGACACGGGTAGCCATGTTTGCGTCGGAAATGACCGATTCGAAATCATCTACCAACTGAGGAAGCCAAAATGCCGCGAGAAGTGCTGAGTTTGAACCTGGACGACGCCCGACAGGCCATTGCTGCGGGCGAACGCAAGGCGCTGGAACTTAAAGTCCCGTATAACATTGCCGTTGTGGACGCAGGCGGCGGCCTGGTTGCACACGCCCGCATGGACGGTGCCTGGCTAGGGAGCGTTGACATCGCGATCGACAAAGCCTGGACTGCGAGGGCATTCGACATGCCGACGGATGCGCTGGCCCGCCTGGCGCAGAGCGGTCAGCAGGGTTTCGGGATCAACACGACAAACCGTTGCCGAGTGGTGATTTTCGGCGGTGGCATCCCGGTCAAGGTCAACGGCATCGTAATTGGAGGCGTGGGTGCAAGCGGGGGAAGTGTCGAACAGGACACTCTGGTTGCGCGAGCGGCTCTCGACGGGCTAAACCTGTCGTAAGAACCTGCCGAGGCTGTCTTCGTCTATGGAATTGAGTCAGGCTCCCGCGGTCGCGTCACCGCATACGAACTTTGACTGCGGAGCGGTTTCCCGCCGCCGCGCGGGACGCGTGGCGGGGTTACCGCATCGGCCGCAAATCTTCCAGGACGGTCGGCAAGAGTTCACTGACGGTGGGGTGGATGCGTACATGGCGCTGGAAGTCCGTGTAGGCTGTCTTCGCGTACACTGCATCTATGAGTGACTGCACAGACTCGTCCGTGCCCACACCCACCAGCGAGGCGCCGAGGATGCGTCTCGATTTCTTCTCAATATGAACTTTCAGGAACCCCTGAGTTTCACCCTTCTCTATTGCGCGCGCGACGCGGGTCATGGGTAACTTGCCGACGAGCGCCTCGATGCCAGCCTTCGCGATCGCTGCCTCATTCATACCGACCCGCCCCAAGGGCGGATCCGTGTAGAGAGCGTAGACCGGTAGCCTGTCGGTAACTTTCCGCCCCGCACCGGCGAGCAGGTTGTCGGCGACAATCTCATAATCGTTATACGCAGTGTGCGTGAAGGCGCCTTTGCCGTTGCAGTCGCCCAAAGCCCAGACGTGTGGATTCGACGTGCGCAGTTCATCGTCCACCTCGATATAGCCGCGTCCGTCGGTTTTTATCCCCGCCGCGTCCAGACCAAGGTCGTCTGTATTGGGCGTGCGCCCCACGGCCAGCAGGACGTGACTGCCATGCTCGCGCGGCTCCCCTTCCTTACAATCCAGGCCAACCGAAACGCCATTTTCCGCGTTGTGTACGCTCACGCACTGAGCTCCCAAACGTAGGGAGATGCCTTCGGCACTCAGAAAGTCCTCGATACACCGCGACACATCCTCGTCTTCGTGTCCCACGAGTCGCAGCCCCATTTCCACTATGGTAACTCGACTGCCAAAGCGGCCAAACATCTGAGCAAACTCCAGCCCTACGTAGCTCCCGCCGATCACCACCAGATGCTCGGGCACGAAGTCGAGATCCATCATCGTTGCACTGGTGAGATACCGGACCGTATCCAGCCCGGGCATTTTTGGAATGAGTGGTCGACCGCCCACGTCGACAAAGATCCTGTCGGCAGTGAGCACTTCACCATTCACTTCCACCGAGCGCGGCCCGCTGAAGCGAGCGTGACCGCGGTAGATAGTCGCGCTCCTCAAGCCCCCCATCCAATTCTCTACGCCGTCGCGCGCATTGCGCACAATTTCTCCCGTGCGCGCCTTGATGCGTTTCATGCTGACCGCAGGGGAGTCATCCAATATCACGCCATACTCGGCGGCACGCTTCGCCAAGTGCGCGGCATAGGCGCTTGCCACCATGGCCTTGGTAGGAGTACAGCCATTGTTTACGCATGTCCCGCCGAATGGGCCCCTTTCCGCGATAGCAACCTTCATTCCCTGGGCACAAAGACGCGCTGCAAGGGATGGGCCCGCCTGCCCCATGCCAATGACGACCGCATCAAAAATCGCGGACATACGACCGTCTCCATTGCGCGTCGCGCGGCTTGCGACAATGCCGCCATTGTGACGGAAAGTCTCTGGCGGCAAGCCCATCTTATGCAAAGACCGAAGGAGCCCCCGGAAGCGCGGCCAAGGTGGTGTAGCCTTCTATGCCGCCGCGCCCTCCTCAGACGAAGTCGGCTCTTCGGTACGAGCCGTTGCGTCGCTGCCTAACGAACAGTCAACGCCAGGGTTCCCGTCGCTACCGCGGCTGGAGGATCGTCCGTCAATGGGGTTTAGCACTTCCGCGTCTGGTCCAAAGACAACGGACACTACGCATGCTGCCACGAGCGTGACTGTAGCAACGGCTACTCCCAGAAGCATCGGAGCCACCGCGTCATCTGCAACAGCCACGCTAGCGCTGCGAAGTTCGGCTGCGTTTTCACATTGCACTCAGCGTCGAGATTCCATACGACCGTCGGTGTGTACACCACCTTGGACGAACACCAGGCGCAAATTCCCTCGGTCCGGCGGCTCTTGGCGCGACCGGCTGGCCAGTCGACCTCCTGCCCTTCTGCGCTCTGGGGCACTCCTACCATCCGGCACGCCCCCACACTCACCACCCTGGTGCCCAGAATACATCGCAACTCGCTCGCCAATCCGCGTCTAGCCCGCGTTCCACATCCGACCATAAGCACACATGCGAAGACATTGAACCAAGATATCGGCCCTACTATCGATCACCCGAGTGCGCCAGCATCACTGGTTTTTCTCTGGGCGCGGCGGCATCTTGGCTTGCGTGGGTGGAGCGATTAACCTAGTACGGCAGCTTCAAGCAAGCGTGCGATCGGTGCGGCGCAGCAGAAGGGTATCGCCGTTCTTGATTCAGAGCTGCGGGGTTTGTCTCTTTGGCTACCGAAGGCCCTAGTGAAATGGATGATCGGCAGACACGCGCGGCGCTGGATCAACATTGGGCGGCTTCCGATGCCGGCGACTTCGAAACTGAACATCGCATCTATCAGGAAGATGCCGTATTGGAGTACCCACAGTCGGGCGAGCGCGTTCTCGGGCGAAAAAACATACAGACGAGCCGCATGCTTCAGCCTAATAAGAAGCGCTTTACCATCCAACGAGTTATCGGGAATGGAAACCTTTGGGTTACCCAATACATTCTGACGTATGACAACAAGCCCTCGTACACCGTGAGCATCATGGAGTTTGTGGGCGACAAGGTCGCCCGGGAAACGCAATACTTCTCAGATGCCTTCCAGGCCGCGACGTGGAGGGCGCCTTTCGTAGAGCAAGTGCCGCGATGACCGCCACGAGGCCCGTCGCCTAGAACCCGTCGGGCGACGGCGGCCATCCGATTGACCCAAGCGATTTACCCTGGCCCGACGTGCGGCTCGGCATCACGCGACACCATCGTACAATGGCGCCGTATCAACCTTCGCGGTCCGATCCCTGCGGCCAACCTCGAAACCGGACGAAGGAGCTCCTGGCGGCCAGTTGCAATGGGGCATGACCAGTTTGGATCGGGACATTGCATGAACGCATCGGCTGACAAATCTACGTGGGAACCGCCATACAACTTCGCAGAACACGGTCGACTGAACGCTGACCAGGTGAACTCGTTGCCTGACAGCGCTTTTGCGTTCCCGCGATCTCGAAAAGAATCCATGACCGATGCGTCGCATGTTCGCAGCGCGCTTGCAAGATTCAATCAAGTGGCGGACGTGAGCGACGAGGATCGCGACCTCGCATTTGTCAATATCAAGAAAGCCGCCCAGTACTACAGCGTGGCGATGAGCGAAACAGTGTTTCCATGTCGACATCGCTAGGGCGCCGGAACGCTTGCCCTCGCCGATCCGACGTCGCTCCTCTCCTCTATCGGGGTCACCTCAGTGGCCCGCATCGCTGGCTCCGATGCCTGCCTGCTGAATCTGACTCGTGTTCCAGTCCGGATGCGAGTTCGCAGCGCGGGTGGTGCCCCGTGAAGATTGAACGGAAAAAGATCACCCTCATCCGCGACTATGAGGCCAAAGCCACCGGCGCTGTCGAAGTCGCTGACCATTCCCGTGGATCCCATCATTGCTCCAATCGCGCCTCCGACCGACGACGGCGAACGCATACCGGACTCGCGCGCGGATCGCGGCCCTTCAAGGTCGGATCGACGAGCTTCAGTCGTAGAAAGCCGGAATCATCTTGAGCTTGTCGGTCTGGCTTTTGTCATGGTTGATGAACAGCGACGCCTTGTACTGAGCCATCAGCTGCCTGACTCTTTCCATAGACGCGAGTGACTCTGCTTTATCGGCATTCAGCGACGGGACGATGTTCTTCTGGAAATTCTCCTCCAGATGAACAACGTCGCCGGAGAGCACGATGAAGCCCGAATTCTTGAGATGGAGCAGCAGCGACTGATGCCCCGGGGTATGCCCCGGTGTGGAGACCAGAGTCACGCTCCCATCGCCGAACACATCGGTATCACCGTCGATGAGCTGCAGGTTCTTCGGGGTACCCAGGAGCTTGCGTGCCAGAGCCATTAACTGATTGACGTTGTCGTTTGCCCCGTCGGGGGAATATATCCACCGGTACTCAGCGCGCTGCATCACGACTGTAGCGTTCGGGAACAAAGCCATATTGCCTATGTGATCGCCATGCGTATGCGAAATTGCAACACGACCGACATCGCCGGGCTTCAGTCCGATTTCGGCGAGCTGATCTGTCAGTGAGTGGTCGAGGTGATAGACGATCAGCTTTGGTAAAGTGGACCATCCCCTAGGGTCCTTGAGCGCGGCCTGCGGAACACCCGTATCCCAGAGCAGCCACTCGCTTTGATGCTTTATCAGCCAACAGGTGGATGAGAATTCAATGTCACGCCCGACGTTCTCGCCCGGTGTCCACACCGACTCGTCGTTCGCGAGCGAATGACCGCAATCCAATCTATACAGCCGCTCGGCAACGCCAGCGTTTACCGGATCGGGTAGCTTCGAGCCTGCGTGCGCATCTCGCATGCCTCCGATCAGGAGGACAAGGCCGATGGCGACAGCTGCTCCCCTCATGGCTGTCTCGGGCGCTCAGGTCACCGCGTCTCGTAGGGGTGAAAGACGTAGTCCTTCGCCTTCACCGCCACGTGACAGGTCTGTCCGCAACCGGGAGTGCCGGCTTTATCGGGCGTGAAAGTTGCCGATGCCGGATCATAGTCAAACTGGGCATAGCCCCAGCCGCCGGTGGCGGGGAATCTCTTGCTGTCCTTCTCCATGAAGAAAAGATCCGCCAGCGTGTCCGGCACATCGACGACGAACGGGGCTTCCGTGCTCTTCTTCGGTTTCCATTGCACCTTCGCGATCTTCGAGCCCTCCGGAAACGGTTTTCCGTTCCCCGGAATGCCGGACTTGTAAGCCGCGATGATTGTCGGGTTACCGAGGATCACTTTCAACCTGTCGTCGGTCTTCGCGCTGGAGATGAGCTGCCAGTCTTCGTAGCCCCTGAAGTCAGAAAAAGCCACTCCGCCAGGCAGCTGCAGCGTGTACTTGTCCTGTTTGGAACCCGCCACGCCGCTCACGACCGCGAGGGCCAGCAACAGGGTGCCAACGATCCACTTGCTTTTGCGGTTCATCCCGTCTTCCTCACTTCAGTTCATGATTACTCGTTTTGCCCACTCGCCGCACCGGAGGCTTCACGCCCAGCGCCTGTGTCCATTCAGCCCGTGACAACCCACGCTCGCCATTGCACCAAGGTATCGACCGATCTGACGACGATGGCAAAGAAGCGAGCGTTCCTCTTGTTCCGGCTTCCCGGCGAGCCCTCCCCCGTGCATCAGAATTTCGACACGAGCGGGGTTCCCGGTTCAGGTCGACGGATTGGCTAAGGCCATCATCGGTATCGCCGATACCATCGTCCAACAGATTCCTCGCTGTGCTCGTGGTGTACTCCACTTGGGTCGACAGCAGCCGCCGAGCGGTCTTTGGCGGCATAAAATTTGGAGCTCAACCATGAATATTATCGACAGCGCGCTGAAAGCAAACCTTGACTATGCGAAGAAGTACGACCCGAAACTCGGGCAACCACCGGCTCCCAAGGTTGCGGTTGTAACGTGCATGGACCCTCGCCTGTCGAAC
>Ga0302314_10016269_pt1 | contig 12587 bp, 11 predicted proteins | sample III_Palsa_N2_3_FD_200533 | JGI IMG/M metagenome (GOLD analysis project Ga0302314, IMG submission 200533) | Peat permafrost microbial communities from Stordalen Mire near Abisko, Sweden - III_Palsa_N2_3 | ecosystem: Environmental > Terrestrial > Soil > Palsa > Peat permafrost | place: Sweden...
CTCCGTCGGCTTGTCGGCGAATCACAATGGTCGATCACGACGCACCCTGGCCTCACCGCTGCGGCGGTGACGTACGCTGAAGTCGATGAAGGGTGTAGATCAGTGTGGGAATAATACGTCGGGACATCCCCAGCCAGGCCTCCGGTATCACCTGAACCAGATTGGTCAGCACCGCTGTCGGGCGCTCCAGCGTCAATGTGAGGCGCGCGGCAGGCACGCAGACGTTCTCAAACCCGAAACCGGCCTGAAATAGCAAAGCTTCCAGTTCCGGCACAGTCAGCGGTTCGCAATCGTAGAACTGCCCCTTCCCCATGAATTTCAGATAGGGCGTACGCAGCGAGCGCGGCAACCAACTCAGAAATGCCAGACCATAGTGAGGCTCGACGAGCTGCCAGCGATTCGGCACGGCCAGATAGCCCCGACCGCCGTTTTTCATGACGCGCCGGACTTCGCTCAGATGATGCGCCTGGCTGGCACGGTCACCGACGTGTTCGATCACATGGTTGGTGATGACGATGTCAAAGCTGGCGTCCGGGAACGGCAGTGCGGTTCCGGATACTCGGGTGAAGCGGTACCCATCGCTCAATTGCCGCAGATCGACGACGTCGACCGCATCGACCTCGCATTCCAGCTCCGGATGGGTGGCAAAGTAATGCGAAATTCCGCCGACACCACAGCCGATTTCCAGCATTCTGATCGGCCCGGCGCCGGGGTTCAAATCCAGAAGTTTTTCAATTTTCAGCGCTTTCAGCCTGCGCGATGCGGTATCGAGCACGGCATGCGGCTGACGCTGGATCTGACCGGCGTCACCGTTCACGGAGCAAGCCCGGCATCTGCATTCCGGATAACTGCCCCGCATGCTTCGCGGACGCGCTCCCCGAATCGGCCCCACTCGAATTTCGCAGCAAAATCACGCCGCCGCAGCCTGGCCTCTTCCAGCTCGGAGCCGCGGCACAATTCGATCAAATTTTCCGTCATGCAGGCGTAGTCGCCGGACGGCACCAGGCTGCCGGACTCCGGATCGGCTACCGCGTCCACCACGCCACCGACGGCAAAAGCGACGGTCGGCACACCGTGAGCAGCCGCTTCCACCGCCACCATGCCGAAACCTTCGCTGTCTCCCGGCAGATCGAGCACCGGGAATATGAGTGCGCTGGAGGAAAAAAAAGCGGCGCGCACCATCACATCATCCTGCTCCCCCATGAGTTGCACGTGTTCGCCCATGCCCAGCCGCTGGATGGTCCGCAGGATGCGTTGCCGCTGACCCTGTGCATCCGCCTTGATCGAATGAACGGCTTCACCGCCGATCACCGCAAGGAATATCCGCGGCACCGCCTCGACCAGCGCCGGCATCACCCGCTCAAGAAATTCCACGATACCCTTCCTCGACGTCAGGCGGCCCAGCGACAGGAGCACCGGGCGATCCCCTAATCCGAAATGTTGCCGGAACTCCGCCGCCCTGGCTGGCTCCCAGGCGGGCAGACTGGTGCCGGGATGGACAATATTGATGCGCGCAGCAAGGACGCCGGCGCGCTCGGCCAGGGCCGCCGTGTGGCGGCTGTTGACCAGAACCAGATCGAGCGCGCGAAACTGTCGAACCCATAGCTTCTGGTAAATCCAGTGTTCCGCGGCGATATCCAGGCCGTGCAGGTAGGCGCCAGATCTGGCGTTTACGGAGGCCGCGGCCATGCGCGCCAAAGGGGCGGTCAAGCCGCTTCCTGCAAGCACCAGATGCGGGCGGAATCGACGTGCGAGAGCAATTGAATGCACGGCGCTCGCCAGGACAAACCGTGAAAGCGGGCGCAGCGGCACCCCGGTTGCCGGCACTGCTGGGGGCACCGCGGATACACACTCACGCGGGCAACACACGCGTAACTCGAACTCCTGGGTCAACTCCTGTAGTAGATGATGGTTCAGCCGCTCCATGCCGCCACGTAGCGGCGGCAGGTTGCGGGTGATGACCAGGATGCGCGGCTTCCCCAAGAGCTTGCCTCGCCGTTCAGTCGTGCCGACGGTAGGTAAGCGCCGTAATCTGCTCCGATATCAGACCGATCAGGAAAATGATGACGGCCGCACTGAACAGCAACACGCTCATATTGGTAAACCGGTGCAGCATGGAGTACGTGTAGATGTAATGTCCCAGACCCAGGACGAAGAACAAGGCGGATGCGGGTACAAATAATTTGAGCGGCGAGTACAGCGTCGCGATCTTGAAAATGATCAACAGGAAGCGCACGCCATCACGCAGAGGCCGGATGTGACTTCTGCCGATCCGCGAGGAAACCTCGATCGGCATGTAGTTCACCGGGTAGGCACTGCGAAAGAACGCCATGGTGATCGTCGTGGGATAGGAAAAACCATTCGGCAACAGATACAGAAACTCCCGAAATTTGCCGGCGCGGACGGCGCGGAAGCCCGAAGTCAGATCCATCACCTTGAAGCCGGTCATCAAGGTGGCAATGCGGTTGTACAAGGTGTTGGCCATGCCGCGGCCGACGCCGGCCTGATCGGACCAGGAACGGCTGCCAATGACCATGTCGTAGCCTTCGGACAGTCGGTCAAGCAGCGGCTGGATGTTGTCCGGCGAATGCTGTCCGTCCGCGTCCATGAATATCAGAATTTCACCACTGGCTGCCCTGGCGCCACGCTTGATCGCCGCGCCATTGCCCATGGAATACGGTGACGACAGGCACTGCACGCCATGCTCCTGGCATAGTGCGCGAGTCTCATCCGTGGAGCCGTCATCAACCACGATGATTTCCGCCCCGGCCTGGGCAGCACGAAGTTTTGGCAGAAGCCCTCGCAGCGCCGCAGCCTCGTTCTTTGCCGGCAGAATAATGCTGATCAAGCGATATCTCTTGGGTTGGGGGTCTGAGTTTGTCGCCGCACCGGGCTCTTGACGTCCAGAATATGCGTGGCCGGCACATTGTACGGGCCCGCGGGGAAGGAACCATAACCGGGGCTTTTAGTACCGGACACCGATCAATTATTGACGCTGCCGACGGGGGAGTATAGGGTCCTTGGTCAAACAGCCAATCTGACGACGATTCGTTACAACGCCCCGTGGCCCTGAGTCCAAACGCAACCGTTTCCGGCCCCCCGCTCAGCGGCCTGGCCCGGCGTTTTGTCGCCAACCAGCTGCTGACCGAGGAGCAGGCCCGGGAATCCCAGGCCAAGGCGCTGCGCAATGCCCGCCCCATTGTCTCGCAACTGGTCGAGGACAAGCTGATTCCGGCTTCACGGCTGGCGGAGTTCGCCAGCAATGAGTTCGGCACCCCCCTGCTCGATCTGGGCAGCATCGAGCCCGATCTCAACACCATCCGGGAACTCGGCGAAAAGCTGATCCGGGCACAGCATGCGCTGCCGCTTTACAAACGCGGCCGCAAGCTCTATCTGGCCCTGTCCGATCCCACCAACCTGCAGGCGCTGGACGAGTTCAAGTTCGCCAGCGGCTTCTCCACCGAGGCGGTGCTGGTCGAGGAGGACAAGCTCGCCAAGGCAATCGAAGCGGCGATCAACGCCATTCAATCCTCCAGCATCGGCGCCGGCGACTCCGATCTGGAAAACCTGAGCATCGAAGGGGAGCCTGACGGCGCCGCGGAGGAAAAAAACGCCGGGAGCGACGAGGAAGACGCGCCGATCATCCGCTACGTCAACAAGGTGCTGATCGACGCCATCAACCGCGGCTGCTCGGATATCCATTTCGAGCCCTACGAAAAGAAATACCGCATCCGCTACCGCCTGGACGGGGAGCTCAAGGAAATCGCCTCACCCCCGGTGCAGTTGGCCGGCCGCTTTGCCGCGCGCCTGAAGGTGATGTCGCGCCTGGACCTGGCCGAGCGCCGCATCCCGCAGGACGGCCGCATCAAGCTGAAACTGTCGGCGAACAAGTCGATCGACTTCCGCGTCAGCACCTGCCCCACCCTGTGGGGCGAGAAGGTGGTGATGCGTATTCTCGACTCGTCCAGCGCCATGCTGGGCATCGACGCCCTGGGTTACGAGCCGATCCAGAAAGACCACTACATGAAGGCCCTGGGCAAGCCGCAGGGCATGATCCTGGTGACCGGCCCCACCGGCTCGGGCAAGACCGTGTCCCTGTACACCGGCATCAACATCCTCAACACCGAGGATTGCAATATCTCCACCGCCGAAGATCCGGCGGAAATCAACCTGCCCGGCATCAACCAGGTCAACGTCAATCCCAAGGTCGGCCTGACCTTCGCCGCCGCCCTCAAGGCCTTCCTGCGACAGGACCCGGACGTCATCATGGTGGGCGAGATCCGCGACCTGGAAACGGCCGAAATCGCCATCAAGGCCGCCCAGACCGGCCATCTGGTGCTGTCCACCCTGCACACCAACGATGCCCCGCAAACCCTGACACGCCTGCTCAACATGGGCGTGCCGGCCTATAACGTGGCCTCCTGCGTCAGCCTGATCATCGCCCAGCGCCTGGCGCGCAAGCTGTGCAAGGTGTGCAAGCAGCCGGATGCCGTGCCCCGCGACGAGCTATTGCGCGAAGGCTTTGCGGCCGAAGACGTCGATAGCCCCGGCTTCACCATTTTCAAGGCGGTCGGCTGCGACCAGTGCAACAACGGCTACAAGGGCCGTACCGGCATTTACCAGGTGATGCCGGTGACGGACGCCATCGCCCGCATCATCATGGAAAACGGGAATGCCATCGAAATCGCCGATCAGGCGCGGCGGGAAGGGGTCTCCGACCTCAGAAAATCGGCGCTGAAAAAAGTGCGCGACGGGGCCATGGACCTGACCGAGGCCAACCGCATTACCACGGATTAGATTATTCTCTATAACTATGGCGCGCCGGACACAGTAAGGGCACTGGAAGTCCGCGTAATCTTTAGGGAAAGGGGATTTGGGTATGGCCGCGGCAGTAATCAAGGAATATCCGTTCAGCTGGGAAGGCGTGGACCGCAAGGGCGCCCGCATCAAGGGCGTCACCGAGGGCCCCAGCGAAAGCTACATCAAGAGCCAGTTGCGCAAGCAGGGCATCAACCCGATCCGGGTGCGCAAGAAGTCCACCCTGTTCGGCAAGCGCAAGAAGAAGATCACCGGGCAGGACATCGCCATCTTCAGCCGCCAGCTCGCCACCATGATGAGCGCGGGCGTGCCGCTGGTGCAGTCCATGGAAATCGTCGGCCGCGGCCATGCCAACCCGGCAATGGGCGAGATGATCCTGGCCATCAAGACCAATATCGAGGGCGGCTCCTCGCTGGCCGAAAGCCTGGCCAAGTTCCCGCGCCATTTCGACGACCTGTTCGTCAATCTGGTGGATGCCGGTGAAAAGTCCGGCGCGCTGGAAACCCTGCTCGACAAGATCGCCACCTACAAGGAAAAATCCGAATCCTTGAAGAAAAAGGTGAAAAAGGCACTGACCTACCCGGCGGCGGTGCTGGTGGTGGCTTTTATCGTGACCGGCGTCCTGCTGGTTTTCGTGATTCCGCAGTTCCAGGATCTGTTCAAGGGCTTCGGCGCCGACTTGCCCGCATTTACCAAATGGGTCATCTCGCTGTCGGCCTTCGTGCAAGCGGACTGGTGGATGGTCCTGGGAGTGGTCTTCGGCAGCTTCTTTGCCTACCGCGAGGCGCATATCCGGTCGGCCGCCTTCCGCCGTGTGGTCGATCGCCTGATGCTGAAGATCCCGATCATCGGCGACATCCTCTACAAGTCCGCCGTGGCTCGTTTCGCCCGCACCCTGTCCACCATGTTCGCCGCCGGCGTGCCCCTGGTGGAGGCGATGGAATCGGTGGCCAAGGCCGCCGGCAACATCATCTTCACCGAAGCCATCATGACCATGCGCGACCAGGTGGCGACCGGCACCCAGCTGCAGCTCACCATGCAGCAGACCGGCCTGTTCCCCAACATGGCGGTGCAGATGGTGGCGATCGGCGAGGAGTCCGGCTCGCTCGACCACATGTGCGCCAAGGTCGCCGAGTTTTACGAGGAGGAAGTCGACGTCATGGTCGACAATCTCACCGCGCTGATGGAGCCCATGATCATGGTGGTCCTGGGTGTGCTGGTGGGCGGCCTGGTGGTCGCCATGTACCTGCCGATCTTCAAGCTGGGTGAAGCGATCTAGAGTCTCCGGAAGATCCCGTTCTCCATGTCACTGATCGAGGCGCTGCGCGCCAATCCCGCCCTGCTCGTCGGCGTTGTTGCGGTGCTCGGGTTGATGGTCGGCAGCTTCCTCAACGTGGTCAGCCTGCGCCTGCCGCGCATGATGGAAGCGGAATGGCAGCGCGAGGCGAGGCTGATTCTGGAAACGCCGGAGGAAGAGCCGCCCGCGCGCATCAGCCTGTCGCAGCCCCCATCCTGCTGCCCTTCCTGCGGCGCCCGCATCCGGCCCTGGCACAACCTGCCGCTGCTGGGCTGGTTAGTGCTGCGCGGCCGCTGTGCCGATTGCCGGGCGCCGATCTCGCCGCAATACCCCCTGGTGGAACTGACGGCAGGAGTCCTTTCCGCGGCCTGCGCCTGGCATTTCGGCTGGAGCCTGCAACTCGCTGCCGGGCTGGTGCTGACCTGGGCCCTGCTGGTGCTGACGGTGATCGATTTCCGCGAGCAACTGCTCCCCGACAGCATCACCCTGCCGCTGCTCTGGCTCGGCCTGTGCCTGGCCTGTTTCGGCGTTTTCACCACCCCCTCCGCCAGCATCGGCGGCGCGGTCTTCGGCTATCTCAGCCTGTGGCTGATTTACCATGGCTATAAGCTGCTCACCGGCAAGGAAGGCATGGGTCATGGCGATTTCAAGCTGCTGGCCGCGCTCGGCGCCTGGTTCGGCGCCACCTCGCTGCCGATGATCATCCTGCTGTCCTCCCTGGTCGGCTCGGTGGTCGGTGTCAGCCTGATCCTGTTGCGCGGGCGCGACCGCAATATCCCGATCTCCTTCGGCCCCTACCTGGCCGGCGCCGGCTGGCTCACCCTGATCTGGGGCGATGCCTTGCGCGGCCTGTCGCACACATGAGCCCGCGCCAGCTCGCCGCCGGCCCCCTGGTCATCGGCCTCACCGGCGGCATCGCCAGCGGCAAGAGCACCGTCGGCAACCTGTTTATCGGACTGGGCGTACCCCTGCTCGATGGCGACCACGTCGCACGTGAAGTGGTCGCGCCGCCTTCGCCGGCGCTGGCCGCCATCGCCGCACGTTTCGGCCCGGACTACCTGCTGGCCGACGGCAGCCTCGACCGGCGCCGCCTGCGCCAGCGCGTCTTCGCCGAACCCGCGGCGCGGCGCGAACTCGAAGCCATCACCCATCCGCTGATCCGTCAGCGCATTCTCGCCTGGCGCGATGCCCAGACCGCTCCGTACTGCATCCTCTCGGTCGCGATCCTGGTGGAATCCGGCATGAACCAATTGGTTGACCGCATCCTGGTGGTGGACGTGCCGCAAGCGGCCCAGCTTGAGCGCCTGCTGACGCGCGATGGCATCGCCGAACCGCTGGCACAGCAGATGATCGCCGCGCAGGCCAGCCGCGCCGAGCGCCTGGCGCGCGCCGATGACGTGGTCGACAACACCCGCTCGCCGCAGTCCCTCGCCCCCCAGGTGGCACGCCTGCACCAGCTTTACAATCAATTGGCCCACGTTTCGACCTGAGCGTTTGCCCTCCTCGCCCCGGCGCGCCACAATGCGGCGACAACCCATGGATTCACAATATTGATGGACCAGGGCGCAGACTGGATCGCCTTCGAGCATCCGCTGAGCGAGCGGATACGTTTCCTCCTGCGCCTGGAATTCCTGTTTGCCCAATACCAGCACCAGTGCATCGATGCCTCCGCCTGGGGTTTGCGCGCCAGCCTGCACACCCTGCTCGACATCCTTTCCGTGATGGGGCGCTCCGATCTGCGTACCGAGCTGCTCAAGGAAATTCTCGAACAGCACGCCACCCTGACCCGGCTCAGCAAGCGTCCCGACGTCAACCTCGAGCGCCTGACCGAGGTGCTGAAGGAGTTGGGCGGCGTCGCCGCCGAGTTGCAGGGCATGGGCAGCTCCCATCCGGCGATGGTGCTGCGCGAGAACGAATTCCTCTTCGCCGTGCTCAACCGCAGCTCCATCCCCGGCGGCGCCTGCGGCTTCGACCTGCCGGCCTATCACCGCTGGCTGTCCCGTCCGCAGGCGGAAACCCAGCGCGACCTGCAAGCCTGGTTCGCCAACCTGCGGCCGCTGGAGCACGGCATCGGCCTGTACCTGCGCCTGTTGCGCGACAGCACCCAGCCCGTCGATCACGTCGCCGAAGGCGGCGTTTTCCTGCATATACCGCAGGCCGCCTACCAGCTGGTGCGGGTGATGGTGCCGGCCTCGGCCGACGTCTACCCCGAGATCAGCGCCGGCAAGCACCGCGTCTCGATCCGCTTCATGTCACTGGGCAACGTCAACACCCGCAACGTGCAGGCCGGCGGCGGCATCCCGTTTCGCCTGCAGTGCTGTCTGCTGTCGAACCACTAAGTCCCAATCAACACCTGCACCGATGACCGCACCGAGAATCGCCGCCTGCCCCCGTTGCGGCACCAGCACCCGCCTCGATCCGCAGAACCCCTGGCGGCCGTTCTGCTCCGAACGCTGCAAGCTGATCGATCTGGGGGACTGGATGAGCGGGCGCTTTGCGCTGCCCGTTGAGGAAGATCCGGAAGCCGCGGCGGACCCCGACGGCGAATAGGGCCCTAGTACTCGTCCCAGTAGGCGCGAATCCCGGCAACGCCCTGGGCGCCGTGCTCATGAGCCTGCTCCAGCTGCCGCGGCCCCACCCCGCCGATGGCGTAGACCGGCTGCGGCGACTCTCCCCGCAGCTGCTGCCAACGCTCCCAGCCCAGCCCCTGGGACTGCGGGTGACTCGCCGTAGGCAGCACCGGCCCCAGCACCATGAAATCAGCGCCCAGACGCCGTGCCGTTTCCATGCCCGCCGCATCGTGCACCGAAGCCCCCAGACGCAGCGACCTGGCGATCGGCCGCACCCGGTAGTGGCGCAAAGCCCGCTCGGTCGCATGCCAGCCCGCCGCGCCCAGTTCCGCAGCCAGGTGCGGCTGCCGATCGAGCATCAGGCCGATGCCGCAGGTGCTGGCCGGCTGCAGCAGACGCGCCGCCAGCCCCGCATAGGCCTGGTCGTCCAGGGCCGCAATGCGCAGGCGCAGCAGGCTGCCCCTGGGGAGGCGCGGCAGACCGGCGTGGATCAGGGCCTCGTCGGCGTTCGGCGGCGTGAACACGTAGTGCTGCGGCAAGCGCAAGGCCAGCGCGATCGGCGCCACCGTTGGCAAGGTATCCAGGGCATGCAGGCTCGCCGGAGGCACCCAGTCGAAAAGTTGCCGCTCGCGCGAATGGGGTTCGCCGTCGAAGCGGCTCACCAGCCAGGTATCCAGCACCACAATGCGGTCGGCGTAATCATGGCGGAAGCGGATCAGCCGCCGTGCGGCGCGCACCTCCACCCCCAATTCCTCGTGCAGCTCCCGCACCAGGGCTTGCAAGGGCGACTCGCCGGATTCGATCTTTCCGCCGGGGAATTCCCATTTGCCGGCGGCGATCTTGCCCTCAGGGCGCTGCGCGATCAGCACCTCGCCGGCGTCATTGACCAGGACGCCGCAGGCAACCTGGATCAGCGGACGCTGCGGGTGGGGCTTCAGGTGCGGTACTCCGCGTTGATCTTGACGTAGTCGTAGCTGAAGTCGCAGGTCCACAAACGGGCCTGGGCCTCGCCGCGGCCGAGCGAGACGCGAATGGTGAATTCAGGCCTGGCCACCACTGCCGCGCCCAGTTCTTCGCGATAAGCCGGGTGCGGCTCGCCCCGCTCGATCAGCTGCACATCGTCCAGCGCGATCGCCACGCCTGCGGGGTCCAGCCCTTCGACACCGGCCTTGCCGATGGCCATGACGATGCGGCCCCAGTTGGCATCACCGGCGAACATCGCAGTCTTCACCAGGGGCGAATGGGCGATCGAATAGCCCACCTGACGCGCTTCGGCGACGCTGCGGGCGCCGCCGACCTCGATGGTGATGAAGCGGGTGGCGCCCTCGCCGTCGCGCGCGATGGCCTGCGCCAGTTCGACGCACACCGCCGCGACGGCCTCGACAATCACCGCAAAATCCGCGTGCTGCGGGCCGACATCCTCGGTTCCGGCCTGAGCCGTGGCGAACAGTACGCAGGAGTCGTTGGTGGAAGTGTCGCCGTCCACCGTGACGCTGTTGAAGGAAACCGCCACCGCGCGCCGCAGGCACTCCTTCACCGCTTCAGGCGTCAGCCGCGCATCGGTGGCGATATAGGAGAGCATCGTCGCCATGTCGGGGTAGATCATGCCCACGCCCTTGGCGATGCCGGTCACCGTCACCAGCCCCTGCGCCGTCCGCACCTGGCGGCTGGCGCCCTTGGGCACCGTATCGGTGGTCATGATTGCCCGCGCCGCATCCTGCCAGGCGTCGGCCCGCAGGTCGGCAACGGCGCGCGGCAGCGCCGCCTGCATGCGCTCCACCGGCAGGCGCTGGCCGATCACGCCGGTGGAGAACGGCAGCACCTGCTCGGCGGCGCAGCCCAGCGCCTGCGCCACCGCCGCCGTGGTGGCGCGCGCGTCCGCCAGGCCACCCGCGCCGGTGGCGGCATTGGCATTGCCGGCATTGACCAGCAGGGCGCGCATCGCCGCTCCAGCCGACAGCCGCTCACGGCACAGCTGCACCGGTGCCGCGGCAAAGGCGTTTTGCGTGAACACCCCGGCAACCCGGCTGCCCGGCGCCAGTTCGATCAGCAGCAGGTCCTTGCGGCCCGGCTTCTTGATCGCCGCTTCGGCAACGCCGAGACGCACGCCGGGGACTGGGTGAAGGGTGCCAGGGGGGGTGAGGTTGACGGCCATAAAAGCAGTGATTAGTGATTAGTGGCTAGTGATTAGCGACAGCCCCTGCGCATCCAGGCAGGCAGTTTAGCTTCTACTAATCACTAACCACTAGTCACTAACCACAGGGTGTCTGGTTACACCAGACGTCCATGGCACTGCTTGTACTTCTTGCCCGAGCCGCAGGGGCAGAGGTCGTTGCGGCCAACCTTGGGCAGATCGCGGACGAAGGTATCCGGGCGCGGCGCCTGTGGCTCCTGCGGCGTCAGCGGACGCCCCGGCTGCGCCGCGGCCAGCGCCGGATCGGCTTCCAGCGGCGCTTCCGCCACCGCGCTGTCCGCCTCCGCATGCTGGAATTGCATCGGACGCGGCTGGCGCCGCTCCGCTTCCAGTTCCGCCACCTGGGCCTCGGACAGAATCTGCACCCGCGCCAGATTGGAGATCACGGCGTGCTTGAAGCGCACCAGCATCTCGTTGAACATGGTGAAGGCTTCGCGCTTGTACTCCTGCTTCGGGTCCTTCTGCGCATAGCCGCGCAGATGGATGCCCTGGCGCAGGTAGTCGATCGCCGCCAGATGCTCGCGCCAGAACTGGTCGAGGATCTGCAGGGTGATGACTTTTTCGGCGTGCGCCAGCGCTTCGCCGTTGCTGCGCTTCTTCTCGGCGTAGGCGGCGCCCAGGGCTTCAAGAATCCTGCTGCGGATGCCCTTGTCGTCGAGCGCCTTGTCGGTCTCGATCCACTGCAGCAGCGGCAGCTTGAGACCGAAATCGCGCTCCAGCGTCTCTTCCAGGCCGGCCAGATTCCACATCTCCTCCGGCGTCTGCGGCGGGATGTAGGCGTCGGCCACCGCGTTGACCACATCGGCGCGCACATCGTCCAGCAGCGGGGTGACGTCCTGCGCCGTCATCAACTCGTCGCGCAGCTCGTACACCGCCTTGCGCTGGTCGTTGGCGACGTTGTCGTATTCCAGCAGGTTCTTGCGGATGTCGAAGTTGTGCGCTTCCACCTTGCGCTGCGCCGTCTCGATGGCATTGCTGACCATGCGGTGCTCCAGCGCCTCGCCCTGCTGCATGCCCAGCTTGAGCAGCAGCGCGCGCATGCGCGGCGGGGTGAAGATGCGCATCAGGGTGTCGTCGAGCGACAGGTAGAAGCGCGTCGCCCCCGGATCGCCCTGGCGGCCGGAACGGCCGCGCAGCTGATTGTCGATGCGGCGCGACTCATGGCGCTCGGAGCCGATCACGTAGAGGCCGCCGGCGGCCACCACCTGCTCATGCCGCTTGGTCCATTCCGCCTTGGCCGCTTCGCGCGTGGCCAGATCATCCTCGGGGATGTGGGCCAGCTCGGCTTCAAGATTGCCGCCCAGCACGATGTCGGTACCGCGGCCGGCCATGTTGGTGGCAATGGTCAGCGCGCCCGGCTGCCCGGCCTGGGCCACGATTTCCGCCTCGCGCTCGTGCTGCTTGGCGTTGAGCACTTCGTGCCGGATGCCCTTCTGCTTGAGCAGGCCGGACAGCAGCTCCGAGGTCTCGATCGAGGCGGTGCCCACCAAGATCGGCTGCAGGCGCTGGTTGGCCTCGATGATGTCCTGGATGATGGCGTCGAATTTTTCCTTCGCCGTGCCGTAAACCAGGTCGCCGCGGTCCTTGCGGATCATGTCGCGGTTGGTGGGGATCACCACCACTTCCAGGTTGTAGATGCTCTGGAACTCGAAGGCCTCGGTATCGGCCGTGCCGGTCATGCCGGACAGCTTCTTGTACAGGCGGAAAT
>Ga0302314_10016270_pt1 | contig 12586 bp, 9 predicted proteins | sample III_Palsa_N2_3_FD_200533 | JGI IMG/M metagenome (GOLD analysis project Ga0302314, IMG submission 200533) | Peat permafrost microbial communities from Stordalen Mire near Abisko, Sweden - III_Palsa_N2_3 | ecosystem: Environmental > Terrestrial > Soil > Palsa > Peat permafrost | place: Sweden...
CGACGGTGGGGCGCAGGCGCAGGAAGGTGCCGTCGCTCTCGTCGGCCTCGACCACGATCCAGTCGCCCTCGCCCACCTTGGCGTTGGCGCCGTAGGCGTTGATGATGCCGCCGTTGACCACCGTGGGGTCGAACCCGGCCGCATCGAGGATGGCGGCGACCATCGAGGTGGTGGTGGTCTTGCCATGGGTGCCGCCGACGGCGATCGAATGCTGCTGGCGCATCAGCTCGGCCAGCATCTCGGCGCGCCGCACCAGCGGGATGCGGCGGCCGCGGGCGGCCGCCAGCTCCGGATTGTCGGGCTTGACCGCGCTGGTGAAAACGGCGGCGGACGCGCCCTCGATGTGGCTGGCGTCGTGGCCGATGAAGATCTTGGCGCCCAGCTTCTCCAACCGCTCGGTGCCCGGGCCAGCGCGGGCGTCGGAGCCCTGCACCTGGTAGCCGATGCGCAGCATGATCTCGGCGATGGCGCTCATGCCGATGCCGCCGATGCCGACGAAATGCACCGGGCCGAGGTCGAACGGGACGGGACGACGATTCATGGGCGCTGGTTAGCGCAGTTTTGACGCGGCCGACACCGCGTCGGGCAAGCGGGCCTTTACCGGAAATGAGGGACTCGCTGCTAGGAACGACGTCAGCATGCTGGGTCGGACAGAAATGGCAGTCGAAACGCCGCGCAACGCGCCTGACCTGCTTGCCCTGGTTTCGGTCGGGGCGATCGCATCGTTCGTATCGCTGCTCTGCGTCGTCGCCGGAAGCTATCCGGGGGCGCGGCCTCTGTTGACGGTGGTCATCACCGGGCTCGGCGCGGGCGGGCTGATCCTGTTCCGGCAACTGCGCAAGGGCGCCAACAGCCTGGCCGCGAGCGAGGCGCGGGCGCAATATGTCGCCACCCACGACGAGCTGACGCAACTGCCGAACAAGGCGCTGCTCCTGGATCGGCTCAAAGCCGCGGCCAGCGCGGTGGCCGCGCCGGAGAACGGCGCGCGGTTCGGCCTGTTCGAGATCGGCCTCGACCGGTTCGAAGAGGCCGTCGAGGTGCTCGGCATTGACGGCAGCGACGAGGTGGTCGTCGAACTGGTCGCGCGGCTGGGATTGGTCAGCGGCGACGCCGAGACCGTCGCCCGGCTGAGCGACGACGTGTTCGCGGTGCTGTGGCCGGGCGCGACTCGGGAAAGCGTCGAGGCGCTGGCGGCGCGGATGATCGAGGCCCTCTGCGCGCCCTACGAGGCGGCCGCCGGCCGCGCCGTGATCACCTGCTCGATCGGCATCGGCTTCCTCGCCTCGCAGGCGGATCAGCCGATCGAAATCCTGCGCGAGGCCCAGCTGGCGCTGTCGGAAGCCCGCAAGCGCGGCGGCGCTCAGGTCTGCGTCTTCGAACCCGCGATGGATCGGGCGCTGAAGAGCCGCAAGGCGCTCGAGGTCGAACTTCGCCGGGCGCTGGCCGACGAGGCCCTGACCATGGCCTACCAGCCCCAGGTCAACGCCAAGGGTGTGCTGGTGGGCGTCGAGGGGCTGATGCGCTGGACCAGCGCGCGGCAGGGGCAGGTGCCGCCCAGCCTCTTCGTGCCGCTGGCGGAGAACTGCGGCCTGAGCGACGTGCTGGGACGTTTCGCCCTGCGCCAGTGCTTCTTCGACGCCAAGCAATGGCCGGGGCTGAAGGTCGCGATCAATGTGTCGGCCGCGCAGGTGCGGTCGGGCGGTCTCGTGGCCACCCTGCAGGAACTGCTGGCGGAGTCCGGCTCCAATCCGCGCAACTTCGAGCTCGAGATCACCGAGGGCGTGCTGCTCGCCGACGAGGCGCAGACCTACGAGACCCTGAACGCCGTTCGCCGGCTCGGGTTCTCGATCGCGCTGGACGACTTCGGCACCGGCTATTCGAGCCTCAGCTATCTGCGGCGCTTCCCGGTCGACAAGATCAAGATCGACCGCTCGTTCGTCGTCCACCTGGGCCGGCGGCCGGAATCGAGCGCGATCATCAAGGCGATCCTCGACCTGGCCGAGGCGCTGGAGCTGAAGGTGATCGCCGAGGGCGTCGAAACCCGAGCCCAGGTCGATCGCCTGGGCCAGCTCGGATGCACGCTCTACCAGGGCTTCTTCTACAGCGAGGCCCTTCCCGCCGCGATGATCGACGATCTGCTGGCCGGGCGAGCCAAGCTGGCGGCCTGAACACGGCGGCGGCGCGGCCGGCGACTCAGGGTGATGACGGTCGCATCCCAACCTGTCATCTGTCGGCTATGTCCCGATCCGTCGCGGTTCCCATCGTAGCGTTCCTTGTCGTCTCGGCCATCGCATCGCCCGCGCTTGCCGAGCTCCAGGGCGTGACCGGGCTCAATCCGGATGTCCTGCGCCTGACCGTGTTCTCGACGGCCGTCGGTGCGGCGGCTGTATGGCTGCTCTGGCGAAAACGGCTGGCCTATCCGCCCACGACGACGTTCGGATTGGGCGGGCCCATTCTCGTATCTATCGCCGCATGCCTCGTGGCAGGCGTTATCGTCCTCTGCCTCGCCAAGGTCGAAGGCGCGCCGTGGCGACCACCGGGTCCCGGCGCACTCGGTGCGCCGCTCGCCGTGGTGTTGGCGGTCCAGCTGTTGGGGGCGGCGGCCGAGGAGGTGGGTTGGCGCGGCCTCGTGCAGCCGCTGCTGGAAACGCGGCTGGCGCCCTGGAAGGCAGCCCTCGTCACCGGCGCGCTCTTCGGACTCGGCCACTTCTATCTGGCGTTCGCGGTGAGCGCGGTTGCTTTCCTCCTGTTTCTCGTCGGGGCCGTCGCGCTCTCGCTGATCCTGGCGCTGGCCACCGTGGGGCGCTCGTGGAAGAGCAGGATCGCGATCGCGACGTTGTTGCACTTCCTCGTGAACATGGAGACGTTCTTCCTGTTCGCGGACGGCGATGGCAGCGTCCTCTACTTCGCCGACCTCGCGGTGGCGTTCGGAGCCGGCGGCATGGTGGCGCTGGGTTTCCTGCTGCGAAGACAGGCGGCCCGTTCGGCCTAAAGCCCTATGGGGCCAGGCGAAATCGCCTGAGCGCCCGCCGTCGCCTCGACCACGTCCGCCAGGCGGTCCGCCGCGTCGGGCTTGCCGACGCCGTGCGCGGCCGCGGCCATAGCGACGAGGCGCGCCGGGTCGTCCATCAGGGCTTGTAGCAGGGCGGCGAGCGAAGCGTCGCTGACCGCGTCCTCGCGCAGCACCTCGGCCGCGCCGGCCTCGGCCAGCAGGCGGGCGTTCTGGCCCTGGTCGTCGTCGAGCGCGATCTTCAGCGGGACCAGGATCGATGGGCGGCCGGCGACCGCGATCTCGCAGACCGTCGAGGCGCCGGCCCTGCCGATCACGAGGTGCGCGGCGCCGAGGCGCGCGGCCATGTCGGTGAAGAAGGGCGCGGTCTCGGCGGCGACGCCGGCCGCCACGTAGGTTTCGCGCGCCGCCTCGAGGTTCTCGGCGCGGGTCTGCTGCTGAACCCTCAGGCGCTTTCGATGCGCCTCGGGCAACAGGGCGATGGCGCGCGGAACGCCCTGGGACAACAGCCGCGCCCCCTGGCTGCCGCCGGTGACCAGCAGCCGGAACTCGCCGGTCGGCGCGGCGTAGGACGCGTCGTAGAGCGCCTGAATTTCGGCCCGCACCGGATTGCCGACCACCACCGCGCGGGCCTTCACCGCGGCCGGCGCCTTCTGCAGCGTCGGGAAGGCGCAGGCGATGGCGGTGACGCGGCCGGCGAGCAGGCGGTTGGCGCGGCCCATCACCGCGTTCTGCTCGTGGATCAGGGTGCGGCGGCCCTGGGTGATCGCGGCGATCAGGGCCGGCAACGAGGGATAGCCGCCGAAGCCGACCACGAGGGCCGGGCTCAGCGCCTTCAGCTCGCGCCTCGCCTGGCTGACGCCCTTCAGGATCGCGATACCGGCCTTGACCATACCCAGCGGATCGCCCGGCTTGAAGGTGGCGGCCGAGAGCGCGATGCGGCGTTCGGCCGGGAAATCCGCCGACAGCGTCTGCACCCGCTCGTCGGTGGCCAGCACCACCCGCCAGCCGCGGCCGACCAGCGCCTGGGCCAGCGCCTGGGCGGGAAACAAGTGGCCGCCGGTGCCGCCGGCGGCCACGACAGCCAGTTTCGCCGTCGATGTGTCAGCCAAGCCGGTCGGCCTTGCGCCCGGCGGGGGCGTAGGCGCCGGGATTGCGGCGGGTCAGCGCCAGCGCCATGCCCATGGTCAGGGCGGAGGCCAGCATCGAGGAGCCGCCGTAGGAGATGAATGGCAGCGTCATGCCCTTGGTCGGCATCAGGTCGAGGTTCACCGCGACATTGATGAAGGCCTGCATCCCCACCAGCACGAAGAGGCCCGCCGCGGCCACCTGCTCGAACGGGTCCGACAGGCGCATCGCCTTGAACAGCCCGCGCAGGGTGAGGAACATGAAGAGCAGGATCAGGATCAGCGAGAACCAGAGGCCGTATTCCTCGGCCGAGGCGGAATAGATGAAGTCGGTGTGCATGTCGGGCACCTCGCGCTTCATGATCCCCTCGCCCGGACCGCGGCCGAAGAAGCCACCGGCGGCGATGGCCTCGGCGGCGCGGTCGACCTGGTGGGTGTCCAGTGTCTTGTCGTGGCTGAAGAAGCGGTCGACGCGGCTGGCCACGTGCTGGAAGACGAAATAGGTGCTGGCGAGGCCCGCGATCGCGGTCCCGCCCAGCGCCATCACCCAGCTCATCGGCACGCCCGCCATCCAGAAGGCCGCGCCGAAGGCGATGGTGATCAGCACCGTCTGGCCGACGTCCGGCTCGATCAGCAGCAGCGCGACGGCGACGACGTAGAGCAGGAAGGCGATCGACACGCCCGGCACGCCCTCGCCTTTCTGGCCCTCGGCGAACATCCAGGCGACCAGCACGATCAGCGCCGGCTTCATGAACTCGGAGGGCTGCAGGGTGAAGCCGGCGATCTCGACCCAGCGGGTCGCGCCCTTGGCCGAGTGACCGAGGAAGATAAGAGCCAGCATCATGGCGATGGTGGCCAGGTAGATGAAGAAGGCCGCGCGGCGTACGCCCCGGGGCGGAAGCACGGAGGCGCCGAGCAGGATCGCCACCCCACCCACCGCGAAGATCGACTGGCGCACGGCGAAGTGGAACGGGAACGGGATGTCGAGCCGTTGCGCCGCCGCGGGGCTGGAGCCGAACGAGAGCAGCACCCCCAGGCCGATCAGGGCCAGGGTCGCGCCGAGCAGCCAGTGATCCACCGTCCACCACCACAACCCCAGCCGCGAGCGGTCGGCGCGGGAGAAGGCGTGGGTTCCAGCAGGCGCGTCGGCGAGGTCGGCCATCTAAGCCCATACCTCGCGGGCCGCCGGCGCGGTGAGGTCGTGGACGGAGGCGCGGAAGGCCTCGCCGCGGTCTTCGAAGTCGGCGAACTGGTCGAAGGAGGCGCAGGCCGGCGAGAGCAGCACGATGGCGTCCTCGCCGTCGGCCCTGGCGTCGGCGAAGGCGGCGCGCACGGCGGCGTCCATGGTCCCGCAACGGGCGTAGGGGACGCGGCCGTCGAGCGTCTTGGCGAATTCGTCCTCGGCCTCGCCGATCAGATAGGCCTTGGCGACGGCGCCGAAGAGGTCAGAGAGGCTGTCGATGCCGCCGGTCTTCGGCTGGCCGCCGGCGATCCAGTAGACCTTCGGATAGCTGGACAGGGCCTGGCGGGTGGCGTCGGCGTTGGTGGCCTTCGAGTCGTTGACGAACCGCACCCGGCCGATGGCGCCCACCGTCTCCATCCGGTGGGCGAGGCCGGGGAAGGTCAGCAGGCCCTCGGCGGCGACCTGCTCGGGGATGCCGAGGGCGCGGGCGGCGGCGTAGGCGGCGGCGGCGTTCTGCCAGTTGTGGCGGCCGGGCAGGGAGACGGCGCGGGTGAGGTCGGCGACCTCGGTCACCCGCTCGCCGGTGGCGTCATAGAGCATGCCCTGCAGGGCGTAGACGCCGCGGCCCATCGAGCGACGGGCGCTGATCGGCACGATGGTGCGGCGGTTGAGGGCGGTGATCTCGGTGACGATGTGGGCGCACCAGGGATCGTCGACCCCGACCACGGCGGTGTCGCCCTTGCCCTGGTTGAGCAGGATCCGCTTCTTGGCGGCGACATAGCCCTCCATGTCGCCATGCCGCTCCAGGTGGTCGGGCGAGATGTTGAGGATGATGGCGACGTCGGGCTTGAGGCTGGACGTCAGGTCGAGCTGGTAGGACGACAGCTCCAGCACATAGACGGCGCCGCCGTGCATGTCCTCGAGGTCCAGCACGCCCACGCCGATATTGCCGCCGATGCGCACGTCGCGGCCGGCCTGGCGGCAGACGTGGCCGACGAGGGCGGTGGTGGTCGATTTGCCGTTGGTGCCGGTGATGGCGACGATCTTCGGCCGCCGGTGCGCCGGCGCGGCGGCGACGGTGCGGGCAAAGAGCTCGATGTCGCCGACGATCTCGACCCCGGCGGCGCGGGCCTTCTCGACGGTCCAATGCGGCGCGGGATGGGTCAGCGGGACGCCCGGCGACAGCATCAGGGCCGAGAGCGATGTCCAATCGGAGGCTTTGAGATCCTCGACCGTGAAGCCTTCGGCGATGGCGGCGTCGCGGGCGGCGGCGCGCTCGTCCCAGACCACGACCTCGGCCTTGCCAGCGGCGAGGGCGCGCGCGGCGGCGAGGCCCGTGCGAGCCAGGCCGAACACAGCCACCTTCTTCCCCTCGAAGCCGCGGACCGGGATCATGACGCTGCGCCCGCCCTCCCCTATCTCAGCTTCAGGGTGGCGAGGCCGACCAGGGCCAGCATGACCGAGATGATCCAGAAGCGGATCACGATGGTCGGCTCGGCCCAGCCCAGGCGCTCGAAGTGATGGTGGATCGGGGCCATGCGGAACACCCGCTTGCCGGTCAGCTTGAATGACGCCACCTGGACCATCACCGAGACGGTCTCCAGCACGAAGAGGCCGCCGACAATGGCCAGGACGATCTCGTGCTTGGTGGCGACTGCGACGGCGCCCAGGCCGCCACCCAGCGCCAGGGCGCCGCTATCGCCCATGAAGATCTTAGCCGGCGGGGCGTTGTACCAGAGGAAGCCCAGACACGAGCCAACCATCGCCGCGCAGAAGATCCCGACCTCGCCGACGCCCGGCACGAAGTGGAGCTGGAGGTAGTCGGAGAAGCGGAAGTTGCCGACCAGATAGGCGATCAGGCCGAAGGTGCCGGCGGCGATCATCACCGGGACGGTGGCAAGGCCGTCGAGGCCGTCGGTGAAGTTCACCGCATTGGACGCGCCGATGATCACCAGGGCGCCGAAGCCGACGTAGAACCAGCCGAGGTCCAGCAGGGCGCGCTTGAAGATCGGGAAGGCGACCGAGGTCGACAGGTGCCCCGCTTCCGGCGACGGCTGGGCGTACCAGACCATCAGGAAGACGGCGACGACGGCCACCGAGCCCTCGACCAGCAGCCGCCCCCAGCCGGAGATGCCGGCGGTGGTCTGCTTGGTCACCTTGGCGTAGTCGTCGAGGAAGCCCAGGAAGCCGAAGCTCATGGTGACCAGCAGCACCATCCAGACATAGACGTCGGTGAGGTCGGACCAGAGCAGGGTGCCGACGGCGATGCCGGCCAGGAACATCAGCCCGCCCATGGTCGGCGTGCCGGCCTTCTCGACGATGTGGCGCTCGATGCCATCGGCGCGGATCGGCTGGCCCTTGCCCTGCTTGGCCTGCATCCAGCGGATGAAGCGCGAGCCCATGGCGAGCACGGTGAGCTGGGCCGTCGCGAGCGACAGGGCGGAACGGAAGGTGAGGTAGCGCAGCAGGTTGAGGACGGGGATGTAGTGGTGATTGTCCGCCAGCCGCTCGTAGAGCAGATAGAGCATCAGGCGGCCTCCCCGGACCGGGACGCGAGGCCGCTCAAGGCCTCGAAGAGCGCCTTGGCGTGAGAATCCCGCGACCCCTTCACCATCACCACGTCCCCAGGCTCTACGGCCCAGGTGAGCCGCGGCTCCAGGGCCGCAGCGCTCTCGGCGTAGCCTCCTTGGCGAGTCGGCGGAAGCGCCTCGAACAGGCTTTTCATCATCGGCCCGGCGCAGAACACCAGGTCGACCTTGGCGGCCTCGATTTCGGCCGCGAGGCCCGCGTGATAGGCGGCGGACTCGCGGCCCAGCTCCAGCATGTCGGTGAGGACGGCGATGCGGCGGTGGGCCGGCTTGAGGCCCAGGGTGCGCAGGGCGGCGGCCACCGAGGCCGGGTTGGCGTTATAGCTCTCGTCGATCAGGGTGAAGGCGCCGCCAGCGATCGCGACCTGGCGCTCCGCGCCGCGTCCCTCCAGCGGCTCGAAGGCGGCGAGCGCCGCCAGGGCGTCGTCGGTGGAGACGCCGAGCTCCTCCATCATCAGCAGCGCGGCCAGGCTCATCAGGCCCCAGTGCGAACCGGTCTGGCGCAGGCTGTAGCCGACCCTTCGGCCGCGCAGCCGCGCCTCGACCCGCGCGCCGCCATCCTCCAGGCGGAAGTCGAGCAGTTGCGCGGCGCAGGATGCGTTGGAGCCGAAGGCCAGCACCTCGGCGCCGTGCGTCTTGGCCGCGCCGGCGAGGAAGTCGAACCAGCGGTTGTCGGCGTTCAGCACCGCGGAACCGCTGGGCGTCAGGCCGTCGAAGATCTCGGCCTTGGCCCGCGCCACGCCGGCCTCGCCATCGGCGAAGTTCTCGATGTGGGCCTGGGCGACGGTGGTGATGGCGACGGCGTGCGGCTGCACCATGCGCACCAGCGGCGTGATCTCATCGGCGTGGTTCATGCCGATCTCGAACACGGCCCGTTCGGTGTCGCGTGGCATCCGGGCCAGGGTCAGCGGCACGCCGATGTGGTTGTTGTAGGATTTCACCGAGGCGTGGGCGCGGCCGGCGCGGACGAGGCCGGCGCGGATCGCCTGGGTGACGCTGGTCTTGCCGACCGAGCCGGTCACCGCGCCGCGCCGGGCCCGCGGCACCCGGACCCGCGCCGCTTCGGCGAGTCTTTCGAGCGCTTTCAGGGTGTCGTCGACCAGCACCGCCGGGCCGCCGACTGGCCGAACCGCCAGCGCGGCCGCCGCGCCACGCGCCAGCGCCGCGGCTGCGAATTCGTGGCCGTCGCGCTCGCCGGCCAGGGCGACGAAGAGGTCGCCGGGCTCGAGCGCGCGGGTGTCGATCGAGACGCCTGTCGCAGCGAACGGCGCGCCGTCGAGGCGGCCGCCAGTGGCCGCCAAAATCTCCTCGGAGGTCCAGAGCCGCTCAGCCATGCGCCGGCTCCAGACCGAGGGCCGCGGCGGTCTCGGCGACGTCGTCGAAGGGATGGATGATCGCGCCGACGGTCAGGCCCTGTTCGTGGCCCTTGCCGGCCACCACCAGCACGTCGCCCTTGCGCAGCATGGCGGCGGCGGCGGCGATGGCTTCGCGGCGGTCGCCGATTTCGCGCAGACCCGTGGCGCCCGCTCGGATCTCGGCCCGGATCGCGGCGGGGACCTCGGAGCGCGGATTGTCGTCGGTGACGATGGCGATGTCGGCGAGGCTGGCGGCGATGGCGCCCATCTGCGGGCGCTTGCCCCGATCGCGGTCGCCGCCGGCGCCGAACACCACGATCAGCCGGCCCTTGGCGTGCGGCCGCAGCGCCAGCAGCACCGTCTTCAGCCCGTCCGGGGTGTGGGCGTAGTCGACATAGGCCTCGCCGCCCTTGCGTCCGGCGCCGATGCGCTGCATCCGGCCGGGCGCGCCCTCGATGTGCTCCAGCGCCGCCAGCACCGCCTCGGCGCTCTCGCCGGCGGCGATGCAGAGACCGGCCGCGACCAAGGCGTTGGACGCCTGGAAGGCGCCGGCGAGCGGCAGCGACACATCGAAGTTGCGCCCCTCGGTCCCAATGCGCAGCCGCTGGCCCTCGGGGACCAGCGCGCGGTTGGCCAGCGTCAGACCCTCGCCCATCGCGCCCACCGAGAAGATCGAAAGTCCGCTGGTCACCGCCGAGGCCGCGAAGACCGGGTAGGCGTCGGAATCGGCGTTGAGCACGGCGGTGCGACCGCGCGGCGTCAGGGCCTCGAACAGGCGCAGCTTGGCGGCGCGGTAGGCCTCCATCGTGCCGTGGTAGTCGAGGTGGTCCTGGGTGAGATTGAGGAAGCCGGACGCGATCAGATTGACGCCGTCGAGGCGGCGCTGGTCGATGCCATGCGAGGAGGCTTCGAGGGCCAGGTGGGTGACGCCGCGCGCGGCCAGATCCGCCAGCAGGCGGGCGACGTCGCCGGCGTCCGGCGTGGTCAGGCCCGGCGGGGTGATCTGGTCGGCGCCGGCGCGCACGCCGAGCGTGCCCATGCTGGCGGCGTTGTGGCCCAGGCGCTCGAAGATCTGCCGGCAGAAGGTGGCGACCGAGGTCTTGCCGTTGGTGCCGGTGACGGCGACGCAAACGGCCGGCTGCTTGCCCCAGAACGCGGCGGCGGCCAGGGCATAGGCGCGGCGGGCGTCGCCGACCTCGATCACCGGCACGGCGGCCGCGACGGGCCCCTCGGCCAGGATCGCGGCGGCGCCGTTGCTGAGCGCGGCGGGGACGAAGTCGCGGCCGTCGGCGTGGACGCCCGGCAAGGCGACGAACAGGAAGCCCGGCTTTACCTTGCGGCTGTCGGCCGTGACGCCCTCGATCCAGGGGTCGGACGCCAGGTCGCGACGCAGCAGGGCTGAGAGCCTGAGCCGGCTCATCGTTCGTTGGCTCCGAGCGTGGCGGGATCGGCCGCCGGCTTGGCGCCCAAATCCGACGCGATGATGACGCGGCGCACGCCGAGGAACGGTGCGATGCGGTCGATCACCTTGCCGGCCGCCGGCGCTGCGGTGAAGGCGCCGCTGGTGACGCCCGAGTCGGCCGGCACCGCCTTGGGCTCATCCAGCATGATCAGCACCAGGTAGCGGTCGGCATTGAACGGCGCGTCGGTGGGGAAGATGGCGGCGAAGGAGGCGAGGTTGGCGGTGTTCTTGCCCTCGGCGTAGTGGCCCTTGACCAGCTTGGTCGCCGTGCCGGTCTTGCCGCCGACGCGCAGGCCGAGGGCGTCGGCCTTGGTCCCGGTGCCGGAGGTGACGTTGAGGCGCATCAGATCGAGCATGGTGCGCGAGGTGGCTTCGCTGACCACCCGCCGGCCGGCCGTCGGCGCGTGGCCAGTCGGCAGCATCCGCAGCGTCAGCGGCCGATAGATGCCGCCGTTCAGGATCGCGCTCATGCCGGTGGCGATTTGCAGCGGCGTCACCGAGATCGCATGGCCGAACGACATCGAGGCGACGGTGGTGGGCGGCATTTCGCGTGGCGCCAGCGGCCGCGCCGACTCCACGAGTTCGCTGGGCGCGGCGTCGAAGAGGCCGAAGGCGTGGAAGTAGCGGCTCATCGTCGGTGCGCCGGCCAGCAGGCCGAGCCGCGCCGCGCCGACGTTGGACGAGTGGGTGAAGACCTGGGTCAGGGTCAGTTCGCCGTCGCCGTGGTCGTAATCGTGGATGGTCCGCTCACCCAGGACCAGCGGCGTCTTGACGTCGAACTTGGTGTCGGGCGTGGCGACGCCGGCGTCGATGCCCATCGCCAGGGTGAACACCTTCATCACCGAGCCCGGCTCGTAGACGGTCGCGGCGGCGTGGTTGACCATGGTCTTCGGGTCGGCGGTCGCGGCCTGGTTGGCGTCGAAGCTCGGGAAGCTGGCCATGGCCAGTATCTCGCCGGTGCGGACATTGACCACCATGCCGACGCCGTCGGCAACGCCTAGCGTCTGCGAAGTCTGGTCGAGCTCGTCCTGCAGCGCGCCTTGCACCCTGAGGTCGATCGAGAGGGCGAACGGGTTCTTGCCGCCGTCGGCGCGAATGGCCGGATCGAAGGCCTTCTCGGCGCCGGCGAGGCCGAGGCCATCCTTGGACGAGAAGCCGATCAGATGCGCGGCGAGGTCGTCGAGCGGATAGGCCCGGCCGCTTTCCTCCTCGAAGGTCACGCCCGGCAAAGCGAGGTCGTGGATCGCCGCCTGGGTCGCCGGCGTCAGGGCGCCGATGACGAACTCGCGGTGGTCGCCGGTGAGAATCCGGTCGAGCTTGGCGGGGACGATGGCTGGCAGCGCCTTCAGCAGGGCGGCGCGCACATCGGCCTTGTAGACCATCTCGTGCGGGTCGACGTAGAGGCCATAGCGGGGCACGTCGAGCGCCAGCACCTCGCCGTTGCGGTCGACGATCTCGGCCCGGGCGTCGGCCGGCGGCGGGGCCAGTTCGCCGGGGTGGAAGCGCGGGAACAGCGCCGCCCGCCCGGCGCCCAGGGTCAGGGTCAGGAAGCCGAAGCCGAACAGCACCAGCACGAAGAAGATGCGCAGGCGGGTGTCGTCGACCGCCTTCTCCGAGGCCCGGGCGCGCTCGAAGGCGTGCTCCATCGCCAGGATCCAGCGGCCGAGCGGCGACAGCGGCCGCATCAGGGCGCCCGCGACGGTCATGGCACGGACTTCCGGGCGGCGACGTCGGCGAGGGCGTCGGGCGTCACCTCCTGCTTGGCGGTGACCGGCGCCTGGCCGGCGTACTGGCCCGCCAGCCGCTCGAGCCGGTCGGGGCTTTCCAGGTGGGCGATCTCGGCGCGCAGCAGCCGCACCTG
>Ga0302314_10016271_pt1 | contig 12585 bp, 9 predicted proteins | sample III_Palsa_N2_3_FD_200533 | JGI IMG/M metagenome (GOLD analysis project Ga0302314, IMG submission 200533) | Peat permafrost microbial communities from Stordalen Mire near Abisko, Sweden - III_Palsa_N2_3 | ecosystem: Environmental > Terrestrial > Soil > Palsa > Peat permafrost | place: Sweden...
TCAGTCCTTCGCGGGGGCGAGGTCGCGCGCGAATTCGGGCTTGGTCGCGCGCAGGATTTCGAACGCGGCGCGCCGGGATCCTGCGCCTGCAGCACCTGCGCCAGCTTCGCGTAGACCTGCTCGCGCAGCGACAGCGGCAGCGCATCGAAGCCTTCCGAGTAGATCAGATAGCTCAGCGGATAGCGGAACACGCGTGAGCGCAGGTCGAGCTGGCGCAGTGAACGTCCGTCCGTATCCTTCGCTGCCTGGATCTCGAAGCGGTCCTTGAAGCCGGTGCCGCCCGCTACCGGCGCTGGCAAGGATCCGCCATCAGCAACGCATCCTCCAGGGGACGCAGCAGCAGCCCCAGTCGCTGCTGCAGCTGCGGGGGCAGCGCCACGATGTCACTGGTGTGGCGCAGATAGGCCGAGGTGTCGAGCATCGAATCCAGGGAGGCGAGGCTGCCACGCTTCACCTTGCAAGGCGGTCACCTGTGACCTGCGGGAAAGGCATGCCGGGGTGCTAAGATTCCCGCCCTCGTAAACATAAGGAGTCTGCTATGAAGATCACGCGCACGGGTTCGGCTGCCTGGCAGGGCGGGCTCAAGGACGGCAAGGGCTCCATTTCCACCGAGAGCGGCGCGCTCGCGGCCTATCCCTATGGGTTCGCGACCCGATTCGAGGGCGCCCGCGGCAGTAACCCGGAAGAGCTGATCGCCGCGGCCCACGCCAGCTGCTTCACGATGGCGTTGTCGCTGATTCTCGGCAATGCCGGCTTCGTCGCCGAACAGATGGACACCAAGGCGGCGGTCACCATCTCCCAGGTGGGCGAGGGCTTCGAGATCACCAGTTCGCATCTGACACTGCGGGCGAAAATCCCGGGCATCGACCAGGCGAAGTTCGCCGAACTCACCGGCATGGCGAAGGCCGGCTGTCCGGTGTCGAAGGTGTTGAAGACCGAGATTTCCCTGGACGCGACCCTCGTATGAACCGGCTCAGGCTGCTTGCCGCAGCGGCCCTGATCGGTGCGGCTCTCACGTCCCAGCTGGCGTCCGCTGCGGCGGGCTACCAGGTCTGGGTTTCCGATGAAAAATCCGGTGAAGTGACCATCATCGACGGCGGTTCGCTGAAGGTGGTCGGCTCCTTGCCGGTGGGCAAGCGCCCGCGCGGCATCCACGCGAGCCCCGATGGGCGCACCGTCTATGTGGCACTGAGCGGCACGCCGATCGAGGCGCCGCCGGAACTCGACGCCTCCGGCAACCCGGTTTTCAAGAAGGGCCATGGGAAGGATGACGACGACGATGACGACAATGTCGTCTCGGACAAGTCGGCCGATGGCATCGGCGTCATCAGCGTGGCGGATCGCAAGGTCACCGGCAAGATCAAGGTCGGATCGGACCCGGAGGAGTTCACGCTCAGTCCCGATGGCCGCAAGATCTATGTGTCCAATGAGGACGTGAAGACCGCGAGCATCGTCGATATCGCTTCGGCCAAGGTCGAGCACATCATCCTCGTCGGCCAGGAGCCGGAGGGCGTGGCCGTGACCCCCGATGGCAAGCTGATCTATATCACCTGCGAAACCGGCGGCGACATCCTCGTGGTGGATGCCCACAGCTACAAGACCGTGGCGCATTTCAACGTGCCACCGCGGCCGCGCAGCGTGGATTTCCGCACCGACGCGCCGGTGGGTTTCATCCCTTCGGAGTCCGCCGGTTTGCTGAACGTCATCGATACGTCGGCGCAGAAGGTGACGAACACGATCACTTTGCCAAAGGGCTCGCGACCGATGCGGGTGCGGGTCAGCCCCGATAACGCCAAGGTGTATGTGAGCGATGGGCGTGGCGGCACGGTGACCGTGCTGGACGCGCACAGCTTTGCCATCCAGAACACGATTCCGGTGGGCAAGCGCCCCTGGGGCATCGTGCTGTCACCCGACGGCAAGTTCCTGTTCTCGGCCAACGGTCCGTCCAATGACGTGTCGGTCGTCGACGTGGCCCAGGGCAAGGAAATCGCGCGCATCAAGGCGGGCGAGAGCCCGTGGGGTGTCACGATCGTCCCGACTACTGCTGGCCCACAATGAAGACCGATTCGGTGGTGATGCTGCGGGTCATCCCGTCCTTGTAGGCACGGGCCCGGACCACGGTCGGGCCCGCAAGTCTGATCGGCCCGCTATAGAGCACGTCCCCGGGGCCCGGAGCGCTGCCGTCGAGCGTGTAGCGGATCTGGGCACCCGCATCTGAGCTCGACAGCGTGACGGTCAGCGGCTGGCTGAAGGTGCCCCCATCCGGTGCGATCTTCGGCGGCACCAGCACGTCCTTGCCGGGCAGACTGTTGATCCAGTCTCCCAGCAGCTTCACCCCCTGTTCATCGATGGTCTGCCGCGCCAGCGGCGGCATGCGGATGTCGCCGTTGGTATCGATGCGCATGTAGGCGATGGAGCGCCAGATGTCGTGCGGCGCCACCACATGCGGCCGGTCTATGCCCTCATTGATGAGGATGGGGCCGTCGATGAGCTCCTGGTGGTCCAGGGGTGTGCTGTAACGGGCGTCGAAGTAGGCCACTGTGCCGCCCGGGCGATGGCAGTGGCCGCAGTTGGCATCCAGATAGGAGCGGGCGCGATCCTCGAGGCTGCGCGAGTCATCATTCAGCGCCGCAAGGGTCGGCAGCGTCCTAAGGTCGGCAGCGGTAATCGCCGGGTTCAGCAGCTGCAGGTGATTGAGCGTGTGCAACTCATTGTCGGTGACGCCCGAGGGGTAGGCCATGGGCCGATTCAGCTGCCGGGCCTTCACGCCGAGCACGCCGCTGGTGTGGCTGTTGTGGCAGGTCAGGCAGTTCTCCCGGCTCGGGTAGTACCAGGTCTGCTCGCGGGTCGCCCCGGCGCGGGTGTGGATCTGGATGTTCTCGGTGAGGCTTGCGGCGAGCAGTTCCGCATCCGAATTGTCCGGGCGCCACTTGTAGGTCACGCCATACACACCGCCCTGATCGTCCCGGACCAGCAGGCGGGTCTCCAGGCGTCGCCGGACTTCCGGGTGCGCCTCATCCGTGGGCAGCTCGAAGGTCTTCACGAATACGGTGCCCGCCGGAAAAATCCACTCACCGTCGGGTGTGGAACCGATCTTCGCTCCCTTGGGCAGGGCCATATAGCGCGATTTGGTGGCGCCGTCGGACCAGAAGGCCACGATCAGATCGTAGGGGATGAGCCCGGCCGTCGGCACCAGATGCGCGGTGTCCGCAAAGGCGCCGGTCTGCGACAGCAGCTGCGGCAGCGGCCCGTCCGCCCGGGCGGGCATGTTCAGATAGGCCTTGGGAGCCACCCATGACGCGATGCCGTACCCGCCCGTAGGGGTGGCGGCCGGTGCCGGGCGCACCGGGACGCTAGCCACCAGGGCGCACAGCGCGATCCCCGCCAGGGCAGATTTGAAGATTCTCAACCGTCGACCTCGTGCATGCATCCCTAGCATGTCAGACCGCGCCTCAAGCAGAAAGATCCGTGCCAGAAGGGCATCAATGACGGCACACGAGGTGCGCGCCCGCAACGGTCGGGAAAATATCCCGCGACATATTCGGTACGCTGCGCGCGCGCTGCTAGCGAAGGCAATTGGAGTATCTGACGTGAATAGCAAGATGCGCGCCTGGTGGCGCTGTGCGTCGTACGCAACGCTCGCTATGGGATTCGCGGCCGCGATTTCCGCCCAAACCACGGGCCAACAGGGAAATGCCGCTGCCGGCAGCAGCGGTCCGGAAAAATTGCCGGTGGTCACGGTCACGGCGACAGCCATTCCCGGCGCCACGATCGACATCGACAAGGTCCCCGGAAACGTGCAGGTCATCACCTCCCAGGACATTCGCCGCAATGGCTCGGCGAGCCTCACGAATGCCCTGAACTCGAATCTGAGCAGCATCAATATCAACGACGATATCGATGACCCCTTCCAGCCCGACATTCTGTACCGCGGCTTCGAAGCCTCGCCGGTGCTGGGCACGCCCGAAGGACTCGCCGTATACCAGAACGGCGTACGCATCAACGAGGCTTTCGGCGATACGGTCAACTGGGATCTGTTCCCGGATGTCGCGATCGACAAGGTCGAGCTCATCAGTTCCAGTCCCGTGTACGGCCGCAACGCGCTCGGTGGCGCCGTCTCGGTCACCATGAAAAACGGGTTCAGCTACCAGGGCGGAGATGTGGAGCTCGAAGGAGGCGCCTACGGCCAGCGCTCGGTGACCGGGCAGTTCGGCATGAGTTCCGGCATCTTCGGTGTCTATGTCGCCGCCCGCGGTTTGGACTGGACCGGCTGGCGACAGTTTTCCGATGACCGGATGCGCGACGTCTACGCGGTCCTGAGCATGCATACCGATCAGGTGACGATCGATCTGAGCTATACCCGCTCCGACAACATCATGGAAGGCCAGGGTCCGGCGCCGGTGCAGGAGCTGGCGGTGAACCGCTCGCTGGTATTTACCGGTCCGCAGAACAACACCAATAATCTCAACTTCTTCACGCTCAACAGCAGCGTGCAGCTGAGCGACACCTGGTCGGTGCAGAGCGTGTTCTACTACCGGCAGTATTACCAGTCGGTCTCGAACGGCAACACGACCGACTATCAGGCCTGCACCAACGTCGCCGGCATCCTGTGTCAGCCGGACGGCGTCACGCCACTGACCAACGCCGCTGGCGCGACGTTGCCGGACATCTCCGACGGGGGTACCTACCTGCTCGGCGAAAATGACTACGAATACATCAACGCCTGGAGCCGCGGCACGAGCCTGCAGTTCAACGGCAACGACTCGATCTTCGGCCATGACAATGAGTTCACGCTCGGCGCGGCGCTCGACTATGCCTCGAACAGCTATTACACGGGCGCGCAGATCGGCCTATTGAATGCGCAGCTGATCGTGCTGCCCTCCGACCTGGTCGTGGATTCGCCGGAGAATTCACCCGGCGCCCTCGCCAACGGGGATCCGGTACCGGTGAGCGTCGATTCGATCAACAAGAGTCTGGGCATGTACGTGACGGATACGTTCAACGTCACCCAGGCGCTCGCGGTCACCGCGAGCGGTCGCTACAACATCTCGAACATCGATCTGTTCGACCAGTTGGGCACGAACCTCAACGGCTACAACCGCTTCACACATTTCAACCCTGCCATCGGCACCACCTACAAAGTGCTGCCGATCCTGACGCTGTACGGGGGTATCGCGAACAACACCCGCACCCCGACCGCCAGTGAGATCGAGTGCTCGAGTCCCACGGCGTTGTGCCTGCTGCCCACGAACCTCGCCGGTGATCCGCCGAATCTGAAGCAGGTGGTCTCCCACACGACGGAGGTCGGCGTGCGCGGCACGCTCCCCGATGTGATGGGTGGCCAGCTCACCTACAGCCTGAGCGCGTTCCGGACGCTGCTCGAGAACGACATCTTCGGTGTCGCGACCTCGGTGAGCGCCGGATATTTCCAGAACATCGGCGATACCCGCCGGCAGGGCTTCGAGGCCGGGATCGGCTACAACGCCGAGAAGTGGTCCGCGTACGCCAACTACAGCTACGTGCAGGCGACCTTCGAGTCCCCGCTGCTGCTGCCTTCGCCCTCGAATCCCTATCAGGATGCGAATGCCAACATCCAGGTGCTGCCCGGCGACCGCATGCCGGGTATTCCGGAGAGCCGCCTGAAGCTCGGCGTGGACTACAAGTTCATTCCGCAATGGACCATCGGCACGAGCGTGATCGTCACCGGCAACTACTACTACGTCGGGGATGAGTCCAACCAGCTCGCACCGATCGGCGGGTATACGACGGTCGACCTGCATACCTCGTACAAGCCGTTCGCGCACTTCGAGGTCTTTGCCACGGTCGACAATCTCCTGAATCGCAAGTACGCGACCTGGGGCATCCTGAGCGACCCCTCGGGTCAGAACGCACCCGGTGTTCCGGCCAATGGTCCCTACGACCCGCGGTTCCTGAGCCCGGCCGCACCGCTGGAAGTGTTCGCCGGAGTGCGGCTCTCGCTCTAAGCGGGAGGGGTGGGGCAGCCCACGATGCCGCGCAGTTCGAGATGCGCGGCGACCCGCAGCGCGAGCGCTTCGCGCCACGGTGGCGCGATCACCTGGACGCCGATGGGAAGTCCGCGCGGGGTCGACACCGGCACCGAAACCACCGGCAGGCCGATGAAGCTGATCGGCTGGGTGTAGAGGCCGATATTGGGTCGCAACGGCACCTCCCCGCTCCCCAGCCGCATGCTCTTCTGACCCAGCAGCGGGGCCACCCCGGGGGTGGCCGGCGCCAGCAGCACATCCACCTGGCCGAACAGTTCGGCCGCGCGTTCCATGAACCAGCGTCGCAGGCGCTGCGCCTGGGCCAGCACCACCGCCGGCAGCAGTGAACCGGCGTAGAGCCGGTCGCGCGTCGCCGGATCAAAATCCGCGGGCCGTTCGCGCAGCCGCTCGCGATGCAAGGCGGCGCCGCTCGCGCCGGTCAGGCAGAAGGCGGCCGCCCGGGCCCGGCCGGCCTCGGGCAACGTCATCCTGCGGATCGGACCCAGGGCTGCGGCGACCCGCCGCACCGCATCCAGCGCCTCATCGCTGGCACCGGCCTCGAACCAGTCGTCCAGCACCGCGGCCCTGAGTCCCGCCGCGTCCTGTTTGAGATCCGGGATGGTCGGCTCGTTGGCGCGCCGTGCGCAGGCCGGATCGCCGGCGTCATAGCCCTGCATCACATCGTAGGCCAGGGCGAGGTCCGTCACCGTTCGCGCCAATGGGCCGAGATGGTCGAGGTCATGGACGAAGGGAAAGGTGCCCGTGCGCGGCAGACGCCCGAAGGTGGGTTTCAGACCGAAGACCCCGCAGAAGGAGGCCGGGACGCGGATCGAGCCGTTGGTATCGGAGCCGAGACTCAGGGCGACGAGGCCGGCGGCCACCGCGGCCGCCGAGCCGCCGGATGAGCCGCCGGCGCTACGGGCATGGTCGTGCGGATTGTGAGTCGCCCCGTAGTGGGCGTTCTCGGTCGTGAAACCGTAGGCGAACTCGTCCATGTTCTGACAGCCGAGCAGGATGGCACCGGCGCCCCGCAGCCGCTGCAGCAGCACCGCATCGGCGCTGGCCGGCGGGTTGTCGCGCAGGATCCGCGAGCCCGCGAGGGTGACGGTGCCGGCCACATCGTAGAGATCCTTGACGCCGATCGGCACTCCGGCGAGTGCGCCGCCACTCTCGCCGCGGCGCAGTCGTGCGTCGAGGGCGCGGGCGTCGCGCAGTGCACGCTCGCGATGGACGCTGGTGAAACAGTTCAAGGTCGGATTCTGCCGCTCGATCTGCGCCAGCGCCGTGCGGGTCACGGCCTCGGCGGTGAGATCGCCGGAACGGATCGCCGCGGCGATTTCGTGGGCGGCCGGCAGGATGCTCACGGCGTGAACACGGGCCCGGGTTCGAGCGTCGCCGCAAGCGGCAGGCCGAGCACCAGCTCGGCCTGCGCCAGCAACGCGGTCAGCTGCACGGCGACTCCCTCGCGATACTGCGGTGGAATCGGAAGATCGGTCAGCTGCGACAGTGTGTCGATATCCGAAGCAGTGACCGCCATCCTCTATCCTTACGCTGCTCCCGCCGGGGCGCTGTCCAGTGCCGGGTCGTCCCCGGACATGGCATGCGGATGATGCACCTCCGCCGGCTTGGTCGCCACTTTGGCGTAGCGGGCCATGAGGATCAGGGCCACGCCGACGAACAGGTATCCGGCGGCCACCTTGGGTGTCATCGCGATGCCGATCGCATCGCTGTGCATGAGGCCGAAGAAGGTCAGCAGGGCGCCGACCCCGGCGAAGGCCGCTGCCTTCATGAACTTCTGATCGATCATGAACACCGTGATCGAGCCGATGATGATCCCGACCAGGGTGGCGCCGCCACCAAGGGTGCTCATGCCATCGTAGAGCACGCTGTTCTGGGCGAGAGTCTCCAGGCCCAGCTTGCTCGCCGATGTGCCGGCGGCGCCCAGGGCATTGTCGATCTGTGACTTGGCCCAGGAGGCGATCTGCGGAATCAGCGCCAGGATGATCGCCGGCGCATGCCGCGGCGGGGTCTCCTGGAAGGCCTGCGAACCGATCAGCATGCCGATGTAGAGCAGGATCGGCAGGATCGCAATGATCGGCACCAGCGCGGTGATGGTGGCGAGGATGCCGAGCGAGCACAGCACCAGCATCACGATGCCGGTGGCGGCCGAATATCCGAGCCGGCCGCCCATTGCCTTCCAGCCCGGATGACCGATGTAGATGGCATTGATGAACGGATTGCCGAGCAGGCAACCGATCAGGCTGATCACACCGTCCGCGGTCAGTACCCGGGTCGTCGGGAAGGAGTCACCGGCCGCGGTGGCGCTTTCCACGTTGTCCATTGCCTCGACCAGGTCGTAGATGCCGAACGGAATCGCCGTGACCAGGATGACCCCCAGGAATTTGAAACCCGAGAACACGTGGCCGATCTCCGGCACCGGAAACGAGAAGCCGAAATTGGTGAAGGACTGCATCAGGGCCGAGGAGGACATGCCCCCGAAGTTGAAGCCGAACAGGTTCGAGCCCCAGGCGATCACCGAGCCCACGAGCAGGGCGACGAGCCCGGCCGGGACGCCGCCCGGGTAGCGCACCCCGCCGAACCAGCTGGCGAGAATGAGCGCGAAGCACACCAGCCCGATGACCGGCGTCTGGTACATCTGCATCGCCGGCGACAGTGAAATGAAGGTGATGGAGATGCCGGCCAGGGAACCGAGCAGGGCGGCGCGCGGGGTGATGCGACGTACGATGGGTGCGAGAAAGCCGCCGGCCATCAGCACGAAGCTCTGCACGAACACCCAGGTGAGTCCGGCCTCCCAGGCCTGGATCGGGTCGTGGGTCTTGCCGAGGATCGGCGCCATGATCACGAAGGTGACGACGAACATGTGCGGCACGCTGATGCCCGAAGGCAGCGCACACACATCGCCGCGACCGGTCTTCTTCGCGAGCCGATAGCCGAGCCACGCGTAGTAGAGCGTGCTCAGGCACAGCATGACGCCCGTCGCCGGCAGGATGCGGCCGAACACCAGCTCGTCGGGCATCTTCAGGGCCCCGCGCAGCAGTCCGGTGACCACCAGCAGGTTCACAAGGATGTTGGTGCCGAAGCCGAAGAAGGCGTTCAGATCCCCGGCGACCCAAAGCTTCGGTTTGAACCCCATCGTCGTTGTTGTCATGGCGCACTCCTTGCACTTCGCGGATTGTTATTCAGGGCTTCGATCAATGGGGCGCTCGGCGCGACCCAGCCGAAGATGCCGCCTTGGGCCACGATCATGGCCAGCGCGGAGGTATGAAAGTCGGGGAAATACGAAGCGCAGCAATCCTCGACACACAGGCAGTCGAAACCGCGGTCGTTGGCCTCGCGCACCGTCGTGCTGACGCACACCTCGGTGGTGACCCCGCACACCAGCAGCTGTGTGATGCCGCGATTCGCCAGGATCTTCTCGAGGTCGGTCGCGTGGAAGGCGCCCTTGCCCGGCTTGTCGACGACCGGTTCGCCGGGCAGCGGGTACAGTTCCGGAATGATGTCGTGGCCGACCTCGCCGCGGATCAGGATCCGGCCCATCGGCCCCGAATCCCCGATACCGGTTGTGAAATTGCCCCGCGCTTTTTTCGCCGGCGGCAGATCGGCCAGATCCGGCCGATGGCCCTCACGGGTGTGGATCACCAGCATGCCCGCGCCACGCGCGGCGGCCAGCAGCTCGCCCGTCGGGGCGATGCAGCGCCGCAGCAGACTCACATCGTTGCCAAGGGCATCGCCGAAGCCACCGGTCTCGACGAAATCGCGCTGCATGTCGATGATGACCAGCGCGCAATCCTGCGGACGGAAGTCGAACGGATAAGGCCTTGCTGCAACTGCCACGATTGTGATTTTCCGTTGCAAGGAATATTTGTGATGTCAATATGCGGCCGTTGCAGCCCGTGACCAATACTCAAAATGACTTATGGCGGCGGGCACGGCGACGGCTATGCAGTTGGCGGCGTGCATCAAATTGACTCGCGGCTGCGCTACGGCAGTGCTTCGCGAAGGTAAGGAATGGTGCAATGAAACCGATCACTCAAAACGCGGACATCCGCTATCTCGGGAAACTCCTGGGCGATGTCATCCGCGCCTATGGTGGCCCGGAACTGTTCGAGCGGATCGAGTCGATCCGCGCAAGCTCGGTGGATCGGCACCGCGGCATCGCCGATGCGGCGCCCATGGATCGCGGTCTGGAGGCGCTGAACCTCGATGACACGCTGGCCTTCGTCCGCAGCTTCATGCTGTTTTCGATGCTCGCGAACCTTGCGGAGGATCGGCAGGGCGCCGGCAGCCGCCCGGGGGAGGATGTCGCGGCGGCACTCGACCGGCTCGCCGCCAAGGGCATTGCCGTCGACCAGGCGGCGCAGCTGCTGGACCGCACCCTCATCGTCCCGGTGCTGACGGCGCATCCCACCGAGGTGATGCGCAAGAGCATGATCGATCACCGCAACCGCATTGCCGACCTCATGCGCCTGAAGGACCAGGGACTCTCGCAGGTCGCCGGCGGCGATGAAATCGAGCATGCATTGCTGCGACAGATCGCGCTGCTGTGGCAGACCCGGCCACTGCGCCGCGAACGGCTGATCGTTGCCGACGAGGTGGAGATCGCACTCGCCTACCTGCGGGACATCTTCCTGCCGGTGCTGCCCATGCTCTATCAGCGCTGGGAGCGCCGGCTGCCGCAGCGGCCGCGCAGCTTTCTGCGGCTCGGCAGCTGGATCGGCGGCGATCGTGACGGCAATCCGAACGTCAATGCCGCCACGCTCGATTACGCCCTCGGTCGTGCCGCGGCCGCGGTGCTCGAGAGTTATCTGCAGCAGTTGCATGCACTGGGCGCGGAGCTGTCGATTTCCAGCGAACTCTGCACGCCGACCGCAGAGGTCATGGCGCTGGCGGGCGCGAGCGGTGATACCAATCCGGCGCGCAAGGATGAGCCGTATCGCCGCGCCCTGACCGGTTGCTACGCCAGGCTGGCGGCGACCTGCGAGCAGATTACGGGGCGTCCCCCGGCGCGCCGCCCAACGGTGCCCGGCGTGGCCTATGGCAGTCCTGAGGAGCTGCGCACTGATCTGGTCGCGATTGCGCACTCGCTGGCCCAAAGAGGGGCAGGGCTGCTGGCGACCGGGGGCGCGCTCGGCCGGCTGATCCGCGCGGTCGACAGCTTCGGTTTTCACCTGGCGACGCTCGATCTGCGCCAGAACTCCGATGTCCATGCGCGGGTCGTCGCCGAGCTCCTCAGCGTCGCCGGAGTCGAAGCCCGCTACCTCGAGCTCGACGAGGCCGCGCGCGTCGAGCTGCTGCGTCGTGAACTGGGCAGCGAGCGGTTGTTGTGGAGTCCCTACTCGCAGTACGGCGATGAAACGCAGTCGGAACTGGCGATCGTGCGCGCCGCGGCCAGGGCACACGAGCGTTTTGGTGCCGGCTGCATCACCACGTACAACATTTCCAAATGTGAAAGCGTCTCGGACATGCTGGAGGTGAACCTGATGCTGAAGGAGGCCGGGCTCTACCGGCCGGCCGATCCGGCTGCCGCGGCCATCATGGTGGTACCGCTGTTCGAGACCATCGGGGATCTGCAGAACGCGCCGGAGGTCATGAGCGCCTGGTTCGCGTTGCCGGAGATCCGCAAGGCGGCCCGGCGTCGCGGCTACCAGGAGGTGATGGTGGGCTATTCCGACTCCAACAAGGACGGCGGCTACCTGACCTCGGTGTGGAGTCTGAATCGGGCCACGCGCGCGCTGGCACGGGTGTTCGAGGCCGCGCAGATCCGCATGCAGATCTTCCATGGGCGCGGCGGGGCGGTGGGCCGCGGTGGTGGCTCCTCCTTCGGCGCCATCCGCGCGCAGCCGGCGGGCACGGTACAAGGCCGCATCCGCATCACCGAACAGGGCGAGGTGATCGCCGCGAAGTACGGCACGCCCGAAAGCGCGGCCGCGAATCTCGAAGCGATCACCGCCGCGACCCTGCTCGCCTCGCTCGAGCCGGTGTCGGTGTCCGAGGAGGCAACGGTCGCGCGCTTTGCCACCGCGATGGACGAAATCTCCACCACGGCGTTCAACACCTATCGTGGCCTGGTATATGAAACCGAGGGCTTCAAGACCTTCTTTCGCCAGATGACACCGCTCACCGAGATCGCGGACCTGAAGATCGGCTCGCGGCCGGCGTCGCGGACCAAATCGGATCGCATCGAGGATCTGCGCGCCATTCCATGGGTCTTCAGCTGGGCGCAGGCGCGGGTGATGCTGCCGGGCTGGTTCGGCGCCGGACAGGCCCTGCACGCCTACCCGGATCGCGGCGTGCTGCGCGAGATGGCGGCGACCTGGCCGTTCTTCCAGTCGATGCTCGACAACATGGAAATGGTGCTGGCCAAGTCGGACATGTCGATCGCCCGCCGCTATGCGACCCTGGTCGAGGACCGGGGCCTCGCCGACACGCTCTTCAACCGCATCGAGAGCGCCTGGAACACTGCCCACGACACGCTGCTGGACATCACCGGCCAGACCCGGCTCCTGGAGAAGCATCCGGCGCTGGATGCCTCGATCCGACTGCGGCTGCCCTATATCGA
>Ga0302314_10016273_pt1 | contig 12584 bp, 9 predicted proteins | sample III_Palsa_N2_3_FD_200533 | JGI IMG/M metagenome (GOLD analysis project Ga0302314, IMG submission 200533) | Peat permafrost microbial communities from Stordalen Mire near Abisko, Sweden - III_Palsa_N2_3 | ecosystem: Environmental > Terrestrial > Soil > Palsa > Peat permafrost | place: Sweden...
GTCGACTACAACGCCGAAATGATCGCCGCCGGCCGCGAGCGCGACTACCCGCCCGAGGTCGTCTGGAGCGTCGGCGACGCCCAGAAGCTGCCCCTGCCGGACGCCTGCGCCAACGCCTATTCCATCGCCTTCGGCATCCGCAATGTCACCGACATTTCCGCCGCCCTGCGTGAGGCGCGGCGCGTGTTGAAGCCCGGCGGTCGGTTCGTCTGCCTGGAATTCTCGCGGCCGACCACCGAGGCGCTCCGCAACGCCTATGACGCCTATTCCTTCAAGGTGATCCCGCAGATCGGCGAATGGGTGGCCAAGGATCGGGAGTCCTACCAGTATCTGGTGGAGAGCATCCGCCGCTTCCCGGACCAGGCCGCCTTCGCCGCCCTGATGCGCGGGGCTGGCTTCGATAATGTGACTTGGACCAACTTCACCGGCGGCGTCGCCGCCCTGCACCAGGGTTGGGCGCTTCGGCCCCTATGAGTTGGACGGCATGAACGATGTCGCGGCCGCCGGCCGGCTGATCCGATCCTGCTGGGTGCTGCTGCGGGCCGATGTGCTGATCCCGCGCGAGGTCGATCCCGTGCTGCCGCCCTCGGTGCGGGCCGTCGCGCGAACCCTACGTATCTTTGCTGGCCCCACCTCCCGCGATGGTCGTCCCGGCCAGAGGCTGGCCAAGGCGTTCGAGGGCCTGGGTCCGGCGACGATCAAGCTCGGCCAGGTCCTTTCCACCCGAGCCGACATCTTCGGGCGTGAGTTCGCCGATGACCTCGGCCACCTGAAGGACCAGCTGCCGCCCTTCCCCACCCCCGTGGCCAAGGCGGCGATCGCCGCCACCCTCGGTCAATCGGTGGAGTCCCTGTTCACCGACTTCAGCGAGGCGCCCATCGGCGCGGCGTCTTTGGCCCAGGCGCATTCGGCGACGCTGGCCGACGGACGCAAGGTCGCGGTCAAGGTGCTGCGGCCCGGTGTCGAGCGCCGGGTGGCCCAGGACCTGGAGATGCTGGCGCTCGCGGCACGCCTGACCGAACGCTTCGTCGAGCCCGCCCGCCGGCTGGAGCCCAGCGCCGCCATCGCCACCGTGGCCCGCTCCATGATGCTGGAGCTGGATCTTCGCTTGGAGGCCGCCGGCGCCAGCGAGCTGCGCGAGGTGATGGAAGCCGACCAGTTCATGCAGGCGCCCAAGATCGTCTGGCCCGGCGTCGGCAAGCGGGCCCTCACGATCGAGTGGGCTCAAGGGGTGGCCCTGTCGGACCCCGCCGCCCTGGATCAGCCGGACATCGACCGGCGAGGCCTGGCCGACAATCTGGTGCGCGCCTTCCTGTCCCAGGCCCTGGATCACGGCGTCTTTCACGCCGACCTGCACGAGGGCAATCTGTTCGTCAGCGCCCCGGCTGTCATCACGGCGGTGGACTTCGGCATCATCGGCCGCCTGGACGCGGTGGCGCGGCGGCACTTGGCGGAGATCCTCTGGGGCTTTCTGCAGCGGGACTATGTCCGCGTGGCCAAGGCTCATTTTGACGCCGGCTACGTACCCGCGCACCACTCCCTGGCCGCCTTCGCCCAGGCGCTGCGGGCGGTGGGCGAGCCGGCCATTGGCCGCGCCTCCGCCGAGGTCTCCATGGGCCGGCTGCTGGGCCTGTTGTTCGAGATCACCGCCATCTTCGACATGCGGCTGCGGCCCGAGCTGGTCCTGTTGCAAAAGACCATGGTCACGGTGGAGGGCGTCGCCCGGCGGATCGACCCGACCCACAATCTCTGGGCCTCGGCCGAGCCAGTGGTGAAGCGCTGGATCACCCGCGAGCTGTCGCCGGTGACGCGGGCCAAGGAACTGGCGGACGACGGCGCCCGGATTATCAAGGCCCTGGCCCGCCAACTCGACCCGCCGCCCAAGGCGCCGGTGGTCATCATCGAACGCGCGCCCGCGCGCCTGCTCTGGTTCGCGATTGGGGCGGCCGTTGCCGGGCTGGCGTTTCTGGCGATGGCGTATTTGAGGCGGTGAGGTCGCTTCTCCCTTCCCCTTTGAGGGGGAAGGGTTCAAAGCGCTCCTACCGCCGCCCGCCCCAAAAGCCGACGATCTTCTTGACCTCGGCGACCACCGGATCGGCCACGGAGCGGGCTTTTGCGGCGCCGCCGTCGAAGACGCGGTCGATCTCGGCCGGATCGTTCATCAGCCGGCGCATCTCATCGCCGATCGGGGCGATCACCGCCGCCATCAGGTCCGCCAGCTTGGGCTTGAAGACGCCGAAGCCCTGGCCGCCGTATTCGCGCAGGACGTCGGCCTTGGTCACCTCGGACAAGGCGGCGTAAAGCCCGACCAGATTGTCGGCCTCGGGCCGGCCCTCAAGGCCGTCGAGCGTCTCCGGCAGCGGCTCGGCGTCGGTGCGGGCCTTGCGGATCTTGCCGACGATGGTGTCGGCGTCATCGAGCAGGTTGATGCGCGAATAGTCCGACGGGTCGGACTTGGACATCTTCACCTTGCCATCGCGCAGGGACATGATCCGCGCGCCCGGCCCCTCGATCACCGGTTCGATCAGGGCGAAGAAGCCCGGCGCATCGAAGTCGTGGTTGAACTTGCCGGCGATGTCACGGGTCAGCTCAAGGTGCTGTTTCTGGTCCTCGCCCACCGGCACGTGGGTGGCCTTATAGACCAGGATGTCGGCGGCCTGGAGCACCGGGTAGGTATAGAGGCCGACGCTTTCGCGCTCCTTATGCTTGCCCGCCTTGTCCTTGAATTGGGTCATCCGGTCGAGCCAGCCCAGCCGCGCGACACAGTTGAAGATCCAGGCCAGCTCCGCATGCGCCGGCACCGCCGACTGCGGGAAGATCACCGCCTTCTTCGGATCGAGGCCCGAAGCCATGTAGGCGGCGGCGATTTCGCGGGTCTGAGTCGTGAGCACCGCCGGGTCCTGCCAGACCGTGATGGCGTGCAGGTCGGCGACGAAGATGAAGCAGTCCATCTCGTCCTGAAGGCGGTTGAACTTCTTCAGGGCGCCCAGGTAGTTGCCCAGATGCAGCGAGCCGGACGCCTGGACGCCGGAGACCACGCGCGAAGGACCCGCGTAGGGGGTGGGGGATTGATCGGTCATGTTGAAGCTTTTGGCTGAGAGCAGCGATGTGGCCAAGCGGTATCGCGTCCGCCTGGAGAGCGAAGTCTAGGCGAAGCCGTCACGCCATCGATTGTGCAGCCGTGTGCGCATGCCGGCGCTGGTAACGCGAAGTCGCGAGCCGAGCAAGCACCCCCTCTTGGCTCATAATGGCGATTTCAGCTATTATTGCCAACTTACGGAGATGCCGCCCATGGTCAGGATTACATCGACGGACTTCCAGAAGGAGATCGGTCGCTTTCAGGATGTCGCCCTGGCCGAGCCCGTGGTCGTTACGCGCAATGGCCGGGATCGCACGGTGCTGATTTCCGCCCAGGAATACCAACGCCTGAAACGCCGCGATCGCGAAGTCTTGGGACTGGACGATTTCACACCCGAAGACCTCGAATTGATCAAGGCCGCGGAACCGCCGGCGGAAACCGCGCGGTTCGACCACGAAGTAAAATAGCGTGAGTGGACATTCCCTGGCCCACCGTTGGCTCTGTCATCCGCTATTCCTTTCTCTGGCGGCGTGAAGCCGCCCGGGGTCAGGAAGAGGGTGCGAAGGACCGGCCTTGCGCGATCGTCGTGGCGTCAAAGGTCGCGGACGGAGACCACACCGTCATTGTCCTTCCGGTAACACACACGCCGCCTCGCGACGCCAACATGGCTGTGGAAATCCCGGCACAGACAAAAGAACGTCTGGGACTGGACGCGGAGCGGTCTTGGATCGTTCTCACCGACGCGAACCGCTTCATCTGGCCGGGGCCCGATCTGCGCCCCGCAATCAGGGGCGATGCAACGAGCGTCGTTTACGGCGCGCTGCCACAGGCGTTATTTCGCGAAGTCCGCGACAAGTTCGTCAAGGCGCTTGAGACACGCCTCGCCAGCGTCATCAGGCGAACTGATGATTAGCTTACCGCCGCCGCCGTAGCACCCCAACCACCTCGGCGCGGGAGATGCCGCCGACGGTGAGCAGAATGGCTGGGTAGATCATCCCGGCCGCGAGGCTGACCATCAGGATCGAGATCTCCTTGGGTCCGACGCCCCGGCCGAGATGCACCCAGGCGAACAGCGACTGGATCGCTGGGCGGGTGTAGGAGGCGCCGGCCAGCATGACGCCGAGGACGCCGCTCGCCAGCAGGATGCGGCTGAGGCGCGAGATGGCCTTGACGCTGAGGCGGTAGGCGCCGCGCCGGGCCAGGGTGACGAGCATCATCAGCACATTGGTCCAGGAGGCCAGGCTGGTGGCGGCGGCGATCCCGGCGACGCCGAAGAAATGGAAGAAGATGAAGCCGAAGATGACGTTCACGGCCACCGACACCACCGCGAAATTCATCGGCGTACGGGTATCTTGGCGGGCGAAGAAGGCGCGCGACACTAGGGGCGCCAGCACGAAGGCCGGCACGCCCCAGCCATACTGCTGCAAGGCGAGCGCGGTCTGGTGGGCGTCGAAGCTGTGGAACTCGCCGCGGGTATAGAGGCCGTCGATCAAGAAGAAGGGCATGCTGAGCAATGCCGCCGCCGCCGGCAGGGTCAGGGCCATGGAAAAGGTCAGGGCCTCGTCCATCGCCGCGCTGGCGCCCGCCTCATCGCCGGCATGCACCGAGCGGGACAGGCGCGGCAACAGGGCGACGCCGATCGCCACCCCCACCAGGCCCTGCGGCAACAGATAGAGCCGGTCGCACACCGCCAGCCAGGTCCGGGCGCCGTTCACATGGCTCACCAGGAATTGCGAGACGAAGACATTGATCTGGCTCACACTCGCCGCGAAAGCGCCGGGCAGGGCCAGGCCGATCAGCTGGCGAATTTCCGGCGTAAAGCGCGGCAGCCGCCAGTTCACATTGGTGCCGGACTTTCGCACCCCCCACCACAGCAGCCCCGCCTGGGTGATCCCGGCGGCGATCACGCCCCAGGAGGCGGCGACGGCGGCGGCGTGCGGGGTGTGGGTCGGCAGCACCGCCAGCAGGGTCCAGATGTTGAGCAGGATCGGCGCGGCGGCTGACAGGATGAAGCGGTTGCGGGCGTTCAGCACCCCGGCTAGGTGGGCATAGATCGCCATGCAGGGCAGATAGGGCATGGTGATCATCGTCAGGGTGATGGTCAGCTGGGTCTTGCCTGGCGTCGCGGCGAACCCGGGAGAATAGGCCGCGACGATCCAGGGCATGGCCAGCTCGGCGATGATGGTCAGGCCCACAGTCATGGCCAGCAAGGCGGCCATGGCGTCGGCGGCCAGCACGTCGGCGACCTCCTCTCCGTCCTTCTCCAACGACCGCGCATAGGCCGGCACGAAGGCCGCCGCAAAGGCGCCCTCGGCGAAGATCCGGCGGAACAGGTTGGGGAAGGCGAAGGCGGTCGTATAGGCGTCGGCGACAAAGGTCGCGCTGGCGCCCATGTAATAGGTGATCACCAGATCGCGGACGAAGCCCATCAGCCGGCTGACCAGGGTCAGGCCGGAATAGACCATCGACGAGCGGATCATGCCCGAGCGGGCGGAACGCTGGGGAGCGGCCGGCGCTTCGGATCCGTCGTCGGTCTGACTGGCGATAATGTCGTCGGTCATCGGGCCACGCTCGCGCGGGCGCGCTGAAGCCGGGGCCGGCCAGCCGACACGCCGCCGACGTCATCCAGCACCTCGGTCAGCACCGCCTTCAGGCCGGCGATGCGGCGCGGATCGGTCAACTTGCCCCCCGGCGATTCATGACAATAGAAGGCGTCCACCGCCCGCTCGCCGTAGTTGTCGATGTGGGCGGACTGGATGGACAGGCCGGCCTCCGTCAGCGCGCCGGCCAGCGCGCCCAGCAGGCCGGGCCGGTCGCGGCCGGAAACCTCGATGACGCTGGCCTCGTCCGAGGCGTCGTTATCCACCGTGACCGTGGGCATGATGGTGAAGGCCGCCGCGCGGCCAAGGTCCGCGGATCCACCGCGTTCGATCTGCACCGCCTCGCCCTTGGCCGCCGCTTCCAGCGTCCGCGCCACTCGGTCCAGCGCCTTGGGGCTTTCGGCGCCGAAGGCTTCGCCGGCATGATCCTGCAGATAAAACACGTCGAGCACCCTTCCGCCGCGGGTGGTGTAGGCCCGCGCGCCGGCGACATTGGCGCCCAATCCTGAAAGAACTTCCGCCAGATCGGCGAAAAGCCCGCGCCGGTCGGCGGTGGTGATGGTGACCTCCGCCGCGTTGCGGTCGGCGCGCACCTCGGCGAGGGCCGCGGCGCCATCGACCTTGGCCCGGCGGTCGAGCGCGGCGTGAGCCAGCTGTTCTGCGGGGGTGAAGCCGACGAAATAGGCGTCTTCCATGGAGTGCGCCCAGTCCGCCGCACCGGGATCGGCGGCGATCAGGTCCGCGCGTGCGGCGCCCGCCGCGCCCTTCAGATGACGCGCATAGCTTGCGGCCGGATCGCCGCCACGCCCGCCCCGGAACACCGCCTCGGTGGCGCCATAGAGCTCGCGCAGCAGCTGGCCCTTCCAGCCGTTCCACACGCCTGGACCCACGGCGCGGATATCCGCCACCGTCAGCACCAACAGCATCCGCATCCGCTTCGGATCCTCGACGATACTGGCGAAGGCCGCCACGGTGCGGGGGTCGGCCAGGTCCCGCTTCTGGGCGAAATCACTCATGATCAGGTGGTGCTCGACCAGCCAGGCGACCAGTTCGATGCGCTCGCGCTCCAGCCCCATCCGCTCGCAGGCGGAGCGGGCGGACCGGGCGCCGGCCTTTTCCTGGCCGCCGACGCCGCCCTTGCCGGTGTCGTGCAGCAGCATGGCCAGGAACAGAACCTCGCGGTCCTCGATCAGCGGCCAGATGGTGGTGGCCAGGGGATGGTCCTCGACCATCTCGCCCCGGCTGATGGCGGCGATGATCCCCACCGCGCGCAGGGTGTGCTCGTCCACCGTATAGGAGTGGTACATGTTGAACTGCATCTGAGCGACGATGTGGCCGAACTCGGGGATGAAGCGGCCGAGCACGCCGGTGTCGTTCATGAGCTGCAGGGTCTGATAGGTGCGTTTGCCCCGCGCCAGCACGTCCAGGAAGGCCTCCCGCGCCGCCGGATCGCGGCGGACCTTGGAGGTGATCAGGGCCAGGGAGCGGGTGACGGCGGTGAAGGCGTCCGGGTGCAGGTCAAGATTGCGCCGGTCGGCGATCACGAACAGCCGCAGCATGGCCACCGGATCGCGCTGGAACACCGCGGGGCTGTCGATATTGAGCCGCCCGCCTTCCTCGTAGAAGCCGGCGACGTCCAGCGGCTTGCGGCTGCCGCGCCGGCCCGGCAGGAACCGCGACAGGCCCTTGGGCGCCTTCTTGGCTTCGTCGGCTTCGAGCTTGGCGCAGAACTCCCGCGTCAGCGCCCCGACCTCCTTGGCGATCAGGAAGTAGCGCTTCATGAACCGCTCGACGGCGGGGGTGTCGTCGCCGCCCTTGCGGCTGCGGTCGCCATAGCCCATCCGCCAGGCTACCTCCGGCTGCAGGTCGAAGGTCAACCGCTCCTCGGGCCGGCCGGTGGCGAAATGCAGGTGGCTGCGCACCGCCCAGAGGAAGTCGAAGGCGCGCAGAAAGGCCCTGACCTCGCTGCCGTGGAACATTTCCAGGCTCAGGGCCTCGTCGAGCGAGTCGATCGGGTGCAGGTATTCGGCGATCCAGAACAGGGTGTTCAGGTCCCGCAGGCCACCCTTGCCCTCCTTGATGTTGGGCTCGACCATGTAGCGGCTGGCGCCGGCCTTGGCGTGGCGCTCGTCCCGCTCCTTCAGCTTGGCGGCGACGAACTCGGCGCCCGTGCCCTTGACCACCTCCTCGCGGAACCGACGGCGCAGATCGCCCGCCAACGCCTCGTCGCCGGTCAGCCGGCGCGCTTCCAGGATGGAGGTGCGGATGGTGTAATCTTCCCGGGACAGTTTGATGCACTCGTCCACGGTCCGGGAGGCATGGCCGACTTTGAAGCCCAGGTCCCACAGGGCGTAGAGCATGAACTCGATCACGCTCTCGGTGTGGGCCGTCTCCTTGTAGGGACGCACGAACAGCAGATCGAGGTCGGAAAAGGGCGCCAGCGTGCCCCGACCATAGCCGCCCACCGCCATCAATGCCATCCGCTCGCCCTCGGTGGGATTGCGGGCGCGGATCATGTGCACGGTGGTGAAGTCGTAGAGGGCGCGGACCACCTCGTCGGTGACGCCGGAGATCAGCCGCGCCGCCTCGATGCCGCCGCCGCCGTTCTCCAGCCGCTCCTTGGCGATCATTCGGCCGCGAAACAGGGCCGACTTGAGGATGTCCAGCGCCTGGCGGCGTTGTTCGCCGGCGTCGCCGATGGCGCTCAGCGCCGCCGTCGATAGCTGATTGCGCAGCTTCACGCCGTCGACGACGTATTCGATCCGGGTTGGGCGCAGGCGCGGCGGCATGGGGCTTTATATAGCGCTTTTCTTGAGTCGGGCCGGACGGCCGGTCAGGCCAGGTCTTCTGAGGCCAAGTCTTCGGCGGCGATATGGCGCTCCAGCGCCTCGAACCGCAACGGCCCGCCCCAGAAGGCGGCGGCGAGATCGTTCTGCTGGCCCGGTGCGCCGGTGGTCAGGAACCGGCGCAGGCCTGAGCCCCCCGCCGTATATTCCGGATGCCGCGTCAGATAGGCCTCAATGGCGTCGGCGGTGGCGCCCGGCTGATGGATCAGCGGCGTGCCCGCCGGCAAAGCGGCGCGGAACAGGTCGGCGACGATCTCATAGTGGGTGCAACCCAGCACAGCCCGGTCCGGCGCCCGGCCGATCCGCTTGGCCAGGGCCTTGGCGTGACCATCGATCACGGCCGCCAGCTCGCTTTCGGCGGCGCCGGTTTCGATCAAATGAGCAAGCTCCGGACAGGGCTCGCAGAAGACCGCGACGTCCGAGCGGCGCTTGTCGATCTCGATCTCATAGACCCGGCTTTGGGCGGTGGCGGGGGTGCAGAAGATCCCCAGCACCTCCAGCCCCTCGACCTTGTCGCCGTCGCGCCATTCGCGCGGGTCCCGCTCGTGCGACCAGGGCAGGCCGGTGGCCGCCTCGATGGTCGGCACGATGATGCCGAGAATATTCACCGGCCGGCCGATCTGGCGGCGATAGCCGGGCAGCCAGGTCTGTTGCAGCCGGCGGAGGGCGATAGAGGCGGCGGTGTTGCAGGCCAGGATCACCAGGTCGCAGCCCTGCTCGAACAGGGTCTCGCAGCCGGCGCGAGTGAGACCTACGATGTCTTCGCCGCCCCGCACGCCATAGGGCATGTTGGCCTGGTCGCCGAGGAAGACGAAATCGGCGTGCGGCAGCCGGTCCACCAGGGCGTGGTGGATGGAAAGGCCGCCGATGCCGGAATCGAATACCCCGATCGCCATGTCCGCGCTTTACCGCTCCGCGGGCGCAGCGTCCATCGGCTGCAACCGGGCTATTCGCCGCTGCCAGAGATATAGCAACGGCGCGCCGACCACCTCCACCACCAGCGCCGCGCGCATCGGCCAGTCCGGAGATCCGCTCGCCAACAGGCCAAGGGCGCGGAAGAAGCCGCCGGTGACTACGATCAGGGTGACCAGGCTGATCCGCGCCTCTTGATGTTCGATGTCGGGGATGGCGCTCCAATAGGCCACGCCAAGGCCGACCAGCAGGCCTGAGAGATATCGGAAATGGCTGTCGAGGTTCACATCACCCCAATCGCCCAGCATCAGGGTGCCATGCAGGCCGCCGGCCATGCCGGCGCCAACGGCGATCAGCCCGCCAAGGGCGATGGCGATCTGAAGCAGGCGTTTTTCCATGGGGGCTCCAGCGCGGGGTTAGGGCGTATGTGGGGAAGCGATGCTTTGAGGGAAGCGGTGGGGGCGCGATAAGTTGCGGCGCGCGCGATCAGGCCGGGGCGGCAACACCCCGTTCCCCAGGCCTTGTGCCTGGGGCCCATTGAGCGCGAAACGATCTTATTGCTTGGCGCGATCGGTCCCACCGCGCCCGACCTCCAACCCATCACGTCCAATGGACCCAGGCACACGGCCTGGGGAACGCGATAGTTTGATATCTATGGGGTTAGATCGAATCCGCCCCGTCGATCGCATGCCGAGCCTACTTCCGGGGCCCCAGCCTACTCAAGGACGGCGCAAAGCGCCGCCGCGCCGCGGCCGCCGAAGGCGGTCCTTGACTAGGCTGGGGCCTCGGAAAACCATTCCATCATGCGGTCGAAGGGACAGTATGAGTCTGAGCTTCACCAGCCGATTCAGCGCGGCGCAAAATTTCCACTCGCCGCGCTCGGTCCAATCTGGGCGAGCGTGTCATTGCAAAGCTGCTCGATGTTGATGGTTTCTCGTCGCCCGAGGCGCTTTTGAAGCATGCTGATTGGATGGACGTAGATCGATGATCCAATCATGGCGTCGGCGTCATCCACGCCTTCATTCAGAAAGCCGTCGTAGAGATTTTGAACGTCCTCCAACGAAAGAGGTCGAACCGCCGAAGCAATGCGGGCGGCGAACGCGAAGCCCGCTTCAAGGGCGCTTTGCTCTTCAATAGTGAGGGGACGAGACGTCATAGCAAAGTGTACCGACAGGGGCTTGTTTAGCCAACGAGATCGCATCCGAGCGCTGATTTCTTGACCTCCCGACCCCTTCGGCGTAAACGCCCGCCACCCTCGGCGCATCTCCAACGCGCCCTCCACTGTCACGCCCCTGGATCTGATCCAGACGAGGACAGCGAGGCCCCCCGTCGACGTGATCGTCCACGGGGGCGTTTTGCGTTGGTCGGTATGTCGGGACCCTAGTGGACCAGGACGCGATGTTCGACGCACTGACGGAACGGCTATCCAGCGTTTTCGACCGCCTCGGCGGCCGCGGCGTGCTGTCCGAAAAGGATGTGGACGAGGCCCTGCGCGAGGTGCGCGTGGCCCTGCTTGAGGCCGACGTCGCCCTGCCGGTCGCCCGAGACTTCATCGCCAAGGCCAAGGAACGGGCCACCGGCGAGGAGGTGGTCCGCTCGGTCCGCCCCGCCGATCAGGTGGTCAAGATCGTCTATGACGGCCTGGTCGAGACCCTTGGCGGCGAAGAGCCCACCCCGCTCAACCTGGCCGCCACCCCGCCGGTGGTGATCCTGATGGCCGGCCTGCAAGGGTCCGGCAAGACCACCACCGCCGCCAAGCTGGCGCTGCGCATCACCCGCACCGAGCGCAAGAAGGTCATGATGGCCTCGCTCGACACCCGCCGTCCGGCGGCGATGGAGCAGCTGGCCCTGCTGGGCCAGCAGGCCGAGGTCGACACCCTGCCGATCGTCGCCGGCCAGAGCGCCGTCGACATCGCCCGCCGCGCCCTGTCAGCCGCCAAGCTGGGCGGCTATGACGTCCTGATCCTCGACACCGCCGGCCGCACCACCCTCGACGAGGCGATGATGGCCGAGGCTGCGGAAATCGCCCGCATCTCGACCCCCGCCGAGACCCTGCTGGTGGCCGACAGCCTGACCGGCCAGGACGCGGTGCGCACGGCCACGGCCTTCCATGAGCGCCTGCCGCTCACCGGCCTGATCCTGACCCGCGCCGATGGCGACGGACGCGGCGGCGCCGCCCTGTCCATGCGGGCGGTCACCGGCCTGCCGATCAAGTTCCTCGGCGCCGGCGAGAAGATCGACGCGCTCGACGTGTTCGACGCCCGCCGGGTCGCCGGCCGCATCCTCGGCCAAGGCGACATCGTCGCCCTGGTGGAGCGGGCCACCACCGAGCTCGACCAGGTCAAGGCCGAGCGCATGGCCAAGAAGATGGCCAAGGGTCAGTTCGACCTGGACGATCTGGCCGATCAGCTGCGCCAGATGCAGAAGATGGGCGGCATGCAGGGGCTGATGGGCCTGCTGCCCGGCGTCCAGAAAATCAAGAAGCAGATCTCCGAGGCCAACCTCGACGAGAGCATGTTCCGGCGGCAGGAGGCGATCATCACCTCCATGACCAAGCTGGAACGCAAGAAGCCGGACGTGCTCAACGCCTCCCGCAAGCGCCGGGTCGCCGCGGGCGCCGGGGTCGAGGTGATGGAGATCAACCGGCTTTTGAAACAGCACCGGCAGATGGCCGACGTGTTCAAATCCATGAGCCGCGACGGCGGCCGGGGCATGGCCCGCATCGCCCAGGCGATGGGCGGCGGCATGCCCGGCGGTGCGGATATGGCGCGGCTGAAAGCCATGGGCGGCGGCCGTCTGCCGCAGCCCGATCCCAATCAAGCCGCCGGCGGCCTGCCCGGCCTCGGCGGACCTGGTTCACCTGGCGGCCTCCCTGGCTTGGGCGGCGGCTTCCCCTTCAAGAAACCTTAGAAATTCAAACGATTCCCTGAAAGGCCTACAATGCTGAAGATTCGTCTCGCCCGTGGCGGCGCCAAGAAGCGCCCCTACTATTCCATCGTCGTCGCCGACAGCCACTCGCCCCGCGATGGCCGCTTCATCGAGAAGGTCGGCACCTACAACCCGCTGCTGAAGAAGGACGACCCCATCCGCGTGACCCTGAAGCTCGAGCGGCTGCAGGAGTGGATTTCCAAGGGCGCCCAGCCCACC
>Ga0302314_10016274_pt1 | contig 12583 bp, 10 predicted proteins | sample III_Palsa_N2_3_FD_200533 | JGI IMG/M metagenome (GOLD analysis project Ga0302314, IMG submission 200533) | Peat permafrost microbial communities from Stordalen Mire near Abisko, Sweden - III_Palsa_N2_3 | ecosystem: Environmental > Terrestrial > Soil > Palsa > Peat permafrost | place: Sweden...
CAAGCGTTTTTTGCGGAAACTCCCTCCCCCTCTTGGGGGAGTACGGCCGAAGGCCGGGAGGGGGGCTGACCGGGCGAGGCTTGCGCAGCGTCGGCCCTCTCCACTCCTTCGGCGTCCCCCTCCCCCTGAGGGGGAGGAAAGTCGATCAGGGCTTAGCAGGCGCGGCCGGAAGCGGGGGCAGGCTGACCGTCGGGGCCGGCGTCGAAAAGTCCAGAGGCGCCGGCGCCGGCGCCGACGTCGAGCTCGGCAAGCGCACGCTGGGCCTGGGCGCGGCAGGGGGCGCCTGGACAGGCGGCGGCGCCGCTTCGCCGGGGGTCGCTTCGCCGGCTGCGTTGGTCGGGCGCTTCGTCAGGGTATCCGGATTGATCGATTGCAGCTTCAGCCGGTTGAGGATCCCCTGCGAAGAGCGTTCGCGGCCGCCCAGCAGCGTGAGGGAGAGGCTGAGCACCAGGAACGCGGTGAACAGCACCCAGGTGGTGCGCGTCAGCAGGTCTCCGGCCCCCCTCGTGGTGACCAGGCCGGACGGGCTGCCGCCGCCGCCCAAGGCGCCCCCTTCGGAGCGCTGAAGGAGCACGACGCCGATCAGCAGCACACAGATCAGGCCGTTGAGGAGGAGTATTCCATAATAGAGCATGCGGGGAACGGCTTTCCGAGCGAAGCGGCGCGTTTAGCACCAAGGCCCAGGACGCGCCATAGCCGCCTGTGGCGCCAACCAACCCCGCGTAGATGCGCTCCGCGGCGGGTTTTTCAAGCGGCCTCGATGATGCCGAGCAAATCAGACGCCTTGAGGGATGCGCCGCCCACGAGCGCCCCATCGACATGGTCGGCGCGGAGGATCGCGGCGGCGTTGTCGGCCTTTACCGAACCGCCATAGAGGATGGGGACGGCCCGCCCGGGGTTGCCGAGAAGGCCCTGAAGGGCGCCGCGGATGGCGCCGTGCACGGCCTCGATCTCGGCGATCGTCGGCGTCAGGCCCGAGCCGATCGCCCACACGGGCTCGTAGGCGACGACCAGCGGCCGCTCGCCGAGGAAGTTCGCCAGGCAGGCGCGGACCTGCCGCTCGACCGTTTCGGCCGCCATGCCGAGGCGGCGCTGCTCGAGGGTTTCGCCGACACAGACCACCGGTTCGAGGCCCGCCCTTAGAGCCCCGGCCACCTTCCTGGCCACCAGGTCGTCGCCTTCTTGATGATAGGCCCGCCGCTCGGAATGACCCAGGATGACCAGCGTGGCGCCGGCGTCGACCAGCATCTCGGGCGAGATGTCGCCGGTATAGGCGCCGCACGGCTCGGGCCTGCAGTCCTGGCCGCCGATCTCGATAGTGAGTCCGGCGACGACCTGGGCCAGCCTCGACAGCAGCGTCGCGGGCGGGAAGATCGCCACGCGGGCCAGGGGTGACCTGGCCTCCAGCGACCCGGCCAGCAGCCGGACCTCGTCCAGCGAGGCGTCCAGGCCGTGCATCTTCCAGTTGCCGGCGATGAGTGGTCGAATGGCGCTCAAGGTTTGGCGGCCTCCCCCCGGCGCCATGACGCCGGCGAAAGCGGCGCCCTCGATGGGGTTATTGTTCCCCTGGAATCGTACATTCAGGCTTCCGACTCGACAAACGGGCAATGCCCTCGCAGGCACGGTAGCATGGGATGGCACGCGCCTTTGCTTGCGGCCAACGACCGCGCTCCACTATACGGGCGGTCCTGTGGGCGCCATCGGCCCGCGCTCGGTACGGCTCCCTGACCTCATATGACCGGCACTCTTCGTTCGACGGCCCGCAACCCCGTCGCCATCGCCCTGATGGGACTGCTCATCCTGGTCTTCCTGATCCTTGGGGTTGGGGGCGGCGGTCGCTTTCCCGACGCCTTCCGAGGCGCCCGGGCCGACTCGGTGATCACCGCCGGCGGCCACGTCACGAGCGTGAGCGACTTCCGGCGCATCTGGGAGCAGCAGAAGCAGCGGCTCGAAACGCAGAACAAGCAGACCTTCACCAATGAGTTCCTGGTCGCCAACAACGCCGACCAGGAGCTGCTCAGCCAGATCGCCCTCGACGACGCCGAGGTCGAGATGCTGGCCCGCGCGGGCATCGTCCCCGCCGAGTCCCTGATCGACGCCCAGATCCGCCAGATACCGGTCGCCTTCGACCGCGTGACCGGAAAGTTCAGCGAAAGACAATTCACGGAGTTCCTCGCCAGCCAAGGCCTCACCCCCCGCCAGGTGCAGACCGAGCTCGGCGACGAACTGGCGGAACGGCACTTCGCCTACGCGGTGGCGTCGGGGTTCAAGGCGCCCCGCGCCTATGCCGCGCTCAGCGCCATCGCGGCCGTACAGAACCGCGACGTCAGCTACTTCGTGCTCGAACCGAAGGCGGTGGTGCAGCCCCTGCCCCCGACCGACGCCCAGCTCCTGGCTTTCGAAAAACAGCATGCCGCCCAGCTGACCCGGCCGGAAATGCGGGTGATATCGCTGGCGCGCTTCTCGGCTGCCGCGCTCACCCCGACGGTGAACGTGAGCGACGCCGACATCCAGAAGGCGTTCGACGCCCGCAAGGCGTCGCTGTCGACGCCGGAAACGCGCAGCGTCGTGCAGATTCCGGTGAAGAACGGGGCTGAGGGCCAGCAGGCCGCGCAGCGCCTTACCAGGGGCGAGGACCCGGGCGCGATCGCCCGATCGTTCGGCGTGGAGCCGGTGGTCTATGACAACAGGCCGCGCACCGGGATCGCCGACGGCAAGGTGGCGGCCGCCGCCTTCGCCATGAAGGAGGGCCAGGTCGCCGGGCCGGTTCAGGGCGACCTGGGGTTGGCGGCCCTGAAGGTCACCAAGGTCACGCCGGCGACGACGCCGACGTTGGCCTCGGCCAGGGCCAAGATCGAGGCCGACCTGAGGACCAAGGCCGCGCAGAACCAGGCCTATGCGCTCAGCCAGAAGTTCGACGACGCCCGCCAGGCCGGCGCCAGCGTTGTGGATGCAGCGCAGAAGGCCGGCGCGCCGGCGGTGGCGGTGGGACCGTTCACGGCCACGGGCGCCGATGGCCTAGGCAAGCCCATCACCGAACTCAGCGACAAGATCGCCAAGGCGGCGTTCGCCATGCACGCCTGGGAGGACTCCGACATCCAGGACTCGGGTCCGGGCGAATACTACGCCTTCAAGGTCGACAAGGTGCTGCCGCCCTCACTGCCGTCGTTGGAGGAGATCCGGCCGATACTGACCCAGGCCTACCTGCACGAGCAGCTCACCGAAGCGCTTCGCGCCAAGGCCAGCGCCCTGATTGCGCAGATCAAGCAGGGCAAGTCGATGGATGAAGCCGCCGCCTCCGTCGGCGGCACGGTGACCCACCAGCAGGGTCTGCAGGTGATCAAGGCCCAGCAGTACCAGGCGCTCGGCCGCGAATTCCTCACCGAGGTGTTCGGGCAGAAGCCCGGCGCCCTGTTCGCCGCCGGCGCGCCGAACGGCGTGTTCATCGGCAAACTCGACGCCATCCGGGCCGGCGACACGGTCGCCACCGCACAGTTCCTGCAGACGGTCGAGCCCAAGGTCGCCCAGGACTATCTTCGCGACCTGATCGCCAGCAGCAAGATGGCGGCCGGAAAAGCGGTCAAGGTCAACGTCAACCTTCCCCTCGCCCGTCAGGCCCTGGGGATCGACCCGGCCACGTTCGGCAAGCCGGGCAAGGGCGCCGGCGGCGGCCAGTGACCACCGAGCCGGCCTACGACGCCTTCCTGACCGGGTACCGGTCGGGACGCCGGCAACTGGTCTGGCGCCGGCTGATCGACGATCTGGAGACGCCGGTTTCGGCCTATCTGAAAATCGCCCACGGCCGACCCTACGCGTTCCTGTTCGAATCCGTGGAGGGCGGCGCCTGGCGGGGGCGCTATTCGATCGTGGCCATGAACCCTGAGCTGGTCTGGCGCTGCCGCGGCGATCGGGCCGAGGTAGCGGTGGGCAAGGCGATCGCGCGCGACGCCTTTTCGGCGGTCGAGGGCGGCGCCCTCGATTCGCTGCGCGACCTGGTGGCGTCCTCCCGGCTGGACATCCCGCCCGGTCTGCCGCCGATGGCGGGCGGCGTGTTCGGGGTGCTGGGCTACGATATGGTGCGGCTTGTCGAGCGCCTGCCGGACATCAATCCCGATCCGCTCGACCTGCCCGATGCGGTGATGATCCGTCCCTCGATCGTGGCCATCTTCGATTCCATCGCCCAGGAGATCGTCGTTGTCACCAGCGTGTGGCCGGACGCCGCAAGGGCCGAGCAGGCCTACGCCGACGCCGAGGCCCGGATCGACGCCGTGGTCGCCGACCTCGCCCAGCCGCTGGCGCCACGCCACGAAAGCCACTCAGAGTCAGCGGCCGCGACCCTCGCGTCTCCGGTGAGCCGGGAGACCTACGGTGGTCTCGTCGATCGCGCCAAGGCGTATATCCAGGCCGGCGACATCTTCCAGGTGGTGCCGAGCCACCGCTTCTCTTCCCGTTTCGCGCAGAGCCCTTTCGCCCTCTACCGGTCTCTGCGCCGCATCAATCCTTCCCCTTTTCTCTTCTATCTGCACTTCCCCGACTTCCAGCTGGTCGGCTCGTCGATCGAGATCCTCGTGCGGCTGCGCGACGGCAAGATCACCATCCGTCCGGTCGCCGGCACCCGGCGGCGCGGGGCCACGCCGGAAGAGGACCTGGCGCTGGAGAAGGAGTTGCTCGCAGACGAGAAGGAGCGCGCCGAGCATCTCATGCTGCTTGACCTGGGCCGCAACGACGTCGGGCGGGTGGCGCGGCTGCGGGAAGCGGGCCGCAACGCGCCGGACGCCCGAGCCGACGAGGCCGCAACCCGCGAGGCGCGCGCGCGACAGCCGGCGGTCCGGGTCACGGAGAGCTTCGCCATCGAGCGCTACAGCCACGTCATGCACATCGTCTCCAACGTGGAAGGAGACGCTCCCGAAGGCCTCGACCCGGTGGACGTGCTGATGGCCGCGCTCCCCGCCGGCACCCTGTCTGGCGCGCCAAAGGTGCGGGCCATGCAGATTATCGACGAACTGGAGAGCGAAAAGCGCGGCGTGGTCTACGCCGGCGCGGTCGGCTACTTCGGCGCAGACGGCTCGGTGGACACCTGCATCGTGCTACGCACCGGCCTCATCAAGGACGGCCGGCTGTATGTACAGGCCGGCGGGGGCATCGTCGCCGACAGCGATCCGGTCGCCGAGTACGAGGAGACCCTGCAGAAGTCAGGAGCCCTGCGCCGGGCGGCGGAAGAAGCCTGGCGGTTCGCATGACGGAGGCGCCCGGATGATCCTGGTGATCGATAACTACGACAGCTTCACCTACAATCTCGTCCACTATCTCGACGAACTCGGCGCGGAGCCGCGCGTGTGGCGCAACGACGCCCTGACGGTCGCCGCCGCGCTGGGCCTGCGCCCCGAGGCGATCGTCCTCTCGCCCGGGCCGTGCACGCCGAACGAGGCAGGCATCTGCCTGGACCTGATCGCCGGGGCGCCCACGGACATGCCGATCCTGGGAGTCTGCCTGGGACACCAGGCCATCGGCCAGGTCTTCGGCGGCCAGGTGGTGCGCGCCAAAACCCTGATGCACGGCAAGACCAGCGCCATCCGCCACGCACGCGCGCCGCTCTTCGAGGGCCTGGCGGACGGCTTCATCGCCACGCGCTACCACAGCCTGGCGGTGGCGCGGGAGACATTGCCGGACGCGCTGGAGGTCACCGCCTGGACGGACGACGGCGAGATCATGGGGCTGTCGCATCGTTCGCGCCCGATCCACGGCGTGCAATTCCATCCGGAATCCATTCTCACGGACGGCGGCCACCGGCTCCTCGGCAACTTCCTGCGGCTGGCGGGCGTACGAACGGTCCTCCAGGCCGCGGCCATGGCGTAGCGCGCCGATGTCCGACGAGTTCAAGCCCCTGCTCGCCCGCCTCGCCGACGGCGCGACCCTGATCGCCGAAGACGCCGACGCGTTCTTCGCCGCCTGCCTGCGCGGCGAGCCGACCCCCGCCCAGATCGCCGCCGCCGTCACCGCCATGCGCCTGCGCGGCGAGACGGTGGGCGAGATCACCGCCTGCGCTCGCGCCCTGCGCAACGAGGCCCTGATCCTCGATCATCCCTACGATGTGGTGGATGTGTGCGGCACCGGGGGCGACGGGGCCCACACGCTCAACATTTCCACGGCCGTGGCCTTCGTGGCGGCGGGGGGCGGGCTGAAGGTCGCCAAGCACGGCACGCGCGCGGTGTCTTCGAAGTCAGGCTCCTCGGACGTGCTGGAAGCGCTGGGCGTGAACATCGCGGCCGGACCGCTGCAGCAGCGCCGGGCCCTCGACGAGGCCGGCATCTGCTTCCTGTTCGCGCCGGCCCATCACGGGGCGATGCGCCACGTCATGCCGATCCGCCAGGAACTGGGATTCCGGACGATATTCAATATCCTGGGTCCACTTTCCAATCCCGCGAGGGCCCGCCGGCAGGTGCTGGGAGTGTACGATTCCCGCTGGGTCGAACCGCTGGCGCGGGTGCTTGGGGCTCTGGGGGCGATCAGGGCCTGGGTGGTGCACGGCGATGGCCTCGACGAGGTGACGACCACCGGAACCACCCAGGTGGCCGAGTGGCGCGACGGGTTCGTGCGGCTTTTCAACATCACCCCCGAAGCGGTCGGTCTGCCGCGCGCGGCGATGGCCGACCTGCGCGGCGGCGATCCCGCCCACAACGCCCAGGCGCTGCGCCGCCTGCTGGCCGGCGAGCACAGCGCCTACCGCGACATCGTGACGATGAATGCCGCCGCGGCCTTCCTGGTCGCCGACAAGGTCGAGACGCTGCGTGAGGGGATCGCCCTGGCGGAGCAGTCGATCGACACCGGCTCGGCCCAGGGCGCCCTGGACGGGCTTGTTGCGGCCAGCAACGCCTGATGAGCCAGGACATCCTCTCCGGGATCGCCGCCTACAAGCGCCAGGAGGTCGATGCCCGGCGAGCGGCCCTTGGCGATCGCGACCTGGCCGAGCGCGTAGCGGCCGCGCCGCCGCCGCGCGGCTTCCGCCGCGCCCTGGCGGCCGCTCGCGCTCCTGGGCGGCTGCCGCTGATCGCGGAGATCAAGAAAGCCTCGCCGTCGAAGGGGCTGATCCGCGCCGATTTCGATCCGGCGGCGCTGGCCTACGCCTATGCCGCGGGTGGGGCCACCTGCCTTTCGGTGCTCACCGACGCACCGAGCTTCCAAGGCCGCGACGAGAATCTCGGGATCGCCCGGTCGGCGGCCGCCCTTCCGGCGCTGAGAAAGGACTTCCTCGTCGACCCCTGGCAAGTGGCCGAATCGCGCGCCCTCGGAGCGGACGCGATCCTGGTGATTCTCGCCATGGTCGACGATTCCCTCGCCGCGGACCTCATGGGCGAATCACTCCGCCTGGGCATGGATGTGCTCGTAGAGACGCACGACGAGAGCGAAATCGAGCGCGCCAGGGACCTCGGGGCGGACATGATCGGGATCAACAACCGCGACCTGCGGACGTTCGTCACCGACCTCTCGGTCACCGAGCGGCTGGCTGAGAAAATCCCGTCAACCGCCCTTATTATAACAGAAAGTGGGATCTTCACCGCGAGCGACGCCGCTCGTCTCGAAAGAGCCGGCGCCAGCGCCATGCTGGTGGGAGAAAGCCTGATGCGGCAGGCCGACGTCGCCAGGGCCACGCGGAGCTTGTTGACGGCGGCCTAACGCTCAACTTGACACGGCAAGAGAACACCCAGAGAACACCGCCATCGTTTTTGGTTTGTTCCGGGCGACCGGGCGATGCGAGGCGGCGATGCTCACACGCAAACAGCACGAACTTCTGATGTTCATCCACGAACGCATCAAGGAAACCGGTGTTTCGCCGTCCTTCGATGAGATGAAAGAGGCGCTCGACCTGGCCTCGAAGTCCGGCATCCATCGCCTGATCACCGCCCTGGAGGAGCGCGGCTTCCTCAGGCGCCTCGCGCATCGGGCCCGGGCGCTGGAGGTCGTGAAGCTGCCGCAGCAGGCGACCCCATCGGCGCCGAGCGGGGGTCGGGCGGCGTTTCGCCCGCAGGTCGTCGAGCCGTCGCGGGCGCCGCCACCGATCGCCGCCAACGAGACGAGGGAACTTTCCGTGCTCGGCCGCATCGCCGCCGGCACCCCCATCGCCGCCATCCAGCACGAGCGCGAACGGCTGCACGTCCCCGAGTCGATCCTGGGCGCCGGCGAACACTATGTGCTGCAGGTGGAAGGCGATTCCATGATCCAGGCCGGCATCCTCGACGGCGACTACGCCGTGATCCGCAAGGTCACCACCGCCAACTCCGGCGAGATCATCGTCGCCCTGGTGATGGGCGAGGAAGCCACCCTCAAGCGCCTGCGCCGCAAAGGCGCTTCCCTCGCCCTCGAAGCCGCCAACCCCGCCTACGAAACCCGCATCTTCGGCCCCGACCAGGTGCAGGTCCAGGGCAAGCTGGTGGGCCTGATCCGCCGGTATCTGTAACGCTCGGCGCTCACGCCCGCGAAAGCAGGGATCCAGCGGTCTCCGGCCCAGCCATTTCTGTTGATCAAGTCATACTTACTGTCGTCCGTATTCCTAGATAAGATGCATCGCGCTTTCGCAGGGATGAGCGGGATCGATATTGCTTCGACCCGCTACCCACCCGTCCATGGGCGGTGACCGCGTAGGGGTTGGGACCAGGCCAGGCGCCAGCCGTCGGCGGTGGCGAAGACCTCGGCTGAGCCGTTCCGGTCGAAGTCGGCGCGGGTGAGGACGAGCGCATGGCCGCAAGGTCCGGCGGGGGCGAAGTCGCTGCGCAGGATGACGATGTCGGCCCCCGTGCACAGATCGGCATAGCGGTCGGCGGCGGGGGCTTTGCGCATCCATGAGGCCGCCATGGCCGGCCGGGCCGCGCCGACCGGAAGGCAGCCCTTGCGGTTGCAGTCGTAGACGCCCCGTCCCGCCGCGGTCTGATCGGTCGGCAGGGTGAAACCGCGGCGCTGGGCCCACAGCTGGGTGGCGTAGCCGCGGGAGTCCGGCTTCATTGGGACCTCCTGGCCCGCCACGATCACCGCCGCGTCGTCGCCGTCGGCGGCGATCCAGGCGAGGGGCGGCGTTGGTCGTGGCCAGAGCGCCACGGCCGCGGACATCGGCACGCCGATCCAGCGCAGCCGTCCCCGCCACAGGCAGGCGAAGACGATGCCGAGGTAGGAGACCGCCAGAGCGATCTCCGGAGCGCTGGAGAGTGTCATCGCCGCGCCGGGGGTGACAGCGAACAGGTGTCCGAGGAAGATCACCGCCCGGGCGGACATCCCCGCCAGCCACAAGACAGGCGCGGCCAGGGTCGAACTCAATCCCAGCGTCTGGGCGAGCAAGCTCAGCGCCAGGGAGGGCATGAGGAGCGCGCTGGCGACAAAATCGGCGGTGAGATTGGCGAACACGCCATAGTTGGCGACCCGGTTGAAATGCTGGATGGCGAAAGGCCCGGTCGCCGCTCCCGCCACGAAGCTGACCACGGCCATCGCCAGCAGCCAGTCCCTGAGCTTGCGCAGCATCCGCCACGCCCAGGCGAGGTCCGCTCCGGCCTCGTCGCGCCGGCGCCAGACCTCCGCCAGGGCGACCAGGGACGCCGTGGCGCAGAAGGACATCTCAAAACCGGGCTGGATGACCACCTCCGGCTCCATGACCAGGATCACCAGGGCGGCGACGGCCAGCGAGTGCAGGCTGACGGCACGGCGGTCGGCGAGGACAGCCAGGAAGGCGACGCTGGCGGTGATCGCGGCCCGGCGCGCCGGCGGGTGGGCGCCGGAAAGTACCAGATAGCCGGCCACCACGGCCAGCGCGGCCACGGCGGCGACCTTCTTGCCGGGGACACGCAGGGCCAGCCACGGCCAGGCCGCGATGCCCAGGCGGAAAGCGAAGAAGGCGAACCCGCTCACCGCGGCGGTATGCAGGCCGGCGATAGCCAGCATGTGCGCCAGCCCGGCGCCGCGCAGGTCGTCGCGGTGGTCCGCCGCGAGCCAGTCCTGGTGGCTGGTGGTCACGGCGGCGGCCAGGCCGGCGGCGCCGCCGTCATCGGGTCCCATCACCGCGGCGATGTCGTGGGCGAGACGCCCCGCGACGCGCCAGCGCAGGGCGTTGACCGCCATTTCCAGGCGCAAGGGCCACGGCGGCGTCGGCAGCGCGGTGATCACGGGCGCCTGCCTGGCGAGCCCCACCCCGCCGATGCCCTCGAACCAGGCGTCGCGCGCGAAGTCGTAGGCCCCCGGGGCCGCCGGGCCGGGCGGCGGATCGAGCAGGGTCGTCACCCGGATCGGCGTGCCGGGTGGGGGGGCGCTGTCCGGGCCGCCGGATCCCTGCAGGACGATACGCACGCGGGTGGGCGTCGCCTCCGGCGAGAGGCCCGAGATCGCCACCGGCGCGATCAACACGCGCTCGCCCTTCTCGCTGGGCGTCTCGAGATCGACCACCCACCCGGCGAGGCTCACGACGCCGCCGCGCGGCGGCGCGATCGGCGCCGCCATCTGGTCGGAATGCAGCTTGGCGACCAGAAAGCCTGTCGCGAAAAGCGCCAGCAGTCCGGCGCCCGCGAGCACGACGGCGTGGCGACTGAACCGCCAACTTACTGCAAAGGCGAACAGGCCGGCGCCGGCGAGGATCGCGCCGACCCAGATCGAGGGTTCCGTCTTCAGCCCCAGGAACGTCGCCGCGCCCAGGCCGAAAGCCACCGGCGCCCACAGGGGGACTCGGTCGGCCTGGGCGACGACTTCCTGGCGCAGCCATGCCGCCGCCTCCCCCGCCCTAGGAAGCCGTGTGCGGCGCGTGATAGATAGCCAGCCCGCGACCAGCCGCCGCCGCACGCCGCCCGCCGGCGCGTTGCGCCTGCGCCCCTCAACCGGAACCTCGATGTCTACCCCAGAACGTCCTGTCGTCACTCGTATCGCCCCATCGCCGACCGGCTCGATGCACATCGGCACGGCCCGGACGGCCCTGTTCAATTGGCTCTACGCCCGTCATACAGGCGGAAGCTATCTTTTGCGAATTGAAGATACGGACCGCGAGCGCTCCACCGAGGCGGCCGTGCAGGTGATCCATGACGGACTGGCCTGGCTCGGCCTCGATCCCGATGCGCCGCCGGTGTTTCAGCACGCCCGCGCCGACCGTCACCGCGCCGTCGTCGAGGCCCTGCTCGCCGCCGGCCGCGCCTATCGCGACTATATGACGGTGGAGGAACTGGCGGAGGCGCGCCTGCGAGCACGCGCCGAGGGCCATGCGATTCGCTCGCCCTGGCGCGATCGTGACCCTGAGCCCGGCGCCAACCTGCCCCACGTGGTTCGCTTCCGCGGGCCGACGGACGGAGAGACGGTCGTCGACGACCTGGTGAAGGGACCTGTTCGATTCCGCAATACCGAACTGGACGACCTCGTCCTGCTGCGCTCGGACGGCGCGCCCACCTACAATCTGGCCGTCGTGGTCGACGACCACGACATGGGGATCACGCACGTCATCCGCGGCGACGACCACCTCAACAACGCCGCGCGCCAGATGCTGATCTATCAGGCCCTCGGCTGGGAGGTTCCTGCGTTCGCCCACCTGCCGATGATCCACGGCGAGGATGGCGCGAAACTCTCCAAGCGCCACGGCGCCCAGGCCGTCGGCGAGTTCGCCGACATGGGCTACCTGCCGGAGGCGATGCGCAACTACCTGGCGCGGCTCGGCTGGGGGCACGGCGACGACGAGCTGTTTTCCGACGCCCAGGCGATCACGTGGTTCGAGATCGAGGACGTGGTCAAGGCCCCTGCCCGCCTCGACTGGGCCAAGCTCGGGCACGTCAACAACCACTATATCCGCGCCGCCGATGACGACCGGCTGGCCGACATGGTGACCCAGGCCATGCAGCGCCGGGGCGCGGACCTGGCCATCGACCCGGGCCCGCGCCTGCGCGCGGTCATTCCCCTGATCAAGGAGGGCGCCAAAACCATCCCCGAACTCGACGACCTGTGTCGCTTCGCCGTCGCGCGCCGTCCTCTGCATTTCGACGACAGGTCGCTGGCGCTGCTGACCGCGGAGACCCGCGAACGGCTCTCGCGACTGGCGACCTGGCTTGCCGACGAGGACGACTGGCGGCCCGAACCGCTGCTCGAACGATTGCGCAATTTCGCCAAGACCGAAGGCGTCGGATTGGGCAAGTTCGGCGGGGCGCTACGAGCGGTGCTGTCCGGCGGCCTACCGGCGCCTGACCTCGCCAGCGCCCTGGCGGCGCTGGGGAAGAGCGAGAGCCTGGGCCGAATCGAAGACGCTCTTTCGCGCCATGAATGACCCGCTATAAGGGCTCCCGGACGATCTCTTCGCTGAAGCACGCGTCAGACACAGGAGCTTCGAGGTATGGCCGACCGCGCGACATTGACCATCGGCGACAAAAGCTATGATCTGGCGATTATAAAGGGCACGACAGGCCCCGACGTTGTCGACGTGCGGAAGCTCTACGGGGACGCCGACGTCTTTACCTTCGACCCTGGATTCACCTCGACAGCGAGCTGCGAAAGTCGGATTTCCTATATAGACGGCGACGCGGGCGTGCTACTTCACCGCGGATACCCGATTCAGCAGCTGGCCGAAAACTCAACGTTC
>Ga0302314_10016276_pt1 | contig 12582 bp, 12 predicted proteins | sample III_Palsa_N2_3_FD_200533 | JGI IMG/M metagenome (GOLD analysis project Ga0302314, IMG submission 200533) | Peat permafrost microbial communities from Stordalen Mire near Abisko, Sweden - III_Palsa_N2_3 | ecosystem: Environmental > Terrestrial > Soil > Palsa > Peat permafrost | place: Sweden...
GGGCGCGGTCGCGCGTACCTCGGCCTTTGCGCTCAACAATGCGACGCTTACCTATGCGCTGCGCCTGGCCGCGTTGGGTGCGGACGCGGCGATGGCGGCCGATCCACATCTCGCTGCCGGCCTGAACGTCTCGGGCGGGAAGATCCGCCATCAGGCGGTTGCGGATGCCCTGAACCTCCCGATGAACTGACGGAACGTAAAGAGAACGGCGGCGTTGGTCGCGGGAAGGAGATTTCCATGACCGACGCCGCCAATCCGAAAGATCACCCCACCGGCAACGCCGAAAAAGACCCTGCCGACTGGACCACCGGCGACGAGCCGATGACCGGCGCGCAGGCGAGCTATCTCAAGACGCTGAGCGAGGAAGCCGGCGAAGGCTTCGACGACACACTGACCAAGGCCGACGCGTCGCTGCGCATCGATGCGCTGCAGGCGAAGACCGGGCGGGGCGCTTAAGCACCCCGCTCGACGCCTGCGTGGCAGATCGACATTCAGCCTTTCCGTTCTCCTGCGAAGGCTGGAGCCTAGGGTTGCAGACGCTGCGGCTCTTCACTTGGGCTCCTGCCTACGCAGGAGCACCCGTGGCCCGTGAATTTTCGGCCCTAGGGGTTCGGCTGCCCCGCCAGCCGCCCCTGTCGCGCCCGCAAGAACGCGAAGACGGCCAGCCGCTTCTCCAGCGGCGGCTTCCACAGCGAACCCGCCGGCAGGCTTGCATCGAGCGCGCGCCACGTCTGTTCCGCCCCCGCCGCGTCGCCGCTCTCGATCTGCGCCAATCCGCGAAAATATCGCGGCGCGGGGTTGGCCGGTGCGATCTGCTCGGCGCGATCGAACGCCAGCGCGACTGCCGGCGTCATGTTGCCCCGCGCGAGCATCAGCAGGGCATGCGCATAGGCGATGCGCAGATCGACGTCCCTGGGATGCGTCGCGATCGTGTTGCCGATCAGATCGACCGCCGTCTCGTCCTCCCCCATCCGGTTGAACGCATCCGCGGTGGCGAGCACGGTGCCCGTCTCGCCATATTTGGTGAGGAACAGCTGGCGTTCGCTGGCGAAGATCGAATCCGCCCGCATCGGCCTGTCGCGACCGGCGGCGGCGGCCCCCGCCTCGCCCGGCACGCCGAGCCATGTATAGCCTGCGGCCGCGACGAACAGCGCGGCCGCGACCAGCATCAGCGCCGATCGGTCGAGCCGCCCCGGCCGCCAAAGCAGCAGCATCGCGGCGATCGCGAAGCACGCGAAGATCAGCCAGCCCGTCATGCGCTGCGCCGCCGCCGCAACGTGCCGCGCGCGACCAGCAGGCCGATCGCGAGCAGCAGCACGGGCGCCGCCCATAGCGGCCAGGTCAGCGGATCGAGTGGCGGCTGATAACTCACCCAGCGGCCGTAGCGTGCGATCATCCACGCGCGGATCGCCTCGGGCTTTTCGCCGGCCGCAATGCGCTGGCGGATGATCGCGCGCATGTCGCCGGCAAGATCGGCATCGCTGTCGGCGATCGACTGGCTCTGGCAGACGACGCAGCGGATCGTCTGCATCAGCGCCTGCGCGCGCGCCTCCGCGGCCGGATCGGGAAGCTGCGTGTAGGAGAGCGGCTCGGGCGCCATCACCGGATCGGCATGCGACACGGCAGGCACGAGCAGCAGCGCGAGCGCGAGCAGGCGCCTCATCGGGCGTCCCTCAGCGCCGCCAGCATGTCATCCACATCCTGCGGGCCGATCGCGCCGATATGCTGTGCACGGATCATGCCCTTGCCATCGATCACGAACGTCTCCGGTACGCCCGACGAGCCCAACGCCATCTGTACGCCCGATGTGTCGTCGAGACCGATATGGTCGTAGGGATCGCCGTTACTGGTGAGAAAACCGGCAAGATCGGCAGGGCGGTCGCGCACCGCGATACCCTCGATGACCGCACCGGCCTGTTTGAGGGCCAGCAATTGTGGCGCCTCGCCGATGCAGGGTATGCACCAGCTCGCGAAGACGTTGAGCAGCCGCGGCCGTCCGTCGGCGAAACCCGTCGCGCGCACGCGCGCCGTGTCGCCGCGCCCGGAGGGGAGATCGAAAGCCGGCAGCGGTCGTCCGATCATCTGCGAGCGGATCGCGCTGTCGTGCGGCCTGATCAACCCGCCCGCCACCAGCGCGAGGATCGCCAGGAACGCCAGTAGCGGCAGCCAAAGCAGGATACGGATGGTGCGCAGGCTCATTGCGCATATCCGTCGCGTTCGGGCTTCGCGCGCCGCCGCGGCAGCACGCGGCCGAGCAGCGACAGCGCGCCGCCCAGTGCGATCAGCACGCCGCCGCCCCAGATCAGCGTCACGAACGGCTTCCACCACAGCCGCAGCTGCCAGCGACCGCCCGGCACGGGTTCGCCGACCACGGTATAGAGCTGGCCGTCGAGCCGGGTCGCGATCGCGCTTTCGGCGGTCTGCTGCGGCGGATTGTCGAAGCTGCGCTGTTCGGGGCTGAGCGCGATCGGCGCGCCCTGCCCGCGCGTCGCCACCAGCGTCGCCCTCACCGCGGTATAGTTCGGTCCCGCCACCGGATCGATCGCGGCAAAGCGGATCGCATAGGGGCCGACATGCACCGTCTCGCCCGGACGCGCGGCGACCAGCGTCTCCTGCGAGAAGGCGCTTTCCGACGCCATGCCCGCGAGGCTGACCGCGATGCCGAGATGCGCGACCACCATGCCGTAGGTGAACAGCGGCGTGCGGCGGAGATTGCGTTTCCACAGCGGCGCGACGCTCGCCGCCGCGGTTCCCGCCGCGAGCACCAGACCGAGCAGCGGCAGGATGCGCAGCCCGGGAAGCGCGACCAGCAGGACGACCAGCGCGACGACGACGATCGCTGCCGGGATCGCGACGCGCCGGCCGATCGCGGCCAGCCGGTCGCGGCGCCAGCGCATCATCGGCCCCGCCGCCATGATCGCCACGAGGATCAGCGCCAGCGGCCCGGCGGTCGCGTTGAAGTAGGGCGGCCCGACCGACAATTTCTCGCCCGTCGCGCTCTCGACGAGCAGCGGATACAACGTGCCGATCAGCACGACGCCGAGGATCGCCGAGAGCAGCAGGTTGTTGGCGACCAGTGCCCCCTCGCGGCTGACCGGATCGAAGCGATTGCCCTCGGTGACGGTCGCGATCCGCGCGCCGAACAAGGCGAGCGCGCCGCCGATATAGAGCGCGAGCAGGATCAGGATGAACGCGCCGCGCCTCGGGTCGAGTGCGAAGGCGTGGACGCTGGTCAATATGCCCGAACGGACCAGGAAGGTGCCGACCATGCTCATCGAGAAGGCGACGACGGCGAGCATGATGGTCCACGCACGCAGGCCGTCGCGCGTCGCCAGCACGCTCACCGAATGGAGCAGCGCGGTCGCCGCCAGCCACGGCATCAGCGAGGCGTTCTCGGTGGGGTCCCAGAACCACCAGCCGCCCCAGCCGAGCTCGTAATAGGCCCAATAGCTGCCCGCGGTGATGCCGAGCGTGAGGAAGATCCAGGCGCCCAGCACCCACGGCCGCATCGCGCGCGCAAAGGCCGGGCCGACGTCGCGCGTCAGCAGCGCGCCGACTGCGAAGGAAAACGCGACCGACAGCCCGACATAGCCGACATAGAGCGTGGGCGGGTGGAAGGCCAGGCCTGGGTCCTGCAGCAGCGGGTTGAAGCCGCTGCCCTCCGGGGGCGGCATCGGCAGCCGCTCGAACGGATTGGACGAGAACAGCAGAAAGGCGAAGAAGCCGAGCGCGATCACGCCCTGCGCGGCGATCGTCGCGGCGAGCGTGCGCTCGGGCAGCCGCCGCTCGAAGATCGCGACCGCCGCGCCCGCCAGGGCCAGGATGGTGATCCACATCAGCATCGAGCCTTCGTGGTTCCCCCACGCGCCCGTCACCTTGTAGAGCAGAGGCAGCGTCGTTGCGCTATCCTCGGCGACCAGCTTCACCGACAGATCGGTGCGCGCGAAGACGAGCAGCAGCATCGCGAAGGCCGTCACCGTCATCGCTGCCTGCGCGATCGCCACCGGCCGCACGGCGCGCAGCAGCGGCTCGCCGCCGGGCCGCAGCGCGCTCAATCCGAAAACGGCCTGCAGCAGCGCGAAGACGGCGGCGAGCAACAGCGCGATCAGCCCGGTCTCGGCGATCATGGGGCGAGACTCTTAGTCTCGTGCATACTGCCTGCGACCTGCGGCGGCATATATTTTTCGTCATGCTTGGCGAGGATCGTATCGGCGACGAAGTGGCCGGGCGCGACGAACCGCCCTTCGGCAACCACGCCCGACCCTTCGCGGAACAGGTCGGGCACGATACCGGTATAGCGCGCGGCCACCGCGGCGATCCCGTCGGTGACGCGGAAGTCGATCGTCACGCCATCGGGCTCGCGGGAGAGCGACCCCCTCTCGACCATCCCGCCGAGCCGGATCGCCTGACCCGTCGCGACATGCGCGCGCAGCGCGTCGGCCGGGCTGTAGAAGAAGCTCGCCTGATTGCGCAAAGCCGACATCGCCAGCAAGGCGGCGGCGAACAGCGCGCCGAGCGCGGTCAGCGTCAGCACGAGACGTTGGTTCTTCGCCTTCACCGCCGTTTCAGGCTTTCTACCGCGCGCTCTGCCTTGCGCATGCGAACGAAGCTGGCCAGCGTCAGCGCGACCGTGGCGAACCCGGCGACGGCATAGGCCGCGATCACGAATGGCCATTGATTCATAACGCGTCGCCCATCCGCCGCAGCCGCGCCTCGACCTTGGCGGTGGCGAGCAGGCTGCGCATCCGCATCAGCACGATCGCCACGAACAGCAGCGTGGAGCCGATCGTCGTCAGCGGCAGCGGCCACAAGATCGAGCCGTCGATCGTCGAGCCGGTGAGGCCGATCGACTGGCCCTGATGCAGCGTGCGCCACCACAGCACCGAAAAGTGGATGATCGGCAGGTTGACCGCGCCGATAACCCCGAAGATCGCAGCGATCCGCCCCTGCCCGCCACGCTCGGCCTCCGCATCGGCCAGCGCGATATAGGCGATGTAGAGGAAGAACAGCACGAGCATCGAGGTCAGGCGACCGTCCCATTCCCACCAGGTGCCCCAGGTCGGGCGGCCCCAGATCGATCCGCTGGCGAGGCAGATCGCAGCAAACACCGCACCCGGCACCGCCGTCGCACGCGCCGCAATCGCCGCCAGCGGATGCCGCCAGACGAGTTCGGCGACGCTGGCGGCGGCGATCCCGCCCCAGCCCGCCATGCCCAGCCAGGCGGCGGGGACATGGATATACATGATCCGCACCGTCTCGCCCTGCAGATAGTCGGGCGGCGTCAGCGCAAGCCCCCCGGCGAGCCCGGCCACTAACAGCGCGGCCCCCACCCAGCCGAGCCAGCCAGTGAGCGGTCGCGCGATGGCGAGAAAACGGACGGGGTTCGCAAAGGCGTGCATGGTCGGACGTGCTTTACGCGGGGCGCTGCGCCGGGGGAAGCGGGGTTTGCGGCCAATGCCCCGCGGAGTCGGGAAAAGCACGTGCTCCGGCGTAGCCGGAGCGTTGTGCAGCGCGCGCCGCGGATGCTTCGCCGACGCTCCCGCCTCTGCGGGAGCGCGGTGCGTGATCCGTGCCCCTACCGCCCGATCAACCGCTGCGCCATGCGATCCGCGACGATCGACGCCGGCTCGGCGCTGGCCGCGCTTTCCTGCCATATCTGGTCAAGCCGGCCGGGAATTTCGGTGATACGCTTCTCCACCTCGGCGCGGTTGCCATGGCCGAGATATTCGAGCCCGACATTGATGATGCCGCCAGCATTGATGACATAGTCGGGCGCGTAGGTGATGCCGCGCGCGTGCAGCCGCCAGCCATCCTCGGGGGTGGCAAGTTGGTTGTTGGCGCCGCCCGCGACGATCGGCGTGCGCAGCGCCGCGATCGTCGCGGCGGTGAGGACCGCGCCGAGCGCGCAGGGACTGACGACATCGGCCTCGATGCCCAGGATCGCTTCCGCCGGCACCGCCTCGCCGCCGAGTTCGGTGGCGAGCGCCTTCGCGCGATCGCTATCGACGTCGGCGAACGTCAGCCGGGCGCCGTCCTTCGCCAGCAGCCGCGCAAGCCCGCCGCCGACGCTGCCGACACCCTGGATCGCGACGTGCACACCGGCCATGTCGTCACGCTTGAGGCCATGCCTCACCGCCGCCTTGACGCCCAGATAGACGCCCATCGCGGTGAACGGCCCCGGATCGCCGCCGGCATCGCCAGCGCCGGAAACCGGCAGGCCGGAAACATGCGCGGTCTGTCCGGATATCTGCACCATGTCCGCATCGGATATGCCGACATCCTCGGCAGTGACGTAGCGCCCGCCCAGGCTCTCGACCGAACGGCCGAAGGCGGCGAGCAGTTCGGGCGTCTTGCCACGCGCAGGATCGGCGAGAATCACGGCCTTGCCGCCACCCATGGGCAGGCCGGCCATCGCATTCTTGTAGCTCATGCCACGCGACAGGCGCAGCGCGTCGGTGATCGCCTCGCTCGATTGCGCATAGGTCCAATAACGGCAGCCACCGGCCGCCGGGCCAAGCTTGCTCGAATGGATCGCGATGATCGCGGACAGCCCCGACGCGGCATCCCGGAAGAAGTGAACGCCTTCGTGCTGATCGAAATCGGGATAGTCCCAGGGGGCCATTACGCTTAACCTCACGGCCGGTCCTTCGCAGGATGACCATGGGAGCCCGGCGCCCTATTCCCCGATCACGACAACGCTGGGGACAGTGGGGCGACCGACGGGTCTTGAACCCGCGACCTCCGGTACCACAAACCGGCGCTCTAACCAACTGAGCTACGGTCGCCACAAGCCGTCCACGGCAGCGTGCGCCCCCATAGGAGCGGCCGGGGCAGCGCGTCAAGGCATGGCGCGCTGCATCGGCGAGAGGAAGGACGTGGTGGGCGCGACAGGGATTGAACCTGTGACCCCACCCGTGTGAAGGGTGTGCTCTACCGCTGAGCTACGCGCCCACGTCCGTCATCCGGCAAGCCGCGGCCCGCCGGAGGTGGCGCGGTTAGCGTGCCGCATCGGCGCTGTCCAGCATCCGATCGTTCCATCACGCGAAAAGACAGCCCCCCGCCGCCGTCCGCTTTCGGTCCGATCCTAGTTGACCGCATCCTTGAGGCCCTTGCCGGCCTTGAACTTCGGTTGGCTCGATGCGGCGATCGACATCGGCTCGCCGGTACGCGGATTGCGCCCCGTCGATGCCTTGCGCTTGCTTACCGAGAACGTGCCGAAACCGACCAGCCGGACTTCGTCACCCTTGGTCAGCGCGCCGCCGATCGCATCGAACACGCTCTCGACGGCTTTGCTGGCATCGCTGCGTGTCAGTCCGGCGGTTTCCGCTACTGCGCCGATAAGCTCCTGCTTGTTCATACGAGACGCCCCCTGTTTCGTTTCCCGTTCCCAACCGATGCGCACGACGACGCACAGTCAGGCCTGCCCCCAAGAAACGATGACAATCCGGAACGAGTCAAGCGTCGTGGCACTCGAGTTGCGACCAACCGCCAGGATCAGTGCCGAATCGCAGGCTCGCTTCCGCCTTCGGGACGCTGACCGACCGCTGCCGCCGCCAGTTCGTCCGCCTCGGTCCATTCGATCGGCACGATCGGCGAGACCAGCGCGCGCGCCAATACCTCGTCGAGGTGCGACACCGGCACGATTTCCAGCCCTGCCGTGATCGTGGTCGGGATATCGACCAGATCCTTCTCATTCTCTGCCGGGATCAATACCGTCGTGATGCCGCCGCGAAGCGCCGCGAGCAGCTTCTCCTTGAGGCCGCCGATCGGCAGCACGCGGCCGCGCAGCGTCACCTCGCCCGTCATCGCGACGTCGCGGCGCACCGCGACCCCGGTCAGCGTCGAGATGATCGCGGTGGCGATGCCGATGCCCGCCGACGGCCCGTCCTTGGGCACCGCGCCCTCGGGCAGATGGATATGGATGTCCTTGCGCGCGATCAGGCTCGGGCGGACGCCATAAGCGGGGCTGCGCGCCTTAACGAAGGAGTAGGCCGCCTGGACGCTTTCCTTCATCACGTCGCCGAGCTTGCCTGTGGTCGAGATCAACCCCTTGCCCGGCACCGTCACCGCTTCGATCGTCAGCAACTCGCCGCCGACCTCGGTCCAGGCGAGGCCAGTGACCGCGCCGATCTGGTCCTCGACCTCGGAGACGCCGTAGCGATACTTCCGCACGCCCGCGAACTCGGCGAGATTGGTCTCGTCGATCGTGATCGCGTCGGTCTTCTTCTCGAGGATCCGCCGCAGCACTTTTCGCGCCAACCGCGCGATCTCGCGCTCGAGCGTGCGGACGCCCGCCTCGCGCGTGTAATAGCGGATCAGGTCGGTCAGCCCGCCGTCGGTGAGCGTAAACTCGCCGGGTTTCAGGCCATGCGCCTCGATCTGCTTGGACAGCAGGTGCGCCTTGGCGATCTCGAGCTTCTCCTGCTCGGTATAGCCTTCGAGGCGGATGATCTCCATCCGGTCGAGCAGCGGCTGCGGCAGGTTGAGGCTGTTCGCGGTGCAGACGAACATCACGTCGGACAGATCGAGATCGATCTCGAGATAATGATCCTGGAACTTGGCGTTCTGCTCGGGATCGAGAACCTCGAGCAAGGCCGAGGCCGGATCGCCGCGGAAATCCTGGCCGAGCTTGTCGATCTCGTCGAGCAGGAACAGCGGATTGGACGTGCCCGCCTTCTTGAGATTGGTGACGATCTTGCCCGGCAGCGAGCCAATGTATGTCCGGCGATGTCCGCGAATCTCGGCCTCGTCGCGCACGCCGCCCAGCGACTGGCGCACGAACTCGCGCCCCGTCGCCTTGGCGATGCTGCGGCCGAGCGAGGTCTTGCCGACGCCCGGGGGGCCGACGAGACAGAGGATCGGCCCCTTGAGCTTGTTGGTGCGCGCCTGGACCGCGAGATATTCGACGATCCGCTCCTTGACCTTCTCCAGCGCATAATGATCCTCGTCGAGGATCTTCTCCGCCGCCGGGATGTCGTGCTTGATCTTGCTCTTCTTGCCCCATGGCAGCCCGAGCAAGACGTCGAGATAGTTGCGCACCACCGTCGCCTCGGCCGACATCGGCGCCATCGTCTTGAGCTTCTTGAGCTCGGACGTCGCCTTGGCACGCGCTTCCTTGGAAAGCTTGAGCTTGGCGATCTTCTGCGTGAGTTCGGCGACCTCGTTGCCGTCCTCCTCGCCCTCGGAACCGAGCTCGCGCTGGATCGCCTTCAACTGCTCGTTGAGATAATATTCGCGCTGCGTCTTCTCCATCTGGCGCTTGACGCGCGAGCGGATCTTCTTCTCGACCTTGAGCACGCCGAGCTCGCCCTCCATGAAGGCGAACCCCATTTCGAGCCGCTTGAGCGGATCGGCCTCGATCAGCAGCGCCTGCTTCTCGGCGACCTTCACCGCGATATTGGCCGCGATCATGTCGGCGAGCTTGGCCGCGCCCTCGACCTGGCCGAGCTGCGTCGACGTCTCGGCGGGCAGCTTCTTGTTGAGTCGGGCATAATTGTCGAACTGCTCGACCACCGAGCGCATCAGCGCCTGAGCCTCGGCGCCCTCGGGCTCCGCGGGATCGTCGATCAGCGTGACGGTCGCGGTCAGCTGCTTGCCGTCGCTTTCGAGATTCTCGAAGGTCGCGCGCTGCTGGCCCTCGACGAGCACGCGCACCGTGCCATCGGGCAGCTTGAGCAATTGCAGCACGGTCGCGACGACGCCGAGATCGTAGAGTGCCGCGCGATCGGGATCGTCCTCGGCGGGATCGAGCTGGGCGACGAGAAAGATCGACTTGTCCGCGGCCATCGCGGTCTCGAGCGCCGCCACCGACTTCTCGCGGCCGACGAACAGCGGCACGATCATGTGCGGGAAGACGACGATGTCGCGCAACGGCAGGACGGGAAGCGTCTCGGTCATGGGATCTCCGTGCGGGCAGCGAGAGAGGCCACCCCGTTCGATGACAATATGGCGACGCGAAGGCCGCGCATCAATGCACCGTTTATGGACACCCGATCAGCGGCCACGACGCGACACGAAAGCAGCCGTCAGGCGCGCCTCACCTCCTCGATGAAAGCGACGACGCGATCGGTGAGCCGGCCCGACGAAGTGCTGAGCGACTCGGCGGCACGCTCCATCTCGCCCGCGCCGACCGCCGCGGCCTGCGCCTTGTCGCGGATCGATTCGACGTTCGAGCGTATCGCCTGGCTGGCGGTCGCCGCCCGCTCGGCGCTGGCGGCGATCTCGCGCGTCATCGCGCGCTGCGCGTGGACCGTCGCCTCGACCGACGACGAGATGCGCTCGACCCCCGAGACGACCTGCTCGATGCCGGCGTGGCCGACGATCACGTCCTTGATCGCGGTGCGAACGTCGGCCGAATGCCCGCGTATCTCCTCGGCGGCCGACCGCGTCTGCCCGGCGAGCGCGCGGACCTCGTGCGCCACGACCGCGAAGCCGCGCCCCGCGTCACCGGCGCGGGCTGCCTCTATCGTCGCGTTGATCGCGAGCATCTTGACCTTGCCGGCCAGCGTATCGATCAGCGTTGTGATCTCCTCGATCGATCGCGCCGACCCGTCGAGCGCTTCGGCGCGCCGCGCGCCATTGGCGACCGCCGCCACCGCCTCGTGCGCCACCGTCATCCCCGCCGACGCCTCGGCGTGCAGCAGATCGAGCGCGGCGACCAGTTCGCCGCTATGATCGGCGACCGCGATCATCGCGTTGCCGGTCTGGATCGCGGCATCGGAGACCTCGTTCGCGCGCCGGCCCGTTTCCTTGCCGCGCAGCGCCGTCGCCGATGCCGTGGAGCCGAGATTTCTCGCGACATCGCCGAGGCCGGCGGACAATTTCCCGATATCCTGTTCGAAGGCGAAGCCCGCGTCGCGCAAGCGATTGAGATCACGCTCCCGCGTGGCGATACGGTCGAGCTCATAGGCGCCGGCAGCCGCGAGCAGCTGGCGATTCTCGATGATGCCGTGATAGCGGCCATCCTGCGTGATGATCATGCCTTCCTGACCACCAGCGCGCGCATAGACGCCGAGAAGGTCCGTCAGCTCGCAATCGATTTCGGCCGATGGGCAAGGCCGCATCCGCTCGCCCAGCGTGCGACCGAAGCTCGGATTTTGCAGCAGCGCATGGCCATAGGGATTGAACAGGATCTGCCGGATGTCCTCCTCGAAGATCGCGCCGACCGGCCGACGTGAACCGTCCAGCACCGGCAGCAGCCGCAGGTCGGGAGTCGCCTGGAATATCGCGATGGCCTCGCTCGCGGACGAGCCCGCCTCGATCGACAGCCGATCGCTCCCCTGCTTGCAAAGCTCTCGAACGGATCGCATCGGAAGAATGGCCAAGATTCGCTCTGACAGGGGACGCTACGCTCGATCGCTCCGATAGCGATGCAATGGTAACCAACCGCTTGGGATTTGCTTTCAGTTCGATGACAGGCGCCGCCGTGCCGACGAAAACATGCGATCGAAGACGACAAAAAGGGCGCCCGGATCGCTTCGGACGCCCTCTCTATCTCAGCGTGTGGAAACCTCAGGCAGCGCCGGGCGCTTCCTTCTGCTTCTTCGCGAACACGCGGATCGGTTCCTTGCGGCCCTCGACCACGTCCTTGTCGATCATGATCTCGTCGACACCCTCCATGCTCGGCAATTCGAACATCGTGTCCAGCAGGATCGACTCGAGGATCGAGCGCAAACCGCGCGCGCCGGTCTTGCGATCGATGCCCTTGCGCGCGACCGCGACCAGCGCCTCGTCGGTGAAGGAGAGCTTGACCCCCTCCATCTCGAACAACTTGCCATATTGCTTGATCAGCGCATTCTTGGGCTCGGACAGGATTTTCACCAGCGCGCCGACGTCGAGATCCTCGAGCGTCGCGATCACCGGCAGGCGCCCGACGAACTCCGGGATCAGGCCGAACTTCAGCAGATCCTCGGGCTCGCACTGGCGCAGCGTCTCGCCGACGCGGCGTTCCTCCGGGCTCGCCACGAACGCGCCGAACCCGATCGACTTGCCCTGCAGACGATCGGCGATGATCTTCTCGAGCCCCGAGAAGGCGCCGCCGCAGATGAACAGGATGTTGGTCGTATCGACCTGCAGGAACTCCTGCTGCGGATGCTTGCGGCCGCCCTGCGGCGGCACCGAGGCGGTGGTGCCTTCCATCAGCTTCAGAAGCGCCTGCTGCACGCCCTCGCCCGACACGTCGCGCGTGATCGAGGGATTGTCGGCCTTGCGGCTGATCTTGTCGATCTCATCGATATAGACGATGCCGCGCTGCGCGCGCTCGACGTTGTAGTCGGACGCCTGGAGCAGCTTGAGGATGATGTTCTCGACATCCTCGCCGACATAGCCCGCCTCGGTGAGCGTCGTCGCGTCCGCCATGGTGAACGGCACGTCGAGGATTCTCGCAAGGGTTTGGGCAAGCAGCGTCTTGCCGCAGCCGGTCGGGCCGACGAGCAGGATGTTCGACTTGGCGAGCTCGACATCGGCACCCTTGGCACCGTGGTTGAGCCGCTTGTAATGGTTGTGCACCGCCACCGACAGCACGCGCTTGGCCTGCTTCTGGCCGATGACGTAATCGTCGAGGACGTCGCAGATCTCCTGCGG
>Ga0302314_10016279_pt1 | contig 12581 bp, 3 predicted proteins | sample III_Palsa_N2_3_FD_200533 | JGI IMG/M metagenome (GOLD analysis project Ga0302314, IMG submission 200533) | Peat permafrost microbial communities from Stordalen Mire near Abisko, Sweden - III_Palsa_N2_3 | ecosystem: Environmental > Terrestrial > Soil > Palsa > Peat permafrost | place: Sweden...
CCCGCGCGGCGCGCCGCACAAACAACCCACGATGAGCCTCCGCCTCGCCCGCGCGGCCATCGCGTCGCGCCAGGCCCTCGCGGGCTCGCTCGCGCGGCGGGACGAGTACACGGAGCGCACGGTGCTCTCGCGCCTCTCGCCCTTTCCCTTGCCCGAGGACGCAGTCGTGGTGATTCGAAACTGCACCGACGAGGCCGCGCGCACCGAGCGCGCGCTTATTGCCAAGCACCAGCTCCAGCCGCCGCTTAACGGCCGCGTGGTCCGCGTCGCGCCCGCGCCGGAAAAGCCCGCGGCTGCCGACGCGCCGGCGCGACGATTTGCAATGCCGCACGACGTGTACCAGGACGCGTTTGCGGCGCTCAAACAGGCCGTGCAGACGCAGGACGGCGCCACGCTCTACTACCTATCCAAGCTGGCCAGCGGCGTGGCCAAGGAGTGCCGCGTTCCCGTGGCTGTGGCCACCGACGACGCTGTCACGGCGTATTTCCTTCAAACCATGTTGGCGCGCGCACCGGCGTCGGCGCCCGCGGCCAAGATTGCCGTGAGCCACTCGCTCACCCCAGACGCGTCGTCCAAAACCGCGTATGTGGGTCATTGCGTCGAGGCCGCCGGCGTGGTTGCTCGCGGCCGCGTGCCGCTCATGATGCTCATCGACGGCATCGTGGCGCTCTCGGCGCGCGCCAACGAGGCCTCGGCAGTGCTCACGTTTAAAGGCGATGTGCGCGGCGACAAGTCCGGGGCTCGCACGCTCGTGTTGGGAGCGCCCTCGCTCGATGCGTCGGCGTCAGCCGGCACCGAGCTGCTGGCCGCGCACCACGTGGCCTGGTCCGAGGCCAAGGGCTTGCTGCGCGTGTGGGATGGCGCCGTGAACGCGGACAAGGCCGCGGGTGCAGTGCAGGTGGCCCCCGGGGTCAAGGTGAGCCGCATTAGCGCCGCCACGTACCCCGGCCCGCCCACGCGCGTGAGCTTCGTGCTCAACGCCGACGCGAAGAAGAGCAAGCCCATTGACGCTGCACGCGCGCGCTCGCTCCTCGCTGAAAAATTCCTTGTGCAAGGCGGCGCGCTGGCGGGCGACAAGGCGCTCGAGGCCATTGACAAGCTCCTCGCGAGCTCCAAGCCCGAGCTGCTCGTGTTTGAGTGAACCTTTTTTTTTGGCTCCCCACGCCGCCGCGCCGCCGCGCCGCCGTGCCGCGAAATTTGTTTTTTTTAACGCTTGGCCTGCCGCTGGCGCTTTTCCTCGAGCGCCGCGAGCTTCTCCTGCTTGGCCTGCAGTGCCTTGGCCTCCTTGAGCTTGAGCCGCTCCGCCGCCTCGGCTTCCTGGCGAGCCAGCTTTTCCAAAATCTCGTCCCGATACGCCTCAATGCCGCCCACCTGTTCCAGCACCGTTTGGCGCTCTACCACCCACAGCACCATGTTCGTCTCCGTGATGAGCCGCGTGTCGTGCGAGACGAGGATGACGCCGCCCTCAAACTCGGTAATGGCGACGCCCAACGCGCGAATGCTCTCCATGTCCAGGTTGTTGGAGGGCTCGTCCAGAATGAGCATGTGCGGGTTCTGGTACGACATGTCGGCAAACACCACGCGGGCCTTTTGCCCACCGGACAGCGACGCCATGCGAATCTTGTGCGCCACGCCCGACAGCCCGTAGCGCCCCAGGCGGCCGCGGATGTCCTCCTCCTTGACGTTGTGCTTCATGTTCAGGTACTCGACGGGCGACAGGTTGAGCGGCAGCGCGTCCACAAAGTGCTGCTTGTACGACGCAATGCGCAGCTGGCGGTTGATCATCACCTCGCCCTCCACCGGCAACAGCGCCTGCGTGATGAGGCCGATCAACGTGCTCTTGCCCGAGCCGTTGGGGCCGCAAATGCAGATTCGCGAATCCATGTCCAGGCCAAAGTTGAGGCGCTTGAACAGCACTGGACCGTTGGAGTAGTGAAACGCCACGTCGCGCACCTGAATGATGGGCGGGCTCAACACGGTGGGCTCGGGAAAGCTAAAGGTGACCACGTACTCGCGAGGACGCTCCATTTCGGCGTGCGCCTCCTTTTCGCCGCGGTTCTTGCCCGCCGCCGCAATGGCGACGCCGTCGTCGCCCTTGCCCACGTGGCCCTTGCGGATGGCGTCCTTGAGCTTGTTATCGCGCTGCGCGGCGGTGAGGTGCGTCTTGCTGTTCTTCTGCTCCTTGAGCTCCTTTTGCGCGCGCTCCCAGTCCTTTTTGCGCTTGTCCAAGTGCTGGCTGTGCTGCTCCTCAAAGCTGCTGTAGTTGCCGGTAAAGTACCACAGCTTCTGGCCTTCCAGGTGGATAATCTCCTCGCACACCTCGTCGAGAAAGTCCTGGTCGTGCGAGACGACCACCAACGTCTTGGTCCACGCGCTCAACACTGATTCGAGGAAGATGACGGCCTCCAAGTCGAGGTGGTTGGTCGGCTCGTCCAGCAGCAGCAACGTCGGCTCCAAGTAAAGGCCCTTGGCAATGCTCACGCGCATGCGCCACCCGCCCGACAGGTTCTCCGTGGGGCTGCGCGCCATTTCCTCGCTAAACCCGAGACCACGAAGGAGCCGCAGAGCCTTGGCCTCGGCCCCGTCGGCGCCGGTGGCCCTGAGCTCCTCGGTCACCGCCAAAAGCTCGTCGTGCACGGCGTTGTCCAACTCCTCGCCCGCGTCAATGAGCGCAAAGATTTCCTTCTCGCGCCGAATCAAAGCGGCGCGCTTCACGTCAGCCGACAGCACGACGTCAATCGCCGGCGTCTGGTCGGCCATGACTTCTTGCTCTACGTACAACGAGTCAATCGCCGGCGGAATGGGCAAATCGCCATTGGCAATGGCTCGCAGCAGCACCGACTTGCCCAGGCCGTTAGGCCCCACAAGGCCATAGCGTCGCCCCGACGCGATTTTGAGCTCGGCGTCGTTGAAGAGCGTCTTGCCCTTGGTCGAAATGGAAAACTTTGGAATGCCAATGTCCGTGCGCTGCTTCCACGCCTCGTCGTTGACGTTGACCGACGTCGCCGACACGGCAAACACCTTGTTGTCTGGCGGCTTGGCCATCGCCGCCGCCTCTGCTTTGAGGGCCTCTTCCTCCTTTGCCTTCTTGCGCTCCTTGTTGGATTTTTTCTTTGCGCGCTTTTGCGAGAGGTCCAGCTCCTCCTCCTCGTCGTCCTCCGCCTTTTTCGTCGCGCCGTCGACGTTCGCAGCCGGCTGGGGCGCTGGCGGCTCGCCGTCGTCGTCCGATTCGCCTCCGTCGACAACGACGGGGTCCAACGTGCGCGGGGGCTGCGGCGGCGGCGCGTTGTCGTCATCTGCGTCATCGTCCGTCGCCGGGTGCGGCTTGCGCGCCTTTTGCTTCTGCTCGCGCTTCTCCTTCTTCTTGTCCGCGCGATGCGCCTTGGCGGCGTCGCTGTCGACGACGTCGTCCAGCGACAGCGCGGCAAACGTAGACGACGGCGGCCGCACAATTTCCTCTTCCGCCTCCTCGTGCGCAGCCTCTGCGTCGCTGTCGTCCTCAGCCGGCTCGTCATCGTCGTCGTCGTCGTCGTCGTGCGCCGCCGCCGCCTTGCCCTTGGCGGGCTCGGCCGCGCCGCCCTTCTTCTTTGCCTCGCGCTTGGCGCGCCGCGCCGCCGTGCCTGAAAGCCCGGATGCCGCCGCAGGTGCAGCCGCCACTGCTGCAGGTACAGGCGCGGCGGGCTTGGCGTCCAATTCCTCATCCGAGTCGCCGCCGCGGCGCTTGCCACCCTTGCCCTTTTTCTGTGCCGTTGCCGCTGATGCTGCGGGCGCTGCTGCGGGCGCTTCGTCTTCGTCGCCCTTCTTGCGGCGCGGCATGGTTCTCTCTCTTTTGTGTGTTGAGAACAAAGAAAAAGTTTTTAATGGCGGCGTAAAAGGCAGGTCGCCTTGTACAACAAACAACACGAGCAGAGATGCCCAAGCGCAAGTCCGCGGCAGCCGACAAGCCCGCCGGTGAGGCGAAGAAGCCCATGGCCGATGTCGCTGTTGCTGTCGCTGATAATGCGCCCGCAAAGGCGGTGGCGGATTTCGAGTCCCTCGCGCGGCAGTTTCGCGCACGCGAGTTGGCCGACCCGCGCGCCGTACTGGCTACTGCTGCCGCGAGCACGGCAAACGTGCTTGGCGACGCAGGCTTCCTTGCCTTTGCCATTCTCCTCGTCAGCGACCCATTGCATCGCCCCGCTGCGTTGGATGCGCTGGCTCGGCTAGGCGCCGTCGTGCATCTCGCCGACAGCAACGACGGCCTCGCGCGGCTCCTCGTCGCGGAGATGGCGCCAGAAGCAGAAGACGTCGTGCGCGACCATGCGCGCAATCGCTTCTTCGCGGCGTGTGGCGCGTTGCAGCAAGTGTGCTTTGAACTCGGCAAGCAGGATTGGGCCATGGGCTCGCCCTCGGAGGCGGCCAAGGCCGTGGTTGCTGCCGGGCTCTCCTCGTTGAGCGCCACCGAATTGGACCGCATTGCCGACGCCGTGCTTCACCGCGGCCTCGCGTTCAGCCGCGACGTGCTCGCGCGCGTCGTCGAGCGCGCGCTCACGCCCGCGCAGCCGTGCATTGCTGCTGTGCTGGCGCCCCCTGAATTCGAGCTGGGCTGCACGCCGCTGCCGCCGTCGCTGCAAGGCGCATATGCGAGCCCCTCGATCGATAGGCTGCTCGCGCGGCTGCTCTTCGCGGCCACGCGCGCCGAGTACGCCGTCGCCGACATTGCAGACGCGTTTGCCAACCCTGCGTGGACGCAGCTCCCGCACGGCGATCGCGGAGTCCTCAAGGTGTCCCGCGCATGGGCCGTCAAGCCTGGCGCGCGCGCGCTCCTCATCGTCGCGCAGGACCGCGGCCTCCTGTGCGACGTGGAGGCTGCCGGAAACGGCATGCTGACCGTGCGCGCGCCTTTGGGCGGCGTGCTGCCCAAGCGCGTGTCGACCGTCGTCGTGCTCGACAAGCCGGGCGACGCCGACGCGGTGGCCAGCGTGCGGTGCCTGCAGGCGCTCGCCCGCAAGGACCTTTCGCGCACGAGCTGTGTCACCGCCGACGTGGCCGTTGCGCTCACGCTCGCCGGCAAAGCTGCAGCCGTGCACGACGACGAGACTGTGGACTTTGGCCACGCGTTTGCGTCTGCCGAGCACGTCGCCGAGTGCTTCCCGCACGCCGTGATTGAGGGCACTGGATCGCGATTCAAGGTGCGCTTCGAGGCCGGCGCAGCAGTCAAGGCCACCGCGCTTGGCGCGGCAGTGGCCGTGACGACGCGCCTGTCGCCTGCGCAGATGCTCGCCGTACGCGCGGCACTCAGTCGCGCGCCCGTCGTGTGCGTGCGCGGCCCGCGAGGCTGCGGCAAGACGGCGGTGGCCGCGCAGGTCGTGGCGTCGCTGCTCGCGCGCGGCGACCGCATCGGCGTGCTCTGTCCGACGCGGGCGCACCTCGCGACACTGATGCGCGAGCTCGCCGCCAGGCCCGACGTCGAGCCGGGCTGGCTATGCGACGCCGCAACGGCGACGACTGCAAACGCGTTTAGCCCCGACGCGCTCGTGCGCCGCGCCAAGGCGGAAACGACCGCCGTGCTGGCGACGGTGCGGGCGCTCGCGCGGCTGTTGCTCGTGCCCGACGTCGACGCCGCGGCGGCCAATTGCGACGCGGCGCTGTGGTTCCTGTCGCAGGCGCGCATGCAGCGCGCGTGGACCGTCGCCGGCTTTGCGGCGGCGATTGGCAGCGGCGGCGTTGTTGTCGTCGGCGGCGCTGCCTCGGGCGAGGGCGAGGAGGCGCTGGTGGCGCTCACGCGGCGCGTGCAGCAGCTGCACCGCTTCCAGCTGCTCGGCGACGACGCGGCGCGACGCTACGTGGTGTGCAGCGTGGCAAGGGTGGTTGGGTGCACGCCCGAGTCGTACGCCGACGCGCTTGCGGGCGCCAAGCTCGCGCTGGACGTCGTCGTCATCGACGGCGGCGTGGATCAAACGCTCATGCTCGTCGCTGGCGCGCTGGGGTCGCCCAAGCGCGTCGTGTGCGTGGGCAGCGCAGCGGACTCGCCCGCGCTGGCGGCCATGCCGCGCGAGTCAGTGCTGGAGCTTCCCTCGAGGCCGCCGGCAGTGCTGCAGCCCGTGGCCGGGTTTCCCTCGCGCGTGCAGCGCATTGCAGTGGACGCCGTGGCCGGTGTCAACGACGCGACGCTGCTCGCGGCGGAGCACGCCGTCGCGCTGTTCATGTTCGCGCGCGCCGTTGGGCACAGCGACGTCGCCGTGGTGGCCGCTTCGCACGCGCAGCGGCTGGCCTTGCACAAGGTGCTCAAGGCGCGCTGCGCGCCTGTGGCGGCGCTGGGCATGCCGCGCGACGACGTCGGCTTGCTCGGTGGCTGCCTGGAGCGCGCCGACGTCGTCGTTGCGCTGTGCGCAGGCGCCAGCGACGTTTCGGCGCTCGACGGGTTGGCGAGGGGCGCGCTGCTCGTGCTGGGCGCGCCGGGAGGAGGCAAGGCTGCGGTGGTGCTGGGCGAGTTTGCGGGCGACGACCTCGCGCTGGGCCGGGGTGACGAGTACGTGGTTGCCGGCGGCCCAACGGAGCTGAGCGTCATCGCGGCACACATGCTCAAGCAGCGGGCCGCCGCCTCGTAGTCGCGCGCTTTTTATATAAAATACGCACGCACGCACGCACGCACGCTGCAGGCTAGGAGCGCTCCTCCGCATCCACCTCCTTGTCGCTCAGCCACAAACCCGGCGGCGGCTGCGACGACGCCGACACGGCGGCTTTGAACGCTTCGTCGGTGCACCGCAGCGCCTGCTCGATGAACGCGTGCGCGTTCGCGCGCTTGACCGCCTGCTGCTCCGCCCACGCATTTAACGCGTCAGGCTCGCTCATGCCCGCGGGAGCCGGTAGGCCCACGAGATTGGCCGTGACCGCCTCCACGAACTCGAGCACATTGGCCGACGCTGCAGCGATGGGCAGCGTGCAACCGAGCTTTGCCTCGCACGCGGCCTTGTCCAGACGCTCCTGGCCGGGCGCCAAGGCGCTAAATGCAAGGCGGCAGCGCAGCTGGGCCCAGCGGCGCACGCCCGGGTCGGCGCTATCGTACGCAGGAGCGGCGCCCCACACTTGCGACAGCGGCGACAGCACCGCGAGACCCATCGCAAAGGCGCGCACGTCGAGCCAGTCGTCGCAAGGGAACGCGCACGCCTGCGCAAATGCCGCGCAAAACACCGGCTCGCCTTCGACGCCGGTGGCCAAGCGCGCGAGCCTCTGCAGCGACAGCAGCGGCGTGCGCGAGTCGGGCAGCGCGGCCAAGTAGCGCTTGCCACATGCGAGCAAGACGCCGAGCGTGATGGCTTGTCGCGACGCGGGGCTGGCGAGGCTTATCACCGCGCGCAGCTGCGCGATGGACAGCGTGCGGAGCGCGGCGCGCGGGTCCGGGTGCTTGGCGCGCAGGAACCTCTGCCACATGAGGAAATCGTCCACGGATTGTTCGCAATCCACCACGGGGCGCGCGCTGCCGCGCTCCATGCAGGCGAAGATGACCTTGCGCACCGAGAGCGCGTAGTGCAGCGCGTTGGACACCTCCTGCTCATCAGGGTGCACCGTGGACAAGAGGTCAACGCTCACATTGACGTAGACTTGCGTGGCCAGCTGCAAAAGCCAGAGCAGCGGCGGCGTCGTGGCCGTATTGGCAATGTCGAAATAGGTCCAGTGCCAGTGCAGCACGATGGGCTGCACTGCAACGCCAAAGATAAACGCGCCGGGTTTGAACCGCATGAGCGTGTCGGTGCGCGTGGTGGTTCCTTCGGGGAAGACGAGCACGGGCGGCAGCACCTTGTCCTCGATGAGGCGCGTCATCTCCGCCTTGGACCGGCCCTTGTCGTCCTTGGAGGTGCGGTCCACCCCAACCACCTGAAGCACGCGGCAAATCGAGCCCAACAGCGGCGCCGTCAGCACCGTCTGCTTGGACAGGAACGAGGGCGCGCACAGCCACAAGAGCACAAGCACGTCTAGGAAGCACGTGTGGTTGCTGACGAGCACGCGCGCGCCCTGGTCGCATTTCCCGCGCACGGGAATCCACCACACGCCGAATACAAAGAGGACGCAGCGCGAGCCGTAGCGAATCACAGGCAGGCCCGCGGACGTGACCCAGCGCGGCGGCTTTGCGCCGTGCTCGGTGCCGCTCACGAGCAGAAGCAAACTGCACATTGCCGACGCCAGCGCCACAATGGCCACTGCGAGAAATACGCGGAGCACGCCGAGCGGTGACAGCGCTATTACTTTGGCAAGCCGCCAACCCGAAAGCGACGTCCACGTGCCGATGAACGGGTTGACTTCAGGCGATGGCGTCAGCGCGTAGCCCTTGAGCAGATGCAGGTCGGAACCGCGGTGCTCGAACGACGTTGAGCTGGCGGGGAGCTGCTGCTGCTGCTGCTGCACGTCCGAGCCCGTCACATGCATGGTGCTCGTCGAGCTCATCATCATGGTTTGTGTCTGGCGCACGGGAGCCGTTTGCGCGCGCTTCCACGTATACGTGACGACGACTATGTATCGACCGTGCAGGCCAGCAAACATACGCACGTTTTTACATCATCGACGCCCCACCCCTCGAAATGCCGCTGGTGGACGTCTCACTCACGACGGAACCGCCGCCCGCCGTCGTGTCCGCTGCGGCAGCGCCGCTCTCACCGGCCGCCGCCGCCGCCGCCGCCTCCCCGGATTGCCCGTGCGGCTGCGCGTTGCCTGACGCGAGGCGCTCGGCCGTGGCGCGAAACGCGAGGCGCACCTCGGGCTCGGACAGGCCCACTTGCGCTGCCAGGTTGGCCACGAGCCGCGGGTCCATGTTGACAAACGTCGTGCCCGACTTGGCGAGGTACTTGACAATGCTTTCGCACACCTCGCCCAGCACCAGGATCGACGCCTCGCGCGTCAGCGCAGTCTTCTTCACGGCAACCTCGGTGCGGTGCTCAAACCACGCGTCGCCCATGAGCTGATTGGCCGTCGGCCGGCGCGCCGGGTCGAGCGCCAGGCACGAGTTGCAGAAGCGCCGCGCGGCAAAGCTGAACGAGTCCGTGGGCAGCGTGGGCAGCGGGTCCTTCTCCAACTTTTCCAACAGCGACCAGTACACGCCTTGCTCGTTGCGCCCAGTCAGCGCCGAGTCAAAGGGGTACTTGCCCAGCGCCGCAGCCAGCAGGCACATGCCGAGGCCCCACACGTCGGCGGAGAAGGAGTACTCGCCGCCGCGAAGCCGCTCGGGCGAGAGGTACTTTGTGGTGCCCACAAACGTCGCGGCCATTTTGTTGATTTCAATTTGGCGCGCCAGGCCAAAGTCGGCCAGCTTGGCAGTGCCGTCCAGGCTGAGCAAAATGTTCGAGGGCTTGACGTCCAAGTGCACAATGTTCATTTCGTCGTGAATGTACGCGAGCGCGCACGTCACGTCGTGGGCAATGTTCGTCAGCACGGGCTCGGCCAGCAACGTGGCGCCCTTGGCAAAGTTGATAAAGTCTTGCAGCGAGCCTCCGTTAATGTACTCGAGCACCAGCGCCACGCACTCGGCCGTCGTGTCCAAGTGTGCGGCGAGCATGCGCACAATGTACGGGCTGCTCGTGCGCGATAGCGCATTGAGCTCGCGCACCACTTGGTGCCTCGCGCTGCGGTCGCCAAACCGCACCTCCTTCACAGCCACGATTTGAAACGTGCTCAGCACCAGCGCGCTGTACACAACGCCCGAGGCGCCGCGGCCCAGCTCGGCGATGCGCACTGAGCCCTTGCGGAACGAGTCGGCGTCCTTGAGCTCTTCCGGCAGCGAGGCTTGCGTGGCGTGCAGGCTGCGCGTGGAAAGCACCATGCCCGGGAGCGACAGCTTGGCGCCGTCGTACGCAAACGTCACGCTCTTCTCCTCAATCGCAGGCACCGACTCGGCGTCGTCCTGCGTGCTCTTGGTCGGCAGAAAGCGGAACGAAAACGGCGTCAGCGCGGGCAGCGCAGTGGCCACCGTTCCCGCGCTCGTCACCGTCGACGCCGCAGTGACCGCCGCCGACGCCGCGATGGCCATGGGGTCGGGCGAGCCCATGCTGCGCGACGAGGCGTTGTGCGGCGGCGTGGCTCTAAACTCGCCGGCGTCCAAGTCGCTTAGGCTGCCCAACCCCGTGTTGCGCTCCTCCGCCATCGACAGCACCGTGTCCTCGAGCGAGCGCCGTGTGTCGTCGTGCAGCGGAGTGTCGCGCCCGCCACCCAGCATGACGCGCTCGTCCATCGACAGCCGCGCGCGCCGCTTGCCCTTGGACGGCGGCGACGCCTGCGACGTGTTTGTCACCGCGCTCTCGGGGCCCACGCTCTCGTTGTCCGAGTCGCTGGCCTGGTGCGGCAGCTTCCACAAGCGCTGCAGGAACCGTCGGCGCCCGCTCTTCTTCGCCAGCTCGGCCGTGGGCGACTTAATGGGCTCGCGCGGATTACCGCCGTGGCGCTCCACGGCCAACGCGCTGGCGAGGTCGGCCACCGTGGACGTGCTGTTGAGCCCGAGCGGGTTGGAGCTCACCGTCTGCAGCTCGTGCGTGGGCGAGCGCTGCGTGGACACCGGGGGGAAGAGGTCCGACTCGTTGACGCCCACCATGAGCGAGCCGTCGTGCAGCAGCACGTCGTAAAAGCGCATTTTGCGCCCCGTCTGCTTTTCCGGAGGGATTTTCACCGTGCCCGGAACGAGCGCGCGCACCGCGGCGCTGTACACTCGCACGCGGTCGCCGTTCTCGTACCGCACGGCTTCAACGAGCTGCTTTTCCGTCTCGCTGGGCTGGTACGACGACATGCTCATGGCCAGCGGCGACAGCTCTGTGAGCACGCGCTTAAACGACGGCCGCGGCACGGGCGACGCCTGCCAGCACGAGAGCGTGAGGTTCTGCAGCGGGGCGCTCATGCACGTGTCGTCCAGCGTGGGCCTATGACCGCGAAGCACTTCGTCAAACAGACGCGCCACCGTCCACTCCTTCGGGTACGGCGAAGCAAAGTGGAAGAGCTGCCAGAGCACGATGGAGAACGCGTACACGTCCACCGGCGGCCCCACGGCCTCTTGATCGCCGCGGATGAGCTCGGGCGCCATGTACGACGGCGTTCCCGCGAGCGGCGCGTCGGACTTGTCGCCGTGCGCCAGACGCGAAATGCCCAAGTCGCACAGCTTGACGTAGCCCGACTTGTCCAGCAGAATGTTGTGCGGCTTGACGTCAAAGTGGATAAAGCCCTTGTCGTGCACAAACGCGAGCCCGCTGGCGACCTGCTTGGCGATTTCCATCGCCCACGGCTTGGTGTCTTCACCTTTGGCGCGCTCCTCGGCCTTTAGCAGCAGCACCTTGTCCAGACTCGTGTCGGCGAGCTCCATGACCAGCAGGTAGCGCGGCGTGTCCGTGGTGGCGTTGCGCGCCACCGCCAAGCCAAAGATTTGGATAATGTGCGGGTGCTTGAGCACGCGCAGGTTGTCGTACTCGCGGAACAAAACGTCCACGGTGACGCCGCTGTCGGAGCCGGGCAGCGCAAACAGCTCCTTGACCGCCACCGCCGAGCCAGCGTACTGCGCAGCGAAGATTTGTCCGTTCCCGCCCTGGCCAATGACCTTGCCCAGGCGCAGCTCTGAGAGGTCGATGGAAAACTCGTTGAGCTGCGGCTTGCTGGGCGGCACAGGGCTCACGCCTTGTGGCGACAGCACCACGGGTGGCGAGTCCACGGCGCCTGGCGGGCTCAGCGGACCCGCCACGGACGACGACTCGTGCGGCCGCGTCAACCGCCTGGCAGGGTCGAAGAAGGAAAGCAACGTGGTGCGCGACGACGACGTGTGCGTCTTGTTGTAACGCCTAGGGCCGACACCGCCGCCGCCGCCATCAGTGCCGGGCAGCGCTGTTGTCGTCGGCGAGTCGTTGACCTTTTCCGGCGTGCGGCTGAGCAGCCATGGTTGCTTGGAGCGCACGAGCAAGAACGCCGCGCCCAAGCCGACGCATGCAAACACGGCAATCACTACGCCAGCGACACCGCCGGGCGACAGCGACCCAGCATCGGGCGAAGACGCCGGCGGCGCGCCGGGCGAGAGCACGGTGAGGTTGAGGTAGCGCTCGTTGCACACCGTGGGCGAGGGAATGGGCACCAAGTTGAACTGGCGCATCTCTTCTCCTGTCACGGACTTGTTGTACATGACGTCGAGGTTGTCGGACGAGTACACAATGTCGCCGCCCACCCACAAGCCGGGCACAAACAGCTCGTTGGTCGCGTTGCGCAGCCGGCTGCTGATGGAATCTTGCATTTCCGCCGTGCCGTTGCCGTACAGGAGGCCGACCACGGGTACGAAAATGTACGCGTGCGCAATCTTGGGCCAGGTCACTGTCGAATTCGTAAACTCGAGAGCCAGCACGGGCTGCGCGTTTGCGGCGTAGGCGGAGAAGAACACGTATTGCAACAGGCAGGCAAACCCCAGCTCGGTGTCCACAGTCACGCCCGCTGGCAGCACGGCCGTGCCGAGCACGCGCCCGCTTGCCGCCGAGGGCGCCGCGGCCTGAAACGTCTCGGCGAGCGAGGGCGGAGGCGCAATGACAAAAACAATTTCCCACTCGATGGACAAGGGCAGCGGCGCCAGCGAGGGCTGCGGCGTGAGGGCG
>Ga0302314_10016280_pt1 | contig 12581 bp, 8 predicted proteins | sample III_Palsa_N2_3_FD_200533 | JGI IMG/M metagenome (GOLD analysis project Ga0302314, IMG submission 200533) | Peat permafrost microbial communities from Stordalen Mire near Abisko, Sweden - III_Palsa_N2_3 | ecosystem: Environmental > Terrestrial > Soil > Palsa > Peat permafrost | place: Sweden...
TCGTGTTCGACGCCGTGATCGCCCGGAGGCTCCCGCGGCATCACGGCTTCCGCGTTCATTTCTGGCCCACCTCGGGATTCTGCGGCTCCCACCCGCCGCCGAGAGCCTTGAAGACCGCTATCTGATCCTGGATCACGGTCGCATCGGAACCTGCCATCGCGGCATCCGCCGATACCATCGTGTTTTCGGAGCTCAGCAGGTCGAGCGGACTGACGGCGCCGGCGTCAAGCTGGCCCTGGGCGAGCTGGTAAGCGCGGTGCGCCTGGTCTTGCGCATCGGTCAGCGCCTGGTGCCGCTGCAGCTCGGAGCCGTAAGTGGCCAGCGACTGTTCGGTTTCCCGCAACGCCGCAAGCACCACCGAGTCGAAGTTGGCCAACGCGGCAGCCTGGTTGGCATTGGCTTGATGGACTCGCGCCAGCGGTGCCGCCATATTCGGGAAGCTCCAGCTGATACTGGGTCCGATGCCCCAGGCCAGGCCATTGCCCGTCCCGAGCTTGCCCAACTGCACGGAGTTGGGTTGAACATTGGCGCCGCCGTAAAAGCCCTGGAAGCTGATGGTGGGATATAGATCCGCCTTCGCCGCCCCGATGCGGGCCGTCGCCGCGGCGAACTGGCGATCGGCTTCGCGGATATCCGGGCGGCGCTTCAGCATTTCGGTTCCGTCTCCGATCGGCACCAGTGATTTCAGCCGCGGCGGCAGCACGCAGCGCAAAACTTCGGTCGGTGCTTCGGCGGGCGTCTTGCCCACCAGCACCGCCAGTTGCGCCAGGGCGGCGCGGCGCTGCCCCTCCAGCGGCGGCAGCGTGGCCCGCACTTGCGAGACCAGGTTCTGCTGGCGCACCACGTCGAAGTCGGTTCCGGCGCCGGCATCGCGCTGCCGCGTCGTGATGTCGAGCTGTTTTCCGACGACATCCAGGGAGTGGTGGGTGACTTCGATCTGTTCTCCCAATGCACAGATCTGGGCGTAGGCCCTGGCCGTCTCCGCCGCAACCTCGATTTTTACAGTGTCGCGGACCGCCGCCGCACTTTCCGCCTCGGCCCTGGACGCCTCGATCGTCCGCCGGACCCGTCCGAACAGGTCGACCTCGTAGGAGGCGTCCAGTGTGGCGTCATACAGCCATACCGTTTGTGAACGGTGACCGGTGAAGCCCAGGATCTCGTTGGTTGTCGGATCGCGGCCGCGTATCGCGCCGACTTCCGTCGTCGTGGACGGATACATCCCGGCACGAGCCCCTTCCAGCAAGGCTCGGGCGCCCCCCAGGTTGGCTTCGGCCTCCCGCAGGTCGGTATTGGCCGCAAACGCCTGCTGCACCAGCGCATCCAGCGCCGGATCGTCGTAGAGATGCCACCACTGATCCGGCGGGGCCTCGGTGGATTCGACCGCGGCGTCGGCCGATGGCGTCGGGGCCTCGGCACCCTTCGGCAGGGCCGCGGGGCGATAGTCCGGTCCGAGTGTGCAGCTGCTGGCGGCGATTGCGCCGAGCAAGCCGAACAGCAGGACCCGCATGCGGGTCATGATTTGCCCCCGGCGGTGCCGGACCATCGATGCGAGGCCGGCCCTACTGGAGCCGCCCGCGAGAGCCCAAGAATCAACAGGCCGATGGCACAAGACAACGCCAGGGCAATGGAGGCATCGATGACGGACTGAACCGTCGCCGCCTGCCGGACAACCGAGCTGAGCAGGTGGGCGCCGCGTGTCCCCGCGTCCATGGGATTTCCGGCCCTGGCCGTGGCAGCTGCATAGATTCGTACGCGATGCTCCACATCCGCGCTACCCGCCTGAAGATGCAGACCGATCAGATTGGATGCCCGCTGCTCCCTGATCCGGGTAAACGTGGAGACGAACGCCGAGCCGAGCTCGCCTCCCATCAGGCGCGTAACCTGCGCGGCCGCACCCATGGTCAGCGCGTCCTCCCGGCGAATGTGCTGGACGGCGTAGAAAACGATTCCGGTGATGGCGAAGCTTTGACCCACCGCCTGCAGCAGCTGCGACAGCATGAACTGTTCCGAGCCCCACTCCGTGGTCAGGCTGTAGGCCATCATCAGGCAGGCGATGCAGACCAGGAGAAAGCCGATCGCCGCGCCCAGTCGCGCATCGATGCGCCGCAGCGTCAGCCCGGCCACGATGCAGACCAGCAGCTGGGGTATGGCAATCCAGATCAGGGTGTCGCCGATCTCCAGCGCGCGAAAACCCCGGACCGCTCCGAGAAACTGGGGAACCACAAAAGCGGTCGACAGGATGATCAGCCGCAGCAGACAGATCAGCAGCAGGACGCGCAGCAGCGGAGCGCCAAACACCACACGCAGGTTGAACAGCGGGTGCGGATCCCGTTTTTCATGAATGAGGAATACGGTCAGGGTCAGCGCCCCCGCAGCCAGAAGTCCGCAAATGAGGCCGGAGTTCAGCCAGTCGAGCCGGTTCCCCTGGTCCAGGGCGGCATAGATCAGGGACAGACCCACGCCGCCGACAATCAGGGCGAAACGGTCAGTCGGCGGAGTCGCGGTATTGCGGGGCTCAGGCTTGAAGCCGGCATAGAGGCAATAAGCCATAGCCAGGGACAGCGGCACGCTTTGCCAGAAGATCCACTTCCAGGACAGGTGCTCGACGTACCAGCCTTCCAGGGACGCCGAAATGTTCTGGGAAAACTCCAGGTTCAAGGCATAGATCGACACCCCGTAGGCCCAGGCGCGCGGCGGCATGTTCTTCAGGATCACGGTCATCGTCAGCGGGACGAAGAATCCCGACGCGACACCGCCGGCAAACTGCAACGTCAGCATTTGGAACAGATCGGTCGAAAAGGGCTTCAGAAACGAAATCAGGGCGAACGCCAGGGCGGCCCAGTACAAAACCCGCCGGCCGCCGTAGACGGTGCCCCACCACACTGCCAGCGGGGCGACCAGCATCTGCGCGACGGTCTGAGCCGTTGTGATCCAGGCGCCTTCGTCGAACCCGGCACTGATGGCGCCGCGGACATCCGCCAGGCCAAACGTCGACAGGCGGCCGTTCAAGGTCGAAACGAACGTGGCGAGAGCCACCCCCGCGATGCCGAGCCAGGGAATGGGGGCTCCCAGGTCGTACCGAATGCCGGACGCGGGCGCCGCGGCTGCACTCATGGCACCGCGGCCCTTGCGTCGATGCGGGCAATGACCGACATGCCGGGCCGCAGCAGATCGCCCAGGCCGTCGGCGTCGTCGATGGCGATTTTCACCGCGATGCGCTGCACGATCTTGGTGAAGTTACCCGTCGCATTGTCGGGCGGCAGCAGGGCGAATTCCGCGCCGGAAGCCGGAGAAAAGGCCATGACATGACCCTTCAGGGCATGCCCGGGAAAGGTGTCCACGGTGATCTCGGCCTTTTGTCCCAGAGCCATATGGGTAAGCTGGGTTTCCTTGTAGTTGGCGGTGACCCACACATGCGGGAGCGGTGTCAGGGTGGTGAACTGGCCGCCGACGCTGACATATTGCCCGGGAAGAATCTGCCGGGGCCCGAGGACCCCGTCCGCCGGGGCGATGATCCTGGTGTAGCCGAGATTGATCCGGGCAAGATCCTGTTCCGCACGGCGCGCGTCGACCGCGGCACGCGCCTGCTCGATCTGCGCCGTGAGAACCTCGACCTGGCGCCGGGCCGCCTCGGCCTGGGCGCGGGTCTGCTGGAGTTGCGCTTGCAGATCCTCGTGCGTGTTCTGCACCTTTTCCGTGGCCGCGGTCGAAGATGACCCGGCCTCGACCAGCCGCTTCTGCCGGGCGATGTCGCGCTTGTTCTGATCGACGTTGGCCTTGGTCGCGGCGACCACGGCTTCCGCGGCCTGCACATTCGCCTGTTGCAGGGTGCGCTGCGCCTCCAGCGCCTGGATCTGGGCGGCCGCCGCATCGGCGTTCGCCTGGGCCTGCGCCAGCGTTGCGCGGTAGTCGTCGTCGACGATTTGCGCGATCTCCTGGCCTGCCTTGACCCGCTCGTAGTCCTGGACCGGAACCTCCTTGACGTAGCCGGCGACTTTGGCGGCGATGGGGGTCACGTCCGCCTGCAAATAGGCATCGTCGGTAGACTGCCACCCTGCTCCACCGACCCAGCGCGTCCAGCGGGTGGTAACGACGACCAGGATCACCGCCGCGACGATGATGACGGCCAGACGCCAGCCTCTTTCCATCGACAGCAAGTGACCTTGCGGCGGCTGCGGCTCGCTCATGGCAAGGATCTCCTGACATTCTTTATTTCGATGGCTGCGACGGGATCGCCGTCGTTGCCCCAGCAGCTGCGCACAAAGCTGATGACATCCGCGGCTTCTTCATCGGACAGCCGCCAGGCGAAGCCCGGCATGGTGAATTGCGCTGGCGCCGCCGCCGTGCGCGGCGTCTCCGAACCGCGCATCACGATGGAGATGAGGGATGCCGGATTCCCGGCCTGCACGACGGGGTTGCCGGCCAGGCTCGGGAACACAGCTTCGTAGCCGCGGCCATCCGGGCGGTGGCAGGTGGCGCAGTTGTCGAGGTAGAGGCGCGCGCCCCGCTTCGTGTCGTCGCCGGAGCGCAGGGCTTGGTCGGTATCATCGGCGTAGACGTAGTGGGCCGGCTGCTGCTTTCCTCCGTCCAGCGACTTGAGGAAGAGCGCCGTGACGTGCAGATCCGTGGGCGTGAGGTGCTGGGTGCTGTGTATCACCACGTCGCTCATCGAGCCGAAGGCGATGCCGCTGCGATTCGTACCCGTCTTCAGGAAGTGCTCCACGTCTTCCACGCTCCATGTCGCCAGCGTATCCAGGCCGCCGTTTCGAAGGCTGGGAGCAAGCCACTGCTCCACCACAGCTCCGGACAGGAACGCGTCGCCGGCCGAGGCGTCCTGCGCCTTGACCTGCATCGCCAGATTCCGCGGCGTATGGCATTCACCGCAGTGTCCCATCCCCTCGACGAAGTACTGGCCTCGTGCTACGTTCGGGTCCGCACCTGCTGCCGCCACGAAGGGCTTCGGTCTCGGGGCGAAAGCCCAGCGCCAGAGAGTCAATGGCCAGCGCATCGACAGCGGAAAACGGATGTCGGATGCCCGATTGGGCACCGCGGCCGCCTCCACTCCATGCTGAAAGTATGCGTAAAGGGCCTCGACGTCCTCGGGCCTGGTATTGGCGTAGGAGGGAAACGGCATGGCGGGATACAGAGTGTGGCCTTTCGACACCCCGAAACGCAGGGCGCGATCGAAATCCTCCAGCGAAAAGTTTCCGATGCCGAAGGTTTTGTCGGGCGTAATGTTGGTCGTATAAATCGCACCGATGGGGATACCCATCTTCAGGCCGCCGGAGAACGCCGGCTTGCCAGGCACACTGTGGCAGGCGGCACAGTCGCCCAGCTTTGCCAGGTATTCTCCCTGGGCGATCAGCTCGGGATTTACCGGGCGCGTAGCGGTGAGGTGTTCGCCGGCCCGGAGGTCGGACAGGCTCGTGGCAGCGAGCAGGCCGCAATACCCCACCGCCGCGACCACGACGAGCGCGAAAATTCCGGTGCGGGTCTTCATGCGTCCACCAATGGCCCCGGGGTCATCAGGTAGCGATCCCGGATTGCCGCCGCTGAGAAATAGGCCAGGCCCGCCAGCAGGCCCGTCGGGTTGTAGCCGATGTTCTGCGGAAACGAGGAGGCGCCCATCACGAACAGATTTGGCACGTCCCAGCTCTGCGAGTAGCGGTTGAGCACGCTATTGGAGGGACTGGCGCCGATGATGGCGCCACCGGTGGTGTGGGTGCTCTGGTAGAGCCGCGTGTCGTAGTGGTCCCCCGGCTTGAAATACAGGGACGAAGTGCTCTCCGGCTTCATCGCCTTGGCAATCTCCGTCACCTTGGCGGCAGCGAAGGCCGCGACCTTGTATTCGTTGTCGTGCCAGTCGAAGGTCATCCGCAACAAGGGATTGCCATTGGCATCCTTGTAGGTCGGATCAAGGCTCAGGTAGCTGTCGCGATAGGGCATCACCGAACCCTGCGTCACGATCGACATGGAGTGCCGGTAGTGCTTTTTCACTGCGGCCTTCCAGCCCTTCCCCCAGTGCGGCGTACCGCCGGGCAGCAGCATCTGCTCGATCGGCCGCCCGCCGGTGCCGCCCGCGTAGATCAGGGAGCCGCCGACGAACCCCTGGGGGCCATGATCGAAATGATCGGAGTTGAAGTCATCCACGGCCATCTGGCCGGCCGCACCGGCGCCGATGAATGGGTTGATGTGGACGCTCTCGTCGAAGAAGACGTTGGTGACTGTGCACATCTGGTAAGCGTAGTTGCGGCCGACCTGACCCTTACCGGTTTTCGGATCGTAAGGGTCGCCGATGCCCGAAAGCAGCAGCAGCCGGACGTTGTGCATCTGGAACGCGGAGAGGATCACCAGGTCCGCCGGCTGCTCGACTTCCTTGCCGTCCTGGTCGATGTAGACGACACCGATGGCGCGCTTGCGCTGGCTGTCCAGCAGGATCCGCGTCACGTTGGCGTTAGTACGGACCTCCAGGTTCGGACGCCCGGTCAGAATCGGCAGGATGGTCGTCTGCGGGGCCGCCTTCGAATACATGAAGCAGCCGAACTTCTCGCAGAATCCGCAGAGATTGCAGGGCCCCATGCGGACGCCGTAGGGGTTGGTGTAGGCCGCCGTGCTGTTGGCGGCTGGCAACGGGAACGGGCGCTGTCCCAGCTCGGCGGCGGCCTTGGCAAACAGCTGCGAGCCAAGGGTTGGCGGCAGGGGCTTGCTCGGAAACTCGTCGCTACGCACGCCTTCGAAAGGATTCCCGCCTGGGCGAAGCTCGCCGCGGATATTGCCGGCAGTGCCGGCAACACCACAAACCTTCTCGAAGTGATCGAAATGTGGCTCCAGTTCCTCGTAACTGATCCCATAGTCCTGCAGCAGCATTCCATCGGGGATGAACTTTTTGCCGTAACGCTCCGCGATGTGACTGTGCAGGCGCAGGTCCTCGGGTGATGCGCGCCACAGCTGGCCGTTCCAGTGCACACCGGCACCACCGACGCCGGTACCGAGCACGAACGAGCCATAGTTGCGGTAGGGAACCGCCACGTCGTCGACACCGTGGCGGATCGTTACCGTCTCCTTGCTCAAGGGCTGCCACAGGTCGCCGCGTACGCCGTAGCGCAGCTCGTCGGCGATGCGCGGATATTCAAAATCGGGCGAGGTGTCGCGGGCCGGACCGCGCTCCAGCGCGACCACAGAAAGGGACTGATCAGTCAGGGTCTTGGCCATGATGGCCCCGGTCCAGCCGTAGCCGATGATCACCGCGTCGACGGGTTTGAGTTTCGTAGCCATTAAGCGTCCTTGGAACCTCTGACCGGCACGGGGCCGTAGGGATAGGGCTTGCCCTGTTGATCCAGCCAGTCGGTGAAGTCGGCACGAGCGCCGGGAAAGCCGATCAGCTTCCAGCCGCCCATATGGCGGTTGCCACCATACATGGGATCCGCGAAATAGCCCTCGCGCACGTTACGCAAGAGCTGCGCAAAGAACACCGCCGCAGGCGGCCCTTCCACCTCGACTGCGTTGTGTTCCAGTGCAGTCAGAAACTGATCCTGATCTTCCGGCGAAAGCTCCGCGAAGGACTTGCTGAACTTCTTCTTGCAGGCGCCTTCCGCTCCGGCAATACCCAGGCGATAAAGCTCCCGGGGCGTATAGCGGAACTGGTAGCCGAGCGTGGCCGGGGCGTCAGGAACAAACGGCCCCTGCATATACGAATAGGCGCCGTGACCGTAAGGCAGCTCCAGCTGCCGGTCGATGAACTCGGGAACGCCGGCGCTCACGCCGTCCGGCCCATCTTCCTCTGTTGGGATCAGGCGTAAAACCGCGGCGTTCAGAAAGCTCCATTCCGCCGCGGTTAGGTAGGTCGGCTGGTAAGCAGACTCCGAGGAGGCTCGAGCCTCGGAAACGGGGGCTGATGCAAGCGGCAGCGCCGCCGCCACCGCCGTACCCGAAAGAGACCCCAGGAACTGACGCCTGGTCGGTCCACGCGGTTTCTCGCTCATCTCTATGCACTCCCGGAGTGAATGGCAGCTCGTGGAAGCCGTTGTCCCGGCTCTCCTTGTGCCGTTTCCGGATCATAGGAGCCCGGTCACTCAGGACGCACGTTAGACGTTGTTAGATGGCATAAGTCGCGAGCGTCATGCGAACTCGCACCCTCTCCCGGAACGAGTAGCGCAGGGCGGTGGCGTATCGACAGCACAGATAGCGCGCTAGATCTCGGCGTCGTCGCCTATCGGCGGTCTGACCCGGTAGGCAACGCGCACCCCATCCGAGTCCGCAGACATGACACGCGGAAAACAACTTTCGCATCAAAACCTGTCTCACTCGGCAGACCGGGAGCAGCGGTTCGCCTTGTGTCCTGCGCGGAACCCTAGCCGGGCAGCGTCAAGGGATGTTTTCCACAATCATTTCCCATACATCGCCGCCCTTGCCGTGCAGCATGGCCTTGGCGGTGTAGACCGCCATTCCGACCACTGCCTCCGGCTCGACGAACGGAGACGGCGGCGTCACCAGCTGCATCGGATTGACCTTGACTTGCAGCAGGGCCGGACCCGGCTGTGCGAGCCATTCCGTTACCGCTTCCTCGAGCTCACCCGCTTTCGAGACGAGACGTCCCCAGAAGCCCATTGCCGCGGCGACCTTGCCGAAATCCGGGTTTTTCAGGCCGGTGTAAATCGGAATCAAGCCGGACGCCTTCTGCTCGATGTCGATAAAGCCCAGCTTGCCGTTGTCGAAGATCACGATCTTGATCGGCAGGTTCTCCGATAGCACGGTCAGCAAATCGCCGAGCAGCATGGTAAAGCCACCATCGCCTGCCATGCAGATCACCTGCCGGCCAGGCTGGCACTTCTGCAGTCCGATCGCCGATCCCAGCCCGCTGGCCATTGTTCCGTGCAAGAGGCTGACAAAAGTGCGCCGCTTCCCATTTGTATCGATGTGGCGAAGCGTCCAGACCGCCGCCGTGCCGTCGTCGGCTGGGAACAGCGCGTCCTCGGCCGCACGCTTGTTGATGAGCTTAGCAAGATACGTCCCGGGGATGCCGGCATCGGGACCGGACACCGTTTCGGCATCCGCAGCGGCCCGATCTTTCCGGCGACGTTCCGAATAGGCGGCAAGAAAGTTGTCGTCGTCATGCGGCTTGAGACGGGGTAGAAGCGCCTGTAACGTCGCCTTGACATCACCCACTGCGCCGATGGTGACCGGGTGCCGTATGCCGATTCGGGTCGGATCCGCATCGATCTGGATGATTTTCGCTTTGTCGGGATAGAACTGGGGCCAAGCAAAACTGCAACCCAGCAACAGCAGCACGTCACAGTCGAGAACGGCGTGGTAGCCCGCCGGTTGACCAACGATGCCGGTCATGCCCACGTTGTAAGGATTGTCGTACTCGACGAAGTCTTTGCCGCGCGAGGTATGGGCCATGGGGGCCTTGAGACGCGCCGCCGTGGCCACCACCTCATCATGGGCGCCTTCGCAGCCGGCGCCCGCGAATATGGTGATCGCCTCGCTCTTGTTGAGGATGGCCGCGATCTCGTCGAGATCGGTGTCGGAGGGGCGAAGCACCGGGCGGCGCGCATGAACGGTGTACGGCAGTTCCTTGTGCGCGGGAGCGTTGGAGATGTCCGCCGGCACGATCAGCACGGCGACGCCGCGCTTGGTCAGCGCCGCCTGGCAGGCCGCCACGGTCAGGCGCTGGGCATGCTCCGGCGTCAGGATCGTCTGGCAAAAGACGCTGCAGTCCTTGTAGACCTCCTCGAAGTTGACCTCCTGGACCGACTGAAACCCGATGTCCTTCCGGATGATCTGCGTGGCGATCAGGATGACCGGCGCGCGATTGCGGTGGGCCTCGTAGATACCGTTGATGAAGTGCAGGCTGCCCGGGCCGCAGGAGCCGGCACAGGCAGTCAGACCGCCGGTGAGTTCCGCCTCGGCGCCGGCGGCGAAGGCGCCGGCCTCCTCGTGCCGCATATGCACCCACTCGATCTGGCTTTCGTGGATGGCGTTGGCGATCCGGTTCACCGTATCGCCGATGACGGCGTAACACCGCTTCACACCGGCCGCCTGTAGCACATCGACAATTACATCGGCCACTCTTTTGCTCATGGCGAACCCTCGCATGTTTCTGTCTGGTGCACAGGATATGCACGTTGCAGAAGCAGCAATCCTAGAAGGACTCAGTATTGTTGGCACGTTAAAGATTGTTAGAACTTGTGAGGCTCGGACTACTCGGTCCACTCCAGGTCTATGCACCCAGGTGCATGCACCGGTCCAACAGAAGATGCCCTCTTCAAGGGATGCCAGCGACGCCCTCGTGCGTGTTCTTGCGCAAGCCTTCAAGCTGGTGAGATAGCGCGCCGCTCGATGTGCCCGTGTCTATCAATTTCAAACAACAATTAACGTGCTGCTCCAAACCTGCGTCCGTATGCTTGGCCCCACGTGACAGGACTGTGCGGGGCACTACTTATGAGGACGCAAATGAAGGCGTTAGTCACCATTCTCGCCTCGCTTGCGCTTTACGGCTGCGGCGGCGGCATCTTCGATCCTCGCGGCCCGGTGGGTGCCGCCGAGAAAACCATCCTGCTCAACTCCCTGTTCATCATGATGGTAGTCGGCGCACCCGTCATCCTGGCGACGCTGCTCTTTGCCTGGTGGTTCCGCGCCTCCAACCGCCGCGCCAAATACCTGCCGTATTGGGTGTACTCGGGGCGGCTGGAGGTCATCGTCTGGGTGATTCCAGCCCTGGTGGTGCTGTTCCTGGGAGGTATCGCCTGGATCGGCTCCCACGATCTTGATCCGTACAAGCCCTTGCAGTCGGACAAGGAGCCGCTGGAAGTCGAGGTTGTTTCCCTCGACTGGAAATGGCTGTTCATCTACCCGGACCAGCACATTGCCAGCGTCAATGAGCTGGTGTTTCCGGCCAGGCGCCCGGTGCATTTCCGTTTGACGTCCGCCACGGTGATGAACAGCTTCTTCATTCCCCAACTCGGCAGCCAGATCTACACCATGGCCGGCATGACTACCGAACTGAGCTTGCTCGCCGACCAGGAAGGAACCTATCGGGGCATTTCCGCCCAGTTCAGCGGCGATGGCTTCTCGGATATGCATTTCGAGGTGCACACCGTGTCGGACGAAGATTTTTCCGCCTGGGCCAGCGCCGCGGCCGCGGCAGGTCCGCAGCTTGACCTGCACGGCTACCAGCAGTTGCTTAAACCCGGAACCGACCCCATGCCGCACACCTACAGCGCCGTGGCTCCCGGCCTCTTCGACACCGCGCTGATGCTGCCGATGCACGCATCAGTCGCCACCCAATCGCCTGAGAACTGACATGTTCGGAAAACTGACCTGGAGCGCCATCCCGCTTCATGAGCCGATCCCCCTGATCACCTCGCTGCTCATCGTGGCGATCATCTTCGGCACCTTGCTACTGGTCCTGCTCAAGGGCTGGGCCCCCTATCTCTGGAAGGAGTGGATCACCAGCGTCGATCACAAGCGAGTGGGCGTGATGTACTTCCTGCTCGGCTTCATCATGCTGCTGCGCGGCTTCTCGGACGCGATCATGATGCGTTCGCAGCAGGCCCTGGCGTACAACGCGCCCGGCTACCTGCCGCCGGACCACTACGACCAGATCTTCTCGGCCCACGGCACCATCATGATCTTCTTCGTGGCCATGCCCTTCGTCATCGGCCTGATGAACTTCGTGGTGCCGCTGCAGATCGGCGCACGCGATGTTGCCTTCCCCACCCTGAATTCCGTCAGCCTCTGGCTCACCGCCTCGGGCGTACTGCTATGCAACCTGTCCCTTGGTATCGGCGAGTTTTCGCGGACCGGCTGGCTGGCTTACCCGCCGCTGTCCGAGCTGAGCTTCTCGCCGGGTGTCGGCGTGGACTACTACCTGTGGTCGCTGCAGATATCCGGTATCGGCACCTTGATGTCCGGGGTGAACCTGGTCACCACCATCCTGAAAATGCGGGCGCCCGGCATGGCCTTGTCCAGGATGCCGGTATTCTCCTGGACCGCCCTGGCCTCCAACCTGCTGATCGTCGCCGCGTTCCCGATCCTGACGGCGACTTTCGCGATGCTGCTGCTCGACCGCTACCTGGGCTTCCATTTCTTCACCAACGAGTCCGGCGGCAACCCGATGATGTACATCAACCTGATCTGGGCCTGGGGCCACCCGGAGGTCTACATCCTGATCCTGCCCGCCTTCGGTGTCTTTTCCGAGGTGATCTCCACCTTCTCCAGCAAAGCGCTGTTCGGCTACCGCTCCATGGTGATGGCGACGATGGCGATCTGCGTGCTGTCGTTCATGGTCTGGCTGCACCACTTCTTCACCATGGGCGCCGGTGCGGACGTCAACGCTTTCTTCGGCGTCATGACCATGATCATCTCCGTGCCGACCGGCGTGAAGGTATTCAACTGGCTATTCACGATATACGGCGGGCGCCTCCGCTTTCAGGTCCCGGTACTGTGGGCGATCGGCTTCATGGTGACCTTCGTGATCGGCGGCATCACCGGCGTGCTGATGGCGGTGCCGCCGGCGGACTTCGTGTTGCACAACAGCCTGTTCCTGATCGCCCACTTCCACAACGTCATCATCGGCG
>Ga0302314_10016282_pt1 | contig 12579 bp, 27 predicted proteins | sample III_Palsa_N2_3_FD_200533 | JGI IMG/M metagenome (GOLD analysis project Ga0302314, IMG submission 200533) | Peat permafrost microbial communities from Stordalen Mire near Abisko, Sweden - III_Palsa_N2_3 | ecosystem: Environmental > Terrestrial > Soil > Palsa > Peat permafrost | place: Sweden...
TCAAAGTCAGATCCCGCGCGCGAATTCTCCCCGATATGTGACGCAGGCTTGTTTGTAAGCTGCGGCTGCATCATCTCTGTTGACATACCGGCCCAGATTCATCTCGTGACCATTAACGCGAATTCTCGCCAACCATCGATTTCGGTCCTGTTCGTAGCGTATACCAGCGCCTGGAACGTTCTGACAGTTTTGCGGATGGGTTGCGTCGCGCAGGTTCGCGATGCGATTGTTCAGTCCGTTACCATCGCGGTGGTCTATTTCACCGACGGGCCAAGTCCCGTAGTGCAGTACCCACGCCAAAATTCCGGCGCGATGAGCGCGTTGATCAATCTTGACTCGCCAATATGGACCTCCGCGGCGAGATTTCCAGATCGATCCCGCGATATCGCCGGCTCGTCGATGTCCGCGCTTACTGACGACCCACGTGAATACTCCTGTCAGTGGGTCGTAAGAAACCTGTGTTTTGAGATATGCGATATCGGGTTTCATGGAGTATCAGTGCGTGCGCATTATTTCTTGATACACCCGCGCGGCTTCCTCGGCGTCCATGTCATCTGTGATGTGCGTATGCAGGGTCTCGATGGGTCCGCCGTTGGCGCCCGTGAACTCCACCCGCTTCGCCGGCGCAATCTTCAGCAGCTCGGCGAGCTCCTTGATCGCCGCGATCCCGCCGCGGGAATCAAACTGAAACTCGCCCGTCGGCTTGCCCTCCTTGTCGAGCACCGCGGCGACTTGCATGCAGCGATTCTTGATCTCGACCAGGTCAGCCACCAGCGACGTGTGACTCACACCGATATCGTCGAGTGCCGCCTGCAGAAACACCTCCATCGCCCGCTTCACGCGCGGCCGATTGACCATGTTCCAGACCGTGCGGCTGGAGATGCCTAACGTTTCGCCGGCGGTGTAGGGGGAATACCGCGACTTCGGCAGCTGGCGCAGAAAGGCACGCTCGTGGGGGCGACAGGCACGCAGGGCTAGCGCACGCTCGCGGCGGCGCTCGGCTTGCAATGTGGCCAGGGTTTCCTGAGCGGGCTGCTCGGAAGGCATGGGATTCGTCAAGTGAGGGAATTAGCTGAAGTTCAGATCGCTTCAGCGATCCGACTTCGGGAGTGATGCTGAGGGTGCTGGCGTACCCAGCCTCGCAATAACTCGTTCTCTCGGTGCATCCGGACTTTGGTCCGCTGATTTTCCGCACCGGTTTGAATCGAAACGTTGCCGACGGCATAGGGGCCAAGGTCATTTTTTCGTGCCATGACGTATCGGCGGGCACCGCGACCGCGCTCGTGATAATGGCCGGAGGTTTTCCAGATATTCCACCACTCGGCCAGCGTCAGATCGAAGGCGATGCCGCGATGTTTAGCGTTGCTCTTATGTCCCAGGTATGCCCGGATAGGGTTTCTGCCATTCCGGTCGATCACCTGAAGTTGATAGAAAAGTGCCTCGGTGCACCTCAAGGAAATCCAAGGCATCAGTTCAACGGGCATGGGAAATCGTCCTTTGGAATCAAAGGGTTAGAAGCATTTTGCGGAGTGGGGGCGAGCGCTGAGAACGTTAGAGTCTCAGCGGGCCTTTTTGAGAACCGGCGTCAGATTGTTCTCAGAGACTACAGCGGAGCCGATCAGCTTTGCAAGTCATCCGCGTCCGAAGTATCTCGCAGGTCATTTCTCGGCATCCTCGCATCCATGCTTCCGTCCGAGCCAGTAAGCGACGAGGCATGCAACCAACTCAAGGGCTGCGACGGCATGGAGCACGTAACTCGGTGCGCAATTCATACCGTCTCCCCCTTCTGCATCTTCCGCGCCAACATCCGCAGCCCCAGTATCTCCGCAATCGCACGTCTCAGGACAGCCGCGCCTGCCGTGGTCGGCCCCTGGTCCTGAATGACAAACAACTGCCGCGCGATATCATCCGGTGGCAGGTCGGCGGCCATGCGGGTCAACACGGCGATCTGGTCGGTGGTGGGTTGGGTGATGTTCATAACTCCGTCTCGCGCGGCATAGCCGATAGTGATTCCATGAACGACATCACCTTCGACTCGAAGCATGGAACACAAACGTCGTAGTCATATACGGTGCCAAACGCGCCTTCGGGATAGTTGGTTACCTTCTCGCACCGCATCTCTACCCGGTTGCCATCGAATGCATCCTTGCGCTTGATCTCTACTCCGCAAATGTCACACGTAACGCGACCCACCTTCTCGCGGGTCGTTGCTGGTACTGCAACCGTCTCGATGTGTTTCACGCCGCCACCTCCTCCCGCTCCTCCTCCCCATTGATGCGCCGCTGAATGGTCCGCAACCCCGTCCCATACCAGCTCGCGTACCGTTGCTGCAGCATCACGAACCGCGGCGCCAGGATGTCCTCCCAGGTCTGCGGCTCGACCCCCATGTAGATCGCCGGCAGGTGCGGGGCCGCCAGAAACGCCGGCTTGAACGAGATCTCATCCAACACGAGCATGCACAGCGGGTCCACGTAGAACGCTGACTGGCGGCGCTGTCCGGGGATGCGGCGACCCTTCACGTCACGCTCGACGCGCTTCGGCAGCACCGTCTCCCAGTTGCTTTGGGTCGCGAGCTTGTTGGCGTAGTAACGCAGGCCACACATCAGGATGCGCAGGGTGTCGGGACGGCGGTCATTCGCGATGGTGTGTTGGGCGGCGGCCCAGTGGAGTGCTGTGACCCCGACGGCTGCGATGGCCAGTTCGGCGCTGCTCCAGGCTTTTGGCTTTGAGGTGCGCGACTCCTTGCCGCGTGAGGTTTCGACGACTTCACCGATGCCGGCTTCGATCTCCACCTCGGTGCGCACACGCTTGCGGGCGACGCCTTTGGTGTTGCTACTGCTCCCGGCAACATGGACGAAATCTATTCCGTGGGCGTCACAGAGGGCTACGAGTTCTGCAGCGTTCATCGATTTTTTCCAGTCGCCTTTCGGTCATGAAGGTAGAACGCCTTGAACGTCAGTGTGTCTCGCTCAGCACTGTGCGTCACGCTGCCGTTTAAAACTCTACCCGTTTGGCCGTCGGTAATAACAGTTTCTAGCATTGTGACAGTATGTCGTCCCCGGAACTTCGTTGTGATGCGCTTGCGGCCCTTGTTGGTGACGACAATCGTACAGGGTTTCATTGTCATCGGTGCGCCACCCACTTTATGAAGAACCAACATGCCGCGTAGAACAGTCCCACGACCGCCAGCGCCGCGAGCCACTTCCACGGCCTGACGTATGCGATCGGCTCATCCTCCACCGACACCGGTTGGCGAGTGATGTCAACGGTGTGGCGCGTCCAGTCTTCGGCGAGTGGGTCGGAACCCAGCGGACTTGGTCCGATATGGTCGAAGTCGGGTATTCGAGCACTCTCGCGAACAAACCAAGATGGAGTACCAATGCCTCTTGCGCCAAGCGGGAAAAACTGGCACCGGTAAATGCAGACTTTGTCGCTGTCGCATTCGGGCTGCCGAGGGCACGGCTCATGCGGGTCGCATTGCTCCCTTCGGTTCCCAGCCATCCAGTTAGCTTGCAGTTGGTTCAGTTCTGCTTCGGTCAATGGCTCTAACGTGGTCATGATAAACCTCGCTGCCAGCCGCGCACGGCCAGCGCTCGTTGAATCACGGCAATTGCTTTGCCGCTCGTCACCTCATCGGTGATGACGGGCAGCACGAAGAATCCCAGCAGCACGGCGTATTGTCGGCGCTCGATATCTCGCTCGACGTCCAACGGATGCGAATGTGCTCCGCCACCTCGCTTCCAGATTCCACCCTCGACTTCAACCAGCAGTTTGAGCTCGGGCCACGCGAAGTCGGATTCGAACTGCCGCTTCATGCCCTTGGCGAAGCGGTATTGGCGCTCGGGCGTGGGCAGTCCCAGCGACTTGATCTGGAACGCCAGCAGTTCCTCGAAGCGCGTGTTGTGTTTCACGCGAGCCATGCGGCCGACGACGCGGGCGCCTTTGGGGAGGCCTCGGATCACATCGTTGCCTGCTGTGACTCGGAGTCTTGCGTCCTAACGCCTGGCTCTATCCCCGGAGCCCGGATCGGTCCGAAGGCGAAGTACAGCTGCCGACCAGTCTCGAGCAGCACACGGGCCTGGCGCACTTCGAACGAGGCCTCCCCGTGACGCTGCGCGATCTCATCGAACCATCCGAGCTGATGGTCGTGGCGTCGCGTCGCGAGCTTGGGCCGACCTAATCCGTCGGACTTCGGCTTGCCCTCGTCGTCTACAACCCAAACCAGGTGTTGGAGCTCGTGGTCGACGAGCGCATCGCGCTGCGGTGCCGTCAGATCGATCCATGTCGAACGGTCGATGGTAATCACGGCATCGGCCGTGCCGAGTGCTCGGTCACGAAGAGGTGTGATGCGCACGACAGCCGCGGCGCCATACCCCTGGTGCTTCAGGACTGGGCCTGAGTGCTCTTCGTCGAAGGCGAACAGCGCGTCGACCGTCACCGCGTCCAGATCCGGATGGTGCTCCGACTGCATGTTCTCGATGTGGATCAGGACGTCGGAACTGGCCTTGGAGTAGATTTTCATGTCAGGCTCCCATGTTAGATTGTTTCGTCTGTGAGGCGGATGCTCCACGTGGAACATCCTTGAGTTTGATTCCCAGCGCGCGCTCCACGAATTGTTCGTAAGTTTCAGGCTTGCCGTTGTGACGGCCGGCAATCACCGATCCGTAGCGGTTCATCGCGACAGCGTGCGCAAGTCTTTCGCGGAACGACGCGAACTGGTCCCCGCTCGCGTAGATGTCGATCCCATGGGCCTGCAGGCGATCCTTCAGCCATTCCTCGGCGGACTGTTGGGTCATCCCACCACCCACCGGCCGTTATCGGCCCCCAAGACGCGCAGCTCGTTCGAGGCGGCCTCGTACATACTCGACCCCGGCGATTCAGTGGCGAGAATGCGGCTCATCCGGCGAATGGCCACCTCAACCCTCCACGCCTCGGGATCGCGCTTGCGGAGCTCCTCGAGGTTGCGGACGGAGCGGGCAACGCCCTCGTCAAACGCGCTGTCGCCGGTGCCACTGACGCTCGGGAGTTTGTCCTCCTTCGGTCGCAGGTCGGACGGCTGCGGGTAAGTGCGGCCGTGCTTCTCGTGGCGCTCCACGAACTTGCGGAAGATGGCGAGCGGTTGGTCCCGCAGCGCACGCCAGTACAACTGCACGATCTCGTCGTCGAGTTCCTTCTTCGGCCATTGCTTTTTCAGCCGTTGGAGCGTCGTTTTGAATTCGGGGAAGTCAGCGGATTGCACGGCTGGGTTCCTCCACGTCGTCGGCGGGGTCGGGGCGCCAGGTGAGCACGGGGGCGGCGGCTTTGCCCGATTGAGGGTCAGGCAGCCCCCAGGGCTGAGACCACGGCTTGTCGGGAGCACCGAAGAAGTTCCCCGGCATCATCACGTGCTGCGTCCGGGTGGCGCCGGTCGCCTCGCTGAAGGCCGCGTAGCGCTTGACCGCCTCCTCCAAGCCGTCCCACGTCTGGCTGTGGCGCTCGATGAGGACGTGGCAGAAATGCTCGGCACGGTCCCAGTCGGTCCGACCGGCTCTCTGGGGATAGGCCGCTCGGATCCGAGCGATGCCCCCCTCTGCCGGATCCGCCTGTAAATCTTTCCCTTCCCTTACCCTTTGAGGCTCCAGCGCCACCTCTTTCGCGCGCTCTGAATGCTCGTCTGGGGATGGATCTAGAGTTGGAGTTGGAGTTGGAGTTGGAGAGGGTTTCTTGTGGGTTATGGTCTGGGTACCCACTTGGGTTACATCTGGGTTTCCAGAATGGGCCTTTTTGGAACCATCGTGGTTACCGTCAGGGTTTCCAGTTGGGTTTACTGCGGAAACCACCTGGGTTTCTTCTGGAGAACCACTTGGGTTATCTGCGGGTTTCTTCTTAGGCCTCCCGCCGGTCTTGCCGACTTCACGATTACGCTCGGCCATGACCTGCCATTTCGCGATCTCAGTATCAGCTCTAGCGTTGTGGCGTAGTCCGTCCGGACCGACCGGGAAGAACTCATCGGCCACGGCCGCAACCGCGTCCTGCTCAATCTTGTCTAACGCGCGGGCGATGCGGCACAGCTGCTTGAGATCACCCGGAAGCGGCTTGCCCTTGCCGTAGTAATGATCCAGGAGCCGGGTGTAGGCGCCGTCCTCGGTCATCGAGAGGTGCATCGTGTCGGACTGATAGTCACCCATGTACCGCGGGTAGTAATTCAAGCCCCCCCCTCCTTCTTCCCCGCATACCGAACCTCGAAGTCGTCGCACTGCTCGACGACGGCCTGCTGCTCAGCGAGCTCCTTCTCGAGTCGAACGATTCGCGCCTCCGCAGCCGAGCGTTTGCTCGCCATGTGCACGAAGACGCTCGGTGAAATAGTGGGGTGCAGACGCAGCAGCGAGTAGCCCTGCTCGGTCCGAATGACCTTCTTCCCGCGAATCAAGCCACCGAGCGCACAGTCGATCGCCTCCGAGCCCACGCCGCTCAACAGGCTGTAGACAAGCTCTGCGGGGCACGCAACTTGCTGATCCAACACGTCGAGAATGCGCTGTTGAAGATTCAACACGCACCACCTTGTTTCAAACACAATGCAATTGCGTGCGGCACGCTGTCAGACTCCCCGCTCGCCAGGTCCTGATTCTTAAAAAGTCAATTGTCCCTGGGGGCAACCCGGGGTTTATTTCCGTTAACTCACGTTGATTGGCGCTCCTAATGGGTCTGCTTCAGAATTCTTTACGTTCCGTTGCATTGCGACCTTGGCCTTAACGGCGTACAACCGATGAAAACGATGTCGCAGAACATCGCTGTCGATGACCCGCCTGACAGCGGGAAGCGAGGGGGCGCAATGGAACTGACCAGTCATTTCAGGCCTTTCCCTTCTGGTACCCAACCAGCAGTTGAATGGTCCGATCTCGCTCCGCGACCGCCTTCTCAAGCTCAGCGATCCGTCGCTCGTTGTCGTCCTGGACCTTCTGCAGGCTCGTAAGGTCGTAGCCGTGCACGTGGTTCAGATAGAGCAGGTACGCGTCGTTGCGGACAGCCCGGCTGAATCTCAGGATGTTGCGTCCGCTGAGATCCCACTCGCCGTTCACGATCCGCGACCACGTCGTCTTGTCGACCTCCATCTCGCCATAGAGCTGCTTCGCAGGCCGACGCGCGAGTTCGCATCCGTACATCAGCGCCTCGTGAGTGTCCGACAGTGTGTAGATCCGATCGAGACTTGCCGGGCGCCCCGCTATCGCGTCGTTGGGGATGAGCGAAAGCTGCTCACTCTCAACGGTCCGCAACTTTGTTGAGTCTCGGTGCATATCGTTTTTCTAGGCAAAAATAGGAACGTCAGCGAACATGACTGAAAAGAACGAACCCGGGCCTCAGCCCTCTCCGAGCGATTCATCCACCTTGGATTTGTGTAACTCATGCAACGCGACTGCTGCATCTCCGCGGGGCTCTTTCGAGCGCCCGCTCTCGATGTCACTAACCGAAGACTGTGCAAGTCCGATGGCGTCGCCGATTTCGGCGACCGTCATCCCTTTTCGGCGCAGATCCGAAATGCGTGAAGACCAGTTGCTCATGGAACCGAGCATACGGAATACCGATATATTGTGCAATCGGCATTCCGCTACGGAACTCCGTAATACTTCCCGCCGTATGCCACGTCCACTCGGCCTCCCTACTTTCGACGCGATTGGCCCACGGGTTCAGTGGTGGCGCGCCTATCGCGGACTTACCCAGCCGGAGCTCGCCAAGAGCGCTGGTATCGGCCAGTCGACCCTTTCCGGGCTGGAAAATCAGAAGCAGATATCCTCCACAAAGCTGAATCGTCTCGCTGCGGCACTTCGCGTAGACCCGCATTACCTGGAGACCGACGAGGGCGACCCGGAACCTAACGGGCCTCCCGCCAGCCGCACGAGCGGCGAATTGCCGCCTTGGTGGCCGTTTGAGAACATCGGCAAGGCTCAGCTAACGCGGCTCAGCAAGGTGGAGTTGCACTACGCCGAAAGCAGGCTGCAGGAAGCGCTCCAAGACATCATCAATTCACGCCGCAACAAAGGCAGCGGGTGATCGACTTGAAAATGGAGCGGCTAGCGATTGTGTGCTGCTCGGCCCTTCTCGCGGGGATTGCATCGACTGCCAGCGCCAACGAGGACCCTTTATTCGAGCCGGGCGCAACTTTTCCAGACGCGTCACTTTACAAGCGAGAGGCGGTTATCAACATCGCACGAATCGCCGCACAGATCATTCAATCTGCCGGATATTCCTGCAAGAGCATCAGCAGCGTCCGCATGCTTCCCTTCCATAACTCACTCGTCTTCGTTTGTGACCACAACCGGTACGAGTACGAGTTCCACGACCTGGGCGGCCGTATAGAGATCTCTATCGACGGCCGGGTGATCGCCTCCCAATAGTCACCCAGATATTTTTGGCCTCATATATCGGAATACCGTTGACTACGATATCGGAATACCGTAGAGTTCCTCCCATCGAACGGGGGAACAAGCGTGTACCAGACCTACGAAGAGTTCATCGCCGAATCCGGCCTGCTCACCCAGCAGACCAAGATCCTCTGCCTCCAGTGCGGCACTGCCACTCCCGAAGACGGCTGCGACCACTGCACCGCGTGCCTCGATAAGTTAAACGGCGCGGTGGCGGCGTGAGCGCCTACCTCGCCAGCAAGATCGTGACGGCGCGCAAGCCACACGACTGCGACCGCTGCGATGAGCTCATCGCGACCGGCGTGCGCTACCTGCGCTTCCAACTCGCACCTTGCATCAACTACGGCCTCCACCTCGAGTGCGCCACCCTGCGCAGCGAGAACGGCACATTGGCGTTTGACTGCGCGGCGATGCGCGGCGAGCTGGGCCTGCCGGCGAGGAGTGCGCTGTGAACGTCATCCCCGCAACCACCGTCCTGACCGTGGGCCCGTCTCCCAACTTTCCGCGCCGCCTGTGGATGTCGTGGACCGCACTGAGCATAGCCGCTGCAGTGTATCCGGAGGATCCGCTGGCACGCCGCTTCGCGCTGGCCCACGCGTTCCATGCCAACACGGTGTTGAACCGATCAGAGAGAATCGAACTCAACCTGCGAACGTCGGTCCTGTGGATCGGCCGCACCGAATTCGACCTGTTGCCTGACGAAGCCCAGCAGATCCGCGAATGCTTCGAGCCGCTGGGCCTGCAGGTCATATCTGAGTTCCCCTCATCTGCGGTTCCCTCCCTTCCCGCAGACACGCAGGCCGCGCCATCGTACCAACCCCCTGACGATGCGCGCGGGATATCACCGGTGCCTGAGTTAGTCAGCGCCGGTGAATCGGAGAACACTCGTGCCTAGAAGAATTCCCATGCCGATCCGAGACAGATTTCCAATTTCCGTCTATGTCGACACCAACGGGTGTTGGATATGGACAAACCGCAAGAATCAGAATGGCTACGGCGTCATTACGGTAAAGATCGAAGGTCGTTATCGAGTGAAGTTGGCCCACCGAGTTGCATACGCAGCATTCAGAGGCCCGATTCCTTCCGGGTTCGTCTTAGACCATCTTTGTCGTGTGAGAGGCTGCTGCAATCCTGATCACTTGGAGGCGGTGACTGCATATGAGAACAATCTCCGCGGGAACTCCCCCTCGGCTAAAGCGGCGGCAGCGACACATTGCTCGAAGGGCCACCCATTTTCAGGCAGCAACGTCTATTTCCGTCGTAATGGCACGGGCCGAGTGTGCAAGACGTGCAGGCGAGACAGGCAGAAACGCTGGTACGCGAGCAACAACGAGACGCTCAGAGTCGACCCGGCTGCGCAGGCCCTTATCGCTAACGAGAACTTTTAACGTGCGCTACGCCTGCGGACAAATGAACCCGGCCCGTCGCCAGCAGATTCTCGACGAGTGCGAGTTGGCGGGGCGCATGCAGTTGCCGCGCCTTCCCGACAGCGTCCACGCCATGGGGGACCAGCTCTCCGATACGTTGCTGCTGAAGATGATAGACGCGCACGAGTTGGGACTGGCCGAAGGCAAGCAGGAGAAGCAGCCGTGATCGTCACCAACCACACGCCCGAAATGGAGCGCCTGCGCGCCTATTTGCGCATCGAGTGGGACCCGTTCCGCGCCTGGATCGACTGCAACCTGGACCGCGTCAACGCGATAGGCGACCTGGCCGAACTCGACGGCGAGGAAGCCGCCCCGGTCATCCGGGCGCAGTTCGTGTTTGAGCGCTGGATGCAAAGCCGGGCCGCTGGGGTCGCGCCTCGTCAACCTCGCGACCCGGGCCGGAACTGGACGCGCATCGGCTGGAGCCTGTTGACCGTCGCAGCAGCGCTCCTGTTGGTCGGGTGAGGCAGCGTCATGGCCAAAGCACCCGTCGAGCCGCGCATTGTCGATGCCTATCAGTTCGCGCGCCGCATCCAACCAGGCTGCCTTCATATGCTCGGCTGCAAGTGTGACCCGCCTTACTGGCTGAGACCGCCCTCACCGCAAGAGTTGGCGCGGTGGCACAAGGTACAAGAGGAGGTATTGCCGTGAATCTGACTCCGACTGATCTGACCTGGATCGCCGTTGTCGTGTTGGCCGTGATCGTGCTGGCCATTCTGGACGACCTGCGCTGGCCTCGCTTTTTCCGGCGCGCACGCAACCGCCGGCGTCGAGGCGTTCTGCCACCTCCATCGCATCTGTGCGAGCGGGCCAACAACGAACATCGACTTGACCGGCCTACGCGGAGCATTCCATGAACGCCCAACTCAACACCCTCGTGCGCGGCGAAATCATCTCGCGCATGCCGGCCGAAGAGTATTTCGCCATGCCCGGCACCTCCATCACGCGTCTGAAGGAGTTGGGTCGCTCACCGCAGCACTACAAATACCGGCTCGGCACGCCCAAAGAATCGGCGCCCCTGACGCTCGGCCGTGCCGCTCACTGCGCCGTGTTGGAGCCCGAGCGGTTCGGCGCCGACTTCGCGATATGGCGTCGCCTCACCAAAGCCGGCGAAATGGCGCCCCGCAACGGCCAGTGGTGGGATGCATTCGCGGCGGAGCACGCCGGCTTCGAGATCATCACCGAGGACGACTACAACTTCGCGATGTCCATGCAGGACGCGGTGCACGCTGCCCCGGACGCCGCGCGCTACCTCACGACCGGCGATCCCGAAGTGGTCATGACGTGGCAGCTGAACGGTCGTCCGTGTCGCGGGCGCGCGGACTGGATCACGCATATCGATGGCGTGCCGTATCTCGTTGGACTGAAAACCTCAGTCGACTGTCGTCCCATGATTTTCGGTAACGCCGCCGCGAGATTCGGATACCACCTGCAGTGGGCGTGGTATCTCGACGGTTACAAAATCATCACGGGCGTCGAGCCCAAAATGATCGAGATCGTGGTCGAATCCAAGCCGCCGCACGCAGTCGCGCCGTTCGAGATCCCTACCGAGATTATCGACCAGGGCCGCGATGAGTACGACAAGCTGTTGGTGCTCCTCGACCGCTGCGAAAAGACTAACACGTGGCCCGGTCCGGTTCCGATGCAGGAGCAGCTGACCTTCCCGACCTGGGCCTACCCCTCAAACGATGACCTGGCCGAGCTTGGCCTGGAGCAATAACGTGGCACAAGAAAAAATATTTCCGACCCCGGTCGATTGGGATGAACTTTATCCGGGACGCTTCCTTAAAGCTTCGGACTTCAAGGGCAAGCAGGTCACACTCAAGATATCCGGTATCCGGCTCGAGGAGTTGATCGGCGACAAGGGCGCGCAGATCAAGGGCATCATCTCGTTCGACAAGACCGAGAAGCAATTGGCGTTAAATAAGACCAACGGCATCTGTCTGAAAGAGATGTTCGGCAAGAAGGTGCAGGAGTGGGTCGGCAAACGCGTCACGCTCTTCCCGACCGTCTGGAACGGCGAGGATGCAATCCGCATCTATGGTTCGCCCGAGATCGAAGCCGACAAAGAGATCACGATCTCGCTGCCGCGCAAGCGACCGTTTGCGATGACCATGCATTCCACCCGCGCCGCGCCCCCCGCTGCCGGCTCGGCCAATGGAGTTGCGCCGGCGGCCAACGGTGCTGCCGGCGGCGGCAAAACGCTCCCTCCGTCGGCGCAGTCCATCGAAACGATTCGTGCCGCGCAGACGCTCGACGCTCTCGCGAAGGCGCGCAAGTCGGTGTGGGGCTTGTATGCCGCTGCCAATGCGGACGTGCCGTTGGATGTCGATGCGGCGGCGAATGAGCATCGCGAGGCCCTTGAACAGCGGGCGCAGGAGTAACCCATGAACGCGTCACCGAAATCACGGCGCCGAGCACCCGCACACGAGCCGCAGCAAGCGGAACTGAACGAGGCCGCCTCCGCTCCCGAACCTCAGTCGGATGCTCCGCTCACGCCCGATCCGCCAAGGGAGGTCGCCCCAGCCGAGGCGCCTGCGAGCGCTGCCGAGCCCGAAGTCATTCTCGCGATCGAGTCGCAAACGACGACGGCGCTCGCGCTGGTCACTCAGCACGTCAGCGCTATCCAGGCATTCTCGGCAGGCGTTGCAGAGCTTGAGCGGCAGTACGTCGGTATCGTCTTCCCCGTCGAGACGACGGTGGGCATGAAGGAGGCGTGCAAGGCGCGCGAGGTGATCCGCGAGCCTCGGTAC
>Ga0302314_10016283_pt1 | contig 12579 bp, 4 predicted proteins | sample III_Palsa_N2_3_FD_200533 | JGI IMG/M metagenome (GOLD analysis project Ga0302314, IMG submission 200533) | Peat permafrost microbial communities from Stordalen Mire near Abisko, Sweden - III_Palsa_N2_3 | ecosystem: Environmental > Terrestrial > Soil > Palsa > Peat permafrost | place: Sweden...
ACGGGGTGGTCGGTGAGCTGTCCCCGGAGCGCCTGGCGCGGGTGTTCGCGCCCAAGGCGGACGCTGCGGTGCATCTCGACGAGCTGACCCGCGGCCGTGACCTGTCGTTCTTCGTCCTCTTCTCGTCAGTCATGGGGGTGATAGGCGGCGCCGGGCAGGGCAATTACGCGGCGGCGAACGCATTCCTTGACGCGCTCGCGGCGCGGCGGCGGGCGGAGGGGCTGCCCGCGGTCTCGCTCGCCTGGGGCCTGTGGGCGGGCGACGGCATGGCCGGCGGCCTCGCCGGCACCGACCGGCACCGGATCGCGCGTAACGGCCTGGTCGCGATGTCGCCACCAGAAGGACTGGCGCTGTTCGACTCCGCGCTCGGTCTCGACGCGGCCGCGCTGATCCCGGCTAAGGTGCACCGGCTGGCGCTCGCGCAGCTCGGCGGTAGTCTCCCGCCGCCACTGCGCTCGCTGATCCCGCGCACCGTCAGGACGGCGCGGCCCGCTGTGGCCAGGCCACGGGCCGGGTTGCCCGGTCGGCTGGCCGGCCTTGACCCGCAGGCACAGCACGAGGTCATGCTCGGGGTGATCCGCGCTGAGGCCGCCGTAGTCCTTGGCCGGACGTCGGCGTCAGGTATCCCCGGGCGGCGCCGCTTCTCTGACCTCGGCTTCGACTCACTGACCCTGGTCGAGCTGCGCAACCGGCTGCAGGACAGGACAGGCCTGACGCTGCCGGCAGGGCTGCTCTTCAGCTACCCGACTCCCGCGGACCTCGCTGAGAACCTGCTCGGCGTCCTCAAACCCCAGCAGGCGCAGGGATGCGCGGCGGATAGTTCTCACGCGTCTTCCGAGCCGGAACGGCCCGCGCTTGTGCTCTCCGCGCCGCAGCGCACCGATCTGGCCGGGCTGGTCGAGGCGGCGAGCGTCAGTGAGCTGCTCTCGCTGATCGACAACGAGTTCTGAACCTTCTGGATATGCCTGGCCTCTGAATATGCCGGGCCGGAGTATCCGAGAAATGCTCTAAGCGGGAGAACCGAAATGAGTGAGCAGGACAGGCTGGTCGAATACCTCAAGCGCCTGACGATCGAATTGCATAAGTCGCGAGAACGGATTGGTGAGCTTGAAGGCACCCACGATCCTGTGGTGGTGGTGGGGGCGGGGTGTCGTTTTCCTGGGGGTGTGTGCTCGCCGGAGGACTTGTGGGAGGTGGTGGCGGGGGGCCGTGATGTGGTGGGTGGTTTTCCCGTGGACCGGGGGTGGGATCTGGACGGGATTTTCGATCCTGATCCGGAGCACCGGGGCACGACGTATGTGCGGCAGGGGGGTTTCCTGGCTGGTGCGGGTGGGTTTGATCATGGGTTCTTCGGGATTTCCCCGCGTGAGGCACTGGCGATGGATCCGCAGCAGCGGGTGCTGCTTGAGGTGTGCTGGGAGGCGCTGGAGCGGGCCGGGGTGGACCCGGTATCGCTGCGGGGCAGCGATACCGGGGTGTTCGCGGGGATGATCGGCCAGGATTACGGGCGGGGCAGCCGGCTGGCGGAAGAGGTCGAGGGGCACATCCTGACCGGGACCACGGGGAGCGTGGCGTCCGGGCGGGTCGCGTACGTGCTCGGCACGCACGGCCCGGCGGTGACGGTGGACACGGCGTGCTCGTCGTCGCTGGTGGCGTTGCACCTGGCGGTGCGGTCGGTGCGGTCGGGGGAGTGCTCGCTGGCGCTGGCCGGCGGGGTGACGGTGATGGCCTCGCCGGCGATGTTCGTGGAGTTCAGCCGGCAGCGGGGGCTGTCGGCGGACGGGCGGTGCCGGTCGTTCGGCGCGCAGGCGTCGGGGACGGGGTGGGCCGAGGGCGCGGGCGTGGTGGTGGTGGAGCGGCTGAGCCGGGCGCGGGCGCAGGGCCATCGGGTATGGGCGGTGGTGGCCGGCAGCGCGGTGAACCAGGACGGTGCCTCCAACGGGCTGACCGCGCCGAGCGGGCGGGCGCAGGAAGCGGTGATCCGGCGGGCGCTGCAGGACGCGGGCCTGGGCGCGGACGCGGTGGACGCGGTGGAGGGCCACGGCACCGGGACGGTGCTTGGCGATCCGGTCGAGGCGGGGGCCCTGGCGGGCGTGTTCGGCGGCGGTCAGCGCACGGCGCCGGTATGGCTGGGGTCGCTGAAGTCCAACATCGGGCACGCGCAGGCCGCCGCGGGGGTCGGCGGGGTGATCAAGATGGCGATGGCGCTGCGGAACCAGGTGCTGCCGCCCACCCTGCACGCCGGGCAGCCCTCAGCGATGATCGACTGGTCCTCCTCGGGGCTGGCGCTGCTCCAGCAGGGACAGCCCTGGCCGCGGGGGGAACGCCGGCGGGCTGCCGGGATCTCCTCCTTCGGCATCAGCGGCACCAACGCCCACATCATCCTCACCGACCCCCCACCCACCACCACCCCACCCGACCCGGCACCCACCACCCCACCCAACCCCGCACCGCATCTGCTGCTGCTTTCCGCGAAGAGCCAGGGAGCGCTGGCCGAGCTCGCGCGGCGCTACTGCGAGTTGCCAGGCACCTCGCTCGCGGACGTCTGCCACACCGCCGCCGTGGCGCGCAGCCAGCTGCCCCACCGGGCAGCAGTGACCGGCGCCGATTGGGCGGAGATCGGATCCGGGCTGCGGGAGCTGCTCGCACCGGAGTTGCCGGCTGGGGCACACCGCGGTGTCACCGCGCCCGGTACCGCGCCGGACGTGGCTTTCCTCTTTACCGGCCAGGGTGCCCAGTATGCCGGCATGGCCCTCGGCCTTTACGAGTCGCAACCGGCCTTTCGCGATGCGCTCGACCGCTGCGACGCGCTCCTCGGCTCCGCCCTCATCCCTGTGCTGCGGGACCGGGAGGCGCTCAGCAGGACAGAGCACGCCCAGCCCGCCTTGTTCGCCGTCGAGTACGCCCTGTCCCAGCTGTGGCGCTCCTGGGGCATCGAGCCCGCCGCGGTCCTCGGGCACAGCATCGGCGAGCTGGTCGCGGCCTGCGTCGCCGGGGCGATGAGCCTGGACGCGGGACTGCGCCTGGCCGCGGTTCGCGGCCGACTGATGCAGGAGATGTGCGCTGACGGCGCGATGGCCGCAGTCGAGGCGGACCCGGAGCAGGTCGCCGCGGCGCTGGAGCCGTACGCGGAGATCATGGCGATCGCCGCGGTCAACGGCCCGCGCAGTGTCGTTGTGTCCGGTCCCGCCGACCAGCTGGAGAAGTTGATGCGGGGCTTCGCGGACCGCGGCCTGCGGGTCAAGCGGCTCGCGGCGGCCCGCGCGTTCCACTCGCCGCTGATGGACCCGATGCTGGACGAGTTCGAGCGTGCGGCCACCGCCGTCGAGTACGCCGAGCCCAGCATCCCGCTCATCTCCAACCTGACAGGCGGTCAGGTGCAGCGGCTCAGCGCCAGGCACTGGCGGGACCACGCTCGCGCGCCGGTCCGGTTCGCCGAGGGAATGGAGCGGCTGTGGGCGCGCGGCCACCGGATCTTCCTGGAGATCGGCCCGCGGCCCACTCTGCTCGGCATGGCGAGGCTGTGCGCTCCTGAGCCGGACGCGGTATACCTGCCATCGCTGCGTCCGGGCCGCGACGACCGGCGGACGGTAATGGACAGCCTCGCCGAGCTGTACGTGCACGGCGTCGCGGCGGATTGGGCGTCCGCGGTGGAAGACGGTCGGGGGTGCCTGGTAGACGTGCCCACCTACCCGTTCAAGCACACCAGGCACTGGCTGACCCCTGTCCCTGTCGGCGGCACGGCACGGCCCGCGGAGGAGCCTGTGGCCCGGCCCGTCGGCCCGCTGGTCAGCCACCGGTCCTCACCGCTCGGTGCGGCACAGTACGAGACCCTGCTCGACCCGGAACGCCATCCCTGCCTTGGCGACAAGGTCCTTGGCGGGCGGCGGACACTCAGCGCCGGCGTGTACCTGGAGTCGGTCATCGAGGCCGTGCACGACGGCTCAGGCGCGGTGGAGATCGTCGACGTCGAGCTTGGGGGCCCGCTCTTCGCGGACGACTCCGCATCCGCCCAGCTCGTGGTCGACGGGCAAGCGTTCAGCTACTACGTGGAGGGCGAGGAAGGATGGACCCTGCATGCCGAGGGCAGCGCCAGCTTGTCCGCTGCGGTCCGCGCGGACCCCAGGCCTGAGGCGGACCCCGGGCCTGGTACCGGGTCTGGCGCCGAGGCGGACGGCTTCGTGGAGCTGACCGGCGCGGAGCTTTACCGGCGGCTCTGGCTGCGCTCGGAGTTCCTCGGCAGCACCATGCGCTGGATCGAGCGGATACGGCTGGGCGACGGACGTGCCTGGGCGGTGATCCGGCATGCCCGGCCGGGCGAGGCGGAGCCCTACCTGTTGCACCCGGGTCTGGCGGAGGCACTCCTCCAGACCGCCGCGGCCTGCCTGCCCGGCGGCATCGGCACGGCCGTCCCTGTCCACATCGGTTCCTTTGTCTACTGCGGTCGGCTCGCCGGCTCCGGCATGATGCGCTGCACCGCGCGGCTGGTGGACCCGATCAGCATGGAGACGTCGGCGAGCCTGGTCGACGAGGACGGCCGGGTGATCGCCCAGGTCGACCGGGTGCGCTTCGCCGGGACGGGAGCAACCACCTCAGACGGCTCGGGGGCCGGAGCAGCCGCACTGGCTGCCGCCAAGCCGTCCGAGGCAAGGCCGCAGCCACCGGTTGCCGTCAGCCCCGGCCGCGTGACCGAACTCGTCTCGGCCGCGGTGTGCCGCCTGCTCGGGCTGCCGCCAGCCGACCTGGATCCCGAACAGCCGCTGCGCGAACTCGGTGTCGACTCGCTGATCGCCATGGACATCAGGGCTTGGCTGTCAAGGATCGGCGGCGTCTCCCTGCCACTGACGGCGATCATGGACGGCGGGACCGTCGCAGGGCTGGCCCGCCAGGCCCACGCCATGCTCATGTCCGCCGAAGACGCCGGGACGGAGCCCGGACGCGAGCCGGCGCCCGACGCGGCCAGGCATACCGCGATCGAGCCTGACCCGGCCGCACGCTGCCGCCCCTTCGGCCTCACCGACCTGCAGCAGGCCTACCTCGTGGGCCGAACCGACGCGTTCGAGCTTGGCAACACGTCAACGTACTTTTTCGTCGAGGTTGACATCGACGATCTGGACGTCGAGCGGGCGGAGCGGGCCTTCCGCGCAATGATCGACCGTCATGACATGCTGCGGGCTGTGTTCACCGCCGACGGCGAGCAGCGCGTGCTCGACCGGGTGCCCGAGTACCGGATCAGGCGCGTGGACCTGACAGGATGTGATGACCAGCGCCGTGCCGCCGGTCTCGCCGCCGTGCACGAGGAGATGCGCCGCCAGGTCTTCGATCCGGCTCGGTGGCCCATGTTCGATGTGCGGGCCACCCGTATCGACAGCCGGACCACGCGTCTGCACGTCGGATTCGACGCGCTCATCGTGGACGGCTACAGCACCTCTATCGTGTTCCGCGAATGGGCCGCGGCCTACCGCGGCGAGCGCCTCAGCGAGCTGGAACTGCGCTACAGGGACTACGTAATCGCCGTCAAGGCGATCGAGGGCGACGACGAGTATCGCCAGGCGCTTGAGTACTGGCTCGGGCGTGTCGGCACGCTGCCTTCTGCGCCACCGCTGCCGCTCGCGGTCAAACCGGCAACGCTGGAGCAGCCGGTGTTCAACCACCGCTCGGCCCGGTTCGACCCGGCCGACTGGGCAGCGCTGAGAAAGTACGCCACGGAAGCGGGGACAACCGCGTCCACCGCGCTCTGCACGGCCTATGCCAAGGTGCTGGCCGCCTGGAGCGGAGCCAGCCACTTCACGCTCAACCTGCTTGTCTTCAACCGCCTTCCGCTGCATCCTCAGGTCGCCGCCGTAGTGGGCAACTTCAGCAGCACCCTGCTGCTCGAGGTCCGCGACGACCCCGCGGAGCCGTTCGCCGCCGGGGTTGGTCGGCTCCAGCGCCAGCTGTGGCAGGATCTGGAGCACGCCAGGGTCAGCGGCGTTCAGGTGCTGCGGGAGCTGAACCGGGTGAGCGGCGGTGCGCGCGCCGCCATGCCGGTCGTATTCACCAGCACGGTGGACCTCGGCGCCCACGGCGACGCTGAGGGGCGGGGCCTGGTGCAGCAGCTGGCCGATATGGGGGCCGATGGCCGTCCGGTGACCACGTCGGTGCGCACTCCGCAGGTCTGGCTCGACCATCAGGCGGTCGAGGAGGACGGCGCGCTCGTCGTCAACTGGGACGTGATCGAAGAGCTGTTCCCGCCGGGGTGCGTCGATGCGATGTTCGAGGCGTACTGCGGGCTCATCAGGGAGCTCTGCCGGGACGCGGAGGGCTGGCGGAGGCCGGTGCCCGTGCTCGTGCCCGACCGGGACCTGGAGCTGCGCACCGCCGTGAACGCCACGGTGGCGCCGGTCCCGACCGGGCTGCTGCATGAGCCGTTCCTCGCCTGGGCGGCGCGGACCCCGGCGGCCCCGGCGGTTATAGCGCCAGGCCTGACCATGAGCTACACCGAGCTTGACCGTCGCTCCGACCACATCGCCCGCGTGCTGCTCGGTGCCGCAGAGGGCCCGGGGCGGCTGGTCGGGATCGTCATGGAAAAGGGCTGGGAGCAAATCGTCGCGGTACTCGGCATACTCAAAGCCGGAGCGGCCTACGTACCGATCGACGCGTCCGTTCCGCCCGAGCGTCTCCGGCTGCTGATGACCGCCGCCGGGATCCGCACCGCCCTGGTCCAGCCGTGGGCCACGGATCCGGTCGGCTGGCCCGACGGGGTCGCACGGATACCGGTCGAGCGCGATGGCGACGGCGGGGTCGGCTTCCCGCCGCCCGACCCCTCGTCGGCGAAGCCAGGCGATCTCGCCTACGTCATCTTCACCTCTGGCTCTACCGGCCAGCCCAAGGGTGTGATGATCGAGCATGCCGCGGCGCTTAACACCGTTGCCGACATCAACCGGCGGTACGGGGTCACAGCCGCCGATCGCGTGCTCGGCCTCTCGGCGCTCAACTTCGACCTGTCGGTGTATGACATCTTCGGCCTCCTCGGCGCCGGAGGAGCGGTGGTGCTGCCCGAGCGCTCAGCGGCCCGTGAGCCGGCCCGGTGGGCCGATCTCGTACGCGAGCACCGGGTCACGCTCTGGAACAGCGTGCCGGCGCTGATGGAGATGTTCACAGAAAGCTCCCTAGCGCAGGGGCTGGACGGGCTCCCGCTCCGCCTGGTGATGATGAGCGGCGACTGGATCCCGATTTCCCTGCCTGACCGGATCAGAAAGTTGCTCCCGGATGCGGAGCAGTGGAGCCTCGGGGGGGCGACCGAGGCGTCAATCTGGTCCATTGACTACCCGATAGGGCGGGTCGAACCGGGCTTGGCGAGTATTCCGTACGGCAAGCCGCTGGCCAACCAGCGGTTCCACGTCTTGGACGAGGCTCTCCGGCCATGCCCGGTCTGGACGCCAGGACATCTGTTCATCGCGGGCGTCGGCCTCGCCCGCGGGTACCTCGGCGATGAGGCCAAGACCCGCGGCAGCTTCCTGCGCCACCCGGCGACGGGGGAACGGATCTACCGGACCGGTGACCTGGGTCGCTACCTGCCGGACGGGAACATCGAGTTCCTCGGCCGGCGGGACGGCCAGGTCAAGATCCAGGGATACCGGATCGAGCTTGGCGAGGTGGAGGCCGCGCTCGCCCAATGTCACGGTGTGCGGGCCGCGGTGGCCGCAGCCTGCGGCGAGCGCCACGGGCCGAAGCGGCTCGTCGCCTACGCGGTGCTTGACGAGGGCTGCGACGGCACGGATGAGGAGCAGCTCATTGCCGCGCTCCGCCGCAAGCTCCCGCATTACCTGGTGCCGCAGCAGATCGTCTTCCTTGACGAACTGCCGCTGAGCCCCAACGGCAAGGTCGACCGTGGTGCCCTGCCATCGCCGGACGCGGCGCAGGCCGGCGCGTCCCGCACCGAACCGCGGGACCAGATCGAACGGCGGCTCGCCGCGATCTGGGCTCAGTTCTTCCCGGCGGCCGGCGACCTCGGGGTAGCGGCGGATTTCTTCGCCCTGGGCGGGGACTCGCTTCAGGCGGTGCGCCTGATGGCCCTGGTGGGCAGGGAGTTCGGCCGCAGGCTCCCGCTCTCCGCCCTCTTCGAGGGGCCCACCGTCGAGCTGCTCGCCGCGCGGCTGCGCACCGAGGCCGACGAGGCGGCCGAAGCCGACAGCCGGGCACTGGTCCCGGTGCGACCCGACGGCTCTAAGACGCCACTGATCTTCATTCACCCGGTCAGCGGTGACGTGCTCTGCTACGCGGAGCTGGGCCGCCTGCTCGACCCGTGCCAGCCCTTTTACGTGATCCAGCTGCCGGAGGTTGGCTTCGGCAGCCTCACCAAGATGGCGGCCTACTACCTCGCCGAGATCCAGCGCGTCCTTCCCAGGGACCGGTACCGGCTCGGCGGATGGTCCATGGGCGCGGTTATCGCCGTGGAGCTGGCGAGCCAACTCGCCGAGACCGGCGCAACGGTGGAGGTGGTAGTCGCGATAGACCCGCCGGAGCCGCCAGGAGACGGGGGCGGAGCGCTGGGCACCGAGGCGCTGCTTGCCTGGTTCGGCCGTGACCTTGCCGGTCTGTCCGGTCGTGGCTGGGCGCCGCGGGAGGAGGACTTCGCCGGCCGGGCCACCGTGCCCGCACTGCGCGAGGACGCGGTTGCCGCCGGCGTGCTCTCCGCCGACGTGGACGAGGAGACGCTAACCCGGCTCTTCGCCCGCTTTGCCGCCAGTTCCCGCCTGCTGCGGGATCACCGGCCGCGTGGCTACGCCGGCCGGGTCAGACTCTACCGGGCGGCGGACGGGACGACGGAGCAGGGCGCGCCGGGCTGGATGCGACTGCTCACCGGCGACGCGCAGGTGAGCGACGTGCCCGGCGACCACTTCACGATCATGCGCGGGGACCAGTTGCGCTTCCTGGCCGGTGAGATCGGACGCGCGCTTGACGGTGCCGAATCCATATGACCCCCTGACCCCTCTTATATAGGCCTCCCGAACGTCTGCGATCAGCGAGCGGGAGGAGAAGCGCCACAGACAGCAGCGCCACAGACAGCAGCGCCACAGACAGCAAGGAGAAGGGACAACATGGAAACTGCGGCGACCAACCCGAGGCGATGGCTGATCCTGGCGGCCATGTCGATGACGATGTTCATCGCGACAGTCGACAACACGGTCATGACTGTCGGCCTGCCCTCGATCCAGCGCGGGCTCGGGGCCTCAAGCGCCCAGCTCCAATGGGCGCTGGACGCCTACACGCTCGCATTCGCCACGCTTTTGTTCTCCATGGGCCTGCTCGGCGACCGGTACGGTCGGCGCTTGGTGCTGATCGTCGGCCTGGTGGTGTTCGCGGGCGCGTCGATCGGCGGGGCGATGTCGAGTTCGGCTGGCGAGCTGATCGCCTGGCGCGCGGCGATGGGGGTGGGGGCGGCAGTCATACCCGGGTGCAGCATGGCCGTGATCGCCGGGGTTTTCCCCGCGGCTGAGCGGACCAGGGCCATCGGCCTCTGGTCGATGGCGGCGGGGGTCGGCATCGCGGCCGGCCCCGTGTTCGGCGGGCTCCTGCTTGCCCACTTCTGGTGGGGCTCACTGCTCCTCGTCAACGTGCCCTTCGCGGTGGTGGCGATTGCCGCGATCGCGGTGATCGTCCCTGACACCCGCAACCCGGCCGCGCGTCGGCTGGACGTGCCAGGCGTGCTGCTCTCGGTCGCGGGCATCGGCCTGCTGGTGTTTGGTGTGGTCAAGGGCGGGGAGGACCCGACCTGGCTGGAGGCCCAGGTGCTCGGCCCGATCGCCGCCGGGCTTGTGCTGATCGCGGTCCTGCTCCTCGTCGAGAGTCGGATGGCGCTGCCGTCCTTCGATCCGTCGCTATTCAAGAACCGGCTGTTCGCGATCGGGGCGGGTGTACTTTGCACGTCGTTCCTCGTCGGAACCGGCGTCAACTTCGTCCTCACCTTCTATCTCCAACTCGTCCGCGACTACTCGCCGACCAGAACAGGTCTGCTGATGCTCGCGATGGCGGTCGGCTCCCTCATCGCCGGGATCAGGGCCGCGCAGATCGTCGGCGTCATGGGAAGGGCCGCCGCGCTCGGCGCCAGCGCGCTGCTGGTCGCCGGGTGCTGTGCGGTGTTCGCTGTGCTTGGCACCGGGACGCCGATCTGGATCTTCGAAATCGTCTACGGGCTCTTCGGCCTGGGCTTCGGCGCGGCGTTCGCTATCGGGATGGCGGTGACGATCTCGGTGATCGAGCCGGCCCGCATGGGCGCGGGTTCGGCAGTGGCGAACACCATGAGACATATGGGCACTGCGCTCGGCGTCGCGGTGCTCGGCTCGGTGCTCGGCTCGGTCTACCGCCATTCGCTCGGCAGCGCGGCGGCCGCGATCCCCGCGGCGTCCCGCAGCTCGCTTGGCAGCACGCTCCAGGCGCTCGCGGGGCGGTCCGCACCGGTCCGCGACGCGGTCCTCGACCCGGCGCGGAACGCCTTCATCTCTGGGCTCCATGCCGCGATGTGGGTGAGTGTCGGGCTGGCCGTGATCACCGCGCTGGCCGCGTTCGTCGGACTGCCAGGCAAGCCCAAGGCGCAGCCGGTCCCGCGCAGTTCAGTCGAGGCCAGATCAGGGAGCAGCCTGTGACGTCTGCGGAGGCACTGCCCTCCTCGGTGCAGGTGGCCGTGGTCGGAGCGGGCCAGGCCGGGCTCGCTACGGGCTTCTACCTGCGCTCAACCGGACTGTCATACGTGCTGCTCGACGCCGCGTCCACCGTCGGGGCGGCTTGGTCCAGCCGCTGGGACTCCCTGCGGCTGTTCACCTCGGCGCAGTTCTGCTCGCTTCCCGGCCTGCCCTTCCCCGGCCCGGCCGAGCGCTACCCAGCGAAGAACGACGTGGCCGATTACCTGCGGCGGTACGCCGAGCACTTCGCGCTGCCCGTGCTGCCGGGCCACCGGGTGAGGACCGTATGCCGGGACGGGGGCGGCTTCACGCTCTCCACCGATCACGGAACCTGCCGGGCGGACCAGGTCGTCTTGGCGGCCGGTGCGTTTGGCGTGCCGAGGCTGCCCCGGCCTGCCGCCGACCTCGACTCGAGCGTCCCCCAGTGGCACGCGTCGCAGTACCGCAACCCCGCGCAGATCCCGGGCGGCACGGTCGTCGTGGTAGGCACTGGCAACTCCGGTGTGCAGATCGCCAGGGAGCTGTCGGCCGGCCGCTGCGTGGTACTCTGCCGCGGCCGCGACTCGCCGTCGATGCCGCAGTTGGTGCTCGGCCGCGACGTGTTCTGGTGGATGAGCGTACTCGGCGTGATGGAACTCCCAGTCGGCCCGAACGCGCCGGACCCGCTGATCGGGACGTCCCCTGATCAGCTCGCCGAGGCTGGTTTGGTTCGGTTGGCCGGCCGGGTCGCGTCGGCGCGGGGCGGGGAGTTGGTGACCGAGGACGGTGAGCGGCTGTATCCCGATGCGGTGATCTGGTCCACAGGCTATCGGAGCGATTTCAGCTGGCTGGACACGGAGTTCCTGGATGCCGCGGGCGCGCCCGACCACGTAGAGGGGATTTGCCGGGTGCCAGGGGCCTATTTCGTAGGCATGTACCGCATGCGCAGTCGGGGCTCGGCGCTTCTCGGCTTTGTCGGCGCGGACGCCCGGCGTATCGTAACCGTGGTCGCCGAGCGAGCCAGGTGCGTCGACGGGGTGACCGGGTGAAGTCTTCAGGTTGCCAGCGTTCGCGCGTCGGACAGCAGCCGGCCCTGTTCCTCCTCTGACAACCGCAATTCCGCGGAGATCCGCTGGATGAGCAGGACTTGCAGGGCCAGGTCGCGCGCCGGATCATATCCGGCCGTCGGCGTCGTACTGTGCAAGGCGTTCGCAATGAGCCGTTCGGCGGCGGCAGGAGCGAAATCCTCCCAGCCTTTTTCCGGGCGGTCAGTCGCGGCATTGGCGAATGCCGCTATCTCCTCTGGTGCGGCGCCGGTTCCGAACCTGCGCCGCGTAGCCACCTGAAAGGCTGCCCATATCCCGGCGCCCGAGATTCCGTCTGCCGGGTCGATCCTGGTCGAATGCCGGGCGAAGCCCATCACGTCGAACCTGAGTAGGGCGGAGAGCATGTCGAACTCATCTTGGACGCTCATAGAAGACCAGCCTTCATGACAGTAATGGCGCGCAGTGCAATCCACTTAGCCTTTTCCGCCTATCACGATAGCAGGCATGGCGTGAGGGCTATAACCCTGTCACGGCCGCTGGCCTGTTCTCTTGTGCTTGATAAGGGACGGTCAGGTCAGGCATCTGGCTGCGCGGGGCCGCACGGTCAGGCACTGTCAATGATTGCCTGTTGTGCCTGTGCTGGACCGACCACGGCACCACCTCGGCCGCCGTTCCCGCCTTCACCGGATGGGAACCCGATCCCCAGCCCATCCCGCACCGCAGGAAAACTGAGGATCACCAAGTCGGCCAGAGACGCTACCCGGCCTCGGAGCTGCGGAACTCAGCGCGCCTGGACGCCGCGCAGCACGGTGGCGAGGAAGTTGTCGAGGATCTCCGCTCGCGTGGCCTTCGGCTGCTCGTGGCTGGTGATCAGCATCGCGTACAGCCCG
>Ga0302314_10016284_pt1 | contig 12579 bp, 10 predicted proteins | sample III_Palsa_N2_3_FD_200533 | JGI IMG/M metagenome (GOLD analysis project Ga0302314, IMG submission 200533) | Peat permafrost microbial communities from Stordalen Mire near Abisko, Sweden - III_Palsa_N2_3 | ecosystem: Environmental > Terrestrial > Soil > Palsa > Peat permafrost | place: Sweden...
GACGGATGACCGAGACCGTCAAGGACCTCGACATCATCGCCACCGCCAGCGACCCGAAGGCGCTCGCGCAGGCGGCCGCAGCGCTGCCGCAGGTCGAGCAGTCCTCGAACCCTGGCGAGAACGCGGTGCGGATCCGCACCCACAGCGGGCTGGGCGTCGACGTGCGGATCGTCGCCCCTGATCAATTCGGCAACCTGCTCCAGCACCTGACCGGCTCAAAGCAGCACAACGTGGCGCTGCGCGATTTCGCCGTCCGCCGCGGCCTGCACATCTCCGAGTACGGCGTGCTTGATGACGCGACCGGCACGACCCACCGCTGCGCCACGGAGGAAGAGGTCTACGCGCTGCTCGGCATGGACTACATCGAGCCGGAACTGCGCGAGGACCGTGGCGAGCTTGAAGCCGCGCTGAACCACACGCTCCCTGACCTCGTCACCCTCGACGACCTCCGCGGCGAGCTGCACAGCCACACGTTTGCCTCCGATGGGACCGCTTCGATCGCCGAGATGGCAGCCGGCGCCAAGGCGTTCGGCTACGAGTACCTGGCGATCACCGACCACTCGGCATCGATGGGGTTCGGCGCCGATGTCTCACCGGATGAGCTGAAGCGTCAGATCGAGGCGATCCGCGCCACAGGGATCGAAGGCATCGAGCTACTCACGGGCAGCGAGGTGAACATCCTCCCGGACGGCAGTCTTGACTACGCCGACGAGCTACTGGTGGAACTTGACTGGGTGATCGCCAGCGTCCACACATCCTTTCGGATGTCGAGTGCGGAGATGACCGCGCGGATCGTCGCCGCGATCGAGCACCCGCAGGTTGATTGCATCGGCCACCTATCGGGCCGCAAGCTTGAGCAGCGGGCACCGTATGAGTTCGACATCGAGGCGATCATCGATGCCTGCGCGCGGACCGGCACGCTGCTTGAGATCAACTCAAACCCTGACCGCCGCGACCTCAACGAGGTCCACGCGCGGGCGGCGGCGGCCGCCGGCATCCCGATCGTGATCAACACCGACGCGCACCGCGTCGACGGCTTTGAGGTGGCGCGCTACGGCGTCGCGACGGCCCGGCGGGCCTGGCTCACCGCGGGCCAGATCGCCAACACTAAGCCGTGGCCTGAACTTCGGGCTCTGCTTCGTCGCGATCACGCCGCAGCTGGGTCCTGAGAAACCACACGGCTCCGATGACCGTGAGGATCGCCGCGACCCAGAAGTTCAGTCGCATCCCCAGGATGTAGTGCGAGTAGTCGATCCGAATCTGCTCCTCGAAGATCCGATAGGCGGAATAGCCGGTCACATAGAGCGCGAACAACCCCGGCGGCTTGATCTTCTTGTGGTTACCGAGCCAGACCAGGAACGCGGCCAGCAACAGGTCCCAGATCAGCTCGTAGAGAAAGCTGGGTTGGAAGGTGGCGTACTGGGTGTAGCCGGCTGGCCGATACTGCGGGGCGATCTTGACTGCCCACGGCAATGTTGATGGCTTACCGAACAGCTCCTGGTTGAAGTAGTTGCCGACCCGACCGATCGCCTGAGCGACCAGCAGTGATGGTGCCGCCGCGTCCATGAAGCGCGAGACGTCATGCCAGGACATCCGGCGCTTCAGCCGCCAGACCCCGACGGCCGCGCCACCGGCAATGCCACCCCAAATCCCCAGGCCGCCATCCCAGATCGCGAACACTCCCCACCAGTGATGCGGGATCTGCGAGGGCGTCGTGATGTCGAAATAGATCCGCCCGCCGATCAACCCGGCCGGAAACCCCCACTTGGCGATCTCATAGATCAGGTCTGGATCGCCGCCCGCCTTCCCCCACCGTCGGCGGCTGATCACGATTGCCGCGGTCACGGCGAGCACGTACATGATCCCGTAGGCGTGGAAAAACAACGGGCCGATATAGAAACCGTTGTGGGCCGGGCTGGGGATGAATGCGTAAGGCATTGCGGAGCCGATCATGCCTGGCGTTCGATTCCGACGCGTCTGTGACCGTTCAGCTCCATCAGGTTTGAACGGAAACCGGGGCTGCGAATCAGGCGGATCGGTCGCCACGGCGAGCTCCGCTCGACATAGAACTGCGCGCCGTCACGATCCTCGATCGCCTTGACGGCGCTCGATTGACGTCGCCACGACAGTGCGAGGATGATCGTGAAGCCGGCGCCGACGGCTGGTACCTGCGGCACGAGGAAGGCGACAGCACCGGCGATTGCCGTACACAGCAGCAGCGGCCACAGTCGCTGCAGCACGATCGGGCCGGGATTCAGCTCCGGCATCGCCTGCTGCGTCCGCGCCTGCGCCAGCAGCGTCGCGATCGGTGCCGAGGCGGCCGCGCGGCGCCCGATCCAGGCGCCGATCGCACCAGCGATCACCCACCAGATCAGCGCAAACAACAGGATGTGGTCGTTGCCGCTGTTGTTGACGCCTGCCAGCGTGACCAGCGCCAACACGCTGGCGGCGGCCAGCGACAGCATCACGGTGGTGCGCAGGAAGTCGGTGAAGCGCATCGGCTTAGGACACCAGTGCGGCCAGGACCTCGGCCATTCCCTCGGTGCCATCGACGAGCAGGTCAGCAACCTCCGCAAGCTCCGCGGGCTGCTCCGCAGAGGAAACCCCGACGCACAGCGCGTGTGCAAGCGGCGCGGCGTGCAGCGCCCGGAACGCATCCAGGTCGGTCACGTCATCACCGGCGTAGAGCGCGGCGCTGACCCCTGCCTGATCGATCAGATCAGTGACCGCCACACCCTTGTCGACCGCGGTCGGTAGCCGGAGCTCCATCACCTTGCGACCCCAGTGCACACGGAAGCCTTGTGCCTCACCCTGCTGCGCCGCGAGCCGCACCGAGGCCTCTGCGGAGGCCTGATCAGCAGCACCGCGCCAGTGAAACGCTGTAATCGACCCCTTGTGTTCGATCCCTACTCCCGGATCCAGTGGCGGGAGATCGAGCCGAGGTTTGACCACAGCGGCTAGTTGCTCGCTTTGGACCTGCTCGGCGTCGGGATCCAGGCGCTCGGCGCCATGCGCACCGATGTAGGTGATCGTGCGAAGCCCGACTACCCGCCGCGCGTCGATCACGCCGCGTCCGCTGACACAGGCGACTAACCCAAAGCGGGCGACCACGGCGACCAACAGCTCAACCGTTTTGTCCGGCACGCGGGCGGCTTGCGGATCGTCGACGATCGGGGCGAGCGTCCCGTCGACGTCAAGCAAAATCGCGGCGCCGGCGGGGTTCGCTCGCAGAGGCGCAAGCGCCTCGTCCAGGAGGGCTGACGGCACCCACCTAGTATGGCCGGTCGTGGTGGCACTAATGCTTCACGGGCAGCCTGGCAGCTCCCGCGACTGGCGAGCGCTTGAAGCCGAGCTGGACGGACGAGTCGAGATCCTGGCGATCGACCGTCCGGGATATAGACCGGGAACCGCGCCGGGCGGCATCGCCCACAGCGGCGCGGCCGCGATCGCGGCGCTTGACGCCGCCGGCCACGCGCGTGTGCTGATCGTCGGGCACAGCTTCGGCGGCGCTGTCGCTGCTTGGTTGGCGGTCCACCATCCCGAGCGGGTCGAGGGACTGGTATTGATCGCCCCCGCCGCCAACGTCGCATCGCTGTTGCCGGTCGACCGTGTGCTGGCAGCGCCGCTGATCGGGCCGCTGGTATCGGCGGCAATGCTGACCGGCGCCAGCCTGGCGCTGCGTTCACGGCGGCTGCGCAGCCGGGCGACATTGAAAGCGGTCGTCGTCGAGCAGCGCGCCCTGATCAAAGAGATCCCGTTGCTTGACGACGAACTGCATCTGATCGCCGCACCAACCACGATCGTGTTCGGGACCGAGGATCAAATCGTCCCGCCGGATGCGATCAAGCGGCTGGCCCGTCAGATCGCCGGAACGAAGCTGGTGAAGCTTGAGGGTGCAGGGCACCTATTGCCCTGGGAGCACCCGAAGGAGCTCGCGGAAGCGATCGTGGCGATGGCCGCGCCCGCAGCCTAGGTGAGCTGATGAAAGCCGGCTCTCAACGAGCGCCGCGGCTGGCCGCGAAGGACCGCCGGGCGCAGCTGATCGACTGCGCGCATGCCGAGCTGACAGCCGCCGGTTTTGGCGCCGTCACGATCGAGGCGATCGCCCGGCGCGCGGGCGTCACCAGGCCGGTGATCTACGACCTGTTCGGCGACCTCGACTCGCTACTGCTGGCTGTGCTCGAGCGCGCCGCGGAGACGGTCCTCGCCACGCTCGGGGGCGTGTTCGCAACTGAACCGGGCGACACGCCGCCCGGCACTTTCCTGATCGACAGCGCCGCGACGTTCCTGCAGGCCGTTCGCGCCGATCCCGGTAGCTGGCGCCTGGTGCTGTGGCCGCCGCCCGGCAGCCCGCCTGAGTTGGAGCGGCGGATCACCGCCGGGCGCGAGCAGATCACCCTTGAGCTGGACAAACTGCTCGGCTGGGCGCTGGGGGCGAGTGGCGGCCCGAGCGACGTTGACGTCGAGCTGATCGCGCGGGTGGCCGAGGCGATCGGCGAGGACGCCGCGCGGCTGACGCTCGCTCACCCGCGTCGTTTTGGCGCCGATCGGCTGACCGAGTCGTTGCGTGACCTGGCGCTGCTGCTGACCTCAGCGCCCCGAGGATCGGTGCCCGCGGCACCGACGATCGCGCCGATCCCGCCACCCGTGGCGCCGAGCGCTACACCGGATGTGCTGGCCAGCCAGCCAGCACAGACGAAAGCCCGCGTCCCTCAATCGGAGCGCCGCGAGCAGCTGCTCGACGTGACGCTTGAGCTACTGGCCGAGGAAGGGTTCGGTGCGCTCAGCATCGAGGCGATCGCGCGGCGGGCGGGCGTGAACCGCGTCGTGGTCTACCGCAGCTTCGCCAACCTGCCGGAGCTGCTGACCGCACTGATGGAGCGCGAGGATCAGCGCGTGCGCGAGACGCTTTACGGGCTGCTGCCGCAGGCCCCCGTAGATCAGTCACCGGCAGTTGTGATGTACGGCGCGCTGGCGTTCCTGTTGCGCGCCGTGTGTGAACGGCCGGCGACCTGGCGTCTGGCGCTGTCACGGCCCGAGAGCGCGCCCCGGGCGCTGCAGAAGATCGTCAACGCGCGCCGTGCGGAGCTCGCGCAACGGATCGAAGCGCTGGTCCGTTATGCGCTCTACGATCTGCGCCCACAGGCGGCCGACGAGGAAATCGAGGCAATCGCGCGGATGTTGTTGACGATCGGTGAGGAGCAGGGGCGGTTAGCGCTTGAGCGCACGGACTTCCCCCCGTCGCGGTTGCTTGAGTCGAGTTGGCGACTGCTAGCGATGATTCGGATGCCGGCATGAGCACCGTCGCGGTGGCGATGCCGGCGGAGAAGTCCAAGCGCGAGATCTACATCGTCTTTACCGGCTTGATGCTGGTGATGTTGATGGCGGCGCTCGATCAGACGATCGTCGCGACCGCGCTACCGACGATTGTCGGCGATCTCGGCGGGCTGAACCACATCTCGTGGGTCGTGACCGCCTATCTGCTGGCGCAAACCGCGGTGACGCCGGTGTACGGGAAGCTCGGCGACCTGTTCGGGCGCAAGATCGTGCTGCAGGTCGGGATGGTGCTGTTCCTGATCGGCTCGGCGCTGTGCGGGCTGGCGCAGAGCTTGCCTGAGCTGGTCGCGTTCCGGGCGCTGCAGGGACTCGGTGGCGGCGGGCTGATGATCTCGACGACCGCGGCGATCGGCGATGTCGTCCCGCCCCGTGACCGCGGTCGCTACCAGGGCATGTTTGGCGCGGTGTTCGGGGTCGCCAGCGTGATCGGTCCACTGTTGGGTGGGTTCTTGACAACCAGCTTGAGCTGGCGCTGGATCTTCTACGTGAACCTGCCGGTCGGCGTGCTCGCGTTTGTTGTGCTCGCCGCAACGCTGCCCTCACGCAAGGCAACGGGGCATGTGCGGATCGACTACATCGGCGCCTCGCTGCTGGCCGCAGCGCTGTCGGCGATCGTGCTGACGTGCACGCTCGGCGGGACCGACGACCCCTGGAGCTCAACCCTGATTCTGAGCCTGATCGGCGCCTCGATCGTGCTCGTGCTGGTGTTCGTGATGGCGGAGCGCCGGGCCGTCGAGCCGGTGCTGCCGCTGCGGCTGTTCGCCAACCGCACGTTCGCCGTGACCAGCGCCGTTGGGCTGATCGTCGGCTTTGCGCTGTTCGGCTCGATCACCTATCTGCCGCTGTTCCTGCAGACCGTGATGGGTGCTTCGCCGACCGGGTCAGGACTGCAGATCCTGCCGCTGATGGCCGGGCTGCTGATCACCTCGATCGGCTCCGGGCAGATCATCAGCAACACCGGTCGCTACAAACCGTTCCCGATCGCCGGCACGTTCGTGATGATCATCGGGCTCTATCTGCTCTCGCGCCTCGGCGTGACCACCTCACGCGTAACGGCGTCGGCTTTCATGTTCGTGCTCGGGCTGGGGCTGGGCATGGTGATGCAGGTGCTGGTGCTGGCGGTCCAGAACTCGGTTGGCTATGAGGACCTCGGCGTTGCGACGTCAGGTGCCACTTTGTTCCGCTCAATTGGTGGTGCGGTCGGCACGGCGATTCTCGGGTCGATCTTCGCGAGTCGGCTGAAGGTGAATCTGGCGAGCAGGCTCGCCACCGCGCCGAGTTCGGCCGGGGCGCTGAAGTCGATCAATCCGAGTAACCCTGAGTCGCTGAAGAAGCTGCCACCGGCGATTCACAAGATCTACCTGCACGCCTACAGCGACTCGCTGAACCGGGTGTTTCTGATCGCTGCGTTCGTCGCCGCTTTGGCGTTCCTGTTGAGTTGGCTGCTGCCCGCGGCGAAGTTGCGAGAGAGCGTGGCGGCCTCCGCCGAAGGTATTGGTGAAACCTTCCCGATGCCGAAGGCACCCGATTCCCTGGGCGAGATGGCACGTGCTTTGAGCCTGTTGGTGGGGCGTGAGGGCCGCAAGCGAATTGTCGAGAAGATCGCCGAGCGGGCGGGAGTTGATCTCCCACCCGCGGCCTGCTGGCTGCTGGTGCGATTGCACGGTGATCCGGCTACGGACGTGCCTGCGATGTGCCACGCCTACGACGTGCCGTTGAGCCGAGCGGATCAGGCGATGGACGAGTTGCACGCAGCAAACCTGATCCACGGCGACGATGTCAGTGGCGGCGTGTCGGTGACCGAGGCCGGCCACGACACGGCGGAGCGGCTGATCGCCGAGCGGCGGGCCACATTCGCGCGTCTACTCGACGGTTGGGAGCCCGAACGCCACGCCGAACTGGCGACGATGTTGACCAGCCTGGCGACGGAAGCGGGTCTGCAGCCGTCCGCTGATCTTGTCGCGCGCTGAGCGGTCAGTCTGCGGTTACTTCACGCAGGCGGTGCGTGTCGACGTCGTAGACGAAGCCGCGCACCGTGTCTCGGTGCAGCAGGAACTCTGAACGCCTGACCCGGCGGATCGACTGGCGCACGTCGTCGTCGACATCGGTGAACGACTCGATCGCAAAGGCCGGGGCGGTACCGGTCGCCTGCTTGAGCTCAGCCCGGAAGCCGTCGTCGGTCAGCTTCTGCATTCCACAGTCGGTGTGGTGGATCAGCATCACCTCACGGGTACCGAGCCGGCGTTGCGAGATCGCCAGCGAGCGGATCACGTCGTCGGTGATCACGCCGCCGGCATTACGCAGGATGTGCGCCTCGCCATTCGCTAAGCCGAGCGCGGCAAAAACGTCGAGCCGCGAATCCATGCAGGTGACGATCGCCAGCTGGGAGCTCGGCTCGACCGGGAGGTGCACTGGGTCGAGCTGATTGGAGTGCTTGCTGTTGTTGGCGAGCAGTGCGTCAATCGCGGTCATGACGGTTGCTTGCTCGGTCGCTCGGTGATCCAAATCCTGATCTCGGCGTGGAAGACCTCGTGACCGTCGTCATTGACAACCTCGATCTGCACCGGCAGCTCAAACTTGTCGTCGAGTGGCTCCGGCAGCGTCAGCGTGGCGGTGGCGTGCATTCGTCCGCGGGCCATGCCCCTGTACTCGACTGTCATCCCCTTCGGAACCCAACGGTGAGTTGACGAGACGGTCGCTTCGGCGACGGCGCCCATCGCGTACTCGGCGAGGTTGCAGAGCGCGATCGCGTGGACGGTGCCGAGATGGTTACGCGTCCAGGGGACCGCAGGCATCTCCGCGTGGACGACGCCGGGCGCGACGTCCTTGACCGAGGCCGGGATGCTCAAGAAGTAAGGCGCGGCCACTTGGTAGAACAGCGAGAAGGCGTGTTTGCCGAGGGGCAGACCCTCGAGTCGCCGGTACATCCCGATCAGTGGTGAAGCTGTTTGCTCGGCCATTTACAGGCCAATCCTACGCTGTTTGACTTTGTAACGGTCGTGTAGCTACACTACCGTCGTAATGAGCTTCCATCTGATCACTCGCAAAAACACCGAGCCGCTGGAGGACTATGGTTTCTTCGGTCCGGACTCGGTCACCTGGAAGGTTTGGTCCTATCCCACGTCGTTCGCGCTGGGCTTTGTGCGAGCGGTCACGGTCGAAGAACTCGACCCGCATCTGATCGCCGCCGTCGTCGACTCAGGCGGGGTCTACGGTCGCACCCGCAGCCGCTACGACCGCACGCTGAACTACTTCGCGTTGATCAAGTTCGGCGACTCGCGCACAGCCACGCGCGCTTCCAACGTGCTGGTCAAGGTCCACGCCAAAGCGGTCGGCGACGACCCGGTGTCCGGTCGCCGCTATGACGCCAATGACCCGGACTCACAGCTGTGGATCCACATGACCGCGTGGCACTCGATCCTCAAGTGCTACGAGATGTACGGTCCCGGCAGGCTGAGCGAGGCCGAGGAGAACCAGTACTGGGCCGAGTGCGCGGTCGCCGCCGAGCTGCAGACGATCCGTGTCGAGGATGTTCCCCGCAGCCGTGACGAGGTCCGCGCGTACTTCGACAGCTGGCGGCCGAAGATGGCCGGGTCCGAGCAGGCACAACTGATGATGGACTTCCTGCTGAACGCGGTCGAGCTGATGCTGCCCGAGCCGAACAGTCTGTTCAAGCCGGCTAATCGGGTGATCGGTCGTCTGCACCGGTTTGCCGTGATCGCGACGTTGCCGCATCACATGCGGACGATGGCCGGGATCAGGCAAGGCCGGATCACCGATGCGCTCGTCCTCTGGCCAACCAGGATTCTGTACCGCTCAATGGCCGCTATGCCGCGAATGCTGCCGACGATGCTGCAGGTGATCTCGCCTTCAACCGTCCCGGTCGCCGCGCCGATGCTGCTTGGGATCGAGCCGAAGAACCCGCGCACCTTCACGCCGGCGCAGGCGCGTGAGCGCGACGAGATCCTGCCGCCGCGTGAGGAGTACGCACGGTTCCGGGCGCTCGTTGAGCGCAAGCGGGCCGAGGGCGAGCGTGTGCTGGTTGGACCGGACGTGCCCGAGTCGCTTGAGCTGATCGGGCCGACCGCTTAGCTGCACTGCGCCGCCCCGTCCGTCCCGTCCCGTCCCGTCCATAGTGAGTGAGCGTCCCGTGGCTCCTAGCGCCCTATAGCGGCAGCTAGCGCCACAGGACCCGCTCCTGGGCAGGAGTCTCGTCGAGATCGTCGCTGCGAAGGCCTGCACTAGAGCGTCGCGGCCAGCCGTGACGCCTGGTCGATCGCGCGCTTGGCGTCAAGCTCGGCGGCGACATCGGCGCCGCCGACCAGGTGAACCTTGACGCCGGCCGCGACCAGCGGCTCCTGCAGCTCACGGCGCGGCTCCTGGCCGGCGCAGATCACGACGTTGTCGACCGCGAGCGTCCGCGGGCCCTGGCCCTCGACCTCAATCGCGAAACCGGCGTCATCGATCCGCGTGTAGCTGACCCCCGGGATCATCTGAACGTGCTTGTGCTGGAGAGCGGCGCGGTGGACCCAGCCGGTCGTCTTGGCGAGCCCGGCACCGGGGCGGCTGGTCTTGCGCTGGAGCAGGAATACCTCGCGCGGCGAGGGCGCCTCGACGCGGTCGACCAAGCCGCCGCGGGCGATCGCCGGGTCACCAACACCCCACTCGGCCATCCACGCGGTGGCGTCGAGCGTGGGCGAGGTGGCGTGGGTCAGGAACTCGCTGACGTCGAAGCCGATCCCGCCGGCGCCGACAACCGCCACCCGCGGACCAACCGTCACGGAGCCGTTCAGAACCTCGGTGTAGCCAACCACCTTCGGGTGGGTGATTCCATCGATCGCCGGAGTGCGCGGCGAAACGCCGCTGGCAAGTACGACCCCGTCGTAGCCCGACGTCAGATCCGGTGCGGTGACAGCTTGTCCGAGCTTCAGCGTGACCCCGTGCAGGGTGAGCATCTCGGCGTAGTAGCGCACCGTCTCGGCGTACTCCTCCTTGCCGGGCACCCGCTTGGCCAAGTTGAACTGACCGCCGATCTCGTCGTCAGCCTCAAACAGCGTGACCTGGTGGCCGCGCTGCGCCAGCACGGTCGCCGCCGCCAGTCCCGCCGGACCGGCGCCGACAACGGCCACGCGTTTGACCGCGTCGCCGCTCACCGGCTCGTAGTTCAGCGTCGTCTCATGCCCGGCCCGCGGGTTGACCAGGCAGCTCACCTTGCGGTTGGCGAACGCGTGGTCAAGGCACGCCTGGTTACACGCGATGCAGGTGTTGATCCGCTCAGCCTGGCCGGCTGCCGCCTTGTTGACGAAATCCGGGTCGGCGAGCAGTGGGCGCGCCATCGAGATCAGGTCGGCCTCGCCGTTGGCGAGGATCTGCTCAGCCACCTCCGGCGTGTTGATCCGGTTCGACGCAACGACCGGAATCCCGACTTCGGCGCGCAGCCGCGCTGTCACCCAGCTGAACGCCCCGCGCGGGACCGACGTGACGATTGTCGGCACCCGCGCCTCGTGCCAGCCGATTCCGGTGTTGATGATCGAGGCACCAGCCGCCTGCACCGACTTGGCGAGCTCGACCGTCTCGTCCCAATCCTGCCCATCAGGCACCAAGTCGAGCATCGACAGCCGGTAGACGATGATGAAGTCCGGGCCAACGGCCTCACGCACACGCGCGACGATCTCGATCGGCAGCCGCATCCGGTTCTCGGCGGAGCCGCCCCACTCATCGGTGCGTCGGTTGACGTGCGCAGCGACGAACTGGTTGATCAGGTAGCCCTCCGACCCCATGATCTCAACGCCGTCGTAGCCGCCCTCGCGCGCGTACTCAGCGCACCGCGCAAACGCGTCGATCGTCTTCTGCACACCACCCCCGCTCAAGGCGCGTGGCTTGAACGGTGTGATCGGTGACTTCCGGGCCGACGACGAGACGCTGAACGGGTGGTAGCCGTAGCGGCCGGCGTGGAGGATCTGCAGGGCGATCTTGCCCTTCTCGGCATGAACCGCATCGGTGATCACGCGGTGCTTGGCTGCCTCACCACTTGACTGCAGCAACGATGCGAATGGCGCCAGCCACCCCTCACGGTTTGGCGCGAAGCCACCGGTGATCGCCAGTGCGACGCCGCCGGCGGCGCGCTCCTCAAAGTACGCGGCAAGCTCGCCGAAGTGCTTTGACCGGTCCTCCATGCCGGTGTGCATCGAGCCCATCACAACCCGGTTGCGTAGCGTCGTGAAGCCGAGGTCGAGCGGCTCAAGCAGCTTGGGGAATGGGGTTTCGCCGCTCATCGGCGCCGGACTCTAATCCAGCCCGTGCTCAAGCACTCCCTTGACCGCGGCGTCCAGCGCGTTGATCCGGTGTAGGGCGAGCGCCTCAGCCGAGAGGAACTTGCCACCGGGCGCGGCCGAGGGCCCGTGGTGAGTCAGTACGCAGTGCAACAGAGCGAGCCCGCGGGCCTCGTCAACCCCCGCGGTGGCAAAGCGCGCCTCGAGCAGTCGCTGGCCGAGCACGAGGTGCCCGAGCACCCGGCCCTCCTCGGTCAGCCCGATCTCCGCCCCGAACGTGAACTCAAAGCAGCGCCCGATGTCATGCACGATCGCCGCTGTCAGCAGCAGATCGGAGTTCAACTTGCGATGCAGCTCGGATGTTTCGCGGGCGAGGGTCGCAACCGCCACCGTGTGCTCGATCAGCCCGCCGAGATAGGCGTGGTGTCCGGCGCGCGAGCATGGCGCCCGTCGCCACGCCGCCCTCAGCTCTTGGTCGGCCAGCAACGACTGCAACAAGGCCTTGTAGGCAGGGTCATAGACCTCACTGGCGAGATGCTCCAGAAACCCGTCGAGCTCCTCCATATCGCGGTAGGCGACTGGTAGGAAAGCCTCGGGGGCAGCGCGCTGGTCGTCCTCGCTCGCGGCGCGGATGTCGCTGACCTCAACCACCAGCTCATCGCGGAACCGCTCGACAACCCCGACCACCTGCACAAGATCGCCTCGCTCGAAGCGACCTGCCAATGCATCGGCATCGCGGAACGCCCTTGCCGGCACCGTCCCGGTGCGGTCACGCAGCTCAAGTGCCAGGTAGGAGGACCCGGTTCGCGTCTTCAGACGGTCCTTGCGCACGCAGGCGAACACGCCGCGTAACTCGTCGCCTGCGCGCAGCGCGCTGATCGTCACCTCTTGAGCCATGAACCGCATGATGTACGGTGACCCGGATGCAGCCACTGCAGTGGAAATACCGTCCAGACGGTCTCCGCGCACC
>Ga0302314_10016285_pt1 | contig 12576 bp, 11 predicted proteins | sample III_Palsa_N2_3_FD_200533 | JGI IMG/M metagenome (GOLD analysis project Ga0302314, IMG submission 200533) | Peat permafrost microbial communities from Stordalen Mire near Abisko, Sweden - III_Palsa_N2_3 | ecosystem: Environmental > Terrestrial > Soil > Palsa > Peat permafrost | place: Sweden...
CGGCTGTCGATATCCTGTCCGGTCAGCTCGCCGGCAACGCGGCCCTGGTAAAGCACGAGTATCCGGTCGCACAGGCCGATCAGTTCCGGCAGTTCGGTGGAACTGAACAGCACGATGCCGCCATCGGCCGACATCTTTCTGATCAGCCCGTAGATCTCCCGCTTGGCGCCGACATCGACGCCGCGCGTGGGATCGTCGAGCAGGAACACGCGCGGCGCGATCTCCAGCCATTTGCCGACGACGACCTTCTGCTGGTTGCCGCCGGAAAGTTCGTTGGCGAGGCTGTAGGGGGAGCGCGCCTTGATGCGCAGGCCCTCGATCTGCCGGCTGGCGCGCGCCAGCGCCTGGCCCTGGCTGAACCACGGCAACCCGCCGCGCTGCGTGCCGACGACGACCTGGCTGATGTTGAACAGGATGCTCTTGTCGAGCATCAGCCCGTTGCGCCGCCGGTCGGCCGGCACGAGGCACACGCCGCGCCGCGCCGCATCCGCCGGGTTTTTTGGCAGCCCCCGCGCATCGGGAAATGTGACCCGGCCTGTGCGCGCCTTTTCAGTGCCGAACAGCACCGCGAGCAGGTTCGAAACACCGGACCCCTCTAGCCCGGCGAGCCCGACAACCTCACCCGAGCGCGCGGAAAAGCTGATGTCGCGCAGTATGTCATTGCTCAGACCCCGCACGTCGATGCGCGCCTCGGCTTGCCCGGCGCGGCGGGGCAGTGGCGGTGGGAACAGTACCTCGTGCTGCACGCCGATCATGCCCTCGATCACCTCGGGAATGGTCAGCGCCGCACGGTCCCTGGTCAGTACGTCGCGGCCGTTGCGGGTGATGGTGACGCGATCAGAAATCGCGAACACCTCCTCCAGCCGATGCGACACGTACAGCATGGTGATGTCGCGATCGCGGAGTTGCTGCAACACGAGGAACAGCCGCTCGGTCTCGCGTTTGTTGAGAGCCGAGTTCGGCTCGTCGAGGATGAGCAGACGCGGTTCTTCAAGCAGCACGCGGCAGAGTTCGACAAGCTGCTGCTCGCCGATGCTGAGCCGGCTGAGTGGCGCATGGACATCGACGTGCAGGCCGAGTTGGTCGAGCAGGCCGCGGCTGCGCGCCTCCATCGCCCCGACCGAGACGAAGCCGCCACGCGTCGGCTCGCGGTTGACGAACAGGTTGGCCAGCACTGAGCGCTGCGGGAACAGGCTGAGTTCCTGGTAGACGATGCCGATGCCACGTCTGCGTGCCGCGTTCGGCGAGTCGATCACGACTTCCTGGCCGTCGAGCGTGATGGTGCCGCTGTCCGGCCGCACCGCGCCGGCCAGCACCTTCATCAGCGTCGATTTTCCGGCGCCGTTCTCGCCGACCACGGCGTGGATGGTGCCGCGCTGAACCTCAAGGTTCATGCTCTCCAGCGCGACGACGCCGCCATAGCGCTTGGCGAGGCCCCGCACGGCAATCAACGGCATGGCGGCCATCGGTGGTCCTCAGACGGAGGGCGACCTTGCGGTCGCCCCCTGCCGGCTTGCGTCGTGCGTGAGAAAGGTCACTCGGACTCGGCCGCGATCGGCTTCATGCCGGCGGTCAGGCCATCGCCGGCAAGGCTCTCAATCCACGGCTTGTAGTACGCCGCCGTCGCCTTCGGATCGGAGGCGAGTGCCTGTGCCTGCGCAAAGGTGATCTTCGGCAGGTTGTTGCCCATGTCGACGCTGTCGGCGGTGACAATCTGCGTGCCGGAATTGAAGAAGCCAACCGGCGTCGCGGACTTGGTCTTGATCGCGTGCACCAGCAGTGCGACCGGCAGATAGCCCTGCACGAACGCGCTCTGCCCCAGCGTCACGTAGGCATGACCGCCTTTGATCGCCGCCAGGTTCTCCTCCGTCATGTCATAGCCGCCGGCGAGGAACTTGTCGCCGTTCGCCGCATTCAGCTTGCCGAGGCTGGCGACATCCGGTGCGCACAGGCCAATCATCGCGGCTGCATCCGGGTTGGCGGCGTAGAGCTGCTCCCAGCGGTTGTAGTTCTCGACCGCGCTGACCTTGACGTCGTACGGGCCGAGCACCTTCAGGCCGGGCGCGGCCTTGAGCGACTCCTCCACGCCCGTGGCGCGATTCTCCAGCACCGGGAAGCCAGGGAAGCAATTGCCGATGATGACGGTGCCCTTGGCGGACGCGCCGCCCATCTTGGCGACGATCATCTTGCCGAGAATGCGCCCGCTCTCGACCGACTTCTCGCCGACGTAAGCGGCTTTCACCGACTTGGCGAGCAGGTTGTACTGCACGATCGGCACGCCGCTGGTGATGACGTCGTTCAGGCCCTTCGCCATCGACTCGCCGGGCACCGAGGTCGCGACACCGGCGACGCCGGAATTGACGAAGTTCTGCACGGCGCGGAGCTGCGCCTCCGGGTCGCCGCCGGATTTCTGGGCGGTCTCCAGCTTCACGCCAAGATCGTTCGCCGCCGCCTGCGCGCCATCGACGATCTGCTGGATGAACGGGTTGCCTTGCGCGTGGGTCACGAAGCCCACAGTAACGCTATCGTCGGCGCGCGCCGCGGGGACCGCGCCGGCGATCGCGACGGTGGCGAGACCGGCCATGCTCACGGCGCAGAAATATCCGATCCGAGACATTCAAGTTCCTCCCTGTTTTCATTTCGGCGGCGTAGTCTGCCGGCCGTCCGCATTCGCATTCAACATCGGACCATACCGGTTTGTCGATGCCGGCGGAGAGCGTTCAGACCGCGGTCAGCCCGCCATCAACGAACATCAGCGAACCGGTCATGTAGGAGGCATCGTCGGAGGCCAGGAACGCGATCGCGCCGGCCAGTTCCGACGGCTGGGCGCCGCGGTGCAACGGGATCGTGCGCAGCAGCGGCTCCAGCACCGATGGGTCGGCGACGAGTTCGTGCACGATCGGGGAAAGCGTGAAGCCCGGCACCACGACGTTCACGCGGATGCCCTCCTGCGCGTAGTCCACCGCCATCACGCGGGCGAGGCCATGCACGCCGCCCTTGCTCGAACTGTAAGCAATGCTGCCGGGCGTGCAACCCAGAATGCCGGTCGGCGAGCCGGTGATGACAACCGCGCCGCTGCCGGCGGTCGCGCGGATCGCCGCGACTCCGTATTTGCAGGACAGGAACATCCCCGTGAGGTTGACCCCGACGATCTCGTCCCACACCGCCTTGTCGAGCCCGTGCACGCGGCCGTCCCGCTCGGCCGAGAAGATGCCGGCATTGGCGACGAGAATGTCGAGCTGGCCGAAGGTGGCGACGACGGTGCCGAACGCGACCGCAATCTCAGCTTCGACGCCGACATCGGCGGTGATCGCCGTTGCCAACCCGCCGGCGTCGCGGATCCGCGCGGCGGTCGCTTCCGCGGCCGGTGCGTTGCGGTCGATGACCGCGACCTTGCAGCCCTCCTCGCCGAGCCGAAGCGCCGCCGCCTGTCCGATCCCCGACCCGCCGCCTGTCACTGCGGCGACTTTTCCTGCCAGTCCGCGCATGTAAAGCTACCTCCCCGGCAAAAGCGTGACGATGTCAGGCGAGTTCCCGCCAGCGATCCATCCAGACGCCGGAGACGGTGGTATCGAAGGCCTGCTGCGAGAGTCCGCGTTGCACTTCGTACGCGCGTCGCTGCTCTGCAGCCCAGGCGTCCCAGTCGACCGTGAACGCAGGGCTTTCCGACTTCCGCATGGCGATCACCCCGGCGCCGCCCTGGTCGCCGCTCGGCTGTCTCGGGTCCTGCCAGCGAAGATCCACGCTCCATCGCACCTTGTCGGAGCGGTTCTCCAGCGAGCGGTGCGGGATCAACTGGTTGAGGAACAGCACCGAGCCCATGCGCATCTCGCAGGTTACGATCTCGCCTGGCGGCAGGTCTGCCTCGTCGATGTACAGATACCAGGACTTTTGGTCGCCGACGGTATTCTCCAGCCGGTGCCGGGCGATGGCGCCCGTGCGGTGGCCGCCGCGCAGCACCTGGAGCCCACCGTTCACGGCGTTGGCGTCGAGGAACGGGATCCAGGCCGTCGGCTGCAAGGTCCGCTCGGCCCCGGCGCCGAGATAGGCGGTGTCCTGGTGCCACGGCACGGTCATCAGCCTTGTGTCCGGAGTCTTGGAGCGAATGTTCCAGACAGGATGCCCGGCAATATCGGGCCCGATGAACTGCTCGATGATGTCGAGCAGTCGCGGCGCCGACCACAGACGCGCGAGCTGCGGGCCGAGCCAGCCGTTGATGTGCACCAGCACCGCCGCGCCCTTGTGCTCGTGCTCCAGGGCCGTCAAGCGCTCGTAGAAGCCTTTGTCGGCGTGCTTGTTGCGGATCTTGCCAGCGGCGAACAGACGTTCGGCGAGGTCGTCTACGATGCCGTCGATCTCGTCCATCACCGGGCGCAACTCCGCCGTTGTGAACAGATCCTCGACGATCAAGAAGCCGTCGTCGAAATACTGATCAACCTGATCCTTGGTCAGCGCCATGCCATCCTCCCGTTGCGTTCGCTTGGCGGCTCTGCAGCCTGCGACGCTTCAACTTGGGGAACAGCGTAGCGACGCCGTTCGCCGGCGGCAATCGCCGGCCACGCCGGTCGGCCACGTGTAAGGGCCCCGAGGAGGTGACAGCCTCGAGCGCCTGGGGTTCAATGCTTCGCTTGGTTGCCTGTCTGCATCTGCCACAAGTTCCTGGAGGAGAAGGGCCATGATCGACGCTGCCGCGCCACAGGATCGACCGATGAACGCCGCGGGACGCACGGTCGCTTTCATCGGACTGGGCCAGATGGGGCTGCCGATGACCCGCAAGTTGATCGAGGCCGGTTTCACGGTGCGCGGCAGCGACATTTCACGGGCGGCATGCGACGCGCTGGCGCGGCAAGGTGGCCATGCCTTTGCGACGGCGGCGGAGGCCGCTGCGGACGCCACAATCCTGATCACCATGCTGCCCAACAGCGGCATCGTACACGACGCGCTGCTGGGCACGGGCGCTGCCGCCGCAGCGCTGCCGTCCGGCGCGCTGGTGATCGACATGAGCTCCTCGGCGCCGCTGGACACCCGCAAGCTGGGCGAGGAACTGGCCGCGCGCGGTCTCGCGCTGATCGACGCACCGGTCTCCGGCGGCGTGCGGCGCGCGGCACTGGGAACGCTGGCAGTGATCGCGGGCGGCGCGCCGGCCGATATCGAACGTGCGCGGCCGGTTCTGGGGGCGATGGGAAGCTCTGTTTTCGTCGTTGGCGCTTTGGGATCGGGCCATGCCATCAAGGCGCTCAACAACTACGTTTCGGCCGCCGGCTTGGCCGCCGCGTGCGAGGCGGTGATTGTCGGGCAGCGGTTCGGTCTCGATCCAGCCACGATTGTCGATGTGCTGAACGCCTCGACCGGGCGCAACAATTCCACCGACGTCAAGATGAAGCCGTTCGTGCTGTCCGGCACATTCGGCTCCGGCTTCTCGATGGCGTTGATGGCCAAGGACATTCGCACCGCCGCCGACCTCGCGGCGCGGCTCGGACAGAGTGCACCGGGCCTCGAACGCACGGCAGACATGTGGGACAGCGCGTCCGCCGCCTTGGGCAAGGACGCCGACCACACGGCGATCTATCGCTTTCTCGCCGATCTTGATGGCAAGGACGATTGATCGGCGTGGTCTCACAGCACGTCGTGGACCTCGTCGATGTGGGTCGCCTCCACCGGCTTGTCGAACACGATCTCGCCGCGCGCCATCGCCACGATGCGGCTGCAGCACTGGAAGACGTGATGGATGTTGTGGCTGATGAAGATTCCCGTCACGCCCTGCGCCTTCAAGCCGCGAATGAAACCGATCACCTTGTTGGTTTCCTTCACCGACAGGTGGTTTGTCGGCTCGTCGAGCACGAGCACCTTGGACTTGAAGTGCATCGCGCGCGCGATCGCGACACCTTGGCGTTGCCCGCCGGAGAGTTCGCCCACCAGTGCTTCCGGTGATCGCAGATGAAGGTCCACGTCGGCGATCGCCTGGACACTTTCCCGCCGCATCCGCGTCTGGTCGAGGATGCCTACACCGGCGACGCCGAAGTGCAATGGCTCACGTCCGAGGAACAGATTGCGCGCGATCGACATGGTCGGCACCATCGAGTTCGACTGGTAGATGGTCTCGATCCCGAGGCGCATTGCGTCCTTCGGCGTGCGCATCTGCACCGGCCGTCCCTCGATCAGCACCTCGCCCCCGTCCGGCCGGTGCACGCCTGAGAGGATCTTGATCAGCGTGGATTTGCCGGCCCCGTTATCGCCGACCAGGCCGACAACCTGCGCCGGTTCGATGCTGAGGCTGACGTCCTTCAAGGCATGCACGCCGGCATACCACTTGTGCAGCCGGCGGATTTCGATGATCGGAGTGGTCATGCGCGCGTCTCGATACGGATGCGGCGGGCGGTGCGGCGGAGCCACGCGTTGGCGACAACGGCGAAAATTGTCAGTGCGCCGACGGCGAACTTGAACCAGTTCGCGTCGACCTGCGTGAGCACCAGCCCGTTGTCGATCACGCGGATCAGCAGCGCGCCGACGATCGCGCCAAGCACGGTGCCGACACCGCCGGCCAGCGATGTGCCGCCAATCACGGCGGAGGCGACCGCCTGCAGCTCCAGGCCATCGCCGATCGACGGCAACGGTGAGCCAAGGCGCAGCACCTCGATCAACCCGGCAAAGCCCGCCAGCATCGACGAGAGCATGAAGCAGACGATTTTGACGCGGTTGACAGGAATGCCCATCGACGACGCCGCTTCGAGGAAACCGCCTGTCGATTTGAGCCAGTTGCCGAAATTGGTCAGCGAGAGCATCGCCGACGCCAGCAGCGCAATACCGGCAAACCAGACGAATGACGCGCGAATCAGTCCGCCCGGGCCGATGTACTGCGTGAACAGCCAGTTCGGCAGATCGTCCGGCAGCACCGGCGGAAAGCCACCTGAGATCACCACCGTCAGGGATCGGGCCATGAACAGCATGCCGAGCGTGGTGATGAAACTCGGAATGCCGAACCGCAGCGTGATGACGCCGTTGAGAAAGCCGATGAAGGCGGCAAGGGCGAGGCCGATCAGCACTGCCGGCAGGAACGGCATGTCGCCTTCCATCAGCACGGCCGCCAACATCGGTGTGAGCGCGAACACCGACCCCACGGAGAGATCGAACTCGCCGCAGATCATCAGGATCGTCACGCCGATCGAGACGAGGCCAACCTCGGGCAACAGGCCGAGAATGCCGCGCACGTTGTCGGCGCCGAGGAACACGCCGCCGGAGCGGAACTCGAAGACGGCAATCAGGATTGCGAGCAGCGCGATGCCGGCAAGCTCAGGCTTTTCGAGGTAGATTCGGAACAGGTTTCTCACCGCGCCCCCGGCGTCTTGATGTTGCGGCGGCCGGCGAAGCGGATGCTCCACCGGCCGCGCGCCGCTTCAGCGCATGCCCTGCTTGGCCAGCGCCATGATGGAATCGACCTGATCGGGTGTGATCAGCGCTTCGCCGCTGTCGATGCTGGCCGGGGCAAGACCAGCCGTTTTCGCCAGATAGACTTCCATGACCGGCATGAAGCCCTGCTCGTACGGTTGCTGGTCCACCTCGACCTGGATGTAGCCGGCCTTCATCTGCTGCAGCACCTGGGTGACGATGTCGAAGCCGCCCATCAGCACCTTGCCCGGCGGAATGCCGCGATCCTTCAGCACGCGCGCGACGGCGGAGTGCCACAGGCCCATGTCGAAATAGGCGTTGGTGTCCGGGTGCGCGCTGAGATAAGCGCCGACGCGGTCGGCGGTGATCGCGCCGTCGGACCCGGAGTCGATGCGGTCGATCACCACCTTGCGGTCCGGATTGGCCTTTTTGAACTCCTCAAGCCCGTTCATCACCCCCTGCGCGCGCTGCTCCGCCCAGTTCTGGCCGGGTGCGCTCACGCCCACGAGGATGCGCAGGTCGCCGTCCTTGGGGAATTGCTTGGAGAGCGCACGGCTGAGGCTGGTTCCGGCCGGGATGAAGTTCTGGCCAATGAACGCCTCGCGCAGCGTCAGTTCCTCGCCTTCGGTCGCGTCGACATTGGATGCGATCACGATGACGCCCTGCTTGCGCGCGTCCTTCAGCACGTTGATGAACGCCTTGTTGTCGGCAAGGGCGGTGATCAGCGCGTCCGGCCTGCGCGCGAGTGCGGTCTGCATGTTGGCAGCCTGCTGCTCGATGCTGCCCTCGTTCTGGGTAAAGATCATCTGGCAGTTCGCCTGGATCTTGGCGCACGCGTCGTCAAAACCCTTCTTCACCGCCTGCCAGAACGGGTTGGAGGGGGAGGAGTGGTGGGTGAACACGATGTTCAACGGATCGGCCTGCGCCGGGGCCGCGAAGGCGAGTCCGAGCGCAAGCAGGCTTGTGCCAAGCAGTATCTTTTTCATGGTTGTTCTCTCCCTTGTGATGTTCGATGGGCTTCGCCGCCGGCCGCTCACTCCATCTTGGAGATGCGCGTCGCGACGGTGAATCGCTTGTCGAGATCGGGCTGCAGATCGAGTCCGAGGCCCGGGCCGGGTGGTACCGTAATCATGCCGTCCGTCACCTCCGGAACCGCAGTGACGATGTCCCGGTACCAGGTTCGGTAGTACGCCCGCACGCTTTCCTGCACGAGCGCGTTCGGCGCGTTGAGCGAGAGATGCGTCGAGGCACACAACACCACCGGCCCGGTGCAATCATGCGGCGCCACCGGCAGATGCCAGGCCTCGGCCATCGACGCGATTTTTCGTGCCTCCGATATGCCACCGCACCACGAGAGATCGAGCATCACGACACCGGCGACACCGGTTTCCAACAGGTCGCGAAAAGCCCAACGCGTGGCGAGGGTCTCGGACGCGCAGATCGGTGCCGTCGAGGCGTCGGCATAGCGCTTCAGGCTCGCAAGGCTGTCCATTCTGATCGGGTCTTCGTGCCAGAACGTGTTGTATGGCGCGAGGGCCCTGGCGATCGTCATGGCCGGCAGGAGCTGCCACAGTGAGTGGAACTCGACCATGATGTCCATGCGGTCGCCGACCGCGCGGCGGATCTTGGCGAACGGTTCGAGCGCCGCGTGCAGTTCCTCGGACGAGATGTACTGGCCGTCATTCCGCTCGGCGGCGACGTCGAACGGCCAGATCTTCATCGCCGTGATGCCGTCCTGCAGCAGGTCGGCGGCGAGCTCGTCGGCGCGGTGCAGGAAGGCGTTCAGGTCGTCGTAGTCGCGCGTGGCGCCGAGGCCCCAGTTGCCGGTGACCTGACCACGCGCGGTGCGCATGTACTCGGTGCCGGCACAGGTGTTGTAGGTGCGGATCCGCGGGCGCGAGAAGCCGCCAAGCAGTTGCGCGATCGGCTGATTGGTGACCTTGCCGAACAGGTCCCACAGCGCGATGTCGAGCGCCGAGTTGCCGCGCATTTCCGCGCTGGTCGCCCGGAACCCGAGATAGCCGGTCAGATCCTTGGCGATGCGATCGATCTGCAATGGGTCGCGCCCGAGCAGCCGCGGCGCGATGCTCTCGTGCACATAGGCTTCGACCGTACGCGGCAGCAGGAACGTCTCACCGAGGCCGCTGATGCCTTCGTCGGTGTGCACGCGCAGCCACAGCAGGTTGGCGAATTCCTCGGCGCGGATGGTCTCGATGGCGCTGATTTTCATGGTCGTCCCGCTCAGGTGATGCCGGCGTCGAGCAACGCTTTGACCGACAGGTCGAAGTGCTCGGCCATGGCCGTTTGTGCCGCGCGCGGATCCTGCGCGGCGATCGCGCGCGCGAGCGCTTCGTGGCCGGCAACGCTGGCCATGCGTTCGGCGTCGGTGGCGCGGCTGTTCCAGCTGATCGGCCAGGTCTGGCGCGTTACGACATGGAAACTACCGACCAGCAGCGCGAACATCGGATTGCGCGAAGCGCGCGCAATGGCCTCGTGGAAGGCGATGTCGTGCTCCATGACCCGCGCCGGCATCGCGAAGTCGGCGCGCATGGCCGTCGCGAGTGCGGTGATCGCGGCAGCTTCGCGGGCGTCGCGCCGGAGCGCCGCCAGGGTGACCGTTCGCAGTTCGATGGTCCGGCGCACGTCGTAGATCTGCTGGGTCGAAATCTGATCGGTATGCACTGCATGGTCGAGCACGAGTGCCAGTACGCTCGGGTCGATCGCCGAGACGCGAGCGCGGCGGCCGTTGCCCACGTCGATCAATCGCAGGGCCGCCATCGAACCGAACGCCTCCCGCACCACCGCGCGGGAGACACCCAGCTCGCTCGCCCACGTGGACTCGCTCGGCAACGCGTCGCCGGGTCCCAGGCGGTTGATGCGGATGCGGGCGGTGACGGCCGCAATCACCTGCTCCGCGAGCCCGCCCGCGGCCGCATCTTCGGGGTCCGCATGCACGGCAACCTCGACCACGCTTCCTCCCCACCTATCTGACAGGTTGAGCCAATCTGTACGAAAGTTCGGAGCAAGATGTCAACGGCGTGGTCGAGGCCATCAGGCCCTGGCACCACTCCGCGCCGCCCGCATCTGCTCGATCGTGTGCCGGCCGGAGCCTTCGACATGCGCTGCGACCACATTCCCGGCGCCTTCGGCGTCCTGGGCGCGCAGGCACGCGATCAACTGGCGATGCTCCTTGAGCACCGCCGCGCGGCGCCCGAGCGAGAGCGGGAATTTACGGCCGATCGCGCCGAGAATTTCCCGATGCATCCACCACATGTCGACGACGTGCCGATTGTAGTGGCGATCGTAGAGAACGCGATGGAATCGCGTGTCGAGCAGGGAGTTTTCCGCAAGATCGGCGAAGTTGAGATCCTCGATGGTCGCCTGGATGTCTTCCAGGCGCCGGATGTCGGCCTCCGTCACCACGCCCACGAACCAGCGGGTCAGATAAGGTTCGATCAGCACTTCGACCTCGTAGATGTTGCGGACGAAATCTTCATCCACCGTCCGTACGCGCGCGCCGCGGTTATGGCTGAATACGACGAAGCCTTCGCCGCGCAGTTGCTGCAGCGCCTCCCGCACCGGGTTTGTGCTGCTGCCATAGCGCGCGGCGAGCACGCTCACCTTCAGCCGCTCGTTCGGGCTGATGCGGCCTTCGACGATGTCCTGCCGGATCAATTCGTAGACGCCGACGGCCTTGGCGTCCTCCGCCGCGTCATTGCGGGTGCTGTCGTCCATGACCTCGTCCTAGCTCGGGCGCTGTGCCGCTGGCCTAATCTGATATCATACACAGAGCTTGACAGAAAATGTGCGATTGCCGATGCTCTGTGAGCACGCGGCATGCCAGCTTTGTGTTCCGCGCCAAAGTCAGTACGGCCGCGGAGCAGGGATTGCTGACGTAAAACAATCGCCGGATCACCAAGCATCCGGCCTGTCGGGGGGAGCTTTCGATGAGCGCCAAATGGCGGCGATGGCTGGTTGCGGCCGGTCTGCTGTTCAGCTTGCCGATGGTCGGCGCCGCCCAGGCCAAGACCACGCTCGTCATGTGGCACAACCATCCGGAGTGGAAGGACCGTGTCGAGGCGATCCTGCAGAAGTTCGAGGCCGCGCACCCCGATATTGCCATCGATCTGCAGGAGATCAGCGGCCCGGACTACACGCCGCGGATCAACACGGCGCTTGCGGCCGGCGAAGGCCCCGATCTGCTCGCCGTCAATCCCGGTCCCGAAATGCGCGCCGCGGCGGACGCCGGCTACCTCGTCGACCTGACCAGCCTGCTCGATACGTCGTCGCTGACGCAGTCCGGCCTCGATGCATCGAAGATCGACGGCAAGGTTTATGGCGTGCCGGTGCTCGGCGCCTATACCGTCGGGCTTTACTACAATCGCGAGATCTTCGCGAAGAACGGGTTGAAGCCGCCGACCACCGCGGCCGAGTTGTTCGCCATCGCCAAGGATCTGAAGGCGAAGGGCATCACCCCGATGATCGCGCCGTCGCAGGACGGCACCATCCCCGCCTTCCTCTACATGCTTGCCGCCTCCAGCATCCTGCAGGCCGATGGCCTCGAAGCCGTCCGCCATGGCACCCGCAAACTGACCGACCCGGACGTTCTCAAGGCGGCGTATTTCCTCCGCGATCTCTACCCGTATTTCCAGGAGGGCGCGCTCGGCACGCCGTATGTCGAGGGCAAGGCGCTGTTCGCGCTCGGCAAGGGCGCAATGATGGAGGGCGGCTCGGCCGACTATGCCGGCTTCACCCAGACCAACCCGGCGATCGACCTCGGCGTCGTGCCGTTTCCCGCGCTCGATGGCGGCAAGCCCTCGACTGTGACCGGCATGGAGCGGGTGTTCGGCATCAACAAGGACAGCAAGCACGTCGACGACGCCGTCACCTTTTTGAAATGGATGTTGACGAAGGAGCCCGCCCAGATGGTGGTCGACACGATCACGCTGACCACGACCAAGGGCGTGGTGCCGTCGAACAACCACGCCATGCAGGAGATGATCGAGGCATCGCGGGTCAACGACGTGCGCGTCTGGTACGAGTTTCCCGAGACCGGGAATGTCTTTGCCGCCGTCGGCGCGAACGCCCAGCAACTTTTTCTCGGCGAGATGTCGCCGGAGGATTTCGCCAAGGCGTTGCAGGCGGTCGTCGACCCGAAGGCGAAATAGGCGCGGCGCTAGAGGCGGCACC